>Ga0055451_10000118_pt1 | contig 27218 bp, 23 predicted proteins | sample China_Galinas_PW_3_FD_57745 | JGI IMG/M metagenome (GOLD analysis project Ga0055451, IMG submission 57745) | Wetland microbial communities from San Francisco Bay, California, USA, that impact long-term carbon sequestration - China_Galinas_PWB_D2 | ecosystem: Environmental > Aquatic > Marine >... | reverse complement strand
TGGACCATCGGTGGTGGACAGGCGTATGTCTTGTCTGCACCCCGGGCTCGTCGGGTCACTCAGCCGGCGCGCCGCCGCGCCTAGCGATTACACGTCGTGGTGATGGTGTTGTCGGTCTGGGCGGCCACTGTTGCGCCGCTGGCGTCGGTGATCCAGCAGTTCAGCTGGCTGCCGGCGCTGCTTGCGGTGACGTAGTTGACCGGCACGTCGGGGACGACGGTCAGTGTCCAGGGCAGCGACACGTTCGCGACGGTGCGCAGCGCACCGGTCTCGTCGGCGTAGACGACGGTGACCGGATCATCGGGCCGCTGGTTTCCCGACACCGTGTAGACGATCTCGCGCGGATCGACCATCGGCTGGGCCAGGGCAGTGGCGGTGGCGCTGGGCGGTGCGACCGTGACCGGGGTCTCCGGAGGCAGACCGGGCACGGTGACCGTCACCGCCGTCGGGGGCGGGCTCGAGGTGCGGGGGCCGGCGGTGGCCACCACGGTGCGGGTCGGCCGGGCAGAGCCCGCGTCACCGGTGGTGGTTGCCGCGCCGCCGGTCCTGACGACAACGATCGTCGCCGCCGCGGCAGCCAACACCCCCGCGGCGGTCATCGCCACCCGGCGCCACTGCGGAACCGGTGGCCGGCGTCTGTTGTCGTACACGTTGTGCCTCCGCGACGCGCGGCCGGGCGCGTCGTCGGCGGTAAGGCTAATCACCCACCACATTCGGGCGCGGCGCGGCGCGCCCGCCGTTGCCATGCTGTTATCGCAGCTTGACGGCGTATTCGCTGACCGCGAACGGCTGGGTGGGGCCGGGACGGCGCGCGTCTACTAGCCTTCTTGGGTATCGCGCCTACGAACGGAAGGGTCCAGCGTGGAGGTCAAGATCGGTGTTTCGGACAGCCCTCGTGAGCTGGTCTTCACCAGTTCGCAGACGCCCAGTGAGATCGAGGAGCTGGTGACGTCGGCGCTGTCGAAGGGGAGCTCGGATGTTCTGGGCCTGACCGATGACAAGGGCCGTCGCTTCCTGGTGCACACATCGAAGATCACCTATGTCGAGATCGGTGCGGCCGACGTGCGCCGGGTCGGGTTCGGGATCGCGGCGGGGTCGGAAGCCGGCGCCTGAGCGCCGGCAGCTAGGAGCGGGTCAGCGGGACGTGTGACAATCCGCCCCAGGCGAATTGCACCGTCCCCTCCACGGCGTCTTCCTTGGTGATCGGGCGTTCGGCGTCGAGCCAGTAGCGGGCGCAGTCCACACTGATGCCCACCAGGCCGACGGCGATCATGCGGGCACGGTGCGGGTCCAGTCCCGAATCGCGGCTGATCAGGTCGAACACTGCATCGGTGCACGATTCGGTGGCCACCTTCACCTGCTCCGCGACCTGCGGCTCGGTGATGTAGTCGTTTTCGAAGATCAACCGGTAGCCCTGGCCGTCGTGCTCGATGAAGTCGAAGAACGCGTGTACCGCCGCGCGTAGCCGCTGCCGGTTGTCGGTGGTGGTGCGCAGTGCCTGGCGCACGCCGGAGACGAGGTTGTCCACATGCCGCTGCAGCACGGCCAGGTACAGCTCAAGCTTGCTTGAGAAGTGTTGGTAGAGGACCGGTTTGCTGACGCCCGCCCGATCGGCGATCTCATCCATTCCGGCCGCGTGGTAGCCGCGGTCGACGAACACCTCACTGGCGGCGGCCAGCAGCTGGCTTCGGCGCTCGTCGCGGGGCAGGCGGTTGCCCCGCCGGCTCGCGGTCGCACCACCGGGACGGTCGCCATTGGCCGATCGGGCGGACTTCCGCTCGGTCGTGTTGGCCAGATCGCTCATCGGCTCCTCAATCTGGTGGTCCAGCTGGCGTGTGTTGGTCACACAGCTGGCTAGTCCGTAACGACACTACTACCCGGCGTGGGTTACTCGCCCGTACCGGGCGGGGTTCCACATGGGCGCGCCGGGAGTCGGCCGCCGATACGTTATGCCATTCTGGGTCGGTGACCTACGATCCGGGGCACCGCGGGGGCAGTCGTGTGCCGGTGCTGTCCACCGAGTGGCGTGAACCGCTGCGGGCTCAGCGCGACCCGCTCGGCGATGGCTCGGGTCGACCCAGGTCCAACCGGGATCAGCACCAGAAGATGCGCAAGCGGACCTGGCTCGGGCGGTTTGTGTCGACCTACGGCTGGCGGGCCTACGCCTTGCCGGTGCTCGTCGTGCTCACCGGGGTGGTGCTGTATCAGACCGTCACCGGCACGGCGGCACCCGCGGCCAACCACCACGACCATGTCGAGGGTCCGCCGACGATCGGGTCGAGCGGCACGTCGATCATCGGCGCGCCGCCGCGGGGTCTGACGGAGTTCGACGCGAGTCTGCCGACCGGGATCCTGCCCCAGGGGGGTCCTTTCACCCAGGCCGGCGCCAAGATCTGGCACATCGTCCCCGGGGCGGCGCCCAAGGTTGGTGAGGGCACGGCCAAGACGTTCACCTACACCGTCGAGGTGGAGGACGGCGTGGACACCTCGTCGTTCGGCGGGGACGAGGGCTTCGGCCGGATGGTCACCGAGACGCTGAGCAACCCGAAGAGCTGGATTCACAACCCGCAGTTCGCGTTCGTCCGCATCGACGGGAGCACTCCGGGGGTCCAGCCCGACTTCCGGGTGTCGCTGACTTCGCCGATGACCGTGCGTGAGGGCTGCGGTTACGAAATCCACCTGGAATCGTCGTGCTACAACCCCGCTTACGGACCCGATGCCCAGCATCGGGTGTTCATCAACGAGGCCCGTTGGGTGCGCGGTGCGGTGCCGTTCCAGGGTGATATCGGCTCCTATCGTCAGTATGTGATCAACCACGAGGTGGGTCACGCCATCGGCTACCAGCACCACGAGCCGTGCGAGGACAACGGTGGTTTGGCCCCGGTGATGATGCAGCAGACGTTCTCCACCTCCGATGACGACGCGGCGCGCTTCGACCCCGAGTACGTCAAGGCGGACGGCAAGTCTTGCCGGTTCAACCCCTGGCCGTATCCGATCGCCTGACGACGATGCAGGCCGGAACGGACCGCGCCGAGCAGACACAGACTCGCATGATCGCCGCGCAGGTGATGCGATTCTCTGTCTGCTCGCGGTGATGGATGGCCGGCCCGTCCGCGCCATGCGGGAAGCTTTCGGCACTGTTTGCCGTTGATCTCACTACCTGCTGAGATGGATGTTGAATGTCCGTTCGGCCGTCCTGCCGACCGCCAATCCGAGGAGTAACCCGGTGTCATCACCGCTGCCGCCGCTGGTGGAGCCAGCAGCCGAGCTGACCCGTGAGGAAGTCGCCCGCTACAGCCGCCACTTGATCATTCCGGACCTGGGCGTCGATGGGCAGAAGCGTCTCAAGAACGCCAAGGTGCTGGTGATCGGCGCGGGTGGTCTGGGCTCGCCGACGTTGATGTACCTGGCCGCGGCGGGTGTCGGCACGATCGGCATCGTCGACTACGACGTCGTCGACGAGTCAAACCTGCAGCGCCAGATCATCCACGGCCAGTCCGACATCGGCAGGCCGAAGGCTCAAAGTGCGCGGGATTCGATCCTTGAGATCAATCCGCTGGTCAACGTACGCCTGCACGAGGTGCGCCTGGAGCCGGACAACGCCGTCGAGCTGTTCGAGCAGTACGACCTGATCATCGACGGCACGGACAACTTCGCCACCCGCTACCTGGTCAACGATGCCGCTGTGCTGGCGGGCAAGCCGTATGTGTGGGGCTCGATCTACCGGTTCGAGGGACAGGTGTCGGTGTTCTGGGAGGATGCCCCCGACGGTTTGGGGCTCAACTACCGCGACCTGTATCCAGAGCCGCCGCCACCGGGGATGGTCCCGTCCTGCGCCGAAGGCGGCGTGCTGGGCATCCTGTGCGCCTCGATCGCATCGGTGATGGGCACCGAGGCCATCAAGCTGATCACCGGGATCGGCGAGCCGCTGCTGGGCCGGCTCATGGTCTATGACGCGCTCGACATGTCCTACCGGACGATCAAGATCCGCAAGGATCCCGACACCCCGAAGATCACCGAGCTCATCGACTACGAGCAGTTCTGTGGTGTGGTCTCCGATGAGGCCACCTCGGCGGCCCTGGATTCGACCATCACCCCGCTGGAGCTGCGTGACCTGCTGGACTCCGGGAAGAAGGTCGCGCTGATCGACGTTCGCGAGCCGGTGGAGTGGGATATCAACCACATCCGGGGAGCCGAATTGATCCCGAAGTCGGCGATCGAGGCCGGCGAGGGCCTGGCCAAGCTGCCGCAGGATCGTATCCCGGTGCTGTACTGCAAGACCGGTGTGCGCTCGGCCGAGGCGCTGGCCGCGTTGAAGAAGGCGGGCTTCTCCGATGCACTGCACCTGCAGGGCGGGATCGTGGCATGGGCGAAGCAACTCGAACCCGACATGGTGATGTACTGACGGCCGACCGGCGCCACCACGGCTTAGTCTGACGATGTGACCGACGAACGCCCACCCGACCATGTCATGGCGGCGTTCGGCTTGAAGGATGTCGCCCCGGAACGCCTCGGCGTGGGCTGGGAGGGCGGCTGGCGCTGTGGCGAGGTAGTCCTGTCGATGGTCGCCGATCACGCTCGCGCGGCCTGGTCGGCGAAGGTACGGGAAACGCTGTTCGTCGACGGGGTTCGGCTTGCCCGGCCGGTGCGGTCCACCGATGGACGCTATGTGGTCTCGGGTTGGCGGGCGGACACATTCGTCGCCGGTACTCCCGAGCCGCGCCACGACGAGGTGGTGTCGGCGGGTGTGCGGCTGCACGAGGCGACCGCCAAGCTCGAGCGACCCCGATTCCTGACCCAGGCTCCGGTGGCGCCGTGGAGCGACGTCGACGTGTTCATCGCCGCCGACCGCGCCGCCTGGGAGGAACGTCCCCTGCACTCGCTGCCGCCCGGAGCTCAGGTCTCGCCGGGCTCCGCCGACGCCGAGCGGTCGATCGATCTCATCAATCAGCTCGCCGGGCTGCGCCGCCCCACCAAGAGCCCCAACCAGTTGGTGCACGGTGACTTGTACGGCACCGTGCTCTTCGCCGGGGCGGCGGCGCCGGGGATCACCGACATCACCCCGTACTGGCGGCCCGCGTCATGGGCGGCGGGTGTCGTGGTCGTCGACGCGCTGGCGTGGGGTGAAGCCGACGACGGGCTCATCGAACGTTGGGATGCGCTGCCGGAGTGGCCACAGATGTTGCTGCGCGCCTTGATGTTCCGACTTGCCGTGCATGCGTTGCATCCGCGGTCGACGGCCGCCGCCTTCCCCGGTCTGGCACGCACCGCGGCGCTGATCCGGTTGGCGCTCTAGCCCGACGGCTCGCTGGTGAGGTCGTACCGGACCGCGGCGAGGTTAACCCGGCCGTCGTCGGTCGGCACACCTTCGGCCCGCAGCAGTTCCAGCTGACGCGTTGCCAGATGGCGAGCCGGGCGGCCCGATGCCGGGATCACCCGGTGCCACGGCAGATCCGAGGAGTCGGAGCGCATGATCCAGCCGACGATCCGGGGACTGGAAAGCTCTGCGGCCGAGGCGATGTCACCGTAGGTGCAGACCCGACCCAGCGGGATGGCGGCGACCAGCCGCCGGACCTGCTCCACCTGCGCGTCGGTCACCGCGGCCATCGTCAGCGCGACTCGAGGCGGTCGCGGATGACGGCGGCCGTTTCGGCAGGCTTGGCCTGGGCCACCATGTGCTGGCACGCGAAGTCCACCATGGCGAAGTCGGCCCCCAGGCGGCCCGAGAGGCCGTCGATCAGCTCGTCGGACACGTACGGTGGCGCGGTCCACGTGGCCCGCACCACGGTCGTTGGGGTTCCCTCGTGAGGTAAGACGATGTCGCGGGCCAGTTCGCTCCAGTACGCCATCATCGCCGGCACGCAGATCCGCCAGCCGTAGCGACCGTTGGGCAGGGCGATGAGGTGTTCCTCGACTTCCTCGTCCAGTTCGGTCTGCGCCACATCGGCCCAGGAGCCGGTGAATTTCTCGGTGCGTGCCTCGTCGGGGTCGGTGTAGTCCGGAGATTCCAGCATCGAGTCGGCGATCTCGCGCATCCACTGCCCGTCCAGGCCGACTGCGGGATCCAGCAGCACCAGTCCGGACACCAGATCGGGGCAGGCCGCGGCGAGGTTCAGCGCGACGGCACCGCCGAACGAGTGACCCACCACCAGCACCGGTCCGTCGGCCTGGTTTTCCACCAGGGTCGCCAGCGCGGCCACGTTGGCGTCGATCGTCCACGGCGCCGACCACGACGAACGGCCGTGGCCCAGCAGATCGGGTGCGGCCACGGCGATTTCGGGCAGGTGCCGGGTGAACAGGGTCCGCCAGCGCCGCCCATGTCCGGTCAGCCCGTGGACGGCCAGGACTCGTACGGGTGTGGGCGGTCCGTAGCGGTGCAGATGAAGATGGTGGGTCACGGGCTTCATGCTGCCAGTTCGTCCGGCGGCGGGCTGGAGCGAAGCGACTCGGGGATAGGTTCCGGCGGGCTGGAGCGAAGCGACTCGGGGATAGGTTCCGGCGGGAGCCGGCTTGTCGGACCCTCGTGGTGTCATGCCGGCATGACAGCTCCCGACCCGTCGCAGCCTGCAGCGCCCCGGCATCCGGCCGCCGACGTCGGGCCGGACGCCGTGCTGCGCCCCGGGCTGCGGGGTGCCGTTCGCGTTGTCGGTGGGCCCGGAACCGGCAAGAGCACCCTGCTCATCGAGGCCGCGGCGGCACACATCGGAGCGGGAGTCGATCCCGAATCGGTTCTGTTGTTGAGCGGTTCGGGTCGCATGGCCGGCGCGGCGCGCAGTGCGCTGACCGCGGCGCTGCTCAAAGCGCGCTCCGCGGAGCCCTGCCGGGCGGTGGTGCGCGAGCCCCTGGTGCGTTCGGTGCACAGCTATGCCTTCGCCGTCCTGCGGCGGGCGGCCGACCGTGCCGGCGATCCGCCGCCGCGCCTGGTCACCGGCGCCGAACAGGACGGCATCATCCGCGAACTGCTGGCCGGTGACCTCGCCGACGGGGTCGCCTCGGCAACGGCCTGGCCGGATCGCCTGCGTCCGGCGCTGACCACCGCGGGGTTCGCCACCGAGCTGCGCGATCTGCTGGCGCGCTGCGCCGAGCGCGGGGTTGACCCGCAGCGGCTGCAGCGCCTCGGACGGCGCTCCGGTCGGCTGGAGTGGGCGGCGGCGGGCCGCTTCGCCCAGCAGTACGAGCAGGTGATGCTGCTGCGTGCGGCGGTCGGGACGGCAGCTCCGCAGGCCACGGTGCCGGCGCTGGGCGCCGCCGAACTGGTGGGTGCCGCACTGGAGGCGTTCGCGACCGACCCCGAACTCCTGGCCGCCGAGCGGGCCCGGATCCGGCTGCTGATCGTCGACGACGCCGCCCACCTCGATCCTCAGGCGGCGCAGCTGGTCCGGCTCCTGGCCGCCGGGGCCGATCTGACCCTGCTTGCCGGTGACCCCAACCAGGCGGTCTTCGGGTTCCGCGGAGCCGACCCGGCGTTGTTGACCTCCGCGGAATCCCCCGCAGTGCAGTTGTCTCATTCCCATCGCTGCTCGGCGCCGGTGGCGCGGGCCATCGCCGGCATGGCCGCCGGCCTGCCCGGTCCCCGGGCATGGCTGGGCCTGGACGGCGGGGCCGACGATGGCGGTTCGGTCCGCGTCCGGGTGACCGCCTCGGCACACGCCGAGGCGGCGCTGATCGCCGACACCCTGCGCCGCGCCCATCTCATCGACGGAGTGCCGTGGTCCCAGCTGGCGGTCATCGTCCGATCGGTGTCGGCGGCCGCGGCATTGCCGCGGGCCCTGGCGGGGGCCGGGGTCCCGGTCGCGCCGTCTTCGGGCGGTGGTCCGGTCAGCGCGCACCCAGCCGCGCGGGCCCTGTTGACCGTACTGGCGGCCACCGCATCCGGTCTCGACGCCGACCAGGCGGGGTCGCTGTTGACCGGCCCCATCGGCCGGGTCGACCCGGTGTCGGAGCGGCAATTGCGCCGCGCTCTGCGGCGGGCCGGCACCGGTGAAGGTCGCCGGCCCAGCGGCGACGGCCGTGAACCGGCTCGCGATTTCGGCGAGTTGCTGGTGGACGCGCTGGTCGGGCGGGCGCCCGAACTGCCGGCCACGCTGGCCGGGCCGGTCAACCGGGTGCGGGCGGTGCTGGCGGCGGCTGCCCGTGCCCACCGGGGGCAGCGCGACCCGCGCTACACGTTGTGGCAGGCATGGGAGCGCAGCGGCCTGCAGCAGCGCTGGCTGGCGACCGCCGAACGCGGCGGCGCCGCGGGCGCACTGGCCGATCAGAATCTCGGCGCGGTGGCCGCACTGTTCGATATTGTCGACGACTACGTGTCCCGCACCGCCGGGGCGTCGCTGCCGGGCCTGCTCGACCACGTGGCCGCCCTCCAGCTGCCGCCGGCCGGACCGGATGGCGCCGCGCCGAGCGAGACGGTGGCCGTGCTCAGCCCGCATGCGGCGCTGGGACGTGACTGGGAACTGGTGGTCATCGCCGGGCTTCAGGATGGGTTGTGGCCCAACACCACGCCGCGCGGCGGGGTGCTGGGCACCCAGCGGCTGCTCGACGTCCTCGACGGCCTGGGCGACGACGTGTCGGCGCGTGCTCCGCTGCTGGCTGAGGAGCGCAGGTTGCTCATCGCTGCGATGGGCCGCGCCCGGCGCCGGCTGCTGATCACCGCCGTCGACAGCGACGCCGGCGACGACGTATTCCTCCCGTCACCGTTCGTCGCCGAGCTCGCCCGGTGGTCGACCGCGGACGGATCACCTGATGCCGAGGCCGCGAAGCCGATTGTGGCGCCGGCGGTGCTGTCTCCCGCGGCGGTCGTCGGTCGGCTGCGCGCGGTGGTGTGTGCGCCGTCGGGATCTGTCGCTGAGGGCGAACGTCACTGCGCGGCGAAGCAACTGGCACGACTTGCCGCAGCGGGTATTCCGGGTGCCGACCCCGGCCAGTGGTATGGCATGGCGCCGGTCAGCTCCGGTGAGCCGTTGTGGAGCGGCGGCGAGCACACCGTCACACTCACCCCGTCGACCCTGCAGACACTGGCCGATTGCCCGCTGCGCTGGCTGGCCGAACGCCATGGCGGTGCACGGCAGCGAGAGCTGCGTTCCACGCTCGGTTCGCTGGTGCACGCACTGGTCGCCGATCCCGCCAGGGGCGAGGAGCAGCTGGCCGCCGAGCTGGAGTACCTGTGGAGCGGTGTGGCCTTCGAATCCCCGTGGTACGCCGCCAACGAACTGGACCGCCACCGGGCCATGCTGGCGGCCTTCGTGGCGTGGCGCTCTGCCACCCGTCACGAGCTGACCGAGGTCGGTACCGAGGTCGATGTCGCCGGTGTCGTCGCCCCACCCGGCGAGGAGTCGCCCGGGGTGCGGGTGCGCGGCCGGCTCGACCGGTTGGAGCGTGATGCGCAGGGCCGGCTGGTCGTCGTCGACGTCAAGACCGCCAGAAGCCCGGCCACCAAGGACGAGGCGCAGCGCCACGCCCAGCTGGGTCTGTATCAACTGGCCATCGCCGAGGGGGTGCTCGGCGATGGCGAGCGGGCCGGCGGCGGACGGCTGGTCTATGTCGGCAAGCCGGCTGCGGCGGGGGCCACCGAACGCGAGCAGTCTGCGCTCAGCGGCGAGGACCGTGGGGAGTGGCGCGATGCCGTGCGGCGCGCCGCCGTCGCCACAGCGGGACCGCAATTCCTGGCCCGGGTCAACGACGGCTGCGAGCACTGCCCGATGCGGTCCGGCTGTCCGGCCCACGCAACACCGAGAACGGAACCGTCATGAGATACAGCCCCGCCGAACTCGCCGCTACCCTTGGGCTTCCGGAGCCGACCGACGAGCAGGCCGCGGTCATCGCCGCCCCGCCCGGCCCACTGGTCGTCATCGCGGGTGCCGGGGCCGGCAAGACCGAGACGATGGCTGCGCGCGTGGTGTGGCTGGTGGCCAACGGGTTCGCCGATCCGGGGCAGGTGCTCGGCCTGACCTTCACCCGCAAGGCCGCCGGTCAGCTGCTGCGCCGGGTCCGGTCGCGGCTGGCCCGGCTGGCCGGCCACCTCGGTGATGTCGCCGACGGCGCCGGCCCGGTCACCGTCGGCACCTATCACGCTTTCGCCGGTGGGTTGCTGCGCGAGCACGGCTTGCTGCTGCCCGTCGAACCCAGCGCCCGGCTGCTCAGCGAAACCGAGTTGTGGCAGCTGGCTTTCGAGGTGGTCTGCGCCCACCCCGGTCCGCTGGACACGGACAAGACGCCGGCCGCGGTCACCGCGACGCTCCTTGCGCTCTCCGGTGAGCTGGCCGAGCACCTGGTGGCCACCGATCAGCTGCTCGACACCCATGTGGAGCTCGAGCGGCTGGTGCACACCCTGCCGGCCGGCCGCTATCAGCGTGACCGCGGCCCCAGTCAATGGCTGCTCGGCATGCTGGCCACCCAGCGGCAGCGCAGCGAGTTGGTGCCGCTCATCGATGCGCTGCACCAACGCATGCGTGCCGACAAGGTGGTGGATTTCGGCTCTCAGATGTCGGCGGCGGCACGGCTGGCCTCGACATGTCCGCAGGTGGGCGAGCAGCTGCGCAACCGCTATCGGGTGGTGCTGCTCGACGAATACCAGGACACCGGTCACGCACAACGTATCGCGCTGTCGTCGTTGTTCGGCGGCGGAGCCGACGACGGCCTGGCGCTGACCGCCGTCGGGGACCCGATCCAATCGATCTACGGCTGGCGGGGCGCCTCGGCGACCAACCTGCCCCGATTCACCACCGACTTCCCACGCGCCGACGGCTCCCCGGCCCCGACCCTCGAACTGCGGACCAGCTGGCGCAACCCGCCGTCGACGCTGCACATCGCCAACGCCGTGTCGGCCGAGGCCCGGCGCCGCTCGGTGGCGGTGCGGCCATTGCGGTCGCGGCCCGGGGCGGCGCCGGGCACGGTGGTGTGCGCGCTGCACACCGATGTCGGCACAGAACGCGAGTGGGTGGCCGAGCACATCGCCCGCCGCTACACCGAGGCCCGCGAGGCCGGACAGGCCACGCCGACCGCGGCGGTACTGGTCCGGCGCAATGCCGACGCCGGGCCCATGGCCGAGGCGCTCAGTGCCCGTGGTGTCCCGGTCGAAGTGGTGGGGCTGGCCGGGCTGTTGTCCATCCCCGAGGTTGCCGACGTGGTCGCGATGCTGCGTCTGGTCGCCGATCCGACCGCGGGTGCCGCGGCCATCCGGGTGCTGACCGGCCCGCGGTGGCGGCTCGGTGCGCGCGACCTCGCCGCGCTGTGGGCGCGGGCCGTCGCGCTCGACGGCGCCCGGCCGGAGACGGTCACCGCCGCGCAGATCGTGGCCGCTGCCGCCCCCGACGCCGACTCCGCCTGCCTGGCCGATGCGCTGGCCGATCCCGGGCCGGCGGCCCGCTACTCCAGCGAGGGCTACCGGCGGATCGCCGCCCTGGCCAGCGAATTGGTTTGGTTGCGAACCTATTTGAACCATTCGGTGACCGATCTGCTGGCAGAGGTCCGGCGCACGCTGGGTATCGATGTCGAGGCGCGGGCCGCGCGTCCGGTCGCCGGCGGGTGGACCGGCACCGAACACCTGGACCGATTCGCCGACGTGGTGGCCGACTACGCGGGACGGCCCGGCGCCAGCGTGGCGGGCCTGCTGGCCTATCTGGATGCCGCTGCGGTGGTGGAGAACGGGCTGGCCCCGGCCGAGGTCGCCGTGGCCACCGATCGGGTCCAGGTGTTGACCGTGCACGCCGCCAAGGGGCTGGAGTGGCAGGTGGTGGCGGTTGCGCACCTCAGCGCCAGGGTGTTCCCGTCGACGGCCTCGAAGCGCACCTGGCTCACCAACCCGGCCGAGCTGCCTCCGTTGCTGCGTGGTGACCGGGCGAGCGCTGGAACCCATGGTGTGCCGGTTCTCGACACATCGAAGGTCAGCGACCGGAAGGGCTTGTCCGACAGCATTATCGCGCATCGGGACCAGTTGGATCGGCGGCGCATCGACGAGGAACGCCGGCTGCTCTACGTGGCGATCACCCGAGCCGAGGACACTCTGCTGTTGTCGGGGCACCACTGGGGCCCGACGGAGTCCAAGCCGCGCGGACCGTCGGACTTCCTGTGTGAGATCAAGAACATCATCGATTCCTCCGCGGCCGCGGGCCGGCCATGCGGCAAGGTTGAGCAGTGGGCTCCACTGCCGGCCGACGGCGATCGAAACCCCCTGCGGGACAGGGTAAAAGAGGCGATGTGGCCTGCGGATCCGCTTGGGTGTGGTCGCGCCGACATCGAGCGCGGTGCCGCGCTGGTGACCGCGGCGATGTCCGACTCGCGTGCACCGGGCCCCGAAGTCGACCCGGAAAGGTGGACCGCCGACGTCGACGCGCTGCTGGCCGAGCGTGCCGGCGGCGCGCAGCCGCCCGCGGTCGTTCGTCCGGGGCAGGTCTCGGTCAGCGCGCTGGTGGAACTGGATCGCGATCCCGGAGCCGCGCTTCGCCGGCTGACCCGCCGGCTGCCGTCGCGTCCGGAACCGCACGCGATGCTGGGCACGGCCTTTCACCAGTGGGTGCAACGATTCTTCGGCGCCGAGCGGCTGTTCGATCTCGACGACCTGCCCGGTGCCGTCGACGGCCAGATCGCCGACGGTGAGCAACTGGCCGCACTGCAGGACGCGTTCTCGGCGTCGGTGTGGGCGAACCGCACCCCGGTCGATGTGGAGGTGCCGTTCGAGATGGCCATCGGGGACACGATCGTCCGCGGGCGCATCGATGCCGTGTTCGCCGACCCCGACGGCGGCACGACCGTCATCGACTGGAAGACCGGTGAGCCGCCGGCGACCGAGGACGCTCTCCGGCACGCGGCGGTGCAACTCGCCGTGTACCGGCTGGCCTGGGCCGCACTGCACGGATGCCCGGAGTCGTCGGTACGCGCAGCGTTCCACTATGTGCGCTCGGGGCGCACCATCTGGCCGGAAAGCCTCCTGGGCCCAGACGAATTGGCGGCGGTGCTGGCGGGGCCTACTGACGCGGTGCGTTGCGCCTGACGGCCAATGCCTGCGTGATCATCGGGATCTGCAGCGGCAGGCGCGCGATAGCGGCCAGCCGCATCGGCCACGGCTTGCCCCACCACAGCCGCACCATGTTGATGTTGGCCGGGAACACCGCGAGGTACAGCCCGATGGCCGCCAGCGCACCGGGGCGGCGGGTCTGGGGGAGCAGCAGCATCGTGCCGATACCCATCTCGGCCACGCCCGAGGCATAGGTATAGAACCGGGCACTGCCCGGCAGTTCGGCGGGCACGATCGTGTCGAACGGCTTGGGCGCTACGAAGTGCCCGACGCCGGTGCCGATCAACATCGCGCCCATCCGGTAGGCAGGAAGCTGGCTAGCGGTGCGCGCGGGTTCGGCTGCAGGCGGCGACATGGTTACATAATGCTCGTGTGGTGGTATTCGCCCCCGCGAAACGGATCGAACCCGTGACGGAGTCTTGTGGCCAAGGGTAGGTTGCGCAGCCGGCTCGAAGCGATCGATGAGAACCTGGCCGCCAAACCGGATAGTGCGCTGGTCGAGTACCTGCACATTCCGGAGAGGTTCGTCAGCCCGGGCCGTCGCATCGGACGGCGGCTGGCCTACGCGCTTGCGGCTCTGTTCGCCGCGGTGGTGATCGTCTACCTCGACCGCGACGGCTACCGCGACGTCCGGGGCGAGCCGCTGAGCTTCCTGGACTGCTTCTACTACGCCACGGTGTCGCTGTCGACCACCGGCTACGGCGACATCACCCCCTTTACCGAGACGGCGCGGCTGGTCAACGTCCTGGTCATCACTCCCCTGAGGGTGGCGTTCCTGATCGTGTTGGTCGGCACCACCGTGGAGACGCTGACCACGGCGTCGCGCCAGGCTCTCAAGATCCAGCGTTGGAGGAACAGCGTGCGCAACCACACCGTCGTCATCGGTTATGGCACGAAAGGTAGGACGGCGGTGGCGGCGATGATCGGCGACGGCGTCGCCCCCGCCGACATCGTCGTGGTCGACACCGACCAGTCTTCCCTGGACCGGGCGAACTCGGCGGGCCTGGTCAGCGTGCGTGGTGACGCCAACAAGGCCGATGTGTTGCGGCTGGCCGGTGCCCAACATGCCAGCTCGATCATCGTGGCGACCAACAGCGATCCGACTGCGGTGCTGGTCACGCTGACCGCCCGTGAGCTGGCGCCGAAAGCCAAGATCATCGCCTCGGTCCGGGAAGCCGAGAACCAGCATCTGCTGCTCCAATCGGGTGCGGACTCGGTGGTGGTGTCCTCCGAGACCGCCGGCCGGCTGCTGGGTATCGCCACCACCACGCCCAGCGTCGTCGAGATGATCGAGGACCTGCTCACCCCGAATGCCGGCTTCGCCATCGCCGAGCGGGAGGTCGAGACCAAGGAGGTCGGAGGTTCGCCGCGGCACCTGCCCGACATCGTGCTGGGGGTGGTCCGCGACGGGAAGCTGGTACGCGTGGACGACCCCGAGGTGGACGCGCTGGAGAACACGGACCGGTTGCTGTACGTCCGCAGCGCCGGGGAGTGACGGTGGTGGCCTTCCGACTGCGCAACACCCCACTGCTGTCGCGCATCGGCGCCGACCGCGCCGACCACCTGCGCACCGACATCGATGCCGCCACCGCCGGCTGGTCCGAGGCGGCGCTGCTGCGTGTCGACCGCCACAACCAGGTGCTGATCGCCGACGGCCGGGTGGTGTTGGGCGCGGCGAGCACGCTGGCGGACACGCCGCCGGCCGATGCGGTGTTCCTGGGCCGCGTCGAGGACGGCCGCCACGTGTGGGCGGTGCGGGGCGCGCTGGAAGCTTCCGACGCCGCCGCGTCCGAGGTGGTGGACCTGCGCCGCGCCGGTGATGTCTTCGACGACGTCAGCGCGCAGCTGGTGGCCTCGGCGCTGGCACTGCTGAACTGGCATGAGAAGGCCCGTTTCAGCGCGGTGGACGGATCACCGACGCGGTCGGTCAAGGGCGGCTGGGCCAGGGTGAATCCGCTCACCGGTCATGAGGAGTTCCCGCGCATCGACCCCGCCGTCATCTGCCTGGTGCACGACGGCCACGACCGCGCGGTGCTGGCCCGCCAGACGGTGTGGCCGCGGCGGTGGTTCTCGCTGATCGCCGGTTTCGTCGAGGCCGGTGAGTCGTTCGAGTCGTGTGTCGTGCGTGAGGTCGCCGAGGAGATCGGCCTGACCGTGGGCGATGTCGAATACCTGGGCAGCCAGCCGTGGCCGTTCCCGCGTTCGCTGATGGTGGGTTTCCACGCGATCGGCGATCCCGAGCAGGAGTTCGCCTTCAACGACGGTGAGATCGCCGAGGCGGCGTGGTTCACCCGCGCACAGGTGCGCGAAGCGCTCGAGCACGGGGACTGGAGCAGCGATTCACCGTCGCGGTTTCTGCTGCCCGGCGCCATCTCGATCGCCCGCGAGATCATCGAGTCCTGGGCGGCCCGGGGCTAGATCGCCCCGTAGCTGGTCGCCAGCCAGGCGGCGATGAACGGCGCGACGGCAGCGCCCAGGATGCTGGCCGCGCTCATCGGGCCGAAGGTCAACCCCATCAACGTCATCCCGATGATCAAGAACACCAGCGTGCTGGTCTGGGTGGCGCGCTCGGGTGCCAACAGTGCGCCGAACGACGCACCGTAGACGATGATCGCCGCGGTGGTGACCAACAGCGTGCGGCGCCGGCCGAAGCGGTCGGCAAGCCATCCGGCCACCGGAATCAGGGCCGCGAAGAACAGCACGGATATCAGTTGCAGGTGCAGAAATCCGGTGAAGCTGAAGCCGAGCCCGGCGCCGTCGGGAGGCCGCTTGGCGATGCCGTAGCTCAGCGCCCAGGTGGTGACGGTGTAGAACAAGGTGTAGGTCGCCTCGTGCGGTGCCCGCCGAGGGCAAATCATCGCACAGGCCCCGATCGGGGCGGGTGCGGTTCACGCCGGCGGGGCAGGCCGGTCGAACGCCGGGCGGGATCAGCCTGCGAGGACGGGCCGAGGACGGGCCGAGGACCGGCCTAGGAAGCCAGCTTCGCCTGGACCTCGCGAATGTCGGGGTTGGTCAGCGCCGATCCGTCGGCGAACGTCACCGTCGGGACCGTCTGGTTGCCGTTGTTGACCGACATCACATACTTGGCGGCATCGGGGTCGTCTTCGATGTCGACCTCGGCGAACGAGATCCCCGCCGTTGTCAGGGCCGCCTTGAGCCGCCGGCAGTAGCCGCACCACACGGTGCTGTACATGGTGAGCTGGGGATCGCTGGTTGTCATCAGTGGTTCAACCTATCGGAGCCCTGTCCCAATCCCGCGCCGTGCCCGCCACGGGCGGGGTGCTGACCGAGAAATGTCGCCACCGCCTGCCAAGATGGACGTCATGCCAGTGACCGTTGACCACCTGGCCGTCCTTGACGAGGAGCAGCGCGAGGCCGTGCTCGCTCCCCGCGGGCCGTTGTGTGTGCTGGCCGGTGCGGGCACGGGTAAGACGCGCACCATCACCCACCGCATCGCCCATCTGGTCGCCAACGGTCATGTCGCGGCCAGTCAGGTGTTGGCCGTCACGTTCACGTCGCGGGCGGCCGGCGAGATGCGCGGCCGGCTGCGGGCCGTCGACGCGGCCGCCGATTCGGGTGCTCCGGTCGCTGCGGTGCAGGCGCTGACGTTTCATGCCGCCGCGCGCCGCCAGCTTCAGTACTTCTGGCCGCGGGTGGTCGGCGACATCGGATGGCAACTGTTGGACAGCAAGTTCGCGGTGGTCGCCCAGGCCGCCAGCCGGTGTCGGTTGCAGGTCAGCACCGACGACGTGCGCGATCTGGCCGGTGAGATCGAGTGGGCCAAGGCGTCGTTGATCAGCCCCGAGGGCTACGGCGCCGCGGTGGCCGAGGCGTCGCGCGACATCCCGCTCGACGCCGAGAAGGTGGCAGCCGTCTATGCCGGCTACGAGACGCTCAAAGCCAACCGTGACGGTGTTGCGCTGCTCGACTTCGACGACCTGCTGCTGCACACCGCCGCCGCGATCGAGAACGACGCCGCGGTGGCCGGCGAATTCCGGGACCGGTACCGCTGTTTCGTCGTCGACGAATACCAGGACGTCACCCCGCTGCAGCAGCGGGTGTTGGCCGCCTGGCTGGGGGAGCGTGACGACCTCACCGTCGTCGGCGACGCCAACCAGACCATCTACTCGTTCACCGGTGCGTCGCCGCGCTACCTGCTCGACTTCTCCAGGTGGTTTCCCGACGCCGCTGTGGTGCGCCTGGAGCGGGACTACCGTTCCACGCCGCAGGTCGTGTCGCTGGCCAACCGGGTGATCGCCGCGGCCCGCGGCCGGGTGGCCGGCAGCAAGCTGCACCTGATCGGGCAACGCGATCCCGGCCCGTCGCCGACGTTCCATGAACATCCCGACGAGCTCGCCGAGGCCGGCGCGGTTGCCCGGTCGATCAAGCAGCTCGTCGAGTCCGGCACCCCGGCCGCCGAGATTGCGGTGCTGTATCGCATCAACGCCCAGTCCGAGGCCTATGAAGAAGCCCTCACCGAGGCCGGCGTGCCCTTCCAGGTCCGTGGGGGTGAGGGGTTCTTCAGCCGCCAGGAGATCCGTCAGGCGCTGCTGGCGCTGAACCGCGCGGCCGAGCGTGGCGCGGCCGGCGAGGTGCCGCAGGTGGTGCGGGCGGTGCTGGAGCCGCTCGGGCTGACCGCCGAACCGCCGGCGGGCACCCGGGCCCGGGAACGCTGGGAGGCGCTGAGCTCGCTGGCCGAGCTGGTCGACGACGAGGTGGCCGTGCGGCCCGAGCTGGATTTGCCGGCGCTGATGGCCGAGTTGCGGGTGCGTGCCGATGCCCGCCACCCACCGGTCGTGCAGGGTGTGACGTTGGCCTCGCTGCATGCGGCCAAGGGGCTGGAATGGGATGCGGTGTTCCTGGTCGGGCTGGCCGACGGGACGCTGCCGATCTCGCACGCCCTGGCGCACGGCCCCGACAGTGAGGCGGTGGAGGAGGAGCGGCGGCTTCTGTACGTCGGGATCACCCGGGCGCGAACACATTTGGAACTCAGCTGGGCTCTGGCTCGTACGCCCGGCGGTCGGCAGGGCCGACGCCCGTCACGATTCCTCAACGGCATCGCCCCGCAAACCCAGGTCGATCCGTCGCCGAGCAAGCCACGCAAACCTCGTGGTGCCACGCCCCGCTGCCGGATCTGCAACGCAGTGCTGACCACGCCGCCGGCAATCATGTTGCGGCGCTGCGAAACCTGTTCGGTCGACATCGACGACGAGCTGCTGGCCCAGCTGAAGGACTGGCGGCTGCGCACGGCCAAGGAACTGAAAGTGCCGGCGTATGTGGTGTTCACCGACAACACACTCATCGCAATCGCCGAGTCACTGCCCTCCGATGACGCTGCGCTGGTGGCGATTCCTGGTATCGGTGCGCGCAAGCTCGAACAATTCGGACCCGATGTCCTGGAGCTGGTGCGCGCCCGCGGATAGCGGGCGGATGCCGGCATAACCGCAGGTCAGAAAATCGTTTGTGGCGAACAGGTGCTAGGCTCTAGCCTCGAAGCCGAACTCCTGCGCCGTTGTGACGGCGCGGGGCGACGTGATGAGAGGAGGGCCCGACATGATCGCACTCGTGAACACTTCCACCGCTGACAGCGGTGTACGTGGCATGGCGCGTCGTGGCTGGACCTTCCGTACCGCCGTGACCCCGTGCCCTGTGTTCGCGGCTCATGCCGCCGGCGCGGCAGCCGCTATTGCGGCACAGCGTAAGCGCCGCGCCAACGCCGCCGCGACGATCGCGTCCGTGGACAGGAGCTACATCTAGGAGAGCTCCCAGACACAGCCACTGGCCACGGACCCGAAGTCAAAGGATCCGTGGCCAGAGTTTTTCCCCAAGATTCCTGGTCCGGATCCCCCCAACGAAATGCACACCGAAGCGATACGTACGTCATGACCAGGAAGCAGGTGACGCCGACATGTCGGCACTGACAGTCCGTCGGGAAAAACTGCCGGTATTGCCCTGCCACGTCGGGGATCCCGATCTGTGGTTCGCCGAGAGTCCCGTCGACTTGGAGCGCGCCAAGGTCCTCTGCGGGGAATGTCCGATCCGGCGGCAGTGTCTTGCCGCCGCACTGGACCGCGGCGAGCCGTGGGGCGTTTGGGGCGGCAAGATCTTCGAACGCGGCAGCGTCGTGGCGTGCAAGCGTCCGCGGGGCCGTCCGCGTAAAGGCGTGATCGCCGCCTAGCGTGCCTCGATGGCCGGGTCGGGTTCGGCGAAGCCCGGAACCAGCTCCAGCGCCATCGCCCGCACCGGCACGTGCGCGTCGAGCTGCGCGGAGATGGCGACGGTCGAGGCGATCACCCGCAGCGGAATCGTGAGCTTGGCCGGCAGATCCATCTGTCGAACGGTCTTGATCTGCTGTGCCGAGCCCGCCATGTTGGCTGCCGCCATCTTCTGCATCCACCTGCGGCTGTAGTGGAAGACGTCAACCTCGATCGGCTCGACGTATTGGCGCAGCATGTCGTCGATGTCGGCCACCGACACCTGCTCACCCTGCTGGATGAAGCCCGCCTTCTCCATGGTGGGCAGCAGCAGGTCGTAGTTCCTGTCCCGGGCCAGCCGGATCGTCATGCCCAATTCGATCGGCAGGCCACCGGGCAGCGGGGCGACCGCACCGAAATCGATGACCGCCATCCGCCCGTCGGGCAGCAGCATGAAGTTGCCCGGATGCGCATCCCCGTGCATCATCCCCACTCGGCCGGGTGCACCGAAAGTGAGTTCGAAAAGCCTTGTGCCGCATAGATCTCTCTGATCGGCGGTCCCGCTGCGGATGATTTGCGCCAGCGGTGTGCCGTCGACCCACTCGGTGATCATCACCTTCGGTGAGCTGGCCACCACATGCGGAACCACAAAGTGCGGATCGTTCGCGTACTCCTTGGCGAACGCTCGCTGGTTGTCGGATTCCAGCCGATAGTCCAACTCCATCTCGGTGCGTTCGATCAGCTCGTCGACCACGCCCTGCACGTCGGCGCCGGGGGAGAGCTGCTTCAACATGCTGACCAGGCGCTGCATGGTCTTCAGATCGGCGCGCAGCGCCTCGTCGGCGCCGGGGTACTGGATCTTCACGGCCACCTCGCGGCCGTCCGCCCACACGCCTTTGTGCACCTGGCCGATGCTGGCCGAAGCCATCGGTGTGTCGTCGAAGGAGGTGAACCGGGTGCGCCACTTGGTGCCCAGCTGGCCGTCGAGTACCCGGTGCACCTTGTCCGCCGGCAGTGGTGGGGCATCCTTCTGCAGCTTGGTCAGCGCCTCGCGGTAGGGCTCTCCGAACTCCTCGGGGATCGCGGCCTCCATCACCGAGAGCGCCTGGCCCACCTTCATCGCGCCGCCCTTGAGCTCACCGAGAACGGTGAAAAGCTGGTCGGCGGCCTTCTCCATCAGTTCGGCGTTGACCTCGTCCTTCGACTTGCCGGTCAGCCGTTTTCCGAACCCCAGCGCGGCCCTGCCCGCAAAGCCGACCGGGATGCTGGCCAGCTTCGCGTTGCGGGCGGCACGCCCGCGCTTGATCTCTGCCACGTCACCATCATCCCTGACGCCCCGGCACGGGCAAGCAGCTATGTCAGCAACCGCAGCGCGGATGTCGTGACCAGCGACGCGCCAGGATGGTGTTGGACTTCACGTCGACCTCCAGAGTGGTGTTCAACGTCGCCGGCGGTGCCCCGGCGTTCTCGGTGCCGCGCACCGCGGTGATGATCCGTTGCAGCTGGCCCAGCGCGAGCGCGGCGGTGGCCAGCACGGTCGGCCGGTCGGCGCTGCCGATCACGTCACGCAGCTGGGCGGCAATCGCGGGCCAGGCGGCGTCGCGGTCGGCGCGGTGCAGGTCGGCACACGACAGGCAGCTCGTCACCCCGGGAATCACCAGCGGCCCGACCAGTCCGGCGCCGTCACGCACCCGCACCGGCAGGTGGGGAATGCCCACGGTGTGCAGGTCACGTACCAGCCGCGGGTCGGCCACCAGGTAGTCCGACAGCACCACCACATCGACGCCCGAGGCCGACGCGGCGGCGTTGGCGTGGCTGGTCTGCGCGATGCGCGCTCCGGACCGTCGCAGCGCGGCGACCAGCACATCTGACAGTGGGCCGCATCCGTGGACCCGGATGGACAGGCTCCGGGGCGCCGGCGGGCGGGGCTGGTCGTGCACCACCCCGGCGGCCACCAGCGCGCCCAGCAGCTCGTCGAACACGGTTCGGTCGGCTATCCCATGCTCACGGGCCAGCCGGTGGAGCTCGGGGATCGCCGTCGGGGCGTGCATTGCGCGCAGCAGCGCGGCCAGTGCGGCGGCGGTCAGCCCCTCCGGGGGTTGTACCAGCACCGCGCGCCGTGGGCTCCATCCCACCTGCACGGCGCCATCGGGCCGCAGCAGCACCGGCATTGCGGGGTTCAGGGCGTAGAGCCGGCTCACAGACCGACTCTGGCATCGCGTGGTTGCCCCGCGACTCAGCTATCCACAGGGCCGTCCGGGCCGGATTCCGTCTCGCCGGTGTCGTTGGTGTCGGTGAGCTTCTCGAACTCGGCGATCTCGGTGTCGAGATCGCTGATGTCCCCGCCGAGCACCCGGTCGATGAATGCCGCCGACTCATCGAGGTCGGTGGAGTCGGGCAACAGGTCCGGGTGCTGCCACACCGCGTCGCGGGCGTCGATGCCGGCAGCCTCGGTCAGCCGCTTCCACAGCACCGCGGCCTCACGCATCTTGCGCGGGCGCAGTTCCAGCCCGACGAGGGTGGCGAATGTCTGTTCGGCCGGTCCGCCGGTCGCCCGTCTGCGCCGCAGCATCTCGGACAGCGCTGCGGTGCCCGGAATGCGATCGCCCAGCGCCGCGGTGACCACGGTCTGCACCCATCCCTCGATCAGCGCGAGCATCGTCTCAAGGCGCTCAAGGGCGGCGGTCTGCTCCGGGGTCGCCTTCGGTTCGAAGACGCCCTCGGTGAGCAGCTTCTCCATGGCGGCGGGGTCGGCCAGCGACGCGGGATTGAACCCCTGGGCGAGCTCCTCGATGCCGTTCATGTCGATCTTCATGCCCTTGGCGTAGGACTCGACGGCGTTGAGCAGCTGGCTGGCCAGCCACGGCACGTGGCTGAACAGTCGGTGATGGGCCGCTTCACGGGCGGACAGGAATGTGAGGATCTCGCTGCGTGGTTGCTCGTGTCCCTCCGAGAGGGCTTCGATGGCTTCCGGCATCAACGCCGCCACCCCCTTGGGTCCCAGCGGCAAGCCGATATCGGTCGAGGTCAGCACCTCCTGTGACAGTCGGCCCAGCGCCTGGCCCAACTGGGAACCGAATGCCATGCCGCCCATCTGGGTCATCATCGCCAGCAGCGGGCCGGCCATCGCCTTGGCTTCCTCGGGCAGCGCCGAGGCCCACACCGCCGAGATCTGCTCGGCCATCGGGTCGCACAGCCGCTTCCAGGTGTCCAGGGTGCCGTCCACCCAGTCACTGGGTGTCCAGGCCACAGCCTTGGTGGTCCCGGCCGGTAGCGCGGTGGCGCCGTCGAGCCACGTCTCGGCGAGGTGGACGGCGTCGCTGATCGCGTTGGCGGTGGCGGCCGGGATCGGCGCGGCGAACCCGATCGAGCTGGCCGCCAGTTGGCGGGCCAGGTCGTAATTGACCGGGCCGGCCGCTTTGCCGCCGGCCATCACGCTCCCCGCGCCGCTGAACATCTGCCCCAGGCGGGTGAAGATCTGGCCGAGGTCAGCCGTGTTGAAGTCACCGCCGCCGAACCCGAACGGGTCGCCGGGGCCGGGGTCGCGGTCCTTCTTCGACCTGTCGGGGTCGGGGTCGTCTCCGGGGGAGAAGCCGAAGGGCAGGTCAGCCATACCCTCAACCGTACTCATTCGGGCCCGTTGACGTGGAATCGGCGATCACGCTGTCAGTGAACTGGTGCGACTCAAGCGCCCGTCTACTCTAGTCGGCGTGAACAGGCGGATTCTGACCCTGATGGTGGCTCTGGTACCGATCGTCGTGTTCGGCGTGCTGCTGGCGGTCGTCACGGTGCCGTTTGTGTCGCTGGGGCCGGGCCCGACGTTCAACACGCTCGGTGAGGTGGACGGCAAGCAGGTCGTGGCCATCGACGGCGTCCCGACGCACCCGACCTCGGGACATCTGAACATGACCACGGTGGCCCAGCGTGACGGTCTGACCCTGGGCCAGGCGCTGACCCTGTGGCTGTCGGGGCGTGAACAGCTCGTTCCCCGGGATCTGGTCTTTCCGCCCGACAGGTCGCGCGAGGATGTCGAGAAGGATCAGAACGCGGACTTCAGACGGTCCGAGGACAGCGCCGAATACGCCGCGCTGGGGTATCTGAAGTACCCCGAAGCGGTGACGGTCGCCAGTGTCAACGACCCCGGTCCGTCGGCGGGCAAACTGAAGGACGGGGATGCCATCGACGCTGTCAACGGCACTCCGGTGGCCAATATCGAGGCGTTCTCGTCGTTGCTGAAGAGCAGCAAGCCCGGCCAGGAGATCGTCGTGGACTATCGGCGCAAGAACGCCCCGGCCGGCAGCGCGCGCATCACCCTGGGCAGCAATCCTGACCGCGACTACGGCTACCTGGGAATTGCGGTGCTGGATGCGCCGTGGGCACCGTTCACCATCGATTTCAACCTGGCCAACGTCGGTGGTCCGTCCGCGGGGCTGATGTTCAGCCTCGCCGTCATCGACAAGCTGACCACCGGTGACATCAACGGATCGAAGTTCATCGCGGGCACCGGGACGATCAGCGACGACGGCAAGGTGGGGCCGATCGGGGGGATCGCCCACAAGATGATGGCCGCCCAGGACGCCGGCGCGACGGTGTTCCTGGTGCCGGCCGAGAACTGTGACGAGGCGCGATCGGTCACCGACGACAGCATGGAGCTGGTGAAGGCGGACACCCTGAGCCAGACGGTCGACGCCCTGCACACCTTGACCTCCGGGGGCACCCCGCCCGGCTGCAAGTAGCTTGTTGGAGGATGTCCCGGTGGGGGCGGTGCGTAGAGTTGTGGCCGTGGTTCACCCACTGTGTTCGGTCACTGCGTTCCCGCAGCCCCAAACAGAATCAGGAGCCTGACAAGTGAGTATGCGGCCCGCTGCCAGGATGCCCAAGCTGACTCGGCGTAGCCGGATACTGATCGGCGTTGCGCTTGCGGTCGTTGTGCTGCTGTTGGTGGGCCCGCGGCTGATCGACGCCTACGTGGACTGGTTGTGGTTCGGCGAGTTGGGCTACCGCTCGGTGTTCACCACCGTCCTGCTGACCCGTTTGGTCGTTTTTCTGGTCGCCGGGCTGGTGGTCGGTGCGATCGTGTTCGCGGGTCTGGTGCTGGCCTACCGCACTCGCCCGGTGTTCGTGCCCAGCGCCGGGCCCAACGATCCGGTGGTGAGGTATCGCGCGGCGGTGATGACGCGGTTGCGACTGTTCGGGATCGGCATCCCCGCCGTGATCGGCGTGCTCTCCGGTGTGGTCGCCCAGAGTTACTGGGCACGCGTGCAGCTCTACCTGCACGGCGGCAAGTTCGGTATCACCGACCCGCAGTTCGGCAAGGACATGGGCTTCTACGCTTTCGATCTGCCGTTCTACCGCCTGGCGCTGTCGTTCCTGTTCGTCGCGGTGTTCCTGGCCCTTCTAGCGAATCTGGTTTCGCACTACGTCTTCGGTGGCATTCGACTGGCCGGGCGTACCGGCGCACTGAGCCGGGCGGCCCGAATCCAGCTCGTCACCCTGGTCGGCGTGCTGGTGCTGCTCAAGGCGTTCGCGTACTGGTTGGACCGCTACGGCCTGCTGAGCCATACCCGCGGCGGGAAACCGTTCACCGGCGCTGGCTATACCGATATCAACGCGGTGCTGCCGGCCAAGCTGATCCTGATGGCGATCGCGCTGATCTGCGCGGCTGCCGTGTTCTCCGCCCTTTTCATGCGCGACCTGCGCATCCCGGCGATCGGCCTGGTGCTGCTGCTGCTGAGTTCGCTGATCGTCGGGGCGGGCTGGCCCCTGATCGTCGAGCAGATCAGCGTCAAACCCAATGCGGCGCAGAAGGAAAGCGAATACATCGGTCGCAGCATCGCCGCCACCAGACAGGCCTACGGGCTGACCGACGACATCGTCACCTACCGCAACTACAGTGGCAACTCTCCGGCGACCGCTCAGCAGGTGGCCGCCGATCGTTCCACCACCTCGAACATCCGGGTGCTCGACCCGACCATCATCAGCCCGGCGTTCACCCAGTTCCAGCAGGGCAAGAACTTCTATTCGTTCCCCGACCAGCTGTCGATCGACCGCTACGACGGGCCCGACGGAAACCTGCGCGACTACGTTGTGGCCGCCCGCGAGCTCAACCCCGACCGCCTGATCGACAATCAGCGCGACTGGATCAACCGACACAGCGTCTACACCCACGGCAACGGATTCATCGCTTCCCCGGCGAACACGGTGCGCGGCATCGCCAACGACCCGAACCAGAACGGTGGTTACCCGGAGTTCTTGGCCAGCGTCGTCGGCGCCAACGGAAAGGTCATCTCGCCGGGACCGGCTCCGCTGGACCAGCCCCGCATCTACTTCGGGCCGATCATCGCCAACACGCCGGCTGACTATGCCATCGTCGGACACAACGGCATCGACCGTGAGTACGACTACGAGACCAACACCGAGACCAAGAACTACACCTACACGGGCAACGGTGGCGTCCCGATCGGCAATTGGCTGGCCCGCTCGGTGTTCGCGGCCAAGTTCGCCGAGCGAAATTTCCTGTTCTCCAACGTGATCGGGCCCAACAGCAAGATCCTGTTCAACCGGGATCCCGCCGAGCGGGTGCGCGCGGTGGCGCCGTGGCTGACCACCGACAGCACCGTCTACCCGGCCATCGTGAACAAGCGGATGGTGTGGATCATCGACGGCTACACCACCCTGAGCAACTACCCGTACTCCGAGCAGACGTCGCTGTCTTCGGCGACCGCCGACTCCAACGAGGTGGCGGTCAACCGCCTGGCACCCGACAAGCAGGTTTCCTACATCCGTAATTCGGTCAAGGCCACCGTCGATGCCTACGACGGGACCGTGACGCTGTATGCGCAGGACGAGAAGGATCCGGTGCTGCAGGCGTGGATGAAGGTGTTCCCCGGCACCGTCAAGCCCAAGAGCGACATCTCGCCGGATCTGGCCGCACACCTGCGCTACCCCGAGGACATGTTCAAGGTCCAGCGGATGCTGCTGGCGAAGTATCACGTGAACGACCCGGTGACGTTCTTCTCGACGTCGGACTTCTGGGATGTCCCGCTGGATCCCAACCCGACCGCGAGCAGCTACCAGCCGCCGTACTACATCGTCGCCAAAGACCTTGCCCGCGACAACAAGTCGGCCTCATTCCAGCTGACTTCGGCGATGAACCGGTTCCGCCGGGACTTCCTGGCGGCCTACATCAGCGCCAGCTCGGACCCGGACACCTACGGCAAGATCACTGTGCTGACGATTCCCGGTCAGGTCAACGGTCCCAAGCTGGCCTTCAACGCGATCAGCACCGACACCGCCGTCAGCCAGGACCTCGGTGTCATCGGACGGGACAACCAGAACCGCATCAAGTGGGGCAACCTGCTGACACTGCCGGTGGGTGGGGACGGTCTGCTCTACGTCGCGCCGGTGTATGCCTCGCCGGGCACCAGCGACGCCGCCTCGTCGTATCCGCGCCTGATCCGCGTTGCGATGATGTACAACGACAAGGTCGGTTACGGGCCGACGGTCAGCACGGCGCTGGACGAGATCTTCGGTCCGGGGGCCGGGGCCACCGCGACCGGCCCGGCGCCGGCGACGGGCCAACCCGCTGGAGAGCCGCCGGCTGCCGCACCCCAGGCAGCTTCGCCGCCCGCGACGAATTCGCCTGAGGCAGCGACCCCTCCGGTTGCGACGACACCCGCGCCGAGCGGTGCGACGAGCCTGTCACAGGCGAAGGCGGCGGCCCTGCAAGAGGTGGGCTCCGCGCTCAAGGCGGTCCGTGATGCTCAGCAGAAGGGCAATTTCGAGCAGTACGGGGCTGCGTTGCAGCGCCTCAACGACGCGATGAACAAGTATGACGCCGCCAAGTAGCGAAGCGGATTGGCGAGTGGGGTCCGCCAAGTAGCGAAGCCCGCGAAAATGGGCGCTGACCACACGATTTGGTGGCTGCGGTAGGGGTTCGGTAACGTGGTGTTCACCCGACGCGGGGTGGAGCAGCTCGGTAGCTCGCTGGGCTCATAACCCAGAGGTCGCAGGTT
>Ga0055451_10000112_pt1 | contig 27707 bp, 18 predicted proteins | sample China_Galinas_PW_3_FD_57745 | JGI IMG/M metagenome (GOLD analysis project Ga0055451, IMG submission 57745) | Wetland microbial communities from San Francisco Bay, California, USA, that impact long-term carbon sequestration - China_Galinas_PWB_D2 | ecosystem: Environmental > Aquatic > Marine >... | reverse complement strand
CTCGACGGCCGTCAGCAGCTCCTTGATCTCGCTCTTGACGGTCTCGGGCGTGATGCCGTGCTCTGTGTTGTAGGCGAGCTGCTTCTCGCGCCGGCGTTGCATCTCGGCCATCGCGTCGCGCATGCTGCCGGTGACCTCGTCGGCATACAGGATGACGCGCCCGTCGACGTTGCGCGACGCCCGCCCGCAGGTCTGGATCAGCGACGTGCGCGAGCGCAGGAAGCCTTCCTTGTCGGCGTCGAGCACGGCCACGAGCGCGACCTCGGGGAGGTCGAGGCCCTCACGCAGCAGATTGATGCCGACCAGACAGTCGAACACACCGAGCCGCAGGTCGCGCAAGATCGCCACACGCTCGAGGGCATCGATGTCCGAGTGGAGGTAGCGGACCTTGACGCCGACCTCGCGGTAGTAGTCGGTCAGCTCCTCGGCCATGCGCTTGGTCAGCGTCGTGCACAGCACGCGGTAGCCGGCCTCGACGGTCTTCCTCAGCTCGCCGAGCAGGTCGTCGACCTGGCCGCGCGCGGGCTTGACCGTGACCACGGGATCGACGAGCCCGGTCGGGCGGATCACTTGCTCGGACACGCGGCCGCCGGCGCGTTCGAGCTCGAAGTTGCCGGGGGTCGCCGACACGTAGATGACCTGGTGAATCAGCTTGTCGAACTCCTCGAACTGCAACGGGCGGTTGTCGACGGCCGACGGCAGCCGGAACCCGAAGTCGACGAGCGTCTCCTTGCGCGACCGGTCACCGCGGAACATGCCGCCGACCTGCGGCACGGTGACGTGGCTCTCGTCGATGAACACGACGAAGTCCTTCGGGAAGTAGTTGAGCAGCGTCGCCGGCGGCTCGCCCGCCGACCTGCCGTCGAGGTGCCGCGAGTAGTTCTCGATCCCCGAGCAGAACCCGATCTCGCGCAGGAGCTCGATGTCGTAGCGCGTGCGCTGCTCGAGCCGCTGGGCTTCGAGCAGCTTGCCGAGCCGGTTGAGCTCGGCGAGGCGCTCCTCCAGCTCGTCGGTGATCGTGTCGACCGAGCGCTCGAGCCGCTCCTCGGGCGTCACGTAGTGCGACACCGGGTAGATCGTGACCTCCTCGAGGCTCGATAGGACCTCGCCGCGCAACGGATCGACCTCGAAGATGCCCTCGATCTCGTCGCCGAAGAACTCGACCCGAATCACGCGGTCCTCGTCGTAGATCGGGAAGATCTCGACGACGTCCCCGCGGACCCGGAACGAGCCGCGCACGAAGTCGAGCAGGTTGCGCTTGTACTGGATCCGCGCGAGGTCGCGCAGCATCTCGTCGCGGTCGACTTCCTGGCCGGTCCGGAGGCTGACCGACATCTCGAAGTAGGCGTCCGGCGAGCCGAGCCCGTAGATACACGACACCGAGGCCACGATCACGACGTCGCGCCGCTCGAGCAGGGACCGGGTCGCCGAGTTGCGCATCCGGTCGATCGCGTCGTTGATCGTCGCGTCCTTCTCGATGTAGGTGTCGGTGCCCGGCAGGTAGGCCTCGGGCTGGAAGTAGTCATAGTACGAGACGAAGTACTCGACCGCGTTGTCAGGAAAGTAGTTCTTGAACTCGTTGTAGAGCTGCGCTGCCAGCGTCTTGTTCGGCGCGAGCACCAGCGTCGGGCGCCCGGTCTCGGCGATGACTTTTGCCATGGTGAACGTCTTGCCCGAGCCCGTGACGCCGAGCAGCACCTGGTCGCGCTGCCCCGTCCGAAGGCCTTCGACGAGCTCTGCGATCGCCTGGGGCTGGTCGCCGGACGGCTCGTGCGCCGAATGGAGCACGAACGGCCGCTGCTTCGGGCTCGTCTGAACGCTCATCGGGCTTCGCTCGTTCTCATCGCCAGGTCGGACACGAAGCCAGTCAAACAGACCGCCCCCGGCGGCGGCAAGCCCGGAGACGAGGTTCCACGCACTTGCCCGAGCGGGTACCCTGGAGGTGGCTCAGATCCGCCCGCCCCCCGGCAGACCTGGCAGACCGTCGAGAACCTACCCGAGTCTCGCAGCTCCAGGTAGCCGGGACAGTCGGCCACAGAGCCCAGATACCAGGAGTAGAAATGGCATCCAGGCGTCGCGGTTCGTCCGCATCCCGTTCCCGCGCCGGTTCCCGTGGAGCCGGTCACCGCCCGTCCAGCAGCCGGACCTCGGCTCCAGGGCAGACGGCAATCAAGGTCCGCAAGGATGGCAAGGTCTCGGTCAGATGCCCGCAGTGCTCGGCCTCCTACGCGATCCCAGAGGACTACCTCGACGAGCGCGTGAAGTGCAAGCACTGCCAGATGACGTTCGTGCCGCGGGTCTCGCTCGAGAAGCCGGCGCGACGCAAGCGCGGCGGCAGTGCCGTGACCAAGCCGCTCGTCAACATCGCGCTGCTCGGCATCGCGATCCTGGTCGTGATCATCATCTACAACGCGAACCAGGAGGCCCCGAAGCCGGTGAAGGCGGCCCCGCCCCGTCTCCCGCTCCTCAGCACGAATTCGCCGATGTACATCGTGTTCGAGGAATTCGCCGACGCGATTCGGTCGAAGAACTCGCTCAAGGTCGCCCAGGCGGTCAACCTCGAGCAGGTCTACAGCGACCGCAAGGTCAAGGACGAGCCCCCGTGGCACAACCTGACCCAGGAGAAGAAGGCTGCCTGGACCGACGGCTTCACGAAGGAGCTGTTCGAGGACAAGAAGTGGGAGATCTTCTGGATCTTCGAACCGCTCAAGCCGGATGACACGGTCCCGATCCCGAAGGACTGCAAGTCGCTCGAGTTCAACGTGACGATGAACCCGCTGCAGGACCAGTGGTTCGTCAACGGCGAGATCCTGGTGCGGACCGACTTCGTCGACGGGGTCTGGAAGGTCTCGCGTTGGGACATCAAGAAGGACCCGCGGCCGCCGGGATGGGGCAAGAAGAAGAAGAAGGCACACGGGTACCACAAGAAGCTCGGCAAGCCCGGCGCCAAGACGATCACCGACGCCGACGGGCAGAAGCAGACCCGTGCCTTCATCGAGCCGCAGCCGCTCGATCACCTCGAGGACACGCCGCCCGAGCTGCGCAAGGAGATCGACCAGGCCATCGAACGGATCATGGATCCCGACGAGGTCCCGAAGGTGTTCAAGGCCTCGATGCGGCGTCTCGTCGAGATCGGCAAGCCGGCGATTCCGCGGCTGTTGACGAAGTTCTACGAGGTCAAGGGCAGCACGGAGGACGAGCGTATCGCGTTGCGGCTCGTCGTCGACGTGCTGCGCGACATCACGGGCGAGAGCTTCGGCTACACGCCGTCGAAGTTCGACGCCTCTAACCAACAGCGCAAGGCTGCCCTCGGGTTCTGGTTCGGCTGGTGGTCGAAGAACTGGTGGCGGGACGACTTCCGGGCCCACGAACAAGACGAGGAGATCCCGATCCCACCGCCCACGAAGCGAGGGATCAAACGCACACCGAAGAAGCCGCCGAAGCAGAAGAAGTAGAGCCGCGTCCGGTTTCAGTCGGCAAGTCCCGCCCTGACAGGCAGTTCCGGTCCCGGGGCCGCGTGCAGGACAGGGGCCGGCGCGGTAAACTTCTGCGCTTGCTCCCTTCCCGGTCCCGGACCTCGAAGAATCCGCCACATTCCAACCACTCGAGCCTCCCATTCGAGCAGAGGAAGAAAGATGCCACGTGTGATTGCCTGCGCCAACTGCGGCGCCCGCTACAAGCTCCCCGACACCTTCCAGGGCGCCAAGGCCCGGTGTAAGGGCTGTGGAGCGGTCATCGAAGTCGAGAGCTCCGTCGTCGAGCCAGCGCAGCGAGAAGCCCGCGCCGAAGCCCCCGCTACGTCCCCGTCCCCGCCCCCGAGCCAGGAACCAAAGGCCCCGAAGCCCTCGCGTCCGGCGCACCGAACGTCTCGGACGTCGTCGAGCCGGTCCCGTCCGGCTGGCGGTCGCTCGTCCAGGCGCGGTCGCGGTGGAGCCAAGGAAGCCGCCGAGGACGAGGCCCCGACCCGGGACCGCGGCCGGAGCTCGCGCAGTGGATCGAGCCGTGGAGCCGGACGCAGCCACGGCCGGTCCGGCGGACGATCCGGTGGGCATTCGAGTCACGGCAGACGTCCGGCCGGTCGCGGAGGTCGGCGCGGGCACGGGGAGGACGAGGAGCCGAGCAACAGCAAGACCGGCCTGATCCTCGGTATCGCCGGGGTCGCGGTCGCCGCGATCGTGACCGTGATCGTGCTCAACAACCAGGGCGACAACACGAACAAGGGAACCGGCGAAGCCGGCCAGCAGCAGAAGGTCGCCTCCCAGCCCGAGAAGCAGCCGGTGAAGCAGCCAGAAGCCGTCGCCAAGAACGACGACAACGCGACCGAAGGTACGGCGAAGACCGACGAGACCAAGGCGGCCGACGCGACCGCAAAGGGCCCGAAGGACAAGGCCGACAAACCGAAGACCGCCAAGGCCGACGCCGCGAAGAAGCCTGCGTCGACGCCGGAGAAGAAGATCAGCGCGTTCGACGCGAAGACGCTCGATCCGATTCCCTGGCCCGAGGACATCGACGAAGCGACGCGCAAGCGCGCAGACGAGCTCGCCAACACCGCGATCGTGGACCTCGGTATCCAGGGCAAGCGGGCCGCCGAGGCCCTCGGCGACATGGGTCGCGCGGGTTTCGTCGCGATCATCAATCGGCTGCGCACGGTCAACTACTTCGACGAGGACGAGTCGGACGCGGCGTTCGCGCTCAACGAAGTGATCGAGAAGAAGCTGATCCATCGCAACATGGGCTACAAGGCACGCGGCTACGATCCGATCAAGAAGGAAGACGCGTGGTGGAACGCCAAGATCGTCCACTCCTGGATGGACTGGTTCGCGCACAACGACCACTCGACGCCCGAAGGCTGGGAGGCCTGGCAGAAGTACGTCAAGGAGGTTCGCAAGAAGGACGCAGCGGGTCGAAAGTAGGAGGCCAGAAGTAGTAGGCCTACCCGCGATTCACCACGCGACGGCCGTCCCCGGGCTGCGCGGGTCGGACACTGCGTCGATGCGTCCGCCCGCGTGCCACAGGATCGCCTGGCAACGCCCGATGATGCGCGGGCGGTCCTGGAACGTGTGCCCCATCGCGACGAGCGCGTCGCGCACGTCGGCCGGGAGCGCGAGACGTTCCCAGTAGACCGGCTTCGGCAACCACTGCTCGTGGATCCGCGGCGCAGCGACCGCCGTCGCGAGCGGCAGCCGGAAGTCGACGACGTTGACCGTGACCTGGAGCACGGTGTTGATGATCCGTCCGCCACCGGGGCTTCCGAGGATGAGGAACGGGCGCTTCCCGTCCTTCGCGAGCACGATCGTCGGCGTCATCGACGAAAGCATCCGCTTGCCGGGTTGGATCTCGTTGGCCTTCGCGCCGACGAGACCGAACTGATTCGGCACGCCGGGCTTGGCCGAGAAGTCGTCCATCTCGTTGTTGAGAAAGAACCCCGCGCCTGTGACGACCTGCCCGTTGCCGAAGCTCGAGTTGAGCGTCGTCGTGCACGAGACCGCGTTCCCGCCGCTGTCGAGCACCGAGAGGTGGGTCGTCTCGCGCGACTCGCGCAGGATCGCGCCTTCGGGGCTGCCCGCCGCGACTTCAGGCGTCGCCTTGGTCATCGACAGGTTGCCGGTGATCTTCTTTGCGTAGTCCTTCGCGACGAGACCCTCGACCGGGACCGGATAGAAGTCGGGGTCGCCGAGCCAGCGGGCGCGATCGGCATACGCGCGCTTCATCACCTCGATCATCAGGTGCAGCGTCTTCGACGAACCGAGCCCGAGCGCGGCGATGTCGTGCGGCTCGAGCATGTTGAGCATCTGCAGCAGCGCTACCCCGCCCGAGCTCGGCGGCGGCATCGACAGGATCGTGTAACCGCGGTAGTTGCCGCGCAGGGGCTCGCGCTCCTTGACGACGTAGGCCGCGAGATCCTTCTCGTCGATCAGCCCGCGCGAACGCTTCATCTCGGCCGCGATCAGCTCCGCGGTCTTGCCCTTGTAGAAACCGTCGGGCCCGTGCTCGGCGATCCGAGTGAGCGTCGCGGCCAGGTCCTTCTGCACGAGCCGCGCCCCGGCGTGTAGCGGCTTCCCGTCGCGAAGGAAGATCGTCGCCGTGCTCGGCCACTTGCGAAAGACGTTTCGCTTGCCCGCGATCGACGATTGAAGGAACGAGTCGACGACGAACCCCTTCTCGGCCAACTCGATCGCCGGCCGGATCAGCTCCGCGAGCGGCCGCTTGCCGAATCGCGCGTGCACACTACAGATCCCTGCGACCGATCCCGGGACTCCGACTGCGAGCGCGGTGTAGAGGCTCACGCCCGGTCGCACACGCCCTTGCTCGTCGAGGTACATGTCGCGACGTGCCCTGCGCGGCGCCATCTCGCGGAAGTCGAACGCGATGTTCGTCCCGTCCGCGAGGTGCACGATCAAAAACCCGCCGCCACCGATGTTGCCAGCCTGCGGATGGGTCACGGCCAACGCGAAGAACGTCGCAACCGCCGCGTCGATCGCGTTGCCTCCGTTCTTCAAGACAGAGACCCCTATGCGACTCGCGTAGCGCGAGGCCGAAACGACCGCACCCTTGCGCCCGGTGGCCCGCTGGTCGTTGGCCGGTGAGCGAACCGGCAGGGCCAGGAGAACCAGAACCGTAACGCCGAAGGCACGCACCCCGGCGAACCGAGTCACGCCTCCTGCTCCGACTCTTCGACCTCGACCTCGACCCCGCGGTCGCGCAGGTACTCGATGACCCGCTGGATCTCGTCCTCCTCGCCGACGAGCTCGATATCCATGTTGCCGTGATCCTCGGCGATGACCGCGCGACGGATGTTCGGCACGATGTCGAAGTCCTTGCCGAGGTGGTAGACCAGGGGCTCCTCCATGATCTTCGGGGGGAAAACGCAGTGAATCCGACGGCTGCTCTTCACATCGACCTCGCAACACTCGGCGGAGTTCGCCGACCGCAAAAGCTTACAGGCAAGTCGCCTGAGTCGAAAGCGAGCCGGGCGCGAGGCGCCCGGGGACCGGAGAAAAGCCTGGAGAAATCACTTGCCTCCCGCCGGCCTGGCCGTCGCTATCGAGGGCATGAAATACGCGATCGCTCTCGCGCTGGCCATGCTGGCGCCGGTTCAGGACAGGGAGCCCGTGACCGGACGGGTCGAGCGTTCGGACGGCAAGCCGTGGGCCGGCGCCCGCGTGACGCTGTTCTCGCGCCTGCTCCCGGGGATCCCCGAGCTCGGAGACGGGGATCGCGTGGTGGTAGCCACCGACGCACGGGGCCGGTTCCGGGCCGCCTTGCTGCCGGGCCGGCGCTACTCGGTATGGGCCACGGGCGTGGCCAGGAACGGCACACGCCTGACGACGAAGATCGCCGAGGACGTCGGGCCCGGCCGCCCGATCCGGCTCGTCGAAGACACCGCACGTGCCCGCTGGATCGAGCTCGAATTCCGCGGGCTCGCGGCGTTCCGCCGGCGCTTCGCGAGCGCCGAGCCGCCGTTCGTCCGGATCGTGACGGCCACCGAGAACGCCTACATCGAACGGCTGCGGGTGCCGGACAACGGAAAGCTCCGCCTCCCGACGCTGCCGGGCCGCCACGCCTGGCTCGAGATCTGCGCGGGCGATGGCCGGCCCGTCGCCGTGCAGCGACTGCGCGTCACGGCCGCGCTGACGCCCGACGAGCTCACGGCGCACAAGAGCCCCCTGGCCGGCTTGCTCAAGAAGCTGGGCGAGAGCCTCGAGGCCCGGCGCAAGGAGCTCGGCCCGGCGAAAAAGCCCGACGCGGTGCCGATCCAACTGCCGCTCGGTGTCGACGCGTCGGTCCGCGTCGTCGACGAAGCGAAGCACCCGATCGCGGGCGCCAAGATCGACTGGCGCGTCCGCGTCTACGACCCGCTGGCCGCGGACGAGCGGAGCACACGCGGACACCGCGTCGTGTGGTCTACGCTCGGCAAGACCGATGCGGACGGCTGGTGCGACTTCTCGGTCGCAGAGCCGGCCGGTCGCAAGCTGCGATTGCCCGTCTCTCTGCGCATCGCTGCGGCGGGGCACACCACGAAGCTCGTTGTCCACGCCCTGGCAGAGACCCGAGAGGCGGGCGGCAGGATCACGCGAGCGATCCAGGTCGCGCTGCCCCGTTCCGCTCCCGTCCGCGGCAAGCTCGAATGGAGCCCGGGCAAGCCGGTCAGCGGCATGCGGCTCGTCGCGTCTTCGTGGTTGATCGGTCGCAATCGCAGACCCACCGACCTCGTGCGCACGATCGTCACCACGGATCGAAGCGGCGCGTTCGCGATCGACGGCCTCGGCCCGGGTGCGCCGTGCTTCATGCTCGCGACAGCCGATCGCGACCAGGTCACGAGGCTGTCCGGCAACGACGAGCGCCTGTTGCCGTTGGTCCAGCTCGGAGTGGTCCACGCGCCGGCGCGAGCGGAAGGCCGCGTGCCCACGATCGACCTCTCGAAGCTGCGACCGCTGCGTCTGCAGATCACGAACGCCGACGGCAGCCCGGTTCGCCATCCGCTGATCCACGTCGTTCCATCGGACCGAGAGCTGTTCGATCGCTGGCACGATGCCGCAACCCTGTCGTTGATCGGCTCCCGCCGCGGACGGGCGAACGTGCTGCTCGGCCGAGGCGGGCATCAACTGCTCGTGCTGTCGCAAGACGGCTTCGCGCGCGCCAGCGTGCCCGAGCGAAGCCACGAACCGCTGCGGCTGGCTCTCACGCCCTGGCTTCGCGTCCGGGGCCAGGTCGTCGATTCGGACGGGAAGCCGGCAAGCGGCGCCGTCATCGAGTCCCGCGGGTTCTACCGGCAGATCAACAGCAAGCCGCTCGACACATGGATCACGCGTTGCAACCAGCGCCGCATGGCAACGATCACCGACGCGAACGGCAAGTTCGAGCTGCTGCTCATCCCGCACGCCAACACGGTCTACCTCACCGCGCTGACGTGGACCGGGCCGACGCTGCGCGTGCACCAACAGACGGTGGAGATCTCGCCCGACGCCGACCGGAACGAAGAGCTGCTGATCACGATCCAGTGAGCGGCGTGCCCAGCATTCCGAGCAACCGCTGCGACGTGCCGCCGGTCAAGCCGTCGACTCCGAAACTCCCTTCGGCGCCGTCGTTGCGCCAGCGGAACGAACGAAACAGTCGGTCCCAGATCGACAACAGCGACGTGTAGTTGCTGTCGTGATCCACACGCGTCAGCGAGTGATGAACCTTGTGCATCGCGGGGGTGACGATCAACCAGCTCAGCCACCGCTCGAGCCGCGGGCCCATCGAGATGTTGGCGTGGTGGAACTGCACGATCGGGAACATCCACGCCTCGTAGAGCAGGAGATGCCAGAGCTCGAGCCCGAGCACGAAGACCAGACCGACGCGCAAGAGCGTTGACATCGCGATCTCGCCGACGTGGAAACGGTTGGCGGTCGTCACGTCCATCTGCAGGTCGCTGTGGTGCATGCGGTGAAACCGCCACAGGAACGGGATCCGATGGTTCGCGCGGTGCCAGAAGTAGGTCCAGACGTCGAGCAGCAGGACGGCGACGAGGGCTTCGCCCCAAGGCGACCAGACGAACTGATGCAGCAGCCCGATCCCGTGCTCGGCCGCGCTCGTCGCGGCCAGCGCGAGCAGGCTCGTGAACCCGAGCGCGACGACGAGGGCGTTGAGCGCTTGCATCGCGAAGTTGCGCAACGCGTGGATCCACCGCAGCCGGCGATCGCGTTCGAAGAAGCTGAACGCGGGCACGAGCGTCTCGAACAAGAGGAACAGCAGGAGGCCGAGGAACGTCGCGCCCGTCTTGAGCCGCGCAGCGCTCATGCCCTCGTCCTCGTGGTCGATCTCGGCCCGGTAGCGCTCGCGCAGCAGCGTACCCCATGTGCTGTCGTACGGGTGCACGACTTCCGCCGCGCCGTTGGGCCCCACGAGGGGATGGCCGGTGTTGGCCCACTCGAAGATCGAACCTTCGAGATTCTTGACGTTCGTGAACCCGAGCCCTTGCAGCTTGTGCGCGGCGATGCTCGAGCGGTAGCCGACCGAGCAGTAGAGCACGATCTCGCGATCGCGCGGCACGTCGCCGAGCGCGACCGCGAACTCGGGTCCGAGCGGCACGTTTCGTGCCCCGGCGAGGTGGCTGATCTCGTACTCGGGCTCGTCGCGGACGTCGACGACGAGCGGCGGCGTTCCCGGCTCGGCGAGCCTGCGCGCGAACGCATCGATCGTCATCTGATCGACGTCGGGAAACCTCTCGCGGATCTCGCGCTTGATCTGTGCCCAGTCGCGGCCGTCCTTGGTCGCGAGCAGGTACCCGCCCGGAGCAAGACACGCGGCGAGGCACAAGAGGACAAGCGCCGAACCGAACGGGCCGAGGCGACGCATCAGCTCAACACCGACCGCGCGCGCTGTAAGTGGAGGTGGTGCCCGGATTCGAACCGGGGAATGATGGATTTGCAATCCATTGCCTTACCACTTGGCTACACCACCCCAGGACAGGCCCAAGGGTACGCAGGTGCCGCGCGGTACGCACGCGACAACCCGACCGATCGATCGCGGTGGCAGAATCCCGGCGGGTTTCCGATCCTGGCATGCAGGAACAGTAGGCTCAGTCAGGCGGACCGCCAAGCGCGGCCCACCCGCAGGCTGCCAACTGACGAGACCTGCGAGCGCTAGCGTCCGCTGCCGTCGTCGAAGTCCATCAAGAAGACGTGGCGATCGATGCTCCGGTGGATGTTGTTGAGCCCTCTGCCAATCGCTGCGAGGTGGTTGTCGAGGTCTTGCCGCCAGAAAGCCCAGTAGCGCTCCGTGTCATACTTGCGCTCGAGCGTTGCGACGCTCTCGACGCCCTTGGCAGCAGCTTCGGCATCAACGTTGCCCTTCTTCCCGGACCAGGTGAAGCTGCTGCACGAGGCACCGAGTGCAAGGACTCCGACCAGAGCGAGCTTCGTGTAACGTTTCACGATCCAATTCCTCCGTGGCGGTATCACCGGGGGGCGGTTGTTTCCATCGGCCCGCCCTCGGGCAGGCGCAGGCGCGGCGGACGTGGGAACTTAGCGATTCCTGACGGCCACGACAATGGGTTTTCGACGGTTCCGGAGCGATCCGGCGGCCGATCCAGAACCACCGGGCTCGGGCTTTCTCGCGAGCCGACAGGGCCTAAGATCACGGGTTTCGATCGGTTTCCGCCACGTTCCTGGCGCCGACGCAATGCCCCGCTGCCATCGCGGCCAGCGCGACGACACCATGGCCCGAATCCACGCCCCCCGGGGCACCGAAGACCTGTTTCCCGACAAGGTCGCGCAGTTCGACCACGTCACCAACCAGTGCCGTCAGGTGCTGGAACGCTACGGCTACGCCGAAATTCGGACCCCGCTGTTCGAGGACACGGCGCTGTTCGTGCGCTCGCTCGGCGAAGTCACCGACATCGTCGAGAAGGAGATGTTCACGTGCGAGCGCGGGGACACGTCGGTCACGTTCCGTCCCGAGGCGACCGCGGGCGTCGCACGGGCCTACGTCGAGCACAAGCTCGACAAGGTCCGGCCGTTCCAGAAGCTCTACTACATCGGTCCGATGTTCCGGTTCGAACGCCCGCAGGCCGCACGCCAACGCCAGTTCTACCAGGTCGGGATCGAGGCGATCGGCTCGCACGATCCGCGGCTCGACGCCGAGGTCGTGCACATCGCCGCGCTGTGCCTCGAAGCCGTCGGGCTCACGGGGTTCGGCGTCCACATCAACTCGGTCGGCGACAGCGACGACCGCGAGCGCTACCGCGAGGTGCTCCGCGAGTGGATCCGCCCGAAGCTCGATCAGTACTGCGACGACTGCAAGCAGCGGTTCGAGCGCAACGTGTTCCGCGTGCTCGACTGCAAGGTGAGGAGTTGCCAGCAGCTCAACCGCAACGCGCCGGCGTTCGTCGACAACCTCGGCGACGCGAGCCGCGAGCACTTCGAGGCCGTCCAGCACGCGCTTGGAGCGCTCGGGCGCAACTTCGAGATCGACAAGGGCATCATCCGCGGGCTCGACTACTACACGCACACGGTGTTCGAGCTGCGGCTGCCGAGCCTCGGTGCCCGCGACACGCTCGTCGGCGGCGGGCGCTACAACGGCCTCGTCGAGGAAGTCGGCGGCCCACCGACGCCGGCGATCGGGTTCTCGCTCGGAGTCACGGGGACCCTGCTCGCGCTCGAGCAAGCAGGGCTGGCAAAGGACAAGGCCGTTGAGCCGTCGTGTCCGGTGTTCGTCGCCGCACTTGCCGACGGTGATCGGCTCGCGGCGTTCGTCGTGGCCGAGGACCTCCGGCAGGCCGGCTTGACCGTCGACCTCGACTTCGAGGGCAAGAGCCTCAAGGCGCAGATGCGCAACGCGTCGAGGCGCGGCGCGCAGGTCGTGCTGATCCTCGGCGAGGACGAACGCAACCGCGGTGTGATCCAGGTCAAGGACATGGTCCGCAGCGTGCAGCACGAGCTGCCGCTGGACGGCGACCTGCCGGGCGAGGTCGCGCGTCTGCTCGATGCGGAGACCGGCGACGCGTGACAGCGCGCCCGCGGATCCTGTTCGGTGGCAGCTTCGACCCGCCGCAGCGCGCGCACCGTGAGCTCATCGACGCTGCGTTGACCGCGTTCCCCGGCGCCGAGTTGATCGTGATCCCGGCGGGCTCCCCGCCCAACAAGCTCGGCATCGAGCTGACGCCGCTCGCTCAGAGGATCACCATGTGCGAGCTCGCGTTCGCTGCAATCGGTGGCGTGACGGTCTCGGACGAAGACTCGGGGCACCCGGGACCGAGCTACACGTACGAGACGGTCGCCAGACACCGCGCCGAGCTCGGTCCCACGGCCGAGCTCTACTGGTTGCTCGGCAGCGACTCGCTGCTCGACCTGCCGAACTGGCGCCGGCCCGACGCGATCCTCGCGCGCTGCAAGGTGCTGACGGTAGCCCGGCCCGGATTCGATCCGTCGCAGGTCGACGAGCTCGCCGCGTTCAGCCCGGAACAACGCGAGCAGCTGAAGAACGGCATCCTGCCAGCGGTCGCGAGCCCCGTGTCATCGACCGAAGCGCGCCGGCGGATCGCCGCCGGCGAGGACGCGAGCGCGCTCCTCGCACCCGAGGTGCTCGAGTTCGTGCTCGCAAACGGGCTGTACGCGTAACGCCGTGGTTTCCTCGGACGAGTGGCTGATCGTACTCGCGAGCTTCGGGCTGTCGCTGCTCGCGGTCTGGCTCGGTCCGCGGCTCACGTGGCTCGGGCGCGACGCCCCCGGACCACGCAAGCCGCAAACGGCGGTGATGCCGGTGGTCGGTGCCCTGGCAATCGCGCTGCCGGTCGCCGTGCTCGGCCGGTTCGGGCTGGTCTCGGCAGCCGCGATCGTGGCTGCGGCCCTGCTCGGGATGGCCGACGATCGCAACAAGCAGGGCTTTCCGTGGCAGCTCAAGCTCATCGGACAGGTCACGATCGCCGGACTGTGGTTCGTGCTCGCAGGAGCGCAGAACTCGGCGTGGGTCGTGCCGTGGCTCGTCCTGAGCATGAACGCGTGGAACTTCCTCGACAACACCGATGGCGTTGCCGGCTTCACGGGGCTCGGAGCGGCGCTGCCACTCCTGCTGCAGGCCGGCGACGCGCCGGCCGGCGCGGCTCTGACCGGGGCGCTCGCGGGGTTTCTGACCCGCAACTGGCCGCGAGCGCGGGTCTACATGGGCGACTCGGGCTCGCACGCGCTCGGCTTCGCGCTCGGCGTGATCTCGATCGAGATCGGGAGCGTCCACGGCGTCTCCGCGTTGGCGATCACCCACGCCGTGGTCCTGATCGACATGCTCCAGGTCGTCACGGTCCGGCTGCTGCACGGGATCGGGCCGTGGCAGGCGGACCGCAGGCATCTTGCCCACCGACTGGCCAGGGTCCTGCCGGCGGCTCTCGTCGCTCCGGGGTTTTTCGTCGCCCAGTGCGCAGTCGGCCTGCTTGTGACCCGCACGTGGATCCAGTGAGATAGAGTCATGACCGCCACCACGCTCGTATCCCTGCTCGTCGTCGCGCTGACGCCCTGGTCCGGAGCGGACGACTTCCTGACTCGCGTCGGGAAGGCTCTGCGGACGGCCAAGGCACCGGCGAAGGTCGACGGGTTCCGGGCAGAGGTCAAGGTCGAGTTCCACGACACCGGCAAGTCGACCGAGCAGAAGAAGATCGTGACCGCCGATGCGGAGATCGAGTTCGTGCTGCCGCGCTATCTCCGAACCGAGGTCGAGTCCGACAACCGCAGCTACGTGCGCGCCTTCGACGGCAAGCATGGATGGATGAGCGACGGCAAGCGCAGCTGGAGCCTGCTCCAGAAGGAATACAGGGACGACCGGCTGTCGCTGATGCGCGAGCTCATGCTCGCCAAGCTCATGACCAAGTACCTCTATCCGGATCGCGAGCTGCGCAAGTTGATGCGCCCGAAGGGGCCGGTCGAGACCAAGCTGCGCCGCTGGTCACCGCGCGACAAGAAGTACGTCGAGATCGACACCGTCAAGTTCTCGGGCATCTCCGACAAGCCGAGCGAGTATCCGCTCAGCGCGACCGACCCCAAACGGATCAAGCAGATCCAGGTCGAGGTCTGGTTCGCGAAGGACTCCCTATATCCGCTGCAGATTCGGCTGACGCCCGTGCTGCAGACCGATCCCAAGCGCGTCTATGGAATCCCCGAAGAGCTGCGGTTCTCCAACCACAAGCAGCAAGACGGCATCGTCGTGCCCGGACACATGCTTCAGCTCGTCAACGGACGGATCCGGATCGACGCGGACTTCGAACAGCTCGGGCTCAATCCCGAGCTCGACAAGCGGCACTTCCTGATGCCGCCGAAAAAGCCGCTTCCGGACCCCGTCCGGCGTCGGTAGCTCCGAGAAGTCGAAGAAACGTCCCGGGGACACTTCTTCGACTTTGGACGACCGCCTACACGCGACGGCGAAAGAACCGCTCCAGCTGCCCGAGCGAGTAGTTCAGCACCGTCGGGCGGCCGTGCGGACAGTTGTCGGGGTGCTCGAGCTTCTGCGCTGCGATCAGGAGCTTCTCGATCTCGTCGTCGCTGAGTCGGTCACCGGCCATGACGGCCGAGCGACACGCCGCGCTGTGGAAGCGTTCCCGCAAATCCTCGAGCTCCCGCGGCACGCCGGATTCACGCAGATCGCGCACGAGCCCGTCCACGAGCTCCTTCGGGCGCACGTGACGCAGAGCGGCCGGATAGCCCTCGACCTTGATCTCGTTGCCTCCGAAGTCGGCCAGCAACAACCCGGTCTTGGCAAGCGCGTCCGCGGCGGTCATCAGGATCTCCTTGTCGGCGGCCGGGAGCTCGAGCACGACAGGAACCAACAACCGCTGCACGGGCACGTTGCCGTCCCGCCACTCACGCAGGAGCTGTTCGTAGATCACGCGCTCGTGCAGCGCGTGTTGATCGACAACGGCGAACCCGCCGTCGGTTTCCAGCACGATGTAGAGGTCACGCACGACGAGAAACCGCGAGCTGCGACGAAACAGCGACTCGGCGCGGCTGCCGGACCCGCGGCCGAGCTCGGCCTGCACCGGCGGCGCCTGCTCGACGCTCCTATCGATCGCCCGGTCGCGGTCGGGCAGCTTGCCGAAGCCCGATCCGACTGCCGCATCGCGACCGAACAGCCCGTCGGGGAGATCGGGAAAACCTGTCGCAGGTAGCGGCCGCTCCGAGACCGCGGACGCGGACCCCGCCTCGGCGAACTCGCCGAGACCGACCCGCCGCCCTCGTGCCGAGAGCGCCTCGGTCACCCCCCGCCGAATCACCGAGTAGGCGAGCCGCGCGTCGTGGAACCTGACTTCGGCCTTGGTCGGGTGAACGTTCACATCGACGCTCGCCGGATCCATGGTCAGGAACAAGAACGCGACCGGATACCGGCCTCCCATCAGGTATTCGCGATACGCCTCGAACACGGCGTGACTCAGCGAGCGATCCTTGATCGGACGACCGTTGAGGAACAGATGCTCCTGCGTGCGATCCCGTCGCGCCCTGTCGGGATCGGCGACCAGCCCTTCGAGCGTGACCCCGCCGCGCTCGGCCGACACGGGATAGCACGACGCTGCCAGCTCGCGCCCGAACAGCGCAGCAACCCGGTCGCGCAGCGTCTCGCCAGGCTCGAGCTGGATCGACCGGGTCCCCGAGAGCCTGAACCCGCACTGCGGATTGCCGAGCGCGAGACGCTGCAAGACCTCGAGGCAGCGAGCGCGCTCGGCCCCGTCCGACTTCAGGAAACGCCGCCGCGCAGGCACGTTGTAGAACAGGTCTCGCACCTCGATCAGCGTCCCCGGCGGCGCTGCAGCCGGCTGCACGGCGCCGACTCTGCCACCCTCGGCACGCACCTCGTGCGCATCCTCGCCGTCGGCCGGCCGCGACAGAACCCGCACGCGCGCGACCGAGCCGATCGATGCGAGCGCCTCACCGCGGAACCCGAGACTGACGATTGCGCCCAAGTCGTCCAGGCTCGTCAACTTGCTCGTCGCGTGGCTCGCGAACGCGAGCTCGAGGTCCTCCGCGGTCATGCCTCGTCCGTCGTCGCGCACGGCGATCCGCGCCTTGCCGCCCTCTTCGAGCTCGATCTCCACGCGCGAGCTGCCTGCGTCGATGCTGTTCTCGATCAGCTCCTTGAGCACCGAGAAGGGCCGCTCGATGACTTCGCCGGCCGCGATCTGGTTGATCACCTCCGGACTCAGGACCCGGATCACCGTACCGACGCCCCCACGCCGTGCCCGCCGATCGCGCGCCTGCCGACCAGCAGCGTCTCGCTCAACAGCCGCTCCAGCAGGATCTCGGGCTCCTCACCAGTGAGACGGAGTCGGCGTTCGGCGCGCACGCTGGCCGCGTGGATCCGTTCGAGGCTCGCGCGATCGTGCCGCGCCAGCTGCTGCGCGAACCGGCCCTTGAAGAAGCCGCCGTACCTCTGCACGACCGCCCGCTCGGGCTCGCCGGCGTCGACCGCGGCCCGCGCTTCGATCAGGTTCGCGAGACTCGACACCAGCCACGACGAGACCATCGGAAACACGGCCGTCGCATCGATCGACTTGCCGTCGCGGTCGCGCAGTCCCTGGCGATACATCGCGACCAACGAGCGCAACGCGGCCCGGAGGTCACCGACGAGGATCGCGTCGACGAGCTCGAACTGCGAAGAGCCGAACGCGATCGTCAACAGCGGCCGGAGCCGCTCGGGGTCGACCGTCTCGCCGGCACAAACCGGCGCGAGCCGATCGAGCTCGCCATCGAGCACTGCGGGATCGGTGCCGGAGACCTGGACGATGAACCACGCGGTATCGGGAGAGAGGTGCATCCCGCGCTCGCTCGCGCGAGCGCGGACCCACTGCGCCAGCTCCCCGGTCTGTGGCGGCCGGGACGCGTCGAACGGCTTCTCGTAGAGCTGCCGGAACTCGAACCAGGCGCTGTTCTTCTTGAGCGTTTTCGCGATCGCGGTCCGTCCGTCGATGCGGGTGACGTCGAGGACCAGGACGTTGCCGCTCGCGAGCTTGTCGAAGGTCGCAGACAAGAGCTTCCCGTGCTCGCGCAGCCACGACTCGGCGTTGCGCAGCAGCAACAACTTGCTCGCGCCGAACAGGTTGGACGTGCGCAGATCCATCAGGAACTCTGCGAGATCGGCGTCCTTGCCACGGGCTTCGGCGCCGTCGAGCTCGACGACCTCGCGGTCGCCGCCGAACGACCCGCGAATCAGGTCGAGCGCACGATCACGAAACCAGCGCGCCGCGCCGTTGACACAGTAGACCCGCGGAGGGGCATCGCTGCTCAGGACTCCGGCCAGTTGTTCCAGCTGTTGCTCGGGGTTCGGTGCCGCCATGGCCGCTCATCTTGCGCATTCGGACCCGTCTTGTCCAAAGCCGCTGGCGCGGGTTCGAGCCATCAGAACCACAGATCGACGGCGGTCAACGCCGCGAGCACGAGGCTCAGCATCCCGTTGAGCGTGAAGAACGCGACGTTGACGCGCGACAGGTCTCGTGGCGACACGATCCAGTGCTCGTAGGCGAGCAGCGCGCCGGAGACCGCGACGCCGGCCCACCAGAACACGCCGAGCTGCGCCTGCACGCCGACGAGGCCCAGAAACCCGAGGGTCAACACGTGCAGCATCGCCGAGACCACGAGCGCCGGGCCGACCCCGAACCGGCTCGGGATGCTCGACACGCCCAGCCCGCGGTCGAAGTCCTCGTCTTGACACGCATAGATGATGTCGAACCCCGCGACCCAGGTCAGGACCGCCAGCGCGAGCAGCAGCGGGATCCCGAACGCGCCCTCGAAGCTGCCCCGCGCCGCGATCCACGCACCGAGCGGCGCGAGCCCGAGTGCCAGGCCGAGAACGAGGTGGCACGCCCACGTGAACCGCTTCGTGTACGAGTAGCCGAGCAAGACGATCAGCACGAGCGGCGACAGCTCGAAGCACAGCGGATGGATCGCCCGCGACACGCCGACGAAGGCCGCCGAAGAGACCACGGTCAACGCCAGGGCGGCTCGCGGAGACACCTTCCCGCTCGGGATCTCGCGTCCGCGGGTGCGCGGGTTCTGGCGATCGAGCTCGCGGTCGACGTAGCGGTTGAACCCCATCGCGGCCGTGCGCGCCGCGACCGCGGCCAGCACGACGAGCACGAGCAGTCGCAGACCCGGGTTTCCGCCGGTGGCCAACAGCAACGCGATCAACGCAAACGGCAACGCATAGATCGAGTGCGAGAACCGGACGAGCGACAGGTAGTCGGCGATCCGCCTCATTCCTCACCCTCGTAGTCGTCGGGCGTCTCCCACACCGGGAACTCGGGCGCATCGATCCCGAGCCGCCTCAGGATCTTGCCGACGATGAAGTCGACGAGGTCGTCGACAGACTGTGGCCGATGGTAGAAGCCCGGGCAGGCCGGCAGGATGATCCCGCCGGCGCGCACGATCGTCGCCATGTTCTCGAGATGGATCAGCGACAACGGCGTCTCGCGAGGAACGAGCACGAGCCTCCGACCCTCCTTGAGCGCCACGTCGGCCGCGCGCTCGATCAACCCGGTCGAGTAGCCGTGCGCGATGCGGCCCAGCGTGCCCGTCGAACACGGACACACGACGACCGCCTCGATCCCCGACGACCCGCTCGCCGGAGCCGCCTCGACTGCATCGGGTGCGTGGTAGACGACCGACTCGGGCTTGGCGAACAGCCGATCGAGCTCGAACCGCCCTTCCCCCAGGTCGATTCCGTTCTCGTAGCGCAACACACGCCGCGCGGGATTCGAGATCATGAAGTGGACCTCGTAGCCGGCGGCGCACAGGGCATCGACGAGCCGCACGCCGTAGATCGCACCCGATCCGCCCGTCATGGCAACCGCGATTCGCCACTCAGTCATCCGACCCACCTCCGTCTGGAACCACACCGACGTACAGCGCAGCGATCCCGAAGCTCAAGAGCTCGTAGCGGACGTCTGTGAGGCCGGCCTCGCGCATCAGAGCGAGAAAGTCGTCACGGTCGGGAAAGTGCATCACGCTGTCGGGCAAGTAATCATAGGCGCGATCCTCGCGCGACGCGCGTGACAACAACGCCCCGATCTTGGGCAACACGCGGCGGAAGTACCACAGATACAGCCGGCCGACGACGGGTGCACGGGGACGCGCGAACTCCAGAACGAGAACCCGGCCGCCGGGACGGACCACGCGACGCATCTCGCGGAGCCCGCGGACTGGATCCTCGACGTTGCGGATCCCGAACGCGACGGTCGACAGATCGAAGTCGGAATCGCGAAACGGCAGGTGCTGCACGTCGGCTCCGAGAAACTCCACGCGCCGCTGTCCGCGCTTGGCGCGTCCGAGCTCGAGCATCTCGGGACAGAAGTCGGCGCCGACGACGTCGCAGCCACGGGCTGCGAACATCAGCGCGAGGTCGCCGGTACCGGTGCAGAGGTCGAGCACGCGCCGCTCGCCCGCCCCGTGCGCGAGAGCGCGGTCGACGGTTCGCCTGCGCCACAGGATGTCGATCCCGCCGCTCAGCGCGTGGTTGAGGAAGTCGTAGCGCGGCGCGACGTTCGCGAACATCCGTCGCACTGCGCTCGGGGGCGGCTTGGACCGGGTCGTACTCGGGCTCACAGCTGGATTGTGGGCCATGCACACCGGGACGAAAAGAGCGAAGGCCCGGTCACCCGGGCCTTCGCACACGCACGGTCGTGAGACCGTCCGTTGTCCCGCGCGAAACGCGCGGGACGCCTCCTTCCAATCCTACTTTGCTAGCGCTTCTGTCCCGCGCGGGCGGACCGCACTCGGTCGAGAAGACAGCCGAGCGAAAGGCAAGAAACATGCCGCAACCGAAGAGGTGGCTCGGGACATGTGTGCTTCAGTTGCAACTCTTGCTGCCATTGGTAGTTCCGTCGCACCGTGTCGGGCAGGTGCACGCGCCCTTGCCGCTTCCGCACGGTGTGAGCGCGTCCCACCCCGACGATCGTGCGAAACCGCAAGGTACGCAAAGGCGGCGCGCCGCTCACTGCGACGCGCCGCCTTCTTGTGTCGTGCGGTGCGTGGCCGATTCGGGCTACTGGCTCCAGTAGGAGCGCAGCCCCGAGACGCCGGGAACGCTCAGGGTGCGAATCAACTTGCCCGTGTTGATCTCGCGCACGTCGACCTTGCCGTTGTCGGCGAGGGCGATGAACATCAGCCGCGGCGTGATCGCCGGGACCAGGGCTCCGGTCGGAGTGATCTTCACGTGGCCCTTGCCCGAGTGCAGTGCATACGTGATGTTCGAGACGTAGAGACTCGTGACGCCGGGCAGCAGCCCGAAGTTCTGCATCTCGTCGACCGCGATGTCGACCGGGTTGTCACCCGAAAGGCGCGGGGCGCCGGGGTTCGTCGGGTTGCTGCCACCGATCCTGCCGTTGACCGTCCAAGTCCGGTCACGGAAGTTCGGCGGAAGAATGAAGCCGCCCTGCAGCTGGTTGATCGGCAGCGTACCGACGGGGCTGGCCGTCAGCTCGAGGTGCGAGACCTGCCCGAGGCCGACCTCGTCCTGGTGTGCGATCCAGACCGCAGAGTTGAAGCTCACGATGTCGGGCTGCATGGCAGTGGCACCGCGGAACCTGATATCGATCTGGCCGACGACGTTGTCGAACCCGATCCCGTTCGGCCCGTCGGGACCCGACTCGTAGATCGAGATCTGGCCGCTCTGGCTCAGGATGTAGGCGTGGTAGATCTGGATGTTCCAGCCGACACCAACCGGACGCAGCGTGCACACGATGTCGATCGGACGGTTGATCTGGTTGATCAGCGTCTTGCGGACCGCGAGGTCGGAGCCGCCGATGATCGACAACGAGTTCGAGCGCGAGTTGACGACCAGCAGGTCCTCACCCTCGGGCTGCCACGCCATCGCTGACGGCCCCTGGCCGACCTTCGTTTCCTGGATGACCTGGTGGAAGGTCTGCGAACCCGGGTCGGTGTCGATGAACGAGATCGAGTTCGACGAGAAGTTCGACACGGCCAGGAGGTTCAGGTTCGGCGACATCGCCATCTCCCAGGGATCGGGAGTCTTGATGCGGTCGATGACCTGGAACCGGTTGCTGTTGACGACCAGGATCGAGCGGTCGCGGCGATCGAGCACGTAGAGGAAGTGTCCGATCTGCTGGCGCGACTGGTACGGGCACGGCAAGAACGGCGGCGCCGGGCTGCCGGGCACGGGCTGCGGGCCGATGAACGTCTGCTGCAGCGAGAAGAACTTGCCGACCGAGTTCTTGACGGTGGAGAACGGGTTCCCGGCCGTCAGCTGGCTCTGCGCGCTGGCCGCGAGACACGGCGGTACGGGTGCCGTCGACGAAACCGCCGGCTCCTCGGCGAAGATGTTGAACGCAGGGTTCGGCGGCGGATCGAACTTCAGCTTCGGCGGGTTCGGCATCGGCGCGTACGTGATGATGTTGCCCCACTGCGGTCCCCCGGACGCGGGGTTGATCTGGTTGGCGCGGCCGGTCAGGAAGTTGACGTTCTCGTTGTTGTAGATCTTGTCGAGCGGCTGGCCGACCTCGATGTCACCAACGTTGCTGACCACGCTCTGGTCGAGCAGCAGGTCGCTCAAGTTGGTGTTCTTCGTCAGGCTGAGAGGCCCTTCGCTGCCCGCGTCCATGTTGCTCGTGCCCGGCGCCAGCGGTGGGACGATGCCCGGGGCACCGAGGTCGGGATTCATCTTGAATCCGCGCAGATACGTCGGGTCCTTGTACTTGCTGAAGTCACCGGTGCTCTGGCCGAAGCCGTTGAGATCGATGACGCTGACACCGGGGTCCGAGCCCGAACGAGCGACGTAGATCGCCTCGGGTGCGACTGGTGCGTTGGTCAGCGCCGGGCCGTCACCGGTCGTGAACGTCGTGTTGGCTGGAGTGCCGACGGTCGTGCTCGCCGCGATGCCACGAATCGAGTTCGTGACCTGCACGGAGTGCACGGTGTGGCCGAGCAACACGTAGGCCGGCGTCATGATGTAGTTGCAGAAGTCCGCGTAGCTGATCGGGTCCGCGTAGTAGAGGACCTGCACCGTAGTGTTGGCGACGGTCGCGTTGAGCACGACGCCGCGGAACTCGGGGGTCTTGTTCGCGGTCGAGAAGAACTCACCGACGTCGCGCGGCTGAACCGGCTTGCTGAACGACGCGCGGATCGTGCCCTCCGGATCGACGTTGAGCTGGCCGTTCCCGGGAGTGATCTGCAGCGGAGCGTTCGCGGAGATGTTGCCGAGGACCTCGGGGCTGATCGCGTCCGGGCCGACCGTCGTTCCCGTGCAGACCTCGCGGACCAGCGACTTGCCTCGGTAGTCGAGGACGGCGGCGGTCGCGATCACGCGGATGACGGCGTTCTTCGGGAACGTCTCGAACGTCTGCAGGTTGTCGTCGACGTCGGGGATGAACGTGAACGTGTTCTTTTGAACGAGCTCCTCGTCACCCGGGAAGTTGATCGGGAACCCCTGAGCCCGCGAGTCGGCGATCGTGACGTTGCCGTTCTCGTCGGCCACGACCGCTTGCACGAGCTTGAGGTCGAGGGCCGGCGTCGTCGGGTCGTCGTAGTAGGTCATGCCGCCGACGAAGCCGCGACCCTTGACCGTGCTCGTCGTCTCGGTCGAGGGATCGTAGACCAACACCTGGATGTTGTTGGTCAACCCCGAGTTCGTGAGGCTGGATCCGAGGTCGGACAGGATCGACTTGACGTCGAGGTAGTGGCTGAACCGAATCTGCAGGAAGTGGTTGCCGTTGCCCGAGCTGCCCGGCAGCTCGGGATCACTCGTGCCGGGATCCGGCCACGTGCTGATCGGCAACACGGGGTTGATCGGCGAATCGTTGGCCTTGAGGTCGTCAATCGACGTGATGTTGATGATGCGGTTGGTCGGATTGCCGAACGTGTCGAGCTCCGCGATCCGGTGGGGATAGACCTGTCCGAAACCGGTCGAGATCAGCAGCGCTTCGAACGGCCCGCGGTTGTTCGGATCGCCGGGTTGGCCGCCCTGACAGGCGGTCACGGCCAGGAGCACAGCCGACAGGCCGAGCGCGAGACCCAGTGGCACGGTCCGCGGCTTCGTTCCGGAAGTGGGTTCCTTGATGTGCATCGTCGTCTACTACCAAGTATGAGAGTGTCGAAACCAGTCCACGCAGTGCCGCGTCCCCGGCCCGGTCGCGACGAGGCGAACGCGATTGAGCACGGCTGGGAACGGACGATCCACGGCGCTGGGGCGGAAGGCGCGCTGGGAACCGGCGACGCGAGGATACCGGATCTGGCGAGCGGATGAAACGATACGACTCGCGTCACCGGACAGATCGCAGCCCCCGTTTCAGCGTACCTCCGCGGACTCGGCGGTGGATCGAAAAGAACGGGTAGAGCCACCGACAACGGAAACTCCGATGCGGTAGGGGCAAACCCCATGCCAGGAGGCTTCGGGCTTCCGGCCCGGATCCCTCGACCGCGATAAGGAACTGCCCCACATGGACTTATCGCCACCACTGGGGTTTGCTCCATCCGCTCCGAGCCCGGGCCCGTGCTCGGAGGCCCCGGTTTCGTGCGACCTCGCACACGTCGGCGGCGCCCCGGAACCCCGGCGGCGCCGCCGAAACGACGACTACTGGCTCCAGTAACTGCGCAGCGCGCTGACGCCCGGAGCGTCGATGACCCGGACGAGGCTGCCGTTGCTGAGATTGCGGACGTCGATCTGACCCGTGTCGGCGAGAGCGATGAACATGAGCTGCGGATTGACGGACGGCACGAGGGTTCCGGTCGGCGTGACCTTGACGTGGCCCTTGCCCGAGTGCTGCGCGTAGGACAGGTTCGAGACGAACGAGCTCTGGAGGCCGGGGAGCCCGCCGAGATTGCGCATGTCGTCGAACGCGAGGTCGACCGGGCTGTTGCCCGACAGCCTCGGGCTGTTCGGGTTCGACGGGTTGCTGCCGCCGATCCTGCCGTTCACCGTCCAGGTCCGGTCGCGGAAGTTGGGCGGCAGGATGAACCCACCCTGCAGTTGGTTGATCGGCGCCGGGCCGACCGGGCTCGCGGTCATCTCGAGATGCGAGATCTGTCCGAGGCCGAGTGCGTCCTGGTGGCTGATCCAGACCGCCGAGTTGAAGCTCGTGATGTCGGGCTGGATCGCCGTCGCGCCCCGGAACCGTGCGATATCGGGACTGCCGACGATGTCGTCGAAGCCGATGCCGTTCGGACCGTCGGGTCCCGACTCGTAGATCGAGATGCGACCGTCGGCGCCCAGGATGTAGGCGTGGTAGATCTGGATGTTCCACCCGACGTTGACCGGACGCAGCGTGACCGCGATGTCGACCGGCTGGTTGATCTGGTTGATCAAGGTTTTGCGAACCGAGAGGTCGGCACCACCGATGATCGACAACGAGTTGGACCGCGAGTTGACGACGAGCAGGTCCTCGCCCTCGGGCTGCCACGCCAGCGCCGAAGGCCCGTTGCCGACCTTCGTCTCGCCAATGATCTGATGGAACGTCACGGAACCCGCATCGACGTCGATGAACGACACTGTGTTGGCTCCGAAGTTGGAGACCGCGAGCACCTTGAGGTTCGGCGACATCGCCATCTCCCACGGGTCGGGCAGACGGATCTTGTCGAGGATCTGGAACCGGTTGCTGTTCAACACGAGCACCTGGCGGTGGCGCCGATCGAGCACGTAGAGGAAGTGACCGATCTGCTGGCGTGAGTTGAACGGACAGTTGAGCATCGGCGGTGCCGGCGTGCCGGGGACGGGCTGAGGCCCGATGAAGCTCTGCGAGATCTGATAGAACTTGCCGACCGAGTTGATCTGCGTCGAGAACGGGTTGCCCTGTGCAAGCCGACTCGGGACGCTCGAGGCGCACGGCGTTGTCAGGCCGGTGCGAACGGCCGGTTCCTCGGCGAAGATGTTGAACGCCGGGTTCGGCGGCGGATCGAAGCGCAGCCGCGGCGGGTTGGGCATCGGCGCGTATGTGATCGTGTTGCCCCACTGCTTCGTGCCGGTCAGGGGGTTGACCTGGTTCGCTCTACCCGCGAGGAAGTTGATGTTCTCGTTGTTGAACACCTTGTCGAGCGGTTGGCCGACCTCGATGTCACCGACGTTGCTGACGACGCTGTCGTCGATCAGCAGGTCGCTGAGGTTCGTGTTCTTCGTGAAGGTCAGCGCGCCTTCGCTACCGGCGTCGAGGTTGCTCGTGCCGGGCTTCAGGGGCGGGATGATGCCCGGGGCGCCGAGGTTCGGGTTCATCTTGAACCCGTGCTGGAAGGCCGGGTCCTTGTACTTGCGGATGTCGCCGGTCGACGCGCCGAAGCCGTTGAGGTCGAGGACGCTGACTCCGGGCTTCGCGCCCGAACGCGCCACGTAGATCGCTTCGGGCGCGACCGGCGCGTTGGTCACCGCCGGGCCATCGCCGGTCGTGAACGCGGTGTTGGCCGGAGTGCCGACCGTCGTGCTCGCCGTCAGGCCGCGGATCGTGTTGGACACCTGGATCGTGTGGTGAGTGTGCCCGAGCAGGACGTACGCCGGCGACAGGATGTAGTTCGTGAAGTCCGCGTGGCTCACCGGGTCGGCGTAGTAGAGCACTTGGACGCTCGTGTTCGCGACTTCGGCGTTCAACACGACACCTCGGAACTCGGGTGTCTTGTTGGTGGTCGAGAAGAACTCGCCGACATCACGCGGTTGTACAGGCTTGCTGAACGACACTCGGATCAAGCCGGTGGGATCGACGCCCAGCTGATCGTTGCCGGGAGTCACCTGCAGCGGGGCCGAGCTCGAGAGGTTGCCGAGCACCTCGGGACTGAACGTGTCGGGACCGACGGTGGTCGCGGTGTTCAGCTCGCGCACGAGCGACTTGCCGCGATAGTCGAGAATCGCTGCGGTCGCGCTGATGCGGATGATCTTCCCCTTCGGGAACGTCTCGAACGTCCTGAGATCGCCGTCGGCGTCGGGAATGAACGTGAACGTGTTGTCGCGAACGAGCTCCTCGTCGCCCGGGAACCCGATCGGGAACCCCTCGGCCCGTGCGTCGGCGATGCGGACGTTCCCGTTGTCGTCGACTTGCACGGCGTGCACGAGCTTCAGATCGAGGCCCGGCGTCGATGGATCGTCATAGTAGGTCTTGCCGCCGACGAAACCGCGACCGATGACCGTGCTCGTGGTCTCGGTCGCGGGATCGTATGCGAGGACCTGCAGCGTGTTCGTCAGCCCCGAGTTCGTGAGGCTCGAGCCCAGGTCGGACAGGATCGAGGTCAAGTCGAGGTCATGGCTGAACTGTATGCGCAGGAACTGGTTGCCGTTACGGGAGCTCGCCGGAAGCTCCGGAGCCGACGTCCCCGGGTCCGGCCAGGCCCCTACCGGCAGCACGGGGTTCGTCGCCGTATGGTTGGCCTCGAGGTCGTCCATCGACGTGATGTTGATGACCCGGCTCGTCGGGTTGCCGAGGCTGTCGACTTCCGCGATACGGTGGGGATAGATCTGGCTGGATCCGTTCGTCGCGAGGACCACTTCGAACGGTCCTGCATTGCCGGGATCGCCGTTGACTCCTCCCGAACACGAAGCGAGACCGGCGAGCAAGGCCGTGAGTGCGGCGGAAACGCGCGATCTCGATCTCGTCGCTGTTGCCGATAGGTCGTGCATGATTGAACTTTCGTTGTCGATGTGTGCCCCGGAGCGCGCGGGACGGACGCACGCCGAGCCGTAACGCGCCGGAGTCCCCTCCGACACGAGTCAGGAATGCAGAAGAACTTGGGGGTCGTGGACGGCCGTCGTGACGACGGCCTTGTCAGGTGCGATTGACTTGCCGGCGCTCTGGCGCAAGACCCATGCCAGCCGCTCCGGACGCGAGGCCGAGAATCCCCAAGTTGCCGAAAAGCAGCTCGAAACCACCATTTCAGGCCGTTTCACGCCGACGACGTCCTCGCGCGCGCGTCGGATTGCGTCCGGAACGGTGCAGCGCGCAACGCGAACTGTGCGGCGGCGCACCAAGCATCGGCGAGGAACGCCTCCCGACCATGGCCGTCCGCAACGGCGCGGCGTATGCTGAGCCGCGGCGGACCGCACTTCGCGGTCCCGGGGAGCATCGCACGTGCGGCGGGAGAGATGATGGAGTCCGGTCCGAGACCGACCGAGCCCGAGATCCAATCGGATGAGCCCGAGTTCGACCGCGCGCTCCGACCGGGGTCGCTCGACGAGTTCATCGGTCAGGATCGCCTGCGCCAGAACCTCGGCGTCGCGATCCAAGCCGCACGCCAGCGCCACGAGCCGCTCGATCACATCCTGTTCTG
>Ga0055451_10000105_pt1 | contig 28722 bp, 24 predicted proteins | sample China_Galinas_PW_3_FD_57745 | JGI IMG/M metagenome (GOLD analysis project Ga0055451, IMG submission 57745) | Wetland microbial communities from San Francisco Bay, California, USA, that impact long-term carbon sequestration - China_Galinas_PWB_D2 | ecosystem: Environmental > Aquatic > Marine >... | reverse complement strand
GGTCGGACTGGTCGTCGACGGTCTGGCCGGACAGCAGGAGCTGGTCATAAAGGCCGTAGACGAAAGTTACTCCAACTCTAACCTCGTGGCGGGCGCCTCGATACTCGGGGACGGAAGGGTCGTTCTGATACTTGATGTCCAGTCGGTATTCCGGACTGCGGTGAACGAGGAGAAAAGGAGGTTGGCCGGGGTATGAAAAATATCAGGGTGCTCGTGGTAGATGACTCCGCGCTGATGAGAAAGATGATACCCATGATCCTCGGCCGGGATCCTTCGATAGAAGTCGTGGGTACCGCGATGGACGGCGTGTTCGCGCTCAAGAAGATAGGAGAACTGAAGCCCGACGTAATTACCCTCGATATGGACATGCCGCGGATGGACGGCATCGAGACCCTCAAACACGTAATCCGGCGCTACGGTACGCCTACGATAGTGGTTAGCTCCCTGGCCCGGAGAGAGGCATTGCTTACTATCAAGGCGCTTGAGCTCGGCGCTTTCGATTTCGTAACGAAACCACAGTCCGCTATCTCGGTGAACATCGAAGATATATCGAGCGAACTCATAGAGAAGGTAAGGGCCGCGGCCGAGAACCCTCTGGCCCGCCTCAAGATGAAGAAGATAGAGCCGGACGCGGTCGCGGACAGGTCAAGCCAAAGCGGCGGCGAGACCCGTTGCGCGGACCGCGTGCTGGCCATCGGAGTTTCCACGGGAGGGCCTAACGCTCTGAGCTACCTTATCCCGGGGATTCCGGCGGATTTTCCCGCATCTATCGTTATCGTTCAGCACATGCCCGAGGGTTTTACCGAGATGCTGGCCCAGAGGCTCGATTCCATTTCGGCAATTGAGGTGAAGGAGGCCGGTCAAGGCGACCTCCTGTTGCCGGGCAGGGCGCTCATCGCGCCCGGTGGCAGACATCTCAGAATCAAGAGGATGCCCTTCGGGGCGATGTGCGTGCTTCAAAACTCCCCGCCTGTTCATGGGCACAGGCCTTCGGCAGACGTTCTTCTGGAGTCGGTGGCAAAGTCGTTCGGCCCTGCGGCAACCGGCCTGATCATGACGGGGATGGGCGAGGACGGCGCCGAGGGCATAGGGGCCATAAAGGCTATGGGTGGCAGCACCTTTGCGCAGGACGAGGAGAGCTCAATAGTTTACGGAATGCCGAAGGAGGCGGTGCGCAGGGGCTATGTCGACCGCGTACTGTCTCTGGAGGAGATGTTACACGGCATTACAGAACATTTTGAAGGAAAGGAGGAGCACGAAAATGCAGCCGAAGACAGTGACGAAGAGGAAGTTCCGTTGCATCGTTGTGGATGATTCGAATTTCGCGAGGAAGAGGATTTCGAAGGCGGTCGCCGCCATTGGAGGAGAGGTCATAGGAGAGGCTGTAAACGGCAGGGAGGCGATAGACCTTTTCGCCAAGGTGCGTCCGGAAATTGTGTTGATGGACATAACCATGCCGGAGATGGATGGCATAGAGACCCTCAAGCATATTCTGGCGAAGGACCCCGAGGCCAAAGTGATAATGGTCAGCTCGGTGGGCCACAAGGAAATGGTCTGGAAAGCGATGCGTATCGGGGCCAAACATTTCATAGGAAAGCCTTTCACGCCTACATACGCCCTGGAGGTCATATCTTCGGTGCTCGAAGGAGGCGAACAATGCGCTACGAGTTCATAAATCCATTTGTCGACACGACTATCCGTGTCCTGGACTCGGTGCTCGAGGTGGACGTTAACCGCGGGGACATGGCGTTGTCGGATTCTTACGACTTAAACGGAGACGTGTCGATCCTCATCAACCTAAGGGGCGATACCGGCGGATGCATAGTCGTCAACATGGACCAAAGGACTGCCATCAATGTCTATAACGTTATGGCGATGGAGGACTCCTGCGCTATTAACGATTTTACGCTGGACGGGCTGATGGAGCTCGCCAACATGATCGCAGGCAACGCCATAAGCGTTCTCAACGAGATGGGGTTCGACATGGACGTCATGCCTCCGATAGTCGTTACAAAAATACAGCTGACGCCCGAGTGTGAAGGAAGGGAAGTATTCCATGTCCCGCTGTACACGGAATGCGGAGAGCTGATAATGAACATTTCGCTCGAGACGCACTGAGAGGCCCTTCTCTGAGGGGCCCGAAAACGGAGGCGCACAAGATGAGGCAGGAGGCATGTGTCAGGAGCATTATGCTTGTGGATGACGAGTTGGTCGTGCGGCGGACCTTCTCGGAGATCCTCGAGAGCTATGGATATTCCGTCAGGACCGCATCGAGTCCTGAAGAGGCGGTCAAGCTGCTCGATGAGGAGGACTGCGATCTTGTCTTCGTGGACCAGAGCCTTGGCCCGTATAGCGGGTTAGACCTGGTTAAGCTTTTGCGTGGTCGCGACCCGTCGCTGTCGTTCGTGATGATAACCGGCCACGGCACTACGGAACTTGCTGTACGGTCGTTCCATGAAGGGGTTTCTGACTTTATTAATAAACCGTTCTTTACGGTGGACCTTCTTAACAGCATCAAGCGCGTAGAGCTGGAGCGCGAGATGAAGCTCGAAAAGAAAAAGTTTGTGGCCGACCTTGAGCAACGCGTAAAAAAGCAGACCGACGAGTTAAAGGCTGTTTATTTTTCGGTGCTAAGCTCCCTGGCGCAAGCCATGGAGAAAAAAGACATAGGGACATACGGCCATTGCCGTCGAGTGAGCTACTGCGCGAGGCTCATCGCCGCGGCACTCGACTTGGATGAAGAAGAAAGGGGAGACCTCAAGGCGGCGGCAATGCTTCATGATATAGGAAAGATAGGCATAAGCGACTTCATACTCGGAAAAAGTGGACCCCTTGACGAAGATGAAACCGGCGTGATAAAAAGTCATCCCGAGAAGGGTGTGGACATACTAAAACCACTTAAGCAGTTTCAGCCGATACTGCCGGCAATACTGCACCACCACGAAAGCTATGACGGCACCGGATACCCTCATGGACTTTCGGGCGCGGATATCCCGCTGCATGCCAGGATAATCGCGATAGGCGACACGTACGACGCGATAGTGTCTGCGAGGCCGTACCGGTCGCCAGCCGGACACGAAAGGGCCATAGAAGAGCTGGTGAGGGAAGCGGGCAGACAGTTTGATCCCGAGATAGTCCGTCTGTTTGTGGAATACGACAGAAGATACCGGGTGATGACTTCGACCTCTCAGGTTCCGCTCGGGCAATAGGGGCTGTTTGCAAGAGGGCAAATTGTTTTCTGCTTGAGGCGATAAGGCAACATTCATGATAGTTGACGACTCGGAAGCTCAAAGAGAAAGACTGCGGTCGCTCGTGAAGCACGTGGGGGGGGAGGTGACCGTGGCGGCGTTAAGTTGCAGAGAGGCCTTGGACTTCTATCCCATCTTTATGACTGAGTGGACCATATGTTGTCTGGGTGGGCATCTTAAAGTGGCCGTAGCTTTACGTAACATATTGTAAATGAGTCGTTTTTGCCGACAAATGACATCCCCGGGCCCCTATGTCGGGAATCTAAATAATGCCCGATATCAGGCGGATGGAGAATCCCAGATGATTGTTGCCGGTGAAAATATTGACAAACCGGTAGTGTTCTTTGTAGTTTAGATGCAACTACCGGGGGGTATCCGAACACTATTGGCTTCTCCGCAAGTGTCATGATTCCATTGCGCAGTTAGGGGGCTGGGATGGAATTTAAAAAAGTACTCAACCATAGCGACTGTATCTTACTTCTTGAGCTAATCTATTTCTCCGTGTCGTGTGATACTGAGGCTCAATATAGGGAATTAGTATACAAACTCCAAAGTCTGATCCACTTCGACCTTGCAAGTTCCGGGATAGGGAGCTTCAGGGGCGACAGTACTCTCAGTCATAAGATAATCAATGTCGATTACCCGGAAGAGTGGCTCGATATATATACTCGTGAAGGGTATATTCATAGAGACCCCATAATCGTGGAAAATTTTACCCAGTTCGACCTTCAGTATTGGGCCGATACTTACAAGAAATATAATCCCGACGAGAGTTTCTTAAAACAGGCGGAAGACTTCGATCTCAGGACAGGCTACTCCTGCGGTACACGCAACCGCAGTGGAACCGATGGGAGCATATTTACCATTGCCGGAAGGGCTATCGAGAGGAGTATGAGGACCGAGGTTATAATGAAGCACATCGTACCGCATCTTCATAGCTGTATGTTGAGGATTCTCTTTAAAAAACAGAAAAAGAGGATAAAACTTACGGCAAGGGAAAAGGAAATTCTAAAGTGGTTCAAGGATGGCAAGAGCGTATGGGACGTCTCTATGCTCCTTAACATCAGTCAAAATACGGTCAAGTTTCACTCGAAGAATATTTTCGAGAAACTTGATGTCGTAAACAGGACTCAGGCTGTTGCTGCTGCCATCTCCGAAGAGTTGATCTGAAACCATTCAACCAGCTTGGGTCTCTTCACAAGGTTGTTTGCTTCAAAGGCCCTCCAGTCCACGGTCACCGCGAGGGCGACCGTGTTATCCCCGAATGTCACGGCGTCCCCGATGGGATCGCACGGGAACCCTTTGGCGCATATCAGCCGATTGACTTTGTCTTCCACCACGGTCTGTATAAACCGGATGTTGTTTATTCGGCACCAGGTATAAAGTCCCTTGAACAGGAACATGAATACGTTATAACCGGCGATTTTGTCTGCCCGCGCCTCCGGGTGTACACAGAACCGCGATGTCTCGCATGTATCCACTGTCTTCCTTATATCGCGTCCGTCCCGTACCAGCACCCTGAAGTCCTTCTCGAGCATATAGTAATCCCTGGATAGCACCACGCGAATGTAAGAGAGCATTTCGGTGCCCCGGAATACTGCAAGGGGGATCGCGAACCTGTCATATTCGTCAATCTCCAGATTCCCCGGGGACTCACTGACCCAACGCAATGTTTCGGCGAAGACCAGATGCCGCAGTCTGAACGACTTGATAAACTCTTCTTGGGTCTCCAGCGTTTTTATTGTATATCCAGACTCCTCCAAGTGTAAGTTTTTCATAAGCACCCCACCAGTTCTTTATGAAAATCCTACATACTGCTTGCCCCGCGTTATAACTACCCTTTCGGGTAGTTATAACGGAGCTGATTTTATAGTTGACTATGGGTATAGCTCGGAGACTTGCCAGGGGGAGCTGTGAAAGGAGAGTCATACCGAGAAGAAACGTTTCTTCGGATTATTTCTGTAACCGCAAGTGGCTGCCTGGGTCGTTTCCGTAGCCCATAAGCCGCAATGGAGCCGATAGACAAATACATGTAGGATGGCCCCCACGAGAAAGGAGGTGGTTGTTTTTACGCCTCCTTTCTCTTTGTTCTGCCTTCTGTAGCCCAACGGGGGAACCTTTTTTGGTCGGGGCATGAACTCGCGAAATCGATTGGACGGTCTTCACTGGACTGATAATTCGGTCACCCTGACTTCCGCTTAGATCGTTCTGCCTGATTCAAAGGTTGTTTTTCCATCTTATCTATAAGCCTCCGGCAAGTGTAGCAATAAGGTAGTAAATATCGGCTCAAATACAATTCTCGGTAATGATGCTATTGACTTATGATTTATGGTGTGTTTAGATATGGCGAATTCTCATTTCCATAAAGGGACAATAGGCAGTGTTTCTCGTTAACATCCTGATCAGGGGGATGCGATGAAGTACCTTTCGAAAATGGCGGACCTTTTCTCTACCGTATTCAGGATCCTGCGAAGTATGCTTGCGCTCATATTCGGCCGCTTATCTTGGACTCCGCCGCTGTGGGTGACCTTCCCGGTAAATAAAGTAAGAACGAATCTCAAGAAGTCCTTAATGACTTTTGCTGTCCTCGTGGTCGTTGCGGTACTGGGGATAGTCGGCTACAGATGGTACATCACCCATCAGCCTGTAAAGCTGAGTGTGAGCGCCAGTGAGCCCGGGGCCACGCCGCTTAAGAAAGATGCCAAGCCCGATACGTTGAACATATTTTTCAGTGGACCCGCCGCGCCGCTTGAGATGGTGGACAAGCCTGTCGAAAAGGGCATTAGCATGATGCCGCAGATAAAAGGCCAATGGCGTTGGGTCGGAGACTCCGAGCTTACATTTACGCCCGAGGAGGACTGGGCCGTAGGGCAGGAATATACGGTGCGCTTTGAGCGCTCAATGTTCCCGGGCCACATTCACCTGAAGAGCTACGACGTAAAGTTCAAATCCGCGGCCTTTGAGGCAAGGATAACCTCGAGCGAATTCTATCAGGATCCTCGTGACCCGAAGATGAAGAATGTTGTGGCTACGGTGAAGTTCACCCATCCTGTGGACGCTAAGGACTTCGAGAAGCGAGTCGAACTGCACATGAAGGAAAAGAAAAAGACTTTTTTTGGCTCCAAGGAAAGTTTCCCTTTCACCGTCAGTTACGACGAATTTAACGGTGAGGCATATATCCACTCCGCTGCGGTGACGATCCCCGATGAAGACTCTTTCATGGTGCTCACTGTAGACAAGGGTGTGCGCTCTTCGCGCGGAGGGCCGCCGACCAAACAGGAACTCAGTGCGGAGATATATATACCAGGAGTCTTTAATTTCTTCCGTATAAGCTCGGCCAATATTTCGCTGGTGCGAAACGAGCGCTACGAGCCAGAGCAGGTACTCGTTATAGAGACCACTGCCGGAGTGCTCGAGTCCGAGGTGCAGGGCGCTCTTGAGGCTTATGTGCTTCCAAAGGACAGGCCCGCGATGCCGGGGCGTGAGATGGTAAGGAATTACTGGTGGAGCAGTACTGCCGATATTGGGCCTGAGGTGCTCGAGAAGTCGGAGCGGCTTAAGCTTGAGCCCATACCGACCGAGCACGAATACTCGACTCTGCACAGTTTTAAGATGAAGGCGGATGAGAAGAAGTTCCTGTATTTGAGGATAAGAAAGGGCATTAAATCGTTCGGTGACTTTGTGCTCGCCAAGGAGTTCGACAGGATAATACAGGTGCCGCAGTACCCGCGCGAGCTGAAGGTCATGCACGACGGCGCAATACTCAGCCTGAGCGGAGAGAAAAAGCTCTCCATACTCAGCCGCGACCTTGAGGCCATTAAGATAGAGGCAGGCCGAGTTCTGCCGGGAGAGATAAACCACCTCGTAAGCCAGAGCAGCGGAAAGTTCAGCAGCCCGTATTTCAACAACTGGAACTTCGGCCCGGACAATATCACAGAGGTTATTTCCGAAGTGCGCACCCTCAAGCAGCTCCCGCACGGCAAAGCGCAGTATTCGGCGTATGACTTCACGAATAATATTGTTACAACCGGAGGGGCCAACCGGGGGCTGTTCTTCTTCCGCGTGCTGGGGTGGGACCCTAAAGAGAACAAGCCGCTGTCCATACGTGACAGCCGCCTGGTGCTAATCACAGACCTCGGACTTCTGGTAAAGGACAACGCCGACAAGACGCACGACGTCTACGTGATGTCCATCAGCACCGGCCGGCCTGTCATCGACGCATCGGTCGAGTTGTTAGGCCTAAACGGCCTGCCTATTGCTTCAAGGAGGACTGACTGGCAGGGGCATGCAAGCTTCCCTGACATGAAGGGTTTTGAGAACGAGAAGAAACCCACGGTGTACCTTGTCAGGCAAGGCTCGGACTTATCATTCATCCCCTTTGAAAGGAGCGATCGCAATCTTAATTTCTCGCGCTTTGATACTGGGGGCGTTTATACGGAGGGCAAGGGCGATCGCCTGAATGCATTCCTTTTCTCCGACCGGGGCATCTATCGCCCGGGAGACAGGTTCAATGTGGGCCTCATAGTGAAGTCCACCGACTGGGAGCGCGACGTCACGGGTGTGCCGCTTGAGGCGGTCATCACGGACCCCAGAGGGCTTGAGATAAAGCACAGGAAGTTCAGCCTGCCGAATGAAGGGATAGAACAGATAGACTACACAACAGAGGAGAACTCGCCTACCGGCAACTATACGGTGAGCGTATACATCATTAAGGACAACCGCCGCTGGAATCTGCTTGGCTCGACCACGGTCCGCGTGGAGGAGTTCCTGCCCGACAGGATGAAGATATCAACGCGATTCTCAGAGGAGAGGCGTGATGGGTGGGTTTCGCCCGAGGGGCTGATGGGGCATGTTGATCTCAAAAACCTCTACGGCACGCCTGCATCGGACAGGCGAGTGACGGGTGTGATATTGCTGTCTCCCGCGTTCCCCAAATTCAGGAAGTTCAAGGACTACAGTTTCCATGACCCTCTTTACGACCCTCACAAACCCAGGCAGCACTTCACCGATCAGCTCAAGGACCAGGTGACCGACGCCGACGGCAAGGCGGTCTTCGACCTCGGCCTTCAGAGATTCGACAAGGCGACGTATCAGCTTACGTTTACTGCCGAGGGATTCGAGGCCGCGGGCGGAAGAGCCGTTGCATCCCAGAGCTCGGTGCTTGTGTCGCCGCTTGAGTATCTTATCGGTTATAAACCTGACGGGAAGCTCAGGTACATTAACAAGAGCAGCGAACGCTACGTGGAATTCATTGCTGTGGACAGGAAGCTCGACAAGAGGGCGGTCGAGGGGCTGCGGATGAAGCTGATAGAGCAGCGTTACGTCTCGGTACTCAAGAAACAAGCCAATGGCACGTTCAAGTATCAGTCTGAACTTAAGGAGACCACGCTTAAGACCGAGCCGATGCCAATGCCTGCTGAGGGCAACAAGTACCGTCTGCCGACCGATACGCCGGGCGACTTCGTGCTCGCTGTCATCGACAATGAGGATACGGAACTGAGCAGGGTGAAATACACCGTGGTTGGGAAGGAAAACCTTACGCGGAGCCTGGAGCGCACGGCAGAGCTTCAGATAAAGCTCAACAAGTCCGATTACACTCCCGGTGAGGTCATAGAGGTGAGCATTGTGGCCCCATACACCGGTGCCGGGCTCATTACTATTGAGAAAGACCGCGTTTACGCTCAAAAGTGGTTCAAGACCACGACGACGAGCTCGGTGCAGAGGATACAGGTTCCAAATGACCTGGAGGGCAACGGGTACGTAAACGTCTCGTTCGTGCGCGCCATGGACTCGAAGGAGATATTTATGAGCCCGCTGAGTTACGGCGTGGCGCCGTTCTCGGTAGACCTGGGCCGCAGAAATATCGGCATAGAGCTCGATACCCCGGATCTTGCCAGGCCGGGCGAGCCGTTCGTCATCAAGTATAAAGGAAAGAAAAAGGGCAAGGCCGTTATCTTCGCGGTGGACGAAGGCATTCTTCAGGTGGCCCGCTACAAGACCCCTGACCCTCTGGGCCATTTCTTCAGGAAGAACGCCCTCGAGGTTAGGACCGCACAGATACTTGACCTCATACTGCCCGAGTACTCTCTGGTAAGGGAGCTGTCGATGGAGGGCGGCGGCTACGACGCCGAGGCTTTAGGTAAGAACCTCAACCCATTCAAACGCAAGAGGCAGAAGCCCGTCGCGTTCTGGTCGGGCATCGTGGACATAGACACAACTCAGCGTGAGCTCGTGTACGATGTGCCGGACTACTTCAACGGAAAACTCCGCGTGATGGCGGTAGCGGTCTCGCGTGAGTCGGTTGGTTCGGCCCAGAAGTCAGCGACCGTCAAGGGCTACTTTGTTCTGAGCCCCAACGTGCCTACATTCGTTGCGCCGGGGGACGAGTTCGAGGTAAGCGTGAACGTGGCGAACAACGTTGAGGGCTCGGGCGAGGACGCGGCTCTTACGCTTGAGCTTCAGACCTCCAAGCACCTCACAATACTGGATGGGCCGACAAGGGCGATGAGCATAGACGAAGGGCACGAAAAGAGCGCGACCTTCAGGATAAAAGCCAACGACGTGCTGGGCTCCGGCAGCTTCACATTCATGGCCTCCATGGGCGACAAGAGCTCCAAGATGACGGTGGACCTCAGCGTAAGGCCGCCCACTCCATATATGGTTAAGCTCTCAAGCGGATACATAGAATCCGGAGGCGCGGCGGGCGTGCCCGTCACCAGAAGCATGTACCCTCATTTCAGAACGCTTGAGGCTTCGGCTTCGCCCTTGCCGCTGGGCATAGCGATGGGTCTAACTAATTATCTGAGGAAATACCCTTACGGCTGCACTGAACAGCTCATAAGCCAGGCGCTTCCTGCAATAGTGCTCAGGAAGAGGCCCGAATTCGGATACGACCCCCAGAAGGTGGATACCGCGCTTAACCACGTGATGAAGGTGCTCAGCGCCAGGCAGAACGCCGAAGGGGCGTTTGGTTTCTGGGCCGCAAATTCTCACGTCTCGGAATTCCAGACCACATATGCCGTGCACTTCCTGACCGAGGCAAAGGAGATCGGCTATCCGGGCTCGCGTGCGATACTGGACAGGGCGCTCAACTACATGCATATACTTGCAAAGCGAAAACCAAAATCACTGGCCGAGACAAGGGCGAGTGCGTACGCGATATATCTGTTGACGCGAAACGGTGTGGTCACGACCAACTATGTCTCGGCCCTGCGCAAACAGCTCGAGGAGAGCGACACGGACGACTGGAAGAAGGACCTCACCGGCATCTACCTGGCCGCGACATACAAGATGCTGAAGCTCGACGGCGAGGCCGATAAGATAATCAGGAACGTCAAGCTCGGGGACGTGCAGGTCGAGGACTACGACAATTACTACGACGGCCTCGTGCGGGACGCCCAGTACCTTTATATACTATCTAAACACTTCCCCGAAAGGCGCGCTAAGCTCAAGGCCGAAGACATAATGCATATTGTCAACCCGGTGATAAACGGCAGCTTCAACACGCTCTCGTCTGCCTATACTATACTGGCGCTTAGCGCATACGCGGATGCCGTGGGTAACCCGGCGCCGGGCGAACTGGATATGGGAGAGTTCCTTGCAGATGGAAAGATGCGAGCGCTCGTTGCCACTTCCGGTCTGTTCCCGAAGGCCGAGTTTACGGACGAGGCAGTAAAGGTGCAGATACGCAACAGGGGAGACAACGTCCTGTTCTACCAGGTGACGCAGTCCGGCTTCGACCGCGAGCTGCCGGCCGCCGAGATTAAGAACAAGCTCGAGGTGCAGCGCGAGTATCGCGATCTCGATGGCAACGTCGTGAACTCTACTGCCTTAGGCACCGAGCTCGAGGTCCACCTGAAGGTTCGCGCTATGGAGCGCGACGGGCTGAAGGACATAGCGATTGTTGATCTTCTGCCCGGCGGGTTCGAGGTAGACATGGCACCAGGCGCGCGTTACAACAGCGCAAATACCTTTAATGCCGACTACGTCGACATGAGGGAAGACCGTGTGGTCATATTCGGCACTGCCAATATGAGGGTGACGGAGTTCGTCTACCGCATAAGGGCCACCAACAAGGGCGACTACTCGGTGCCGCCGATATTCGCCGAGGGGATGTACGACCGTTCGATCCAGGCCCGCACCCTGGGAGGGAAGATAAAAGTAGAGGGCAACTAAATGAAACGCCTCTTGAAGGTTGGGGGACTGCTCATTGCCATCGCGGTCCTCCTGTCTTTGATAGTTCCCACTCCTCCGCTCAAGAAAGGTCTGAGCCTATCGACGGCAGTTTACGACTCCCATGGCCGGCTCCTCAGGCTCACACTCTCCTCGGACGACAAATACCGGCTGTGGATGCCCCTTAAGGAGATGTCTCCGCTTCTGGTTGAGTCCACGCTTCTTCACGAGGACGAATATTTCAGGTGGCATCCAGGCGTAAACCCCGTATCTTTGGTAAGGGCCGCATGGGAAACATACGTTGTACGAAGCAGGCGCATCGGGGCCTCCACCATAACCATGCAGCTTGCAAGAATACGCTACGGCATAAACTCCAGGACGATTCCCGGCAAGCTCCACCAGATACTTAAGGCCCTGCAGATAGAGCTTCATTACTCAAAGGACGAGATACTTGAGGCATACCTCAACCTCGCCCCATACGGCCTGAATGTCGAGGGCGCCGGAGCGGCAAGCCTCGTGTATTTCGGCAAGCGTGCCTCTGACCTCACGCTTGAGGAAGCGCTTGCCCTAAGCGTCATTCCCCAAAGCCCCGGCAGGCGCATGCCCGACGGAGAGGCGGGCGAGAGCGACCCACTGTTTGAGGCGCGGAACGCACTGTATAAGAAATGGCTCGACAAACACCCAAGGGCCGATGCCAAGAAGGCCGTGTTCGAGCTTCCGGTTATCATGCAGGGGCCTGCTGAACTTCCTTTTCTTGCGCCGCATTTTACTGACGACGTCCTACAGGAAAATCCCGGCACCTCTGAGCTTTTCACCACGCTGGACCTTTCCCTGCAGAGGCTGCTTGAGCGAAAAGCGCACAATTACGTTGAGCGCAGGAAGGAAGTCGGCATTCGCAACGTCGCGGCAATGATAATCGATTTCCGAGATATGGGAGTCAAGGCCGTGCTGGGCTCAGCGAACTTCTTTGACGACTCCATTCAGGGTCAGGTAAATGGAACGCGTGCTCTTCGCTCTCCCGGCTCAACGGTAAAGCCGTTCATCTACGCGCTGGGTTTTGATGAGGGCCTCATCCATCCCATGAGCATGCTCAAGGACGCAAGGGCGAGCTTTGGTGCCTGGAGCCCGAACAATTTCGACCACCAGTTCATCGGCCCGGTGAAGGTGAGGGAAGCCCTCGTAAGAAGCCGTAACCTGCCGGCGCTCGAAGTAGCCTCGATGCTAAAAAATCCAGACCTCTATGAATTCCTCAAGGAAGCCGGCATCGACCACTTGCGCCCGGCTTCCTTCTATGGGCTTGCGCTTGCCATGGGCGGGGCGGAGCTTACGATGGAGGAGCTTGCGGAGCTTTATGCCATGCTGGCAAACGGAGGGGTGATAAGACCGCTCAGAAAAATTAAGGGCGAAAGCGAGACCGCAGGGCGGCGGCTCGTAAGCCGCGAGGCGTCTTATATGGTAATGGACATACTGAAGGACAATCCACGTCCCGGAAGCGATTTCCCGAAAGAGTGGACAACTGACGACGTTGTTGTCCGCTGGAAGACGGGAACCTCGTTTGGTTTCAGGGACGCGTGGTCAATCGGCGTTGTCGGCCCGTATGTGATAGCCGTCTGGGTGGGAAACTTCGACGGCGAGGGCAACCCCGCATTTGTGGGCAGGCAGGCCGCGGGCCCGCTCCTGTTTCAGATAATAGATGCGATAAAGGCAAAGGGCATTACGCCGGTATATAACCACGGCCTGCCTAATTTAAAGGAAGTAGAAGTTTGCGCGGTCTCGGGCCAGTTGCCGGGGCCTTATTGCGACCACACCGTCAAGAGTCTCTTCATTCCGGGCAAGTCGCCAATAAGGGTATGCGACATACACCGCGAAGTACTGGTGGATGCGCGTACGGGCCTCAGGGTGTGCGGGCAGAATGCGGGGCAGACGAAAGCCGAGGTCTACGAGTTCTGGCCCTCGGACATGCTTAAGATATTCAGGCAGGCTGGGATACCCCGCCGAACCCCTCCGCCCCCCTCGCCGGGCTGCTCGCTGGACGCTATAGCGGAGAAGGGGCTCCCGCCGAAGATAATGTCTCCCGAGCGGGACGTGGTCTATAAGGTGCGCGTATCTGAGGAGGGTGACGCGGACAGGCGGGTTCCGCTTATGGCCGTTACCGATGCCGACGCGAGAGAGGTTTACTGGTTTCTGGATGAGAAGTTTCTCGGTAAAGCCCGAAGCAGCGAGCCGTTTTTCTGGGAGCCCAAACCCGGGGACTACGTCGTGCGAGTCGTGGACGACCATGGCCGTGCCGACTCAAGAGACATTACGGTTACGGCTGTCGAGTAATAATTTCGAATGTTGACGGCAGATATAGTAAAATGTAGCGGGTAGCGGCGTATTAAATCCCCTGCGGGGGGCTCTGTAGTCCGGGGCGGTAACCAACAGCATCGTAAAGGATATGGACGGGAAAAGATACGCACTCTTAATATTCGGCGTAATGTTGTTTCTCATAGTCCCCCACGCGACACCTGCATGGGCACAGCAAGATAGCGCATGCATCACCTGTCACGAATTCCTCGGGGGCTCGCTGGCCCAGCCCGTCGTCTTGTGGAAGGATTCCGTCCACCGGCAAAACGGTATCGCCTGCGAGTATTGCCACGGCGGCAACGCCGACGTGGACCTGGGCGATATGAGCAAGCTGTCCTCAACCAAGTTTGCCGACGCAAAGGCAAGAACCATGTCCACGTCGGAGGGTTTCGTGGGGGTGCCATCGGGGAAGGCCCTGTTCGAGATGTGCCGGCAGTGCCACGGCGCTTCGGTGGAGAGATATGGCAGTAGCATCATGGGTAAGGCGTATCTAAATGACAACGGAGGCCCCTCCTGCGTCCTCTGTCACGGTGCACACAGAAACGCCATGCCCGAGGTGCCGAAGGCCTGCGAGGGATGCCACACGGACACCTCCGGGTTTGAACAGATAGACCCCATGAACGTGACGGGAGCTACCATCGCCGAGCTCTCCAGCATGCGGGTGAAGATGGCACAGGAAAAGGCCACTGGCAGTCAGCCTCCGCTCTTTCCGGCATTGACCGAAGAACTCGATTCATATCAGATAGGGCTCGTGGCATTCGGCGCGGTCTTGGCACTGCTCTTGATAGGCTACATCTTATATGTCGTGCTTGAAAGAAGCAAATAGGTGGGCTACAGGGTAATAGGACAGAAGAAGCCTTCGTATTCCGTTTTTGCCATGCTGGTCATTGCCCTGCTGGCCGTAGTGCTCTTAGGCATGGCGGCCGCCTTTGCCTATCTGATGATCTCCGGTAAGGGCAACGACTACGTGCTCGGCATGCTTTTAGCCTTCGAGTTTCTTGTCGCCGGGGTTGAGGTGGTCATATACGCACGGTACTTCATGGGGTTCAGAGAGGTATCTGAGGACCGCGACGAGGAGTTGCTGTGGTAGAAAGAAGAACTGACAACACGGAAGAGAAAGCGGGCATAAGCCGGAGGAGGTTTGCTCTCGGACTGCTCATCGCTTCCGTGGCGGGTGCGGTGGGCTCTGTCTTCTCGGTTCTGAAGGTACTGTCCCCAGATAAGAAGGGCGGGGGCTACGTGACGACCATCAAGCCCGGAGACCGCTTGATCTACGCCAAGGGCGAGAACCAGGGTGGCACCATTAAGGCCTCATCGTTTAAGGCGGGCGACGCCGTGCTCGTCTACCCCGAGGGAAAGACCTCGAACCCGGCGAACCTGGTGCAGCTCATAAAACTCGATGCGAATGCGTTTAAGCCTCCCACCGACGTTTCGCTTACCGACCGGGGTTTTGTGGCCTACAGCGCCATATGCACGCACCTCGGGTGCATAGTGTCGTGGGTGGAAAACGAGCAGTCGCCGGGCTCCTCCTTCTCGGAATGTTTCTGCCACAACAGCATATTCGACCCGGCGAGCGGGGCAAAGGTAATGGGAGGGCCGGCGCCCATAGCGCTGGCGCAGATAGGTGTGAAGGTTACGGATGACGGGCTACTCGTTTTCACGAGCGACTTTAACGGGCCGATAGGGCCCCAGGTATAGGCGGGAAGGGCAAGAGATGATATACAGGTGGCTTGACGAGAGACTTGAAATCGGAAAGTTCAAGGCCAAGTTCCTGTCCAAGACCTTTCCCACCAACCCACTGTTCTTTCTCGGAGAGATAACCCTGTTCTCGTTCGTAACGCTTGTGATCACGGGCATATTCCTCGGCTTTCTCTACGAGCCGTCCACGAAGCCCGTTTCGCTGTTCGGCGCGATGGTGCCCGCGGCATACGCAAGCGTGGTCAGGATAGACCTCCTGCCCATGGGCATGATAATCAGGCGCATACACCACTGGTCGGCGATGGTAATGATAGCCTCCGCCATTGCCCATCTGGTGAGGATATACTTTACCTCGGCTTATCGGAAGCCGAGGGAGATAAACTGGCTCGTCGGCCTGGGCCTTCTGGGCCTCTCGATGGCCGCAGCCCTAACCGGATATCTGCTGCCCTACAGCCAGTTCTCAGTGACGGCCACGTCCATTGCCTACTTCACGACGAAGTCCGTGCCCTGGGTGGGCGACTGGGCGGCGAGACTGATTTTCGCGGGCGACTTCCCCTCGGCGGGAATAGTGCCGAGGTTTTTCTTCATGCACGTAATGCTCGTGCCGGCGGCCATCATGGGCCTTGTCGGCCTACATATGTTGATTCTGGTCAAGCAAAAACATACGGAGCCCGCGGGCAACCAAAATCGGGAAGAAGCGGAGAGGGGCAAAAGGCTTATCGGCATTCCCATATGGCCGGAGCAGGCGGTCATAAGCACATCATTGTACCTATTCTTTCTGTTCGTCATCGTCATAATATCCACGCATATTCCTCTGAACCCTGTAGAAAAGTACGGGCCCCCTTCGCCGGGGACTCCGGTGATGCGGCCCGACTGGTATTTTCTCGTGGTGTACGGTGTGCTTAAGCTGATACCGGGGGACATGTCATTCTCCGTATTCGGGGGAAAGATCACGCCCGAGACCATAGGCGGCGTCATGTTCCCGTCGCTGCTGTTTGCAGTGCTTGCGTTGATACCTTTTATTGACAGGGCAAAGGCCCCCCAGCATTACATCCAGAACCCTCTTCGCAGGCCGTTCATGACGTCATTGGGCATCGCAGGCGGCGTGTTCCTCGGCATGGCAGTCGTGTCCGGGTATATGGACGTGCTCGACCTTACGCCCAAGGACATGAGGGTCTATCTGCTGCTTGCGAGCGCGGCGGCATGGGTATTCTCGTATCTGCTTCTGCGCCACTACAACAGGAAATGAATGGAGGCGACGATGTCGAAGCTCTATGATAAAGTGATCATCCTTCTTCTGGCGGGCGTCATTATCTGCCTGGCATCGCCTGCACGGGCCGCAGAAACTGCAGACGCGGAGAATTCGTGTGTGCAGTGCCACATTAATCTCTCAAGCAGCAACTTCGTGGGAATCAGGTCGCACGACTGGGTCGGGTCGGTGCACCAGAAACACGGCGTGACCTGTGACAAGTGTCACGGGGGAGCTTCCGGCACAACCGACAAAGCGAAGGCCCATTCCGGAGTCCTGGGTTCAAGCAACCCCCGGAGCAGCGTCTACTTCAAGAACGTCCCGGCCACCTGTGGCAAGTGCCATGGAGCGGAGTTCTATGAGTTCAAAAGGAGCAAACACTTCAATATTCTCAAGACACAGGGTAGAGGGCCCACGTGCGTGACCTGCCACGGTTCCATGGTCGTGACGGTCCTCAGCCCCACTAATGTTATGGACGTCTGCGATAGGTGTCATAACGAGAGGATGGACATATCCCCCTACGTTCCACAGAAGGCGAGGGCCGTGCTCCTCTTGCTAAGAGAAAGCTCCGCGCTCTTGGATGCCGACAGTATGCTCTACAAGCCTGCGGATGGCAGTGCCGGGGATGAGTATTTGAAGGCCGCCCGGTCGGCCCTGCACTCTGCCCGGCTGGACTGGCACCGCTTTGACCTCGACAACACTACCGACCATTTGCGGGATGTGTACGATTCACTGGAGAAGCTATCCAATAAGGGCCGCCACAAATAATCCCCGCTAATGGATCTTGCCCGGGGAAAGGGAGCATCCGATGGCCCTATCACTTGCAGGCTGGACTCATTTTTGATTACAGCCGGGATTCAGAGACAATAATTATTTTAAAAAACAACATATGCCATTATGCCTGCCTTTGCGGCAAGAGGATTCTAAGCATCTAACGCACATTATATTAATGAGTATCCCCCGAGCATTTATCAATATGTAATCCATAGCAGACGAGCACATTACCTAAAGCTTAGGTTACAACCCCATATTGTGTCGGATTTAGTACATAACTTAATGATTGTGGCTTGACAAGATGCTAAAACTGAACTATAGTCCGAAACATGGAGGGGGTCCATGTGACGGATTTGTAAAAATCGGACACAACTGAGACTTAGTTACAGCCGAAAGGGCAAAGGCCGGGAAACCGGCTGACGCAAAGCCACCTGTCCTACAACGAGGATAGAGGGGTTGCCGAAGTTGATCTGGGGACAGAACCCATCGCTTAGGCAATGGGTTCTTTTTTTTCAGAAATGGGCGTTAACCCAGTTATGGAGGGGGAACATTGCAGGGAGCCCGATTTAACAAGCAGAAGACCGGAGTGAAGGTCGTAGGCAGAGTTGACCTCGGAAGCGCTATGTCGCTGCCGGATGCAATAGAAACTCTGTCCATGTTTGGCGATGACCTTTCGAGATTGTCCACCGAAACGGAGGCTGAGTTTCTCGAGATAGGGTCAAGCCTCCAGCTCTACTTCGAGAAGTCCTCAAAGATATCATCCCTGTCCGCGTCCGCGGCCTCGCAGCTGGCGGGCGACGAGCTCTCCCGGACCATGGACGCTTCGGACTCCTCGATGTCGCAGTTGAGGGAGTATATAGATGAAGCCGAGGCGGGCACTGAAAGGCGGATAGAGAGATTAAAAAGCGTTCTCGACACCGTAAAGCGGGTACAGAAGCAAATGGACGACTTTGTACTGCTGTCCAAGAACCTGCACATACTCGGCGTCACCGCGAAGATACATGCGCCTGGCGACGTGGCTACCGGCCGCGAAGAAGTGCTTGCAGGCAGCATAAGTTTGCTTTCAAAACGGATCGGCTCGAAAGCGGGACAAGCCGCTTCCGACCTGAAGACGGTGATTACGTCATTAAATGACGCACTCCGAACTATCCATGATATTAAGAGCGCAAAGTACCGGCAGATGCGTACTGTGCTGATTCAGATGTCATCGGACTTGAGGGCACTTAAGGGACGTCACGATTCTTCCCGCGGTATGTTCGACGAGATCTCCGCGATTTCTCAGGCTGTATCCAAGAACATAGAGGAAGTGGTTGTTTCAGCTCAGTACCAGGACATCACACGACAGAAATTCCAGAAAGCCGCAGATGCCCTGAACGGTCTTTGCGAAATATGTGCGGAGATTAACGGCATGGACCTTGTCGCAAGAACTGACGACCCTCAAGAGGCCGTCTGCTTAACATGCGAGCGCATAGTGGCAAATCTGCTTGAAGCAAGGAGTACGTACACGGATGCGGTCGAAAGCATAATAGATAACCTCAGCGATGTCTCCACCGTAGTCTCTACGCTCTCGTCCCGGATGCATGATATGGCCGCCAGCGATTGGTCGTCGGGACATACTTTCTTGCAGGATATCGGCGAGCACATCGGCTCGGTCGTCTCCGAGCTATCAGGCGTCCACAAGGCCGAGACGGAAGCCGCAAGCGCTATAGCCGAGGCCGGGAACGTCCTGCTCAAGATATCGTCACTCATCGAGGAGATAAACGGCATAGGCGACAACGTGGAAATAGTCGCAATGAACGCCGCGGTCAGGTCGGCGCAGTCAAACGGAAAAGGCTCGGCCATGAAAGTGCTGTCAGGCGCAATACGCAAGGTATCCGACGCTTCCATGACCACCACGCACGAGACTACGGAGGATCTAAATGCGCTCTCAGGGGAAATATCCGCGCTTCTCTCGGCTGTGAACAGCGAGCTTAAGAAGACATTGCAGACCGTACAGGATATGGAGCAGGAGATGGGCTCGCTGGTAAAGAGCCTTGGCGGCATGAACGAGAGTGTGGCGTATTCCTTGCAGGAAATGGACAGGGAAGTCGGCCTGCTGTCCTCGAGCATCTCGAAGGTAGTGGAAAATACCGAATCTCATCGACGTGTCGATAAGGTCGTCGGGGCCGTAGTCTCCGGACTGTCTTCCATTCTCGACCAGAGGCCCCCGTCGTCACTTCGTGGCTCCTATGGCATGCCGGGACGTTTTACACCAAGCGCACTTGACGATAAGGGAACGGTGGAGCTCTCCAGGACTGACTACACAGTGCATGCAATAGATGACGATTCCGGGTTCGGCAACAACATCGAGCTTTTCGATTAGTGCGCACGCATGGGGGTAGAATGCAATTCCAGGTTAGACAGGATGGTGTCGGTGTGGTAACAGTGCAGGGCTCGCTGGACTCGAGCAGAGCCGTATCGTTTAGAAAAGCTCTCCTTGAGGCGCTTGATTCGGCCGGAACCATAGAGATTGACCTGTCTGCCGTTGAGTCGGTGGGCATTTTAAGTGTGCAGCTCATTTGTTCGGCGATTCGAACGGCCCGAAAAGTCGATAAAGAGGTCAGGCTAAGCGGTAACCCGTCTCCAGCGCTGGATAAGGCAATGGAGGAGTGCGGCTACCAGGACATCCGGCAGTGCGGGTGACGAAGGAGGAACTGACATGTCAAAGACAATAATGATTGTCGAAGACTCAGCGACGATGCGCCAAATGGTCGGCTTTACTCTTAAGCGTAACGGTTACGATGTGATAGAGGCAGCGGACGGAAAAGAGGCGATAGGGAAGATAAACGGTACGCCGATAGATATGATCATAACCGACCTCAACATGCCGAACATGGACGGCATAGAATTTATCCGGACTGTAAGGCAGAAACAGGACTTCAAGTTCACGCCCATTCTCATGCTTACGACGGACTCGCAGGAATCGAAGAAGATGGAGGGAAGGGCCGCGGGCGCAACCGGCTGGATCGTAAAGCCCTTCAGCCCGGAACACATGATGGCCGTGGTAGGGAAAGTCATAAAATGAACTGGGACAGGGAAAGGGCGACTAAAGCTTTCAGGGAGGAAGCACATGAGCTATTATCGGACCTCGAGGAGGCGCTCCTCGAACTCGAACGTGCGCCCGATGACAAAGAACTGGTCGGACGCGTATTCAGAGCCATGCACACCCTCAAGGGTACCGGGGCGATGTTCGGTTTCGACGAGATTGCGGCTGCCGTGCACGAGGCTGAAGCGGTCTTCGACCGTGTTCGCTCAGGGCAGCTCCATATAACAAAGGACATCGTCGATCTGTCGCTATCCCTGAGAGACAGAATTCTTGCCGTTCTCGACGAAACACGCGAAGGCGAGCAGCATTCGCTGGCGGAGCTCAAGAGCGCGGGAAGCGCGTTCGCCGGGTTTATAGAGGAAGCCGTGCAGACCAGGAGCGATGACGAACCGGGCGAGGTTCTTATCGAACAAGCGGCTACATACAGAATACGGTTCCGTCCGCCACGGGACATATTGTTGACCGGTACGGATCCGATAGCTCTTCTGGACGAACTCCGGGCGTTAGGCAGGTGCACTGTGACGGCCAGAACGGGCGACATCCCTGCGCTTAATGAGATCGAGCCGGAACTCTGCTATACACATTGGGACATCGTTCTTAGTACGTCGCGTCCGGAGAGAGATATATATGACGTCTTCATGTTCGTGGAGCATGACAGCGACCTCGATATAGAGCCCGTCCACGTGGGCGGCGAGCTGGACAGCGATGAGGCCCATGCCGAGATCGCCGCGCTGCTATCTCTGAGCGAAGATGTAACGACCGTAGAGCTGTGCGATTCCCTGATTGACAGGGGATTTCTGTCGCGGGATGTTTCCTGCCCGACCGTGCACGGGCCGGACGCCTCTGTAAAGGGTCTCGGTGCGTGCGATGTCTCGAGCATTAGGGTGCCTTCCGAGAAGCTCGACCGGCTCGTGGATCTGGTCGGCGAGATGGTAACCGTGCAGGCGCGGTTGAGCCAGGCGGCGGGCTCAGGCGGGGATGCCGACATTCCGTCTATTGCGGAAGAGGTGGAACGCCTCACCGAAGAGCTCCGTGATAGCACCATGAGCTTGCGCATGGTCCCGATAGGTGCTACCTTCAGGCGCTTCGGCCGCCTCGTGCGCGATCTCGCGGCCGAGCTCGGCAAGGAAGTCGAACTCGTGACAGAGGGCGAAGAGACCGAACTGGATAAAAAACTGATAGAAAAGATCAGCGATCCGCTGGTGCATATAGTCCGAAACGCCATATCGCACGGCATAGAGTCACCCGCGGAAAGAATTGCGGCGGGGAAACCGGGCGCGGGCACCGTACGCCTTTCGGCAGCGCACACCGGAGCATACATGAGCATCCGGATAGCGGACGACGGCGCGGGTCTCGATTCTCGGGCCATAAAGCGGACCGCCGTTGAAAAAGGCTTGGCCGCCCCCGACGCGGACATCTCCGAGAAAGACCTGTTTTCGTATGTCTTCTTGCCGGGATTTTCCACCGCGGCCGGGGTTTCCAGCGTCTCGGGCCGAGGCGTCGGCCTCGATGTCGTAAAAATGCAGGTAGAGGCCTTAAAGGGCACGGTGGAAGTGGAAAGTTCGGCGGGTAAAGGGACATGCCTTACGCTCAGGCTTCCGCTTACGCTTGCGATAATCGACGGCCTGCTCGTAAAGCTTGGTGACGAGCGTTTCGTGATGCCTCTGTCGACGGTGGAAGAGTGCGTGGAGATCGTCGGACATGACAACGAAAAGGACGCCGGAAGGCGGCTGCTGAACCTCCGGGGCCAGATAGTCCCCTATGTAAGGCTCAGAGAGCAATTCAGCATGAGCGGCGCGCCGCCCGCCATCGAACAGGCCGTGGTGGTCAACGATGAGCGCGGACGGGTCGGCATCGTTGTGGACAGCGTGGTCGGCGAGCTTCAGACGGTCATTAAACCTTTAGGAAGGTTTTATCGTGACATACAGGGTGTATCGGGTGCGACGATACTTGGAGACGGCAAGGTCGCGCTAATACTGGATGTGCCGAAACTCATACAGTCGGCAATATCGGGCGAACAGAGATCACTGGTTTTGGATAGACCGGTCAACGGGGGAATGTCCAATTCTTAATAGGCCCCAAAAGGAGGGTTAAATGCCTGCTAAAACGAAGAAGAGTACGTCAACCGGGAAAAGGAAAGCCTCTAATGGCAAACGGAAGGCCGCAGGGTCTAACGGCAGAAGCGCGGGACTTCAGAAGCAACTGGCCGAGGTCAACGCTCTGGCACAGCACTACGAAAACGTCTGGGGCGCGATAGCCGCTCCAATGGTCGTGGTAGATAAAGACCTGGTGGTTACCATGGTAAACGATGCCGCCCTGAACGCTATGGGCTATGCCCGCGACGAAGTGCTCGGGAAGATGACCTGTGCGGAGTTTCAGAAGACGCTTCTTTGCGGGACGGAGAACTGCACGCTTAAAAACTGTATGAGCAAGCGCACTACGGTTATCGGAGATACGTGGGCGGAGACCAGAGCGGGCAAGAGGTTTCCGATAAAGGCTGCGTGCTCCCCGATAGTGGACGAAAACGGCATCGTCTACGGCGGTATGGAGGTGATAACCGACCAGTCCGACGTGCATCACGCTAAATGGGAAATAGAGAACATGCTGGACTCCATAGCTGCACCCATGTACGTTGTCGATACGAACCTGGTCGTCACGTCCATAAATGACCCGGCACTCAGGGCGCTTGGCTACGGACGCGACGAGGTCGTGGGCAAGCTCACGTGCGGCGAGATCTGTAATACGCCCATATGCGGCACCGACAAGTGCACCATAAGAAACTGTATGCGCACCGGCGAGACCATCATAGCCGAGACGGTGGCAAGGCCAAGGAGCGGCAAGGAGATACCCATTCAGGCTGCGTGTTCCGCTCTCATGGACCAGCAGGGCAGGCCATACGGGGGCATGGAGGTCGTGATAGACATCTCCGAGGTCAAGGACCTACAGAAGCAGGCTCTCGAGCAGAAAGAGTATCTCGAGCGGCAGGTCAACATGCTCGTGGACAAGCTCAATGCCTTCAGCCAGGGCGACCTGACAATTGAGCTTCAGTCCGAGCGCGATGATGAGATTAAGAAGATCATCGACAGCATTAACAGCGCGGTCACAAACCTGCGCGACATCGTGGGCGATGTAAAGTCCGCGGCAGACAACGTATCCTCCGGCAGCCAGGAACTGAGCTCCAACTCGGAGGAGATGTCACAGGGCGCAAGCGAGCAGGCGTCGGCGGCGGAGGAGGCCTCGTCATCCATCGAGCAGATGACCACCACGATAAAGCAAAACGCAGACAACGCGCAGCAGACCGAGAAGATAGCTATAAAGGTCGCCGAGGACGCCGACGAGGGCGGCAAGGCGGTCCAGGAGACCGTAACCGCGATGAAGGAAATAGCTGGCAAAATTACCATCATCGAGGAGATCGCCAGGCAGACCAACCTGCTTGCCCTGAACGCGGCCATCGAGGCCGCAAGGGCTGGCGAACACGGCAAGGGGTTCGCCGTGGTGGCCTCCGAGGTCAGAAAGCTTGCCGAACGCAGCCAGACCGCCGCGGCCGAGATAAACAAGCTCTCCGCGACGAGCGTCGAGGTTGCCGAGAAGGCAGGCTCGATGCTCTCAAAGATAGTGCCGGATATCCGAAAGACCGCCGAGCTCGTGCAGGAGATAAGCGCCGCAAGTATCGAGCAGAACTCGGGGGCCCAGCAGATAGGCAAGGCTATCCAGCAGCTCGACACCGTTACGCAGCAGAACGCCTCCGCCACCGAGGAGATGTCCTCAATGGCCGAGGAGCTCTCGGGACAGGCGGAACAGCTTATGAGCGCCATGGAGTTCTTCAAGGTCGATGGCCTGGGCGGAAACGGCAAGAAGGGGCATGCGGCGCATGAGAGTAAGCCGCAGTTTGCGCACGCGCATAAGGGGGGCGTAGCCCATAAGTCCGGTGACGGTCATGAAATTCACCTGGCCCCCGGTAATGGCGGACGTGACCAGCACGACGAGGGCTTCATCGAGTTTTAGGTCGGGTTACTGAGTTAGGAGCGGGATTCTATAAAGAGCTAACAGGAGGCATATATGGCTGTTTCAGGCATATCGGATACTAGACAGTACCTGACTTTCAAGCTCGACGAGGAGGTATTCGCCGTCGACGTGTCACAGGTACGCGAGATACTGGAGCTGATACCCATAACCAAGGTGCCCAAGACCCCGGAGTTCATGCGCGGGGTGATAAACGTGCGCGGAAGCGTAGTGCCAGTGGTTGACATGAGGATCAAGTTCGGCATGCCGCGCGGAGAAGAGACGATTAACACCTGCGTCGTGGTGATGGAGGTGGAGATGGACGGCGAGACCGCGGTCATAGGAGCGCTGGCGGACTCGGTGCAGGAGGTCTCGGAGTTTCAGCCCGAGCATATCGAGCCGCCGCCCAAGCTCGGCACGCAGCTTAACGTGGAGTTCATCAAGGGTATCGGCAAGCAGGAAGAAGAGTTCGTGATAATTCTGGACATAGACAGGATATTCTCTTCCGGCGAACTACAGCACGTGACAAGTGCGGGAGAGACCGCAGTATCGCAGGAGGAGGGCGCGCAGGCGGTAAATGTATAGCCACGCCTTTGCACGACCTGTGCTTTCGGAGCGCGACTTCGAGCGGCTTAGCCGGCTCATATCCAAGACGTGCGGCATACGCATGCCCTCGGCCAAAAAGACCATGCTCCAGGGGAGGCTCCACAAGCGTATTCGTCAGCTCAACATGACCTCGCTTCATGACTATTGCGATTACCTATTCAGCAATGAGGGGATGAAGCGGGAACTGCACTGCATGATCGACTTTGTGACGACAAACAAGACCGACTTCTTCAGGGAGCCATCGCACTTCGAGTTTCTTAAAGAGACCGCAGTGCCTTCACTGGTAAAGCTCGGGCGAGGCACGACAAGGACGCTCAAGTGCTGGAGCGCGGGCTGCTCTACCGGCGAGGAGCCCTATTCCCTCGCAATGGAGCTTACGGATCTGGCCGCAAAGTGTGATGATGGCCTGAGGTTCTCGATACTGGCCACCGATATCTCGATTCGCGCACTTGAGGCCGCCCGTCTCGCAATCTATCGCGGCGACAAGGCGCATGCGATACCAATTGAGATAAAGAAGAAATATTTCATGAAGAGCAGGGACCGGGGAGAAGACCTCGTAAGGATAGTCCCCGGCATGAGGCAGCTGGTGCAGTTCCGGAGGGTGAATCTCGCGGAGGACTACGCGCTTGAGTGCCGGATGGACGTCGTGTTCTGCCGCAACGTGCTCATATACTTCGACAGGCAGAACCAGGAGCGAGTGCTTGCGAGGGTATGTGAGTTTCTCAATAAGGGCGGATACCTCTTCGTGGGGCATTCGGAGACACTTAACGGTATGAACTTGCCGCTTGAGCAGGCCGCTCCCGCCGTATATGTGAAGAGATAAGAACCTTATCAAAGAGGGAAATCTATTGAGATCTAAGGTCAGGGTGCTTGTAGTTGACGATTCCGCCCTCGTAAGGCAGACGCTTGCGGAGGTGCTTTCGAGCGATCCGGGTATAGAGGTGGTGGCAACCGCCTCGGACCCGTATTTTGCCGCACGGAAGATGAGCAAGCTGTATCCCGACGTCATCACGCTGGATATCGAGATGCCGCGTATGGACGGCCTGACCTTCCTTAAAAAGATAATGTCCCAGAAGCCGCTTCCGGTTGTCATATGCTCGGCACAGACCGGCGAGGGCTCGGAGGCCGCCATGAGGGCGCTGGAGCTCGGAGCGGTCGAGGTCATACACAAGCCCAAGCTCGGCACAAAGAAATTCATCGAAGAGTCGAGGCTCCTCATCTGCGATGCGGTAAAAGCGGCCGCCCAGGCAAAACTCGGCAAGCTCAAGCAGCAGCCGTTTATGGAGGTGGATCCCAAGCTCACGGCGGACGCAGTGCTTCCGAAGTCGTCGAGCCGGGTTCACCATCAAACCGAAAAGATCATAGTGGTCGGAGCGTCAACCGGGGGAACCGAGGCCATAAAGGTGTTCCTTGAGTCCCTCCCCGACGACGCCCCCGGCGTAGTGATAGTACAGCACATGCCGGAGCACTTTACGGGAGCCTTCGCAAGAAGACTTGACGGCATATGCCGCATGAGCGTCAGGGAAGCGAAGAACGGAGACCCCGTTGTTCCTGGCCGCGCTCTTATAGCTCCGGGCAACCACCACATGCTTCTGAAAAGAACCTCGTCGCACTATGAGGTGGAAATAAACGACGGCCCGCTTGTGTGCAGGCACCGTCCCTCGGTCGACGTGCTGTTTCGCTCGGCGGCAAAATACGCCGGCAAAAACGCCATCGGCATAATAATGACGGGGATGGGGGACGACGGCGCCAGAGGTCTCAAGGAGATGAAGGAAGCGGGTGCTTTCACCATAGCGCAGAACGAGGCCACGTCCGTGGTCTTCGGCATGCCCAACGAGGCAATAAAGCGGGGCGCTGCGGACCTCGTGCTGCCGCTACAGAAGATAGGCCGCGAGGTGCTGAACCTCTGCGAAGTGAATCCAGGTCAAACAAAGGGCGTGGCGGAGGCAGCCCTCAGGGGAAATTTATAGGAGGGACCATGGACAGGATTTCGGATGAGGAGTTGGTTGAGGAGCTAAAGGCAAGGTTCGGCCGAAACAGGGCCACAATGGACGAGTTGCTGGCCGTGACCAGGAAGCTTGAAGAAGTGAACAGTAAACTCCAGGAGTCCGAGGCGCTTAAGGGGAACTTTCTCTCAAATATCCGCAATGAGATGAACAACCCCCTGACAGCGATAATGGGACTCTCGAGGCAGATAATATCCGGCGACTCTCTCGAGCCGGACGCCATATATCCGATCGCCCGCATGATACACTCCGAAGCATTCGGACTCGACTTCCAGCTCAGAAATATTTTCGCGGCCGCGGAACTTGAAGCGGGTGAAGCCGTGATTGCCCCATCACTGGTAGATATCGACGCCTTGATACAGAACGTGATTGAGCAGTTCAGGTTCAGGGCCTTCGAAAAGAACATCGCCCTCAAGTACACGCCCATATCGGAGGGCGACGGTAACAAGATTCTGTTCAGGGCCGACCCAGAAAAACTCCAGCTTGTTGTGTCTAATCTCATCAACAACGCCATCGAGTTCAGCCATGAGGCGGGCGAGGTCGACGTAGAAGCGTCCATCCAGGGCGGCTACCTTAATATTTCCGTTGAGGACCGCGGGGTGGGCATAGACCATAAGCACCAAAAGGACATCTTCGACAGGTTCAAGCAACTCGACTCCGGAAGCACCAAGCTTCACAGGGGGCACGGCCTGGGGTTGAGTATTACAAAAGACCTCGTGGCGTTGATGCTCGGGAGCATATCGGTATCAAGTTCTCCCGGCGGCGGCAGCGTATTCAAGGTCTCCTCGATTCCGCAGGCCGACCCCAACGGGGACGCCGAGGTGTTCGCGATTAACGGCAACGTATTTCTGTTCGAGGAGAACCCCGGTCAGGCCTGAGCGCCGGTGCCGGCCGTAAAGTCATGCATAAAAACGTATACCTGCACCCGGGAATGCTCCACGCGCGAAAAGAACCGTGCGCCATAACCACCGTGGTGGGTTCGTGCATATCCGTCTGCCTTTGGGACGCGGAACTGCGGATCGGGGGTATTAACCACTATCTGCTTCCGCTGTGGAACGGAGACGGACTGGCCTCGCCGCGTTACGGAAACGTCGCGATAAAGAAACTGATAGAAAGGATGTTCTCTCTCGGCTGCGGAAAAGAGAATCTGAGGGCAAAGGTTTTCGGCGGCGCATCATTGATGGGGAAGCCCCACCCCTTACTGGACATCGGCGGCCGCAACAGCCGCCTGGCGTTTGATACACTGAAGGAAGAGGGGATAAGAATTTTAAGCTACGACGTGGGCGGCGACAGGGGGAGGAAGATAATATACGATACTGTAACCGGCATCGCGAGAGTGAAGCGGCTGGGGCTGCTACGTAAGCGAGCCCAAAACCAGCAAGATGTGACCGGCGAGGACCTCTTCGCCGAGGTTGTCCCTTAATCCGCACCTTCCAACAATATATCCGAGCGAATAGTGAAAAGCCCGGGCTAGGGGTGACCTGCCCCCCAAATATCGATCCAGGTGTTAAATTATACTCTGGACGAACTACAGGA
>Ga0055451_10000101_pt1 | contig 29525 bp, 22 predicted proteins | sample China_Galinas_PW_3_FD_57745 | JGI IMG/M metagenome (GOLD analysis project Ga0055451, IMG submission 57745) | Wetland microbial communities from San Francisco Bay, California, USA, that impact long-term carbon sequestration - China_Galinas_PWB_D2 | ecosystem: Environmental > Aquatic > Marine >... | reverse complement strand
GCTACTCTCGATGCCCTTGGCAACAGGATCGCCAAGGCGGGCTCGTGCTCTCCCATGACGAGTGACTCATCTGTCAACATGTTGGTCGTTCAAGAGCGCTAGCACCGGCAGGGACACGGAGCTTCGCCAGTTGCAGCTGCCGTTTGAACAAGCGAGGTCCCCGCAAGAACACACGTCTCGAACCGGCGCGTGAGCTCCCGGGACGGCATTCCGCGTCAGGGCCCGTCGACTCGGGGAGTGGAGTTGAAACGGCCACTACTTGGCGCGCCGCCGGCGAAGCCCTAGACTCTTCGGCGTCGGCGACCTCGTGACTCCCCTCGACGACCGTCGGGGCCCTGAGTCCTTGCCGTCCCCGCATGGCCAACAAGAGGCTGAGGAAGCGCGCGGCATGGCCAACGAACCCGAGCCCGACCCAACGCGCGAGCAAGATGCGGGAAGCGCACCGGCCGGTACCGTCCCGGTGGTGGAACTCTGCTCTTCCGCGGGCGGACTCGACGCGTTGACACGCTTCTTCAAGGCTACCCCCTCGACGAGCGGCGTGGCGTTCGTGGTCGTTCCGCACCTCGACCCGACGCACGAGAGCATGATGGTGGAGCTGCTCAGCAAGCACACCACGATGTCGGTTTCCGAGGTGAGGGGAGGAACGATGATCCAACCGGATCTCGTGTTCGTGATTCCTCCCAACAAGAACCTGTCGATTCGCGGCGGGGTAATGGAGCTCTCCGAGCCCATCGAACCGCGGGGCACTCGGACTGCCATCGACGCGTTTTTGAGTTCCTTGGCGATCGATCAGCGAGAGCGGGCGATCGCCATCGTGCTCTCTGGAACCGGAAGTCATGGCACGCTCGGCATCAAGGAGATCAAACGCGCGGGTGGCATGGTGATGGCACAGGAGCCCGAATCAGCCGGGCACGACGCGATGCCGCGCAGCGCGATCGCCGACGGGCATGGTCGACTTCGTCCTCGAGCCAGAAGAGATGCCCGTCGCCTTGCTCGAGTACGTGCGCCATCCCTACAGCGGCGCCAGGCCGGACCCGGAGGAAGCCGTCGGGGAGCAGGAGAGGCTTCACCAAATCCTCGCGATCGTTCACGCGCAAACGAAGTACGACCTTCGCTGCTATCGCAAGAAGATGCTGCTTCGCCGTGTGCAGCGTCGGATGGGACTCCGCCAGCTCTCTCGACCAACTCGAGAACGAGCTGAAGGCCACGCGCGAGGATCTCCAGACCACGATCGAGGAGCTGGGAACATTGAACGAAGAGATCACGGTCTCGAACGAAGAGATCATGTCGATGAACGAGGAGTTTCAGTCGGCGAGAGTAACCACGCACCACCCCAAGCTCCCGAAAGAACGGACCGCCGCGCTGATGCCGAAGGATGACGCCAGGAGGGGGGGACTCCCCACCTTTATGACCGGATCCTGCTGCTCGAAGTCGACGACCTCGTCCGCGCCACAGTGCAGGGACAGCTCCTTGCGGTTCGGTATGACTTCCACCGCGATCACTTGTCCGGCGCCCAGCAGTCTCGCACCAACGGTCGCCATCAGTCCGACGGGGCCCTGGCTGAACACTGCGACGGTGCGGCCGGACCACTGAGAGGATAGTGACAGCCCGCCGATCATGAGCTTGCCCGTCGGGCGAGTTCCGAGGCACACGAGTGCGAAGCGACGCCGCCGGCGTCGGCGACGCGCCCGGGCCGGAGGGTGAAGCCGAGGAAGTCGAACGTCCCCGGACCCTTGCCGCCTTGCTGCCGTCCCGACGGTCGCCGAAAACGAAATCAAACGGGTTTTGTCCGGATGCAGGGTCAGTCCGAAGCGCGCCATCCGCTTCCCGAGCAGCTTGGATCGCACCGAGCTGATGGAGTTGCTCCAGATTCGGGTCGCCGATGGATCGTCGCAAGACTCGGCGTGCAAGCCTCAGGCGGGCGATCCAGTCCGTCACCGATTGGTGTCGCCGCTATCGACACCGGAGCCAGCGTGAAGCGGACACTCGGTGCCAGACCAACGACCCGGATTCGTCGAGCTCGGCGCTTCCGCAGAAGGTGAGTCTTCTCGGCGCTCACACCAAACGGTAGAATACGAGTCTGATACTGAACCGCTTCCGCGCACCCTGATGGTCTTCCCTGTTCGCCTTCCCCGAGCCCTACGACCACGTGTGAGTGCCGGACGCAAGCCGGGCGCTCCGGCTCGACCTCCCTGCTCTGCGATCTGCACGGCCGCCCTCGCCTGGCTCCTGCTCGGCGGATGCGGCCTCATGGGCGGCGCGGACGTCGGCGAGCGTACCGCCGGAACCGGGCCGGTGGGCAAGAGGATCTCGGTCGACGAGCTCGATCAGGTCACCAAGAACTTCGCGGACCGGTACGTCCTCTTCGTCGCCAACGCTTGCGACGACATCAAGGCACAGGCGGTTTCCCCCGAGCAGCGGCGGAACGCTCACCGGCTCAAGCTGACCGTGGCCTCGGCCGCCTATGACATCGCCACCGGCCCCGACCCGGTGAAGCAACTGGTCGACATGGCGATCCTCGTGGACCTCCATCACATCGTCTGGGTCGAGGAGGGGCGGTCCATCCGCTTCTTCGGCGCCGAGCTGGGTGCGCGTCTGTCCCGGGCGTTCAGCGCGGCCCAGGGAGAGATCTGGGACCTCGCGGAACGTGTGATGGCGCCCGAACAGGTCGCAGCACTCAAGGCGGCCATCCAGGAGTGGCGGCGACGCCACCCGGCGGTGGAATGGGTGTCCGACATCCGGTTCGACGTCGTCGGCGGCGGGGACGGAGTGACCCTGATCGGCGGAACGGTCGGAGTGCTCACTCCCGCGAGCGGGAACATCACGGACTCGATCGGCCAGTCGCGCCTGCTGGGCCAGCGGGCATTCTACTACTCCAAGCGGCTGCCCAGGCTCCTGGACTGGCAGGCGGAGGCCGCCCTCGACGATTGCCTGAACGTCCCAGCGGCGGGCCAGCTCGTGCGGGAGGTGCCATCCATCCTGGATTCTGTCGCCAAGCTCCTGGCACGGCTGGACAGCCTGGTCGGGCCGTCGGCGAAGCCCGACGGTGCGGTGCCGGATCCACGGTTGGCGGAGATCCGGCAGACTGTCGGCGAAGGCAAAGACCTGGCCATTGCGCTGCGTCAGACTGCCGAGTCCTTCGAGCAGCTCCTGGAGGGCTTTCGGAAGCTGAGAGAGCCCGCCACTCCCCTGCCCGCGGACGAGCAGGCGAGGCAGTCCTTCGACATCAGCGAGTACAAGGCTGCCGCCGAGCAGTTCGGCAAGGCCGCCCGGGAGGCGAGCGACCTGCTCCACGAGACCAGGGACTTCGCCGAGTCCCAGTCGGCGATACGGCGGTTCACGGAAGTGATGAACACCGTTGCCCGTGATCTCGCCACCCAGGTTCGCGACACGACCGATCATGCCGCGTGGCGCGCCGCGCAGCTCATCGTCCTGTCCGTGGGACTCCTCACGCTCTGCGCAGGGATCATCCTCTGGTTGGGGAGAAGGACGCGGGGGGTGCCGAAACAACCCGACAAGGGCCGGTGAGCCGCGCGGCGTTGGTGCATGGATCTGCCGAGCAGCTCGAACCCGGTCCAAGAAGAGGACCTTGGAGCCATTCCTATCGTCTATTCTCGACGTCGGGATCGGCGCCGACCTGCCGTGGCCGCGCGCTGTCTCCAAACTCGCGAAACGGCGTGTCGGGCTTCGATGCTGGCATTCTGGAGTAGTTCTTGCGGTTGGTTGCCGATACGAACTCTTGCTCCTCGCCCAACCGCTCACCCCTTCGAGACGCATGAAGAGAGTTCTCCTTACGAGTGTCTGTCGGCCGCTCGGTCCCGCGCAAGGCGATGCGCCGAGCGTCGGCTACGAGCTGCTCCACGGACAGGTCACGCGTGCGCAGGGGCTGTTCAGCCCGCGCTCCGTACACCTGCACTTCTCGTTGGAGTACGTCGCCGAGAACCTGGAAGCGTCATGCGTCGTGCTGCAATACCCGTCCAAGCGCGAGCTCGTGGCCGAGTTGCGGAAGGGCTATGACTACGTGTGCGTCTCGTTCTTGCTGGCGGTGTTTCACCGCATGAAGGAGGTCGTCGCGTTGGTGCGCGAGCACGCACCCGACGCCGAGATCGTGCTCGGTGGTTACGGCACGGTCCTGTCCGACGATTTGCTCGCGCCGTATGGCGATCATATCTGCCGTGAGGAAGGCGTTGCCTACATGCGCCGGCTCCTCGGCGAACCGGCGATCGAGAAGGCAAGATACAAGCACCCGTTGATCGTCAGTCAGCTCGAGATCTTCGGAGCCAGGGTGTCGCGGACCGGCATGATCTTCGCGGGGCTCGGGTGCCCGAACGGTTGCGACTTCTGTTGCACCTCGCACTTCTTCAAGCGCAAGCACATCAAGCTCCTGCCGACGGGCGCGGACATCTTCCGCGTGGTCGAGCGCTACCTCGAGACCGACCCCGACATCTCGCTCGTCGTGCTCGACGAGGACTTCCTGCTCAACAAGCGGCGTGCGCTCGAGTTCCGCGACGCGCTGCTCGAGAGCGGCAAGACGATTTCGTTGTTCGTGTTCTCGAGCATCAAGGCGATCAGCCAGTACACGATCGAGCAGATCCTGGAGATGGGCATCGATGGCTTCTGGATCGGCTATGAGGGCAGCCGCTCGGGTTATGCCAAGCAGAAGGGTCGCGATCCCGGCGAGCTGTTCCGAGAGCTCAAGCGGCACGGAGTCGGCATCCTGGCGTCGATGATCGTCGGCATGCCCTACCAGGACGGCCCCACGGTCCAGGAAGAGGTCGACGGCTTGTTGGCGCTCCAGCCGGACTTGTGTCAGTTCTTGATCTACGGGCCCACGCCCGGGACGCCGTTCTTCGACACGGTCGAGCAGGATGGCCTGCTGCGCGAGGATCTGCTCGCCGACCCCGAGCTCTACTACAAGTGCTGTGACGGGTTCTCCGCGATGGTCAAGCACCCGCTGCTGAGCGCCGCGGAGATCGAAGCCCAGCAGCGCGACTGCTTCCAACAGGACTTCCAGCGTCTCGGCCCGACGATCTTTCGCTCGATCGAGACCTGGTTCGACGGCTACCGCACGTTGCGCTCATCCGACAACCCCGCGCTCAGGCGCAAGTCCGAGCGGTTCGCACGCGAGATGCGGCGCGCGTACGGCGTGTTCTTGGCCGGCCGGCTGTTCGGGCCCAACCGTCGGATTCGCAAGCGCATCGCCCAGCTCGAGCGCGAGATCCACGCGACGCTCGGTCGACCGTCGTGGCGCGAACGCCTTGTTTCCATTGCCGCCGTCGGCGCCGCTGCCTGGACGTCGATCAAGCTGCGCCTGGGCATCTTCCAACACCCGAAGCTGGTCAAGCATGTCTATCGGCTCCCAGCCGAAGCCCCGCGACCGGCTCGCTTGTGGCGCCGTCTCACCAAGGCAGCCGACATCGTGTCGGTCGAGCAACGACCCGAACGCACCGTGTGGCTGAGCCTCGAGGGCATGCTCCACAGCGAGGACGCCGCCCGCGTCGCCGAACGCGTGCGACGCGCCCTCAGGCGTACGCGCGACCATCTGGTCCTCGACTTCGAACGTCTCAAGGAGCTCGAGGCAGAAGCTGCGTATCGTTTCGTCGAAGCACTCGAGGAGTATCGCGAGCGGATCCGGGTCCTGGTGCCGAACGCGATCGACAACGAAGCCGTGCTGGCAGTGCTACTCTCGGCTTTCCGCCACTACCAGAGTCCGAGACTGGCCACGGCGGCACGTTGAGCATCCGGGCAAAGGGTCTGAGGGAGCGGATGATTCCTTGCGGAGACGGAAGAAACGTTTCTTCGATCAGAAACCACTGACTCAACGGGGTGGTTTCGCCTGCGCCGCTTCCGCACCCGGTCTGCGGTTTCGGTAGTCTTCCTTCTTCAGGTCGTGGCGCCGCATCTTGTCGTGGAGTGACCGTGTGCCGATTTGCCGCAGGCGCGGCCGGCATCGCGAAGGTGCTGTTCTTCGTGTTGACACCGAAGCCCCCGAGCCACCGCCGGAACCCGGCTTGCGAGGATCGCCCCAGGTCGTGATGTCGCCGGACACGACGCGCGAGTCGTCCTTCGGCGTGAGTCCACCACGACCATCGCAGCCCGCCGCGATCGCGAAGACGGCAGCAGAGATCAGAAACCGAGCAATGGCTGTTTTGGTGACCAAGATGCAAGTCTCGAGGTGGCTGACGGGCTTGGTCCTCTTGCCCGCGATCTGCTCGAGGTCAGCTTCCGTCAGCTTGTCCGACTTGGTGCGGAACTTGTTCTTCAGCTGGGGCCAGTCGGGCTTGATTCTGGTCCATTCCACAGCGGTTGCTCCCCGAGCCGAACAGCGGTGGCTGAGCACCAGCCATCCGTCAGTCGACTCGTCGATGCTAGAGCTGGCAGCCACGCACACATATTGACCGCAGTGCGAAATCGCTGCAGGATCCCGGCCACTCGCTGCATCGAGAGACCCAGCGAGGACGTTCTTCGAACTCGTGCCGAAAGGACATGGACTGGGTAGCCCGATCCCGTCCGTGAATCCGCACTCGGGGCAGTGGAGGGACGCGACGCCGCGCACAAGCCTCGATCGAGATTCGGGAGCCATCGAGATGCCGTCGATGGCGAGTCGAGAGGTCGACCAATGAACCAGTGCTCGATGTTGCTAGTCATCGCAACGACGACCGTTTCGTTACAGACGTTCAAGATGCCGGTGCCCTTGAAATCGATCGTTGATTCACTTGCCGGTCATCGAACGTAGCCTCGTGTTTTGTCGAATGAACCCCCCGCGCCGCCACCTACAAGCCAATCCCCCTCGACGGCTCGTCCGGCTGGCGCGGATACCCAGTACAACCTGCCCAAACGACGCGAGGCTACCTTCGATGGCCGGCAAGACACGCCGCGCCCGCGCTGCTCGGAATGGAGCTCTACGACGCTCGACAGAGTTTGCCGTCCTGCAGCCCATACGGCCGGATCCTCATGAGGGGTTGCGAGCGCTTCTCGAGCTCGAGCCCTCGTCACCAAGATCCTGATGGCTTCGCACCGCCGCCCGAGGAGCTCGAGTTCGCCATCGAGCTCGACTGCCATTCGCCGGCGGAGCTGACCCGAATTGCGATTCGAGGGGGGCTGCTGAACGCCTGATCGAACGTCGCCGGTTGGCTGCGCGCGGAGGTGGCCGAGATGCTGCCGTGTATTCGCACTTCGGGCAATATATGCGCGTGGTGCCAGACTCTAGCATCGACGAAGTCGACTGACAGGTGCCCCTTCCCTCCGCCCCGTTTCCGCGATACAGCGTCTCGACAGCCTCACACACATCCCCGGCTTCACGGCAGGACGCTTCCGTTTCCCAATCCAACCTCAGGAGCCCGACCATGAAGGTCCAGGACGTCATGACCCGCGACGTCGCGACTTGCGGCCCCGAAAGCTCGCTGAACGATGCAGCTCGGCTCATGTGGGAGAACGACTGCGGCTTCGTGCCTGTTCTCGATCCCGGAGGACGACGGTTGCACGGGGTCTTGACCGATCGTACGGTCCCCAGACGTTCGGGTACTTCCTGTGTGGCTTCGGCGCCGTGAGCGTTCCGACGCCGTTCGGAGGCAGTCTTCTGGTATCGCCCCTCGCCTGCTCGTTCGCCCTACCCCCGATCCCCACGGGCGGGCTCGTCATGCCTCTTTCCATCCCGCTGGATCCCGCGTTCGTCTGCGTGAGCGTTGACGCGCAAGTTCTGGAGCTGGATCCCGGCGCGTCGCATGGTGTGGCATTCACGCGCGGTCTGCACATCATGATCGGCCTCTGAGCCGCTACCCCGCAGTTGCTTCTAGTCCAGCCAGTGGCGTGATGCATCCACCACTATCGACCCCGATCGGTCGTCGATCCGCGTCGGAAACGCCGAGCCACACCCCGAGTGCCCTGCTCACGCGCACGGTATGCTCTCCGCTTTGGCCGCGGAGGTCCGGATTCGACCTCTCAGGCCGGGTTTCCCTGATCGCGGGTTGGATCCCTGATGCGTTTCCTCGGCAAGACCTTCTTCGGTGGACTCGTCACGATCGTCCCCATCACCCTCACGCTCTACTTGCTGTGGTGGCTCGGAAGCGCCGCGGAACTCGGGCTCGGAAGGCTCCTCGCGTTGTGGCTGCCGGAGCGCTTCTACGTGCCGGGGATGGGGCTGTTCCTCGGTTTCGTGCTCGTGCTCGTCGTCGGCCTCGTCATGCGGGCTTGGTTCATGCGCAAGCTCCTCGCATGGGCGGAGGCACTTGTGCACGGGATCCCGCTCCTGGGGACGATCTACGGGTCGCTCAAGGACTTGATGGCGTTCGTCGGCGGCCGGAAGGACTTGGGGGTCCGAGCCGTCACGGTGTCCGTCGGTGACTCGAACCTGCGCCTTCTCGGCCTTCTCACCCGCGAGTCAGCCGCCCACGTGACGGCCGACGAGCGGGACCGGGACTTCGTCGCCGTCTATGTGCCCATGAGCTACGCGCTTGGCGGTTTCATGGTGCTCGTGCCGAAGGAGTCGGTGTCATCGCTTCCGATGAGCGCCGAGGACACGCTCCGGGTGGCGCTGACGGCGGGCTTGTCCGCGGACGATGCGGACTCGCGAACGGCTTCGGGGTCGCGACGATGACTCGTGCAGGCGCCACACGGATGGGGCACGCGGAATCTTCCGAGCCCGTTCGTGTCGTGCGGTCGTTGTCGGCAACATCGCGAGCACGGTTCCGGCCGACCGTGTGCCCGCCCGGTTAGGTGGGTTGATATGTATTGGTCCATCGCCCTAGCAATCCACGGGTTGTTCACCGTGGCAGCATGGTTGGACATCCTGTTGCACTATCGGCGACCGACCGCCGCGGTGGCGTGGCTGTTCACCGTCGCGACCGTGCCGTTGGTCGGTGTCGCAGTGTATCTCGCGTTCGGCGTGTATCGTGGCACGCATCGGATTCGCCGTCAGCGGCGGCATGCTCTGGCGGTGCGCGCGACTCGTGGTCAACACGAAGACAGCGCCGAGACGATCTACCAGCAGCGCTTCGATCGCCCCGGCCTCGCGGCGTTGATGGCCAGGATCTGCTCGTTCCCATTGGCCTCGGGCAACGCGATCACTCTGTTCGACGTCGACTCCGAGGCGCTGACTCGTCAGATCGAGTGCATCACCGGCGCCGATCGTGAAGTGGTGCTGTCGACATACATCCTCACTGCTGGCGAGATCCAAGAGTCGCTGTTCGAAGCCCTGGCCTCCGCGGCCCGGCGCGGTGTCGTGGTTCGATTGCTCGTCGACGGGTTCGGGTCGTACCGCTTGACGGTGCGGGCGCTCGAGGCACTGGGGGCCAGTGGCGCCCAGTGGCGGTTCTTCCAGCAGCCCAACCCGCTGCGCGGGCGCGTACAGATCAACTTCCGCAACCATCGCAAGCTCCTGGTAATCGACGATCAGGTCGCGTTTACCGGCGGTCGGAACTGGAGCGACGAATACTACTCCTGCGCTCCCGGTCGCACGTTCCGCGATGCGAGCTTCGAAGTGGTTGGCCCGGTGGTGGCCGCGATGCGCCGCGTGTTCTACGAGGATTGGACCCTCGCTGGCGGCGCGGCCGAGCCACCGCAGGTCGAACACATCACCGGTCGCCGTGCCGTCGCGGGTGGCAACGTGGCGATCCGAGCGCTTCCTGCAGGGCTCGACGAGCCAAGCGACGACATTGCCACCGTGCTGGGTGCGGTGTTTCGCGGCGCACGGCACAGCATCCTGATCGTCACCCCGTATTTCGCGCCCGAGCCAAGCTCGTACGACGCACTGCGCCTCGCTGCGCTAAGCGGCGTCGACGTGCGCGTGTTGGCGCCGCTGCGCAGTGATCGTCGCACGATCGACCTGGCGGCGCGGATCTGCTACCGGGGCCTGCTCTCGGCCGGCGTCCGGGTGTGGCTGCGGCCGCTGCCGTTCCTGCACAGCAAGGCGATCATCGTCGATGATGCCTGGGCGACTGTCGGCAGCGTCAACTTCGATGCCCGCTCGATGCAACTCAACTTCGAGCTCAACCTCGAGGTCGTCGATTCTGCGTTCGCGCGCCGACTGCGTGCCTACTTCGACGACGACTTCGCGGTGTCGACCGAGCTCGACGCCGCCGAGTTCTGTCGGTCCCCGCCCCTGCCGCAGCGACTGATCGAGAACTTCGCGGCCCTGTTCGCGCCGATCTTGTAAGGGCGCGGCGGGTGGAGAGACTCAGGGAAGGCGTTCGATCAGCGGCAGTTGCATGGCACCGAGGTCGCCCTCGGCCGGATCACTCCGTTGCGCGCTGCTGTCAGCCGTGACCACTCCTCGACCCACTCGCGCTTCAGGTTCTGGTGTTCAGCTACATGATCCTCGGCTACACGGTCCCGCGTTAGCAGGACTGCGACATTCGCACGAGTCGCCGCGATCGTGTATCTCTGCGCGAATGAACAGCATCTCCCTGCTTCTCCTGTCGCTGTCAGCGATGCTCCCGGCCTGCGCTTCGGCTCCGGGCCCGGCGAGCCTCGCTCACAATGTCTACATCAAGCTCGCCGCGCCGAACAACGTCGCGATCCATGAGCTGAGTCGTGACTGCCGCGCGCTCGCGAAGATCCCCGGCGTGCTGCACCTGACGGCCGGCCCGCGCGCGACCGACATCGAGCGCGACTACAACGACGAGGCGTTCGACGTCGCGGTGCATCTGGTGTTTGCAAACAACACGCTGTTCGAACGCTACCTCGTAAACCCGCTCCACAAGAAGCTGCTCGCCAAGTGGGCCGCGAAGATCACCACGATTCGGGTGTTCGACTTCCGGCCGGGGCAGTGACGCTGCGTCAGCGAGACAGAAGCGGGCGCAGCCACTCCAGCACGTGCCGGGCCATCGTCGATTCGGCTCCGGTGAACACGTGATCGACACCGTCGAGCTCGATCAGCGACGCGTTTGCGCCGGCGCGCTCGAGGATGTCGTGCGAGTCCGAAGGCGGAACCACGGTGTCGGCCGTCCCGTGCACGAGCAACCACGGCACCGTGATCAGCGAGACGTGGTCGACGACCGAGCCGATCCGCTTCATGTCGTCCATGAAAGCGCGCGACAGCGGACACTCGGGCTGGTCCCACATGAAGCCCTTGCCAGGCGTGACGTCACCGAACTTGCGAAGCGCAAAGTCGTGCACATGCACCATCCCGGCGAGTGAGATCAGGAACTCGATCCGCGCGTCCCGCGCCGCAGCGAGGACGCCGACGGCGCCGCCCATGCTGTGCCCGGCGTATCCGAGGCGCCAGCCGTCGAGGGCGTCGATCACGGCTGTCAGGTCCTCGACCTCCTTGCTGACCGTCGACTCGCGGAAGTCACCATCGCTCTCGCCGTTGCCCGAGAACGAGATCCGCATGACTGCGATCCCGGCCTCGTGCAGTGTGTCGGCAAGCGCGACCGCCCAGGGACGATCCTTGTTGCCCGTGACCCCGTGGCCGATCACGACGACGTCACGCGCTTCGCTGACGCCTTCGCTGAACGTGTAGTCGATGCGCTCGCCGTACTTGTTGTGGATCACGTCGAACATGGCCGTTCACTCGAACATGATGACCGAGCGAATCCCGTCCTGTGCATGCATCAGGTCGAAGCCCTTGTTGACCTCGTCGAGCGTGATGTGATGCGACACGAAGCCGTCGAGCTCGAGCTCGCCGCCTACATACATGTCGACGAGCTGCGGCACGTGCGTGCGGCCCTTGGCGCCGCCGAAGCTTCCGCCCTGGACCTTGCGCCCCGTGATCAGGAACCTGGGCACGATCTCGAGCCTCTCGCCCTTGCCGGCGACGCCGAGGATCGTGCACAGGCCCCAGCCCATGCGGGCGGCCTCGACGGCCTGGCCCATTACCGAGACGATTCCCGTCGCCTCGAACGTGTAGTCGGCGCCGAACCCGTCGGTGCGCGCGAGGACCTGATCGACCGCATCGTCGCCGCCGGCGAACGTCTCGGTCGCGCCGAACTGCATCGCGAGCTCGCGGCGCTTCTCCGACGGGTCGATCACGAAGATCCGCTCCGCGCCCCGCAACTTGGCGCCGGCGACGGCACCGAGCCCGACCATGCCGGCACCGAACACCGCGACCGTCGACCCCTTCTCGACCTCGGCTTTCCACAGCGCGGCCGCGAGCCCGGTCGTCGCACCGCACGCGAGCAAGCAGATCTTGTCGAACGGAGCGTCGGGATTGACCTTGGCGAGCGCGATCTCGGGCATGACCGTGTATTCCGCGAACGTCGACGTGCCCATGAAGTGGCGCAAGGGTTCGCCGCCCCGTGACAGACGAGGCGTCCCGTCGGGTAGATAGCCCTTGCCCTGCTGCTCGCGGATCGCGAGACAGATGTTGGTCTTGCCGCTCTTGCAGTGGATGCACTCGCCGCATTCGGGCGAGAACAGCGTCACGACGTGATCGCCGGGCGCGACCGACGTCACGCCCTCGCCGACTTCCTCTACGATGCCCGCACCTTCGTGGCCGAGGACACAGGGCTTGTAGCCCGACGGATCGGCGCCGGACGCAGTGTAGAGGTCGGTGTGGCACACGCCGCAGGCATGGATCTTGACCAGCACCTCGCCGGCTTTCGGCGGTGCGATGTCGACCTCCTGGACGACCAGGGGTTGACCGAACTCTTCGAGAACCGCTGCGCGCATCTTCATGGAAGACCTCCGTCGTCTGGTAGCATGCGCAGGCTAGGAACACGCGTAGTGCGATGCAAGAGAACCGCCATGAACCACTCGAAAGCCCTCGCGATTGCACTCACGGCCGCACTGCTGTCAAGCTCGTGTGAGGTGACCGGCCGCCTCGGCAGGAACAGCTCGAAGTCGCAAGCTACCTCGGTCAGTCGCAAGTCGGTGACGGCGGGGCTGACGCGTTTCGACGGCTTCTTGCCGTTCTACTGGGACGCGAAGCGGGGACGCATCCTGCTCGAGATCCCGCGGTTCGATTCGGAGTTCCTCTACATCGGCGGACTCACGACGGGGCTGGGGTCCAATCCGGTCGGGCTCGACCGCGGGCGGTTCGGCAGCACGCACGTCGTTCACTTCCGGCGGGTCGGCCCGCGCGTGTTGCTCGTCGAGCGCAACCTGAAGTATCGCGCGACGAGCGAGGATCCGGCCGAACGGCACGCCGTGGAGCAGTCGTTCGCCACGTCGGTGTTGTGGGGCGAGAAGATCCTCGAGATGCGCGGCAAAGCGGCGATCGTCGATGCAACGAGCCTGTTGTTGCGCGACGCGCAGCACATCGCGCGGACGCTGCGGCGCGCCGACCAGGGGGACTTCCACATCGACAAGGACCGCTCGGCGGTCTGGCTTCCTGGATCGAAGGCGTTTCCCAAGAACACCGAGCTCGAAGTCGATCTGACGTTCGCGTCGAACAACCCCGGACGCTACGTGCGCGAAACCACTCCGACGCCGGAGGCGGTCACGCTGCGGATGCACCACTCGTTGGTCGAGCTGCCGCCCGCGGGCTACACGCCGCGGCGGTTCGATCCCCGGACGTCCTCGATCCCGATCAGCTTCTCGGACTACGCGCAGCCGATCGATGCGCCGCTGGTCCGGCAGTGGATCTCGCGCCACCGCCTGATCAAGAAGGACCCGACCGCCGAGAAGTCCGAGCCGGTCGAGCCGATCGTCTACTACGTGGACCCGGGCGCTCCCGAGCCGATTCGGTCGGCGTTGATCGAGGGCGCGAGCTGGTGGAACGCGGCGTTCGAGGCGGCGGGATTCGTGAATACGTTCCAGGTCCGCGTGCTGCCCGAAGGCGCCGACCCGATGGACCTGCGCTACAACGTGATCCAGTGGGTGCATCGCTCGACGCGCGGCTGGTCGTACGGCCGCTCGGTGCGCGACCCGCGGACAGGAGAGATCCTCAAGGGCCATGTCACGCTCGGGTCGCTCAGGGTTCGCCAGGACCGCATGTTGTTCGACGGGCTGACGCCGCAGTTCACGGGCGCGTGCGCCGCAGCGGGCCCGTTCGACGAGCGACTCGTCGCGCTCGATCCCGCGACGAAATCCGTCGACGTCGCGCTGGCGCGCATTCGCCAGCTCGCGGCGCACGAGGTCGGACACACGCTCGGGTTCGCGCACAACTTCGCGGCGAGCGTCAACGATCGCGCTTCGGTCATGGACTACCCGGCGCCGCTGATCGGCAAGCGCGACGACGGCAGCCTCGACTACAGCAATGCCTACGCGGTCGGGATCGGCGAGTGGGACAAGCTCGCAGTGCGGTACGCATACACGCAGTTCGCGCCCGGTGTCGACGATGACAAGGGGCTCGAGGCGATCATCCAGGAGGGTCGCGAGCGTGGCCTGCTGTTTCTGACCGACGCCGATTCGCGTCCGGAAGGAGCCATGCAGCCGCTATCGAACCTGTGGGACAACGGCTCGGATCCGTTCGCCGAGCTCGAGCGCGTGCTCGAAGTCCGGCGCGCGGGGCTCGATGCGTTCGGGACGAGCTCGATCGCTGCCAACGAACCGACCGACCGGCTCGAAGCCGTGCTGATGCCGCTCTACCTCCACCATCGCTATCAGATCCAAGCGACGGTCAAGATGCTCGGCGGGGTCTTCTACGAGTACGCGTTGCGCGGCGAGGCCCGCAAGGCCACGACTCCGGTGTCCGACCGACAACAGCGGAAGGCACTCGCAGTCCTGCTGCGCACGCTGTCGCCTACCGAGCTCGCAGTGCCCGAGCGCATTCTCGACCTGCTCGCGCCGGCGGCGTTCGGCTCACCGAACGCCGAGCGATTCCCGCGCAAGACCGGCAAGCTGTTCGACCCGATGGCGGCGGCGCGCGTCGCGATCGACATCACGCTCGACGGGATCCTCGCGCCGACGCGCGCCCAGAGGCTCGTGCTGCAGAATCAACGTGACGCCACCATGCTCTCGCTGCAGGCCGTGATCCAGGCGCTGATCGACACCGCCTGGACCAAGGACGAGAACGGTCTCGCGTCCGGCTACCGCAACGTGCTGCGTCACGCGGTCGCAGAAAGGCTGATGTCGCTCGCCGCGAGCCCCCGCGTCTCGGGTGCGGTCCGCGCCGCCGCGACAGCCGGACTCGGCGCCGCGCTACAACACGCGAAGCTCGGACTCGGCGAGCTCACCCCGGAGATCCAGCGCTTCCTCGAACGGCCCTACGAGCCCGCGCGCCCCGCGGCACCGCTGGAGAAGCCGGCCGGAAGTCCGATCGGGTCGACGCGCCGTAACCCCTAAAAAATGTGCCTGACACATTTTTTCGGGTTTAGGGGTTTAGGGTTCAGAGCGTTTCGCGCAGGACCTCTTCGACGGTCGTGACGCCGTCGTAGATCGCGAGCAGGCCACCCTGGCGCAGCGGGACCATGTTCTCGGCGATTGCCTGTCGCCGGATCTCGGTCGTCGGGACGCCGTCGAGGACCAGCTGCTTGATCGTCTCGGTGACCTCGAGGATCTCGAAGATCGCCGTCCGGCCGCGGAAGCCGGTGTGGTTGCAGGCGTCGCAGCCCTTGCCGTAGTAGAACAACCGGCCGGCGAGATCCGCGGGCTTGACACCGAGCTCCATCAAGACCTTGTCCTCGGGCTGGTACTCGACTCGGCAATCCCGACAGATCTTGCGCACGAGGCGCTGGGCGATGATGACTTCGAGCGTCGCAGTCAGCAGATACGGTTCGACACCGATGTCGAGCAGTCGAGTGATGGCGGACGGGGCGTCGTTGGTGTGCAACGTCGAGAACACGACGTGGCCCGTCAGGCTCGCTTCGATCGCCGTCCTCGCCGTCTCTTCGTCGCGGATCTCGCCGACGAGGATCTTGTCCGGGTCCTGGCGCAAGATCGTGCGCAGCACTCGCGCGTAGCTGACGTCGATGTCGTCGTTGACCGGGATCTGCACGATGCCTTCGAGCGCGTACTCGACCGGATCCTCGACCGTGATGATCTTGATGTCCTCGCTGTTTGCCGAGTTGAGCGCTGCGTAGAGCGTGGTCGTCTTGCCCGAACCGGTCGGGCCGGTCACGAGCACGATGCCGTGCGGCAGGTTGAGCACGTGGTCGATGATCTCGCGGTCGCGCTGGCGCAGACCGATGTTACCCAGATCGAGCGCAACGACCGAGCGATCGAGAACACGCATCACACACGACTCACCGAACATCGTCGGCAACGTGGAGACGCGCAAGTCGACCGAGCGACCGCCGACCGCCAGCTCGACGCGACCGTCCTGTGGAATCCGCGTCTCTGCGATGTCGAGGTCGGCCATGACCTTGACACGCGAGATGAGCGCGATCGCGAGGTGCGGCGGCGGCGCCTTGAGCTCGTAGAGCACGCCGTCGACACGGTAGCGGATCTTGAAGTCCTCCTCGAACGGCTCGAGGTGGATGTCCGACGCCTGATCGCGCACCGCTTGATACAGGATGTAGTTGAGCAGCTTGACGACCGGCGCGGCCTGGGCCATCGCGGCCTTGTCCTCGAGGTCGAAACCGCGCGCGCCGGTCTTCGTGAATTCCTCGACGGCCTGGTCGAGCGCCTCGGTCACGCGCTTCTGCGACTCTTCGCCGTAGCAGCGATTGATCGCCTCGGTCAGGCTCGTGGCCGGCGCCAGAGCACCCTTGATCGGACACCCGGCCGTGAACTCGAGATCGGTCAGCACCGAGACGTTGAGCGGATCGCTGATCGCGACGACCAGCGAGCCGTTGTCCATGCGCACCGGCAGCGCGTTGTAGACCCGGGCCGTGGCGGCATCGACACGGGCAAGAAGCTCCGGGTCGGGCGACAGATCGGAGCTCGTCACGTAGGCAAGATCGGCTTGGTTGGCCAGCCCTTGGACGAGCTGCTCCTCGTCGATGTGTCCGAGCCCGACCAGGATCTCGCCGAGGCGCCTTCCACGGTCCTCCTCGGCCTGTACGGACAGCCCCTCCTGGACCATGCCCTCGTGGATGAAGCCCAGCTCCTTCAAAACCTGTCCGATCATTCGTCTCGCGACCATGGCTACTCGCCGAGCAGACGGCTCTCCATCATCCGTTGGTCCTGAGCTAGGTCGAGCGCGTCCTTGGGCCGGATCTTGCCCTCGGCGACGAGCCGCAGCAGGTGATCGTCGAGCTGCGTCATGCCAAGCCGCCTGCTGGTCTGGATGGCCGACGGGATCTTGAACGTCTCGCCCTTGCGAATGTGGTTCTCGATCGCCGAGTTCATGATCATGATCTCGAACGCAGCGACGCGCCCCTTCGTGTCGGCACGCGGGATCAGCACCTGCGAGATCACGGCGATGATCGACACGGCGAGCTGCGCGCGAATCTGCTCCTGCTGGGTGGTCGGGTACTGATCGATGATACGGTCGACCGTGCGTGCCGAGCCGGTCGTGTGCAGCGTGCCGAACACGAGGTGCCCGGTCTCGGCCGCCGTGATCGCCGCGCTCGTCGTCTCGAGGTCTCGCATTTCACCGAGCAGGATCACGTCCGGGTCCTGGCGCAGCACCCGGCGCATCGCCTCGGCGAACGTCGGCACGTCGACGCCGACCTCACGCTGCGTGACCTGGCTCATCTTGTGGGTGTGGTAATACTCGACCGGGTCCTCGATCGTGACGATGTGCGTGTGCCGGTTGGTGTTGATCCAATCGAGCATCGTCGCGAGCGTCGTCGTCTTGCCGGATCCGGTCGGGCCGGTCACGAGGATCAGGCCGCGCGTGCGCGTCAGGAGCTCCAGCACCGACTCGGGCAAACCGATCTCCTCGAACGTCAGCAGCTTGCTCGGGATCAGGCGCATGACGAGAGCGAGAGTGTGCTTCTGGGTCAGCGCGCTGACACGGAACCGAGCCTTGTCCTCGTAGGCGTATCCGAAGTCCGTCGTGCCGACCTGCTCGAGCTCCGCGAGGTTCGGCTCCGGCGCAATCTCGCGGACCAACGCCTTCGTGTCCTCGGCGGTCAGCGACGGCTCGCCTTCGACCTCGAGGAGCTCACCGTGCAGGCGAATCACTGGCGGACGCCCGACCGACAGATGGATGTCCGACGCGTTCTCGCGGACCGCGAGGTCCATCAGCTTGTAGATGTCTGCCACGCTGTTCTCCCGGTGTCGTGCGTGTGTGCGTAGTTCGGACTCACGCTACTAGGCCTCCGCCACTACGCGGAGGATCTCATCGATCGACGTCTCGCCGGCTTGGATCTTCCGCGCACCGTCGGCCAGCAGCGAACGCATCCCGCCCGAGCTCTCGGCATAGCGACGAATATGCAGGGTCGGCTCCCCGCGGAAGGTCATCTCGCGGATCTCGTCGTTCATGACCATGAGCTCGAAGATGCCCTTTCGCCCGCGATAGCCGGACTCGCCGCAGATCACGCACCCTGTCGGAGCGTAGATCGGCTGCCCGCCGAGCATCTCGCGTGTCAGTCCGACGCTTCGCAGCTCGCTGTCTGTCGGCTCGTACTCCTGCTTGCAGGTCGGGCACAACAGCCGAATCAGGCGCTGAGCGAGCACGGCCTGAATGCTGGCCGACACGAGAAACGGCTTGACGCCCATGTCCGACAGGCGCGCGAGCGCGGACGGAGCGTCGTTGGTGTGCAGCGTCGAAAACACGAGGTGCCCGGTCAGCGCGGCCTGGATCGCGATCTCGGCCGTCTCGGTGTCGCGGATCTCACCGACGAGGATGATGTTCGGCGCCTGTCGCAGCATTGCTCTCAGAATGCGTGCGAAGTCGAGACCGATGTTGTGCTTGACCTGACACTGGTTGATGCCGGCGAGGTGGTATTCGACCGGATCCTCGGCCGTGATGATCTTTACGTCGGGACGGTTGAGCTTGGACAACGCCGCGTACAACGTCGTCGTCTTGCCCGAACCGGTCGGCCCCGTCACGAGGAAGATGCCGTTCGGCCGCTTGATCAGGCGCTCGAACGTCTCGAAGTCGTCTCCGGCGAACCCGAGGTCGTTCAGCGACTTGAGCCCCTGCTCGCGGTCGAGCAGGCGCATGACGATCGTCTCCCCATGGTTGCCGGGCAGGACCGAGGTCCGAATGTCGATGTCGCGCCCCTGCGCGCGGAACTGGATACGACCGTCCTGCGGCTTGCGCTTCTCCGCGATGTCGAGCGAAGCCATGATCTTGAGGCGCGAGGTCAACGCCCCCTGCAACGTCTTGGTGTGCGACGCGATCTCGCGCAGGACACCGTCGACCCGGTAGCGCACGCGCACGCGTCCTTCGAACGGCTCGATGTGGATGTCGCTCGCTCCGTCCTGGAGCGCCTCGTCGATCATCTTGTGCACGAGACGGATGATCGGCGCATCTTCGTCCTCGCTGGCGAGCGCCTCCGCGCTCTTGCCGCGCGCGCCCGTCGCTTCCTCTTGCCCGTAGTGGCGGCGGATCGCGGCCGCCAGCGAGGTCGGCGGCGCGAGCGCGAGCTTGAGCTGGCCGCCGACGACGAACGTGAGGTTGTCGAGCACGAAGCTCCTGTCGGGATCGTCGATCGCGAGGTAGAGGACTCCGCCGCGCTCGGCCACCGGCAGCACCTTGTTCTCGACCGCGAGCGCCTGCGGCACGCGAGAGATGATCTCGTCGGGGATCTTGCGGTTGCCCGGATCCGCGAACGGCATCGAGTGGGCCTTGGCGGCTACGTTGTAGATCTCGGGCTCGGACTTCAACCCGAGCTCGAGAATCGCAGCGACGAGCCCGATGCGCCGCGACCGCGCATGGCTCTCGGCTTGCTCGATGGAAACAGCGTCGAGATGACCGCCTTCGGCCAGCTGTTTCCGGATCAGGTCCTCGTTCAACGCTTCCTCACGAGCGGTGGTTCGATAGCTCCAAGGCGCATGCCGGGGCGAGTCGCCATGCGCCGTTCGTCGAACTCCAAGATGGCCCCGGCGGACAGCGCTGGCAAGCCCGGCGCGCGATTTGCTCGGTTTGGCGTTATCCTCTCGTCTGGACCCTTCCGACCGAATGCCATGATCTACCGCCTCGCGCTGCTCGCATTCCCCCTCCTCGCCGCGTCGTTGCCCGCACAGGACCACTCGGCTGACAAGCTGCCGAATATCATCTTCATGATGGCCGACGACCTCGGCTACCGGGAGCTCGGCAGCTACGGGCAGACCAAGATCGAGACGCCGAATCTCGATCGGCTCGCCAGCGACGGCATCCGGTTCACGCATCACTACTCGAGCGCGCCCGTGTGCGCGCCGGCGCGCTGCAGCCTGATAACGGGAATGCACGGCGGCCACGCCCAGGTCAACGACAACCTCGAGGTCGGCGGCTGGAACAGCTTCCGCGGCCAGTATCCGCTGGCTTCCGGCACGCTCACGATCGCCTCGCTGCTGAAGCAGAAGGGCTACGTGTGTGGGGCGTTCGGCAAGTGGGGACTCGGCGAGGTCGGGTCGACCGGCGACCCGCTCGCGCTCGGGTTCGACCGCTTCTTCGGCTACAACTGCCAGCGCCACGCCCACAACTACTACCCGCGCTACCTCGTCGACGACGAGGGCAAGCGCCAGCTGGACGGGAACGACCGCGGGCGGACGGGCAAGCAGTACGCGCCCGAGCTGATCGCCGGCGAGCTTCTGAAGTTCATCCGCGACAACAAGGACAAGCGGTTCTTCGCCTACTACCCGAGCGTGATCCCGCACCTCGCGCTGCAGGTCCCCGACGAAGAGCTGAAGCACTACGAAGGCCGCTGGACGGAGACCGCGTACACCGGCAAGTCGTATCAACCCAACAAGACGCCGAGGGCCACCTACGCGGCGATGATCACGTATCTCGACAAGCAGGTCGGGCGGATCCTCGAGCTGCTCGACGAGCTCGGGCTCACCGACAACACGCTGATCTTCTTCACGTCCGACAACGGCACGACCCACTTGAAGAAGCAGGTCGACTACGAGTTCTTCGACAGCGTCGGCAAGCTCCGCGGGCTCAAGGGCTCGGTCTACGAGGGCGGAATCCGCGTGCCGATGATCGTCAAGTGGCCGGGGCACGTGGAACCCGGCTCGACGACGGGGCTCTTGTCGGCCCACTACGACGCGCTCGCGACGATCGCCGACGTCGTCGGCGCCAAGGTCGAAAGCGACGGCATCTCGTATCTTCCGACGCTGCTCGGCAAGCCCGACGCACAGAAGCGGCACGACTTCCTGTATTGGGACTTCGGCGGCTACGGGGGTCAGATCGCCGTGCGCAAGGGCAAGTGGAAGGGTGTGCTGCGCAACCTGCGCAAGCACCCCGATGCAAAGGTGGAGCTCTACGACCTGGAACGCGACGAGTCCGAACGCGACAACGTCGCCGGCGACCATCCCGAGATCGTCGCGGAGCTGATGAAGATCGTCCGCAACTCGCGCCGCAAGCCCGCCGTGAAGCAGTTCCGCTTCGGCCCCTACAAGTAGTCTTGCCCGCCCGTCAGGTCCGCACGAACCCGAAGAACGTCAGCTCGCGCGGCTTGAGCTCCTGCTCCTTGAAGTGGATCCGCAGCTTGCCGTTGAGGAAGCCGCCCGGCATCTTCGGCGGCACGGTGACGGCGATGTTCGTGTGGCGGTCGTCGAGCTTGACGATCTTGAACTCGAAGAGCTTCGCGTCGACAGGCTTGCCGGCGATCCGCGCTTCGACGACCTCGACGCGGTCGACCATGAAGTTGTCCTCGGTGTTCGCCGCCGACAGCCGGATCAGTCGCGTCTCGCCCTTGTGCGGCTGGATGCGCGCGAACGACAGCGCACCGGCCGGCTCGATCGTGATCGGCGGACTGACAAAGCCCTGGAATTGCAGCGTGAAGCCGCCGCTCCGGTCGGTCTTGAACTCGACTTCGCCGCCGGCACTGCCTTCGGGAAGGCCGGGGCCGAACTGCCCCGTGATCAGCCACTCGAGACCATCGGTGCCGTCGTGCTCGACGGGCTTGTATGCGAGCTTCAACCCGCGCGGGAGCAGACTGTGGCCGATGATCTTGAACGGCTTCTTGCTCTTGGGGCGGACATGGACCTCGAAGTTGCGCTTGGTGCGGGTCGTGAGCAGCCCGCTGAAGTAGACCGAGCTCGTGATCTGCCCTTGGTACTCGGTCAAGAACTCCCTGATGCCGATCGCGCTCGCGCGCACCTGGATCACCCGTGTGTCGGGATCGGTCGTCTCGACCACGACCTCGGTGACCTTCTTGCCGAGCGAGTCGACCTTCATGTAGATGTCGATCGCACCCTTGGCCCCGGGCGGAACCTCGATCTTGTCCCCCAACACTCCCGTGACCTCGATCTCCTTGTCGTTGAACCTGACAACGACCTTCTGGCAGGTGCAGGTCTTGCGGATCGAGCGGATGTACTGGGTCTTCGACGTCGGGTTCATGAATGTGCAGGTGCCCTTCTTGATCCCGTTGACCCGACATTCGCCGAGGTCGAGGTCGGGTGGACGGATCCACTTCTGCTCCTGGCGCGCGACCTCTGCCTGGATCTCCTGCCGGCGGACGTACTTGCCGATCTCTCCGGTGAGCTTGCTGGGATCGACGCCGACGATCGTCGGGTTGTTGGCGCCGGGGTTGATCGGTCGCTTCTTGCCAGCGGCACTCTGTTCGGGCTTGGGCGTGCGGGGCTGGCCCTTGGCGGGCACGGACTTCCCGCAGGCGGTCAGGCCGATTCCGACGACGGCGACGATGGCAATGGTGGCGATGCGGCGGCAGTTCAACGTGACCCCTTCTGGTTTCGCCGGCTGAAGGACCTCTGAGGCGAGGCGCGGAGGACCGGCAACTTGCATGGCGACTCTCCTGCAAGTATAGCCTGACGTCGCCCCGCACCGCGTATTAGCTCCGCCATCGACGAGGAGTAACTCCCCGTGAGACCGCTTCGTGCCGCAGCCCTCCTCGTTCTCGTGGTGCCGACCACCGGCTGTTGCGGGCTGTTCCACCTGTTCGGCTGCGCCGATCGCCGCCCGCTCGTGCCGATTCGCGATGCCAGCCCCGATCAGGCGCTGGCGACGCTCCAGGCCGCGATCGCGTTCTCCGACCAGAAAGTGATCTACGAGGCCCTGTCGCCGAGCTTCAAGAAGGCGACCGGGATCCCGGACGGCGTGGCATTCTCGCTGGCGTGGGACAAGCTGCTCGCCGAGCACCCGTACGTCCCGGCCGTCGGCGATGCCGTGGTCGTCGAGAGCCAGCGGCTGCCGGTCGAGTACGCGCCCGACGGCGACGGCGGGAGCAAGCCGATCCAGCGCCACCGGTTCGTGCTCGACGCCCACGGACACAAGCTCGAGCTCGTGTTCGAGGCGATCAGCTACTGGGAGATCGGTCGCTACCCGGAGTCCGAGGAAGAGAAGCAGAGCATCGGCGGCCGAGACATCGAGATCCTGTCCGACTACACGGGTCGGCTCGAGGACACGACCCAGGCCGACCCGGACAAGGGCCGCATCCTCGTCGACGTCGAGTCGTTCAGTGCGCTCGGCACTTCGATGAAGAATCTCGCCTATGTCCACACCGGCTGGGCCTGGAAGGTCAGCCGACTGGCCGGAATGCAGTAGCTGAGGGTTGTGTCGGGGCCGCCTAGCCCTTCAATTGTTCGGCTTGGTTTTTGGCCTGCGTAACTCAACCGCCCTCAGCAAGGGTAGCCCCGATCATGTCTGACTCGGATTCGACCAAGCTCGTCTATTCGTTCTCCTCGGGCCGTGCGGACGGCAATGCCGGCCAGCGCGAGCTGCTCGGCGGCAAGGGTGCCGGCCTCGCCGAGATGACCAACCTCGGCATCCCTGTGCCCCCGGGCTTCACGATCTCGACAGCGGTCTGCGCCCACTACTCGGACGCGGCCCAAAACGGCGCCGAGGGCGCGGCACGCTATCCCAAGGGGATGTGGAACGACGTCGAACAGGCGATGGGTGTCGTCGAGCAGGCGACCGGGTGCAAGTTCGGAGCCAGCCAGAAGCCGCTACTCGTGTCGGTACGCTCCGGGGCGGCGGTGTCGATGCCGGGCATGATGGACACGATCTTGAACCTCGGCCTCAACGAGACGACGGTCGAGGCGCTGGCCACCGAGACCGACAACCCGCGGTTCGCGTGGGACTCGTATCGTCGCTTCATCCAGATGTACGGCAACGTGGTTCTCGGCGTCGGCACGGCCAAGTTCGAGCACCTGCTGGAGCAGGCGATGAAGGCGAGGCAGATCGAGCGCGACTCCGAGCTCGAGGCGTCGGACCTGATGGAGCTCGTGCCCAAGTACCTCGCGCTGGTCGAGACCGAGACCGGCGGCAAGTTCCCGACCGACCCGATGGATCAGCTGCACGGAGCGATCGAGGCCGTGTTGAACTCGTGGAACAACGAGCGCGCGGTGCTGTATCGCAGGATCCACCGCATCCACACCCTCAAGGGCACGGCGGTCAACGTCCAGGCGATGGTGTTCGGCAACATGGGCGAAGACTCGGGCACCGGCGTGTGTTTCACGCGCGACCCGAGCACGGGCGAGAACACGCCGTTCGGCGAGTTCCTGACCAACGCACAGGGCGAGGACGTCGTCGCCGGAGTCCGCACGCCGACGCCGCTCAGCGAGCTGGAGAAGGTGCTTCCGGAAGCCTCGGCCGACCTGCACGAGGCGATGGACAAGCTCGAGCACCACTTCAAGGACATGCAGGATCTCGAGTTCACGATCCAGCACGGCAAGCTCTACCTGCTGCAGACCAGGAACGGCAAGCGCACGGCCACCGCGGCGCTCGAGATCGCCGCCGACATGGTCAAGAACGGCATTCTGACACCCGAGGAAGCCCTGCTGAAAATCGACGCGATGGCGCTCGATCAGCTGCTCCATCCGAGCTTCGACCCGAAGGCCGACAAGAAGCGACTCGCGACCGGTATCCCCGCCTCGCCGGGCTGCGTCGTCGGCCACGTCGCGCTGACCCCCGATCGCGCCGAGGAGATGACCGACGCCGGCAAGCAGGTCATCCTCGTCCGGCTCGAGACCTCGCCCGAGGACCTCAAGGGCATGGCCAAGAGCCTCGGGTTTTTGACCGCGCGCGGCGGCAAGACGTCGCACGCGGCCGTCGTCGCCCGCCAGATGGGCAAGTCGTGCATCGCCGGGTGCTCGACGCTCGCGATCGATGGCGACACGTTCAAGCTCGGCGAACGGAGCTTTACCGAAGGCGACGTGATCTCGCTCGACGGCGCTCTCGGCGAGGTCTACGAAGGCGCGATCCCGACCGTCGACCGGGGGCTGCCCGAGACCTTCCAGCAGATCATGTCGTGGGCCGACGATGCACGACGGATGAAGGTCCGGACCAACTCCGAGACGCCGACCGACTGCAAGAAGGCCCGCGAGTTCGGTGCCGAGGGCATCGGGCTGTGCCGCACGGAGCACATGTTCTTCGAGGAGGACCGGATCCAGAACGTGCGCAGGATGATCCTCGCCGGGACCCCACAGGAGCGCGTCGAGGCCATCGGCGGGCTCCTGCCGATGCAGCGCGGCGACTTCGAGGAGATCTTCACGATCATGGACGACCTGCCGGTCAACATCCGGCTGCTCGACCCCCCGTTGCACGAGTTCCTGCCGCACGACGCCGAGAGCCAGCGGGTGCTCGCCGAGAGCGTCGGTATCGAGGTCAGCGAGGTCGCGCGCCGCGTCGAAGCCCTCGGTGAGACCAACCCGATGCTCGGCCACCGCGGCTGCCGACTCGGCATCACGCATCCCGAGATCTACGACATGCAGATGCGGGCGATCCTGGAAGCCGCGATCAACGTCACGGCCAAGGGCATCAAGGTCCACCCCGAGATCATGATCCCGCTGGCGGCGACCGACCGTGAGCTCGCCAACCTGCGCGCGCGGCTGCTCCGCGTCGCCGACACGGTGTTCGCCGAGAAGGGCAGCAAGGTCGCCTTCCAGATCGGGACGATGATCGAGGTCCCGCGCGCCGCGCTGACCGCTGGTCAGCTCGCGGCCGAGGCCGAGTTCTTCTCGTTCGGGACCAACGACCTCACGCAGATGACCTTCGGCTTCTCACGTGATGACGTCGCCGGCTTCCTGCCGCGCTACATCGAGCTCGGCCTGATCCCGGTCGATCCGTTCGACAGCCTCGACAAGGACGGCGTCGGCCGCCTGATGAAGATCGCCGTCGACGACGGCCGCGCGACCCGGTCCAACCTCAAGATCGGAATCTGCGGCGAGAGCGGCGGCGACCCGGCGAGTATCGAGTTCTGCGAGTCGCTGGGCATGACCTACGTGTCGTGCTCGCCCTACCGCATCCCGACTGCCCGGCTGGCCGCCGCGCAGGCAGCGATCCGCGCACGCAAGAGCTGAAGCGCTTCAGCTCAGTGCAACCAGATCGTCGAGCCTTCGATCGTTCCGGTGTAGTCGCGCACTGAAGCCGACAGCTTGATCGGCAGGCCTTTCGGAAACGAGAACGGCGTTTCGAGCACGAAGCCGGTCGCATCCGCGCTGACCAAGGCCGTCAGACTGGCGAACGCGAAGAAGTCGAGCGGAATGCCCTGGATCGACAGGAACAGCCGGCTCGGATCGAGATCCTTCCAGCCATCCGGGTCGCGCAGCTCGAGCTGTACGCGGCGCGCCGGAGTCAAGCGCAGGCACGCGCGCGGCGCGTGGGGGTTCGGAATCATCAGGAAGTGCAACACGGCCACCGCGTCGATGTCAGCGCTGCCGGCCGACGGGTCGTGGATCCAGCGCCCGTGACTGTCGCGGCTCTGACCGTCGACGATGTCGACGAGGCGGATGTGCGAGATCGTCATCAGGTTGACCTTGTTCGCCTTGACCAGTGGATCGTCCGCGAGCGCGGACAGATCGAAGGCTTCTCCGCCGGCGCGGGCGGGATCGCGCGGATCGGCCGCGGGGTAGAGGGGCGGATTCGCGAACACCGGCGTCGCGCCACCGAGCCCTTGGAACGTGCCCGGTAGATAGGTCGCGTACGGGCCGAGGCTCTTGTCCGGGCCGACGTAGGAGCTCGGAAACCGGGCGAAGTCCTTGCCGTTGCTGCTGACCTCGACGAAGAACACTTCGGCAAAGCTCTCGAGCGTGTTCGCCTTCGTGAACGCGTTCTCGAACACGATGAAGTCGGCACCAGCGCGGTTTGCGATCAAGAGGTCGAAGCCCAGCGTCAGCGACCCGCCGGGCCCGAGGCTCACGACGTCGGTCGACCCGCTCTGGGCGCGACCGCCGCGCGGCGCGCCGAGCGCCTTCTTCGGATCGGTGAACGGACTCTGCATCGGCTTGCCCGGCTGATAGGCAATCACCTTGGTCGCGTAGGGGACGGGCTTTTGCGCCGGGATCGACGCCGGTGCCAGCACGGTCACGAGCACGAGCAAACGGACGGAAGCTGGCATCACAAAAAGCGTCTCCTTCGAACCGGCCCGGGCACGAACTTCCACAGCCCGAGTCCGAAGTAGCGCTGCAAGAGCGGCAGGCTGTAGAAGTGGCGGAACAACTCCTCGTCGGGATCATAGCGACGGTCGGCTCCGACCGGACACGCGCGCCGGACCTCGCACCCGTTCCCGCAGCCCCCCGAGTGGCGATTCTCGGCGCACAGATCCAGACGCTGGATCCCGGCCGGCCCATAGGCTCCCGCGGGACACGCGTCGAGGCACGGACAGTGGCAGGCGACGCAGGGTTCGAAGTCCGTCAGCTCCCCGCTCGGCTCGAGCTCCTCCTCGAACAGCAGCGCGCCTCGCAGGCTGACCCACGGCCCGTAGTCGGGGTGGAGCAGGAACGGCACGACGGGTGACCGGACACCGAGACCGGCCGATTCGGCCAGCGTGACGAAGTCGAGCGGCTTGCTGTCGAACGGAAACGTCGAGTCGACAGCGAAGCCGGCCTGGCACAGGGTGCGAACCTCGTCTTCGATTGTTTCGCGGGAGAACTCGTCGAGCGGATGGAATCCCCGCCGCGGCGTGGCCGGGAACCGGCTCATCGCGAGCACGGTATGCCACATCTCGCTCCCGCCGGCCCCGATCACTACCACTGAACGCGGCTTCCCCCGTGCTCGTTCGCACAACCGCCACTCGCGGGCCTGACAGGCGTCGTGATCCTTGATGCGGGCGACGCCCCAGAGATTCAAACCCTTTTCCCGCAGCCGGTTACGGCTTTCGAGCACAGCCTCTGGCCAATTCGGATCAGGCATGTGGCTCCGAGAATCCGAGAAACGGTGGTCGTTCGAAAAACAGCCGGCCGCGCAGAGTACGCGCCGCGCATGGTGCGGGGAGCCCCGACGGACCCCGTGCAGATCGACGCTATAGGATTCTCATGGGGGATTTCCACCGTCCGGGCACAACCGGATGGCGCGAGGCCGCCGTCCGGTCCGACACATTGTGTTACTGGATTTTGACTCCTGTCCCGGGCCGCGGATTCGTAGGTTCCGACCATTGGATCGCCGATACTCGACACAGACCGGTCCGCGGGCGAACGCCTGACCACCGCACTCCGACCAGACGCACTGCATGAGCTCGACCAAAGCACTCGCCGCGATCGCCGCTGTCCTGACACTGGGCGCCGGCGCTTGGACGTTGAGCGGCCTGTTCGATCCGACCACCGAAGACGACGCATCCCTCGACGCAGGCCTCGAGGTCAGCATCGAGGACTCGATCCGCGACGCGGCTCGCTACGAGATCGATCCCGACACCGGGGAGACGGAGACCGAGCCCGTCGACAGCCGCGAGATCCTCGCGCTGCGGGCGGCTGACACCGAGGAGCTCACGAGCAGCCCGGACCTGACGATCCATGGGCGAGTGACCGACATGCTCGGCAACCCCCTCGCCGGGGTCACCGTCAACCTCCACATGCGGCATAGCGGCAACGTGCGTGGACGCGGTCGCTTCAGCTGGCGGGAGTACTTCCGCAGTCGCCCTCTCGGCAAGCCGCTGACGACCGGCAGCGACGGCCGCTTCCGTCTTCGCAGCCAGGTGTTCGCGGAGGCATCGTTCGAGGTCACGGCACAGGATCGCAACCACGCTCCCGGCATCCTGCGCAAGCAATGGAAGCTCGAAACGGGAACGGAGAGTCCGAGCGCTGGGGCCGAGCCCGAGCTCGAGCTCGGCGACCTGAAGCTCGACGATGGGACGGCCATCAGTGGCTTCGTCACGAACACCGGCGGTGTCGCGCTCGCCGGAGCCGAGGTCCGATGGCAGCCGTCGGACCGTCGTAACTGGTGGAACTACCGCCGCCTGTCCGAGCTCTTGCCGAAGATCAGCACGGACGCCGACGGTCGCTTCGAGATGACCGCGCTGCCGAAGGGCAAGTATCGCGTGGTCGCGGTCGCTCCCAAGCACGTCCCCGGAATGTCCGAAGTGATCGACGGCAAGCCGGGCTATCGCAAGGACGGCGTCAAGATCACGCTCGAGCTCGGAGCCTCGCTCACCGGCACGGTGCGCGACGCCGAAGGCAACCCGATCGCGAAGGCCAGCGTGTCGATCGAAGGCTCGGACGCGAACCGCCGCCAGATCGAAGCCATGCTCCGCGAGCGAACCGCCGCCTTGGGCCGGCTCAAGGCCCAGAACCCGGGCTCGACACCGCGCGATCCGCAGATCGATGCGCTGCGACAGCAGCTGGCACGAGTACGCAACGAGTGGCGGCAGCTCAGCCGCATCAGCCGCGCGCAGACCCGCGATCAGACCGACACGAACGGGCGGTTCCAGTTCGACGGCCTGCCGAAGGGTGCGGTCCGCCTGCGCGCTCGTCACGGCAAGTTCATCGACGCG
>Ga0055451_10000096_pt1 | contig 29818 bp, 22 predicted proteins | sample China_Galinas_PW_3_FD_57745 | JGI IMG/M metagenome (GOLD analysis project Ga0055451, IMG submission 57745) | Wetland microbial communities from San Francisco Bay, California, USA, that impact long-term carbon sequestration - China_Galinas_PWB_D2 | ecosystem: Environmental > Aquatic > Marine >... | reverse complement strand
ATGGCGGTGTCAAGTGACTGTCAATCGTACTTCGTGCCGTGATACGCCGCTGCCAGGGCACCACCCGCGCTACAGCGCGATCGCGAAAACGCGCCGATGTGGTCTGCCCAGCGGCTAGCGACGTCGATCACAAGTAGCCTAGTCCTTCGCTGGGAGACATTCCTCAAGTAAGGGACCGTCAGCATGATACTCACTCCACTGCTACAACAGATACCGGGTTTTCGGAATCCGAGCTCGTGCACACGCCGAGTCGATCAAGCCGGCGCGTATCTGCTCGTCATCACGAGCCTTACCGGTACCATGCCGGCATGTGTGTCGAACCGCGCGGTGCGCGCCCCGGAACAGATTGTCCATGCGATCATCGACGCGGATAATGCGCGAGATCTTGATGCAGCCGTCGACTGCTATACCGCTGACGTGATTTGGATATCGCCGGACGGAAACCTCATCGCCGGCGATCGAGCGATCCGTGAGCGGTACCGCCGAATGTACGCGGACTACGACGTGCGGCTGTCGGCCATCGTGGAGGAGGTGGAGTCGGCCGCTATGCTTGCGTTTGTGCGAGGACTCACTGTGGGAGAACTATCGCCCCGCACGGGCGGCGATCCCGTGAGAGTCCGCGACCGGTTTGTCGCGATACTTCGGCGGGCCGGTGGACGCTGGAAGGTGGCGCGACTCATGTGGGCACCGGCCAAGTGAACGGCTGGCCCATAAGAAAGGTGGCAGGATCATTTGCTGAACGAGCGGTTGTCGTTGTAAGCCAGAAGCGCGTTCATCGCGGTATGAGTGGCGGACAAATCATGTTGACACCCTTTTCAGCCCACGGTTTTCAGGCTGGGACATGTGACGATCACCGTTGGTACGGACCGAGTGAGTCTTCACGCATGGCGCTCAGGCATGGTCCCCGTTCCGCGCTATGATGGCTTCCGGAGGGTGCTCTTCATACTGCGTATCTGCACCGGACACGACATGTGCGAAACGCTCTCTGAATTGAGACGAAGTCATACCTCTCTCGGCCGCCAGCGCCGCCAGCATGGTAGGAGATTCGAAATCCGCTTTCTCCAGACGGATCATGTACGCGCGGGCCACACGATAGGAATAGCTGTTCAAGTCGACGAGGCGCACGCGTGTCCGGTTGGTTTCCGGATCCACCATGTCCTCAAACGGCACCGGCACCAGATTGCCCTTCTGCAGCGTCACCATGACGCCCGGCGGTAGGTTGCTCGTGGTATCGAGAAGCAACCGCACACCCCCATGGCCCAGATCGCGCGTGTAGCCCATATCCGTAGTCGTAGGACTGGCACTTCGAAGTTCGTACCCCAGGCTGTGCTTCACGACGACGGTCTTCTCGCCCCGCGACTGGAAGCGACGCCGAATCTCGTTACGGAGGAGCGTGGCGAGAGGCACCTCAGACAGTCGCAGATGACCCGCTGCATCGACCGGCAGTTCGCTGCCGAGCAAGCGCGAGAGCTCCTCACGATCGCCCAGCAACTGGGCGAGCCCCTCCGCCAGCACGGCGACGCCGTCATGACGCCCCATGGCGCGGCGTTTCAGCATGGCACCCTCGATGATGTCCGCAATCTCGCGCACCGTCGTTCCCATCGGAAACTCCTCCGGCACGATGGTCAGCGTCGCCCCGGCGGACTTGCCAATTCCCAGTGCCAGGTGCCCGGCGTTGCGCCCCATGGTCACCACGATGTACCATCGGCGTGTCGTGCGCGAGTCCTCCATCAGGTTGGCCACGAGCTTGGAACCGATGTGACGCGCAGTAATGAAACCGAACGTTGGCATGTCACCCGGTAGTGGCAAATCGTTATCGATGGTCTTGGGCACGTGTACGACGCGAACGCCACCGCTTGCATGCCCGGCCACGAAACGTGCGCTCAAGGCGGTGTCATCGCCGCCAATCGTGAGCAGGTGCGTCACACCGATCGCTCGGAGGTTCGCACTGACACGTGCGGTCAATTCGGGATCGGGCGCCACGACCTTGGAGGTTTTGAGCCTGTCCTGATCCAGCAGGCTGGTCCGCGAAGTGCGGAGAATCGATCCGCCATCGAAGTGAATTCGTCCGACATCACGAATGGTCAGTTCGGTCACATGCTCCGAAGAGTCGAATGCTTGGCTTGCGAGGTGCCGGAATCCGTCATAAATGCCGAGCACCCGCAGCCCGTTGTTGATAGCTTCAATAGCGGCCGCCCCGATCACACCGTTGATGCCCGGCGCGGGGCCCCCCCCAACGATAATGCCCATGGTTGCGTGAAGCACTGCGTGTGTTCCTTTACGTCTGTTCAATCCGCCCAAGTATTATCGGCAGGAAAACGGCGCAAGCCAACTCCGTTCCAGGCGGGTCCGCACTGGAGCCGTCACACGGACGCGGGATGCGCCGGTTGCGCAGCACGCATTACGGGACCTCGCGGGAAACGGAGGATGGAAGTCCCGGCCGGCCCGAATCGCCCGCTGACGCGAACGCCGTTCGTACTGCGGTGAGCAGATCTTGCGCCCGATTCGTAGCCGCGACCGCGCCAATCGTCAATCCGAGCGACCTCGCCTGATTCACCGCGTCACCGTTGGTGCATACCAGCGGCGTGGACGCCGCATGGGGGATCGCGGACAGGAAGCGCCGTACCGAGTCGGCATCCGTCAGGATGGCCGCATCCACCCCGTCCTGAAACCGATCGCGCAATGCCCGTGGGAGCGCCCGCTCCACGCGGCGGTAGCAAGCCGCGAACGTCACCCGCGCACCGGCGCGGCGCAAAAGACACCCCGTGGCGCTGTCTTCTTTCTCCGAACAGGGCAAGAGAACGGCGGCATTCTGCAGAGACAATAACTGCTCCATGTCTTCGGCCAATAGCGGCTGCGGCGTTTCGTGTGAGGCGACATCCGCCCGCACCCCGCGTCGCCGCAGCGCGCGACGCGTGGCGTTTCCGAAGGCGGCAATCCTGCACATCGCCAACGTGCGAGCGTCGCGACCGCTTTGTAAGAGTCGCTTGAAGAAAAACTTCACGGCATGAGGTGACGCGAACACCACCCAGTCGTAGTCCTCGATCTCGGTCAATGCACGATCGAGGTCGCCATAATCGTTCGCGCCATTCACGTCGACAAGCGGACAGGCCAGCACTGCCGCGCCTTCGGCGGCCAAGTGACTGCGGAGATCATGTTCCGGCCGGAGGCTGTGCGGAACGAACACGGTGCGGCCGAACAGTGGCGTCGCGATGCGGTTGAAATCCTCTCGCGCAAGCCGGGATGCCTCTCCCACCACAATCACAACAGGCGCCCGTAGGCCGGACTCGTCGCTAACCTCCGCCATCGTAGCGAGTGTCGCCCGGACGACACGCTGCCGGGGCGTGGTGCCCCACTCGATGCAGGCAACGGGCGTGTCTCCGCTTCTGCCGGCATCGATCAACTGCTGCGTCATCTCCGCCACGTTGGATCGCCCCATTAGGATGCAAACCGTATCAATTCGCGCCAATGCGGCGAAATCGAGCGGCGGTGCGGTGGAGTCATGGGCGGCACGGGCGGTCACCACGGCCACGGAACGAACCAGATGGCGGCTCGTGATGGGGACACCCGCGACGGCCGGCACCGCAAAGGCGCTCGTCACCCCGGGGATCACCACACAGTCGACGCCGGCCTCACGGCAGGCGGTCATTTCCTCGTAGCCACGACCGAAGATGAACGGGTCTCCGCCCTTCAGCCGGACCACCATCGCGCCGGCGCGCGCGTGCTCGACGATCAGTTGGTTGAGCTCGGCCTGCTTTTCGCGATATTCACCCGGTTTCTTGCCGGCGTCCACGACTACCGCGTCTGCTCGCGCGTCGGCCAGCAATTCGTAGCCGATATTGCGGTCGTGAACGATGACGTCGGCGCGGCGGATGAGGTCGAGACCGCGCGCGGTGATCAAGCCGGGATCACCCGGGCCTGCGCCTACGAGGTACACGATACCCTGGCACTCGTTCATCGAGCCTCCTCGGCCATAATCGCCACAAGCTCGGCGATTCCCTTATACATACCGACGGCTGAATCGAATACGACGGTACGTCCGTTGACGCTACCGCAGGTGGGTAGTTGGTCAATTGCAACGGGATCCAAACCGATGCGAGCGGGTACGTCGCGAAGGGCGTGGTGGCCGTCGGCCATCAAAAACGGAACCACAATGATGTTCGACCCGGTGGCGCGATCAACAACGTCGTCCACCGCCGGTTCGTCGTCAAGGAATGCGGGAATCACTTCCAACGACCCGAACCGATGGGCCAATGCCTCGACGAGCTCTATTGTCGCCTGCCTGCTCGCGTCGTACCGCATGGTGCCGTGCCCCACGACGGCGAGCGTTGTGTCAGTCGCAGATACGTCGAATCTTTCCATCAGTTCGCCGGCACGACGCACCACCAGGTTGAACAGGCGTGCATCGACGCCGACCGGTGCCGTCTGCCGAATGGAAACGAGTTCGTATCGGCGGTTCTTGGCAATTTCACGCGGGAGGACCTCCGTGCAGAAGTAACCCTCACTTGTCATGAATGGCACGACCACGACATCCGTCGCGGTAAGCCCATCCAACACCTCGGAGAACCGCGGCGAACCACGGTGGTAGGCCGCCACGACCTGGTCAAATGTAGTTCGTTGCACAAGATCCTGCGCCAGGGCGGTAAGACGCGGGTCGGACGCATCGTCAGCACCCCAGCCGTGGGCCGCCAGAACAAGCGCCGTCGGTTTGGACACAGTCTGTGATGCCAATTCGGCCATGGGACAACGGTCCAGTCTCTTGTCTCTTGTCTCTTGTTTCTTGTCTCTTGTCTCTTGTCTCTTGTCTCTTGTCTCTTGTCTCTTGTCTCTAGTCCACTAGATCCCTTCACCGCCGTGCAGACCGCACTCGGTCTTTTCCGATTCGGTCCAGCGGCCGACGCGTGAGTAATCGCCCATCGTACTGCCGGGCACCGGCGCCGTGCAGTGCGTGCAGCCCACGGTCGGGTAGCCCTGCTCGTGCAGCTTGTTGTACGGCACGTCGTGCCTGCGGATGTACTCGACGATTTCAGGACGCTCCCATTTGGCAAGTGGGCTGATTTTCAGTGCCTGATAGCGCCATTCCCAATCGACCATCTTGAGATTGGCGCGGGAGACGGATTGGCTGCGCCGCAGCCCTGTGATCCAGACGTCCACCTCGGACATGACCTCGTACATCGGATCGACCTTGCGTAGCTTGCAGCAGAGGTCTGGATTGTTCTTCCAAAGCTCGTCGCCGTACTTGGCGGCCTGCTCCTGCGGCGTCAGCTTGGTGCCGCGGTTCTCGAAGGTGAGGTGGGGATACCGGGCCACCATCTGGTCCCGGAGTTCGAGTGTCTCTTTGAAGAAAAACCAGGTGTCGAGATAGATCACGGTGAGTGGCCTGCCGTGCGAGGCGTACATGTCGATCAGCGCGCAGCCTTCCATGCCGAACGAAGTGGTCATGATCATGCGCTGGTCCGCGAATCGCTCGAGCGTCCACGCGATGAACCGATCGGTCGGCGTATCTTCGGATACAGGCTCGGCCGCCAGGTTTGTCGTCACCCGATTCTGAAGCTCCACGTTTGCCACTCCTTCCGAATCCCTCAGCGGGGCGCGACGGGTGCCACTGGCAGCTTGCTGCCAGTGCCGGCAGGGGCGGACAAGCCGCCCGTGGCACCCAACCCGAAACGTCGTGCGTATCCATCGACAGATAAGAAAAGGCCCGCAGGAACCATCCCGCGGGCCGCTTTGTTCTCAATTCATTGTGTGGTTTAGCGCGGTCCCGTCAGGATGTCTCTCCCGGACAACAACAGGTACAAGCGCAACAGCCCATCCGATCGGCCTCGTCTTCCGAGGCGCAGAGCAAGCCGACGACGGACATACGGAATCCGCCTGGCAATCGATCAAACTGGCCCGAGACTCGTCGCATCACGGGAGAATCGTAAACGGATAACTCACAGATGTCAAGCCGAAAGGAAATCGCAGGCAACCGTACGAGACGATCGAAACCCAGACCAATTCACGTTATAGGACGTTCTATCGATCTCAGCTATACCGGGTACACAACCTGCGAACTCCTGTCGCCTACCGTCGACGTAACATGCTCGGCGAATCGTCTCCTCGCACTGCGCAGCCGTAGGGATGACCTATTCTCCGGTCTATGTGACGCGAGGGTTGCACGGCCTTGCGTGAGCGTACCAGACTGAGATCCCCTCTTACGCCTTCTCCCAGGTCATCCTGCAGCTAATGTTGAGTTTTGGATACGACCATGCTAAAGTGCGCTTTTGTTTTCGGTAATCACTCTTCGAGATTTCCGCCATGTCTAAACTCTCGCTAGTATTGCCCTTTCTCATGGTCATTGGATGTGGTTCCGGCGTGGTGGATATGCCTTCCGGGGGCCGCCCGGCGGATACATCAAGCACGGGTGAAGATGACATTACGTCACCGCTACCGCAGGTACATATTGAGAGGAGCGGAAATGGTTCCGTAGTCGAGTCCGTTGCGTCCAGCGAACAGTATATGCAGTGGTTTGCGGTACCGGAGCAAGGTTGGGTCTTTGACAGATGGGAATTCGTTGGCACAACGATTGGACAGAACGACACGGTCTTGACGTATGATGGCGGATTCTTTCGTGAGAATCCGCTAGAACTTGATGAAAGGAGCGACGGAATTCTCACTGCGATCTTTGTCGAGGATGTCGCCGCGCCTGTAAATAGTGTTCGAGTTTTCCAGGAATCGAGTTGGCTCGTGCTCGCAGCAAGCGCCAATTCCGCAATCACTGCTACGGCATTTGCAGTAAGCGAGAGGCACTTGGCTACAAACGCACACGTTGTTGAGGCCATCGAGACGATCTTAGGAGAGCCCGACGGTATTGTGGGTGTATTTCAGCACGAATCAGGCCTTGGTCGTGAGATCGTTCGTGTATGGACCCATCCCGAGTATGAGACTAATGCCCTGCAACCGACGCCGGACGTGGGCATACTGTTGACCAGCGAAGACGTTCCGGTTTTTGTAACAACACCGCGCTCTGGTACGACGCCAGTAGTGGACGTTTTGGATCCTGTTACGCTCTGCGGCTTTCCGGGCAGCACTACTGTACTGATCGATTTGCCTGGAGCCCTCGACAACCGAGAGTTCCATCCTCGCGCAAGTTGTCTCAGTGGAAACGTTAGTGCGATTAGACCACTTCAGGCAAGCGACTCACTTACGCAAGCTAATGGACGTCTCATCCAGTATGATATCGCGACGGAGCCCGGGCTAAGTGGCAGTGCCGTTTTCAATGAGAGTGGTGAGGTGATAGGTATTCACGCCTTGGGCTTGTCCCAAGACGCTGAGCAAAATGTCGCGATTCGATCGGACGTGCTCGTCGAGATGCTGGGATGGATTGAGCGCGGCGCAATTTCAGGCGTGCTGTTGTCGGACATACAGCCAAATCCCAGCCCACCAATTGTTGCGGCGCCATGTAACTCGACCTGTAGCCTATGTTGGGTCGGGACTTCAAGCGAGGGGCAATGCCCGTTGGAGTGGGATGGTGATGGAGTGTGCGACTGCGGATGTCAATTCATTGACGACGACTGTGGCGACAGACCGCTCCTGGGCGGTCTTGCGCACTTAGCCATCTTGGGCGTCCCAACGGGCTACGGCTGCGGTAGCATATGCGTGCGATTCCCGTCAACGGGAAACACGTATTGTGATAGTGATTGCGATGGATGGCATGATTCAGTTGAAATCGACTTCGGGTATGATCCATGTAGTCCATTTAGTCCACCCTACGCACCGTCCTTTCCTTCGACAGTCTGCGCCGACATTTTTGGGCCTCAGACCGCCCGGCTATCGCCGGAAACCCAGTATCAGCGAATTCACCACCTCCAGTCGAGTCTGATGAAACAGTAGTTGCAGCATTTCATTTCGGCGAGCCCCAAAAAAGTATCAGGATGATTCTTCCGCACTCTTGCTTAGCCGTCCGCGCGGGCGAAGGGTGACGCCCAGCCTCAGGCGTTTCGTGATGCGGATTTCTCAAGGTTCTTGAGCCGGCGCGACGCCAGGTTGAGCGACCGGCTACGCGCGATCGCCGAGACGATCCGGGTCGATGACGCATCCGAACTCGAAAGGCATCGCCGTGGACTCGCCATGGAGATGCTACCGGTCGGCCAGGAACTCGAGCACGATTCTGTTGAATTCGGCGGGTTTTTCCATGTTAACCATGTGGGCCACGCCGGGGATCACGACCTTCTTCGCACCGGCGATCTCCCTGACCAGCGAGTCCACAATGACCAGGATGTCCGGCATGTCCAGGTCACCGACGATGGCCAACGTCGGCACGCGGATTTCAGACAACCGGCCGATCGCCGGGGGCTCCAGCGGCTGGGCTTGCCTTTGGTATTGCGCCCGCACCATCCCTTTCGCGAGCATCACCCGCACTCGCTCGCGGACGACCGGATCGACCTCCGCCGGCGTTCGCCGCGGGCCGTCCGTCCACGCGCGCAGGGCGAACTCCACCGCGCGGTCGAAATCGCCCTCGCGCAACGCCGCCATGAGGCCGGCGGTGTCCTCCTTCACGCCCTCCGACGTGGCTTGGTAGCCGCTGAGTCCGGGGGCTACGGGGATCAAAGCCCTCACCATCTCCGGATGCGCCAAGGTAAAGTCGATCGCGATGCCCCCGCCCATCGATAGCCCCATGATGAAGGCTTTGTCGATATTCAGGTGCTTCAGCAAGGCGTAGAGGTCCTCATGGTTTGCATAGGCTTCGGGCCTGCTCCTGGTCTTGCCGTGCTGACGCACGTCATACCGAATGACCCGGTAATGCCGGGCAAAGACCTCAAACTGGTCATCCCACATCCGCCGATCCACCATCCCTCCATGAATCAAAACCAGTGGAGGCCCTTCGCCCAACACCTCGTAGTACAACTTCGCTCCGCCGATCATCGCGTACCCGGTCTGCACTGATGCGGGCGGCGATTCCTCCGCGCGGTTCCCGGAGTGGGTGGGGGACGACGCTGGGGAATCTCCGTTGCGCCCCGACGTTGCCAGGGCGGGTCCTGCATCGACTTCCTCGGTCGAATCCGACGGGGCCGCGGGCGCTCTGTCTGCAACCGTAGTCTTCGGGGCGTTGCCCTTCTCTTTATCGTCCGCGTATGCTGAGTTCATCCCCCAGCCCGACGCAAAAGCGAAGAGCATAAACATGGTAATCATCATTGTGGCGCTAGGCTTGTACACGACGCACTCCTTTCAGCAGTGCTGCTGCTTGTCGGACTATGAAACGCCGGCACTTCAGTGCAACTACCGCTCGCCTGTCATCATTGGCCTGGCAGCCCGCAACCGACGTCCTCCGCCGCCAAACATACCCATGATTTCATCTGACATATTCCCTTTTTTTTGAATCTCAAGCCGCCATCGTAGCCCGGCGAGTCACGTGCTCCTAGCGAAAAAGGCCTGTCATGGCCTTGCCTGTACCCGGCGAATCGGCCTGCCGATCCATTAAGTCGCTTAGCGGGCCGCTCCCGCCATCGGGCAGAAAAAGTGTCAGAAAGTGTCGGGGAGTAGAATAAGGCAGGAGAGCGTACCACGGTGCATGAGTAAGCGCGTTGACCAACAACCGGCTAGTGTCCTACGCGCCCGACAAGACGTCCCGCTCCGAACAGCCAATCATCGACCCACGGAGCGGACGGGTTTCTCGATTGAGTTACACGTCGAGCTGCACCCCTCCCATTTATGCCACGGATATCAACCGCACGGGTGCGACGAACGGCCAGGACATACTGCGATTGATCGACGTGCTGAACGGATCAGGAGATTTCACGCCGTGGCTCGCGCAGACGCTGCCGCCATGTCCCTAGACGCGGGACCGCGCCGCACTGGCGCTCACGGTCGAACCGGATACGATGCGTCGTGGAAATAGGTGACAAGCTGGTCGGCGGCGACGTTGGTGTGTGTGTCCTCCTGCCCATCCGGCCAACGAATGCGGAGCGATTCAACCTGCTCGACCGGACCGAGACCGAAGTGGAGCGTCAGCTCGTGATTCGATAGATAAGACGGCGATACGCCGACCTCCGCCATTTGGGTTTCCTTCCCGACGGTGACGAACACCCGCGCGCCGAGGGCGTGCGTATTACCACCCGTTTGCCGCAACTGAACGCGCAGCCAGTTCCCGCTCGGCTCGGAGTTGTTTCGCAGCACGATCGCTCTGCCGCCGTGGCGAACGATTACCCAATCGACCAGTCCGTCATGATCAAAGTCAACCTGGGCACCACCGCGGGCGACCATGGGCTCGCCCAATATCGGCGCCACACGGCCCGCCACGTCCACGAATCCCTCTTCCCCGCGATGCCAATAGAGAAACGGTTTCTGCGGCACGAGATGGGCGTGGTCCTCCGCCATTTCGAGCGTGCTGCCGTTTACCAGCCAGAAGTCGCGATGGCCGTCATTATCGAAATCGCAGAAGCCGCACGCCCAACCAACCATATCCAGCGACGATTGCCCGAGCCCGTACTCGTCCGCAGAGTCGAGAAACCAGAGCCTCCCTGAATCGTCCGCGGGAATCATCTCATCGACGATCATGTTTCGGTAAAGGGCGTTCTCCTGAGCGATCCAGTGGGTGATCAGCAGATCGAGATCCAGGTCGTTATCCACATCGGCCACGGCGATGCCCATCGCGCCGCGGTAGTCCGCCGCCAGCGACCCGGGACCTACGTCCTCGAACGTCCCGTCGCCGCGATTGCGAAAGACGCCGTTGTTGGACACATCGTTGGCCACGTACAGGTCCGGCTTGCCGTTGTTGTCCATGTCACACCAACTGGCGGACAGACTTCGCCCGTGCGGATCATTCACGCCGGCCGACGCCGCCACGTCGGTGAACGTCCCGTCACCGTTATTGCGAAACAGCGCGTTCGGCTGCGGCTCGTAGGCGGACGGGTTGAGCGTATAGGGTTGCTCGGTGGCATATTGCCGCTTGCGTACGTTGCGATCCTGCGGTCGAAAGACGAAATCGACGTAGTTCGCCACGTAAAGATCGAGATCGCCGTCGAGATCGTAATCGGCCCACGAGCATCCGGTGCTGAACCGAGAGTCGTTCACACCGGCAGCCGCGGTGACATCGCGGAAACTGCCGTCGCCGAGGTTCTCGTAGAACGCGTTGTCGCCGAATGCCGTCACGTAAAGATCGAGGTCGCCATCGTTGTCGTAATCACCCCAGGAGGCCCCCATGCCATGCCCGGTGAATCCGACACGGGCCGCATTCGTGACATCTTCAAAGTGCTGGCCTTCTATGTTTCGATACAGGCGATTGCTGCACCCACTCTCCGCCGGCGGACCGGTTGGATTGGCCGATCCGCAAAAATTGACGAAGTAGAGATCGTCGAATCCATCGCCGTCGTAATCACCCACGGCCACGCCCGATCCCATGTCTTCCGGCAGGAGCGACGACCGCGGAATCTGAAAATGGCGGAAATCGACCCCGACGCGATCCGTTACCTCCTCAAATCGCAACGGAACCACCTTATCCCCCAGCTTGCGATCGAGGATATTGGTGACGCCCTCCACGCCGATGCCGACCGCGGGTACGGCCTCCTGTGAAGGACGGGCGATCATCCATGCGATCGCCCCCACCACCAACAAGACTGCCGCGGTGACGATGCTCCAACGAATCAGCAAGCGTTGACGTTTGTTCATCATGGTAAGACCGACCCGCACCCGCACGCCGACGAGGCTCGACAAACGCACGCCTCGCGCGTATGCATTACCACAGGAGCGGTGGGCAGGTCAACGGACACGGGATCATCAACGGTCCGCAGTACCGTTTTTAGAATCGTAGAACAAGTTCGTGTCGGTTGGATTTATGCGTCCTGGTTTTCGTGCCTACCTTTGACGTTGCCCAGTATGTTCAACGCATTTAGGATCGGTACCATCAATTTCAACAGTACTCGACAATGTCACGATCACTTAATCGTATCCCTTCGCATGGCCGGAAAACCGGGCGCGTGATGGATGCCGGCTGACCGCGAGAGGCGTTTTCGGGCCACCAGGGCCGATAATGCTATGGCACTCGTAACGAACCCGCATTTCGTGGAGCCTCGTCCGGCTCACCGCTATAATGAAGGCATGTGCATTAGGGGGCCGGGGCCGGAAGTGCTTGCCTTCTATACTCGATCCTGAGACTTGTTTTAGCGCCGATTCCGCAAAGGAGGGAATGGTGCCGTTATCGCGTGTGTACATTGTGTCGACTATTCTCGTCATGTTCTTCGCATGTAATGGTCGGGCGCAGTTTGTCGGGTCGTCAGCCGATAGGCCGTCCGACGCCGCCCTACCATCTTGGTTCGTACAATCGGGCCACCTGGAGATTACATTTTCCAAGGACGCATTGGCCCGCTTCGCCTGGAGCGTGGTTGCACACAAGACGGATTCAGAGGATACCGTCGACGCCGATGACACCGTTTTTCGATTCCCTGTTGATTCGTCATCCAGATTAAGTCTGTCTTTGGGCGAAGACAATCAAGTACCATCGATCACCGGGCGGCTGGAAACACGCGGAGCCATTGTCGTCGATACGGGAGGCGACCGGCTTGTGCTCGGGCATTTCGTACTTCACCAGATGGATGGTCAGAACTGGGAGCTCGTGAGCACGCTTGGACGAACGGCGGACGAAGCGCTTGCGCTGCCGCTCGATCACAGTGGGGTCACATTTCGACCGGACCGCGAGGAGTTACGGTTGACGGGGACTATCGTGCTCTCAGACGATATGGCGAAATTGATGGGCAACCTTGAGGCATCCGGTGAGAATCTGGGATCGGTTGAATCCGTGATACAACTTGGCGTGCGCGCGACGTCAAGTGATCGTGAAGAGGACGACAAACTCACCGCCGACGGCAGTCGCGTCAGCGCTCCGGTGACCGCGGGATCGGGAATCGGCCCCGACGTCATCGTCGGCGACATTTCCAGCGTGCGGCGTTGGGCACGGATCGGTGATATCACCGCCTACTCCATCTCGACCACGTCGTGCAACGTCGGCGACGAGTGGCTCCACTGGTTCGCCAACAACAATCGCCATCCGGTGATTGCCCAGCATATGTATCGCCTGAAGGACAGCCGCTTCGAGCAGATCGGGATGAGTTGGGTAAAACATGGATTCTTCGCCACGAATGGCACGCTGTGCAGTGGCGTCGTGTCGTGCGACTTCGATCCAAACGGTGAGCATCTCGGCGTCGATTGCTCGGATACCTACAGTACCACGCTCAACGGGTTCCAGGGCAACCTCGGGCCGCGATTCCAGATCAACCCGACGACCGGCGCATTTCCGTATCCTTATGGTGCTCCCAGCGTGACGCAAGCGATCGACCGAAGACTCCAGGTGCACGACGACGATTTGGACCCGGCGTTGAACGTCGACGCCCTTTACTTCGTCGAGGCACAGTATATCACATCGGACGATGCGGCCGCCGGTAATCAGGACAACAACGCCTCCTACCGCTACGTCGACATCACAGAGCCGTCAGACAACGTTTACAATGTACAGATGGACTTCCGTGAACGGACGCAACGCACCAAGCCTGCGATTCTCGCGTGGCAAGATTACGACGAAGGCGTCCAGGTCGAATACATCGACGTGCCGGGTGACCGGCGCTTCATTCTTGGTAGTAAGGTATCGCAGCTTGCAGAGGATTCGTGGCACTACGAATACGCGATCCAGAACCTGAATTCCTACCGTGCCGGCCGCGGATTTCGTGTTCCGATTCCGCCGGGGGTGCGCATCGAAAATGAAGGATTCCACGATGTCGATTCCCACAGCGGCTCACCGTTGAATTCGGAGGACTGGCCGCATAGTCTGGGAAACGGATGGTTGACCTGGGCCACGGAACCCGTCGATGTGAACCCTTTCGCCAACGCGTTGCGCTGGGGTCAGATCTACAATTTCCGTTTCGACGCGAATACACCGCCCGAGCCGGGCGAGGCCATCCTGGGGCTGTTTCTGCCCGGCGATCCGGACACGATGAGCGTCCCCGTGCCGGTGCCGAGCCGACCGCCGACCTTGACCGTCAGCGACCCGCCGCACGGCGCAATCGATGCGCGCCAGCCGTATGACCCAACCGCTCGAGAAGTGTTATTCGGATGGCAGGAGATTCTCCTGACCTTCAGCGATGATCCGGGAAGCCTCGCCATTGGCGACATCACCGTGTCGGTCGTCCCCGACGACGTCGCCGCACCGGGAATTCTCGGCGTGGCGCCGGAACCAGAGGGCTACCTGGTCACGCTGGACGGCACGATTCCTACCGGGCATTGGACCTGCGTCTCAGTCACCGGTCTCGTCGGACGGACTTGTCTCGGCTATCTACCGGGTGACGCCAACGGCGACGGACTGAGCTCGACGGGAGACATTCTGGCATTGATCGATAGTCTCAATGGCGTGACGGGACGCGTCCTTCCTGCGTACGCTTCAGACATGGATCGGTCGGGCGTACCCTCGACCGAAGACATTCTCCGACTGATCGACCTGCTCAACGGGGCCGCGTCATTCGAAATCTGGCTCGCGCGGACGTTACCGGCTTTACCGGCCGCAATTCCTGAGTCTTAAGATGTTGTCAAGAAGCTATCATTAACCCCATTTCGAGTCAGGACTGCCAGGAAGCGATATGATCAGCCCCGCTTGCTCACGGCACGGCGCTATTCGCCTATGTCCCGTCATGCGGCTTGGGATATCTCCTTGGAGATCCTCAGATGCAGGCAAGGATGGCTGCGATACGGCACGGCGTCGAAGACGATACCGGCTTACAGATTCTTCAGTCTCTGTTCCTTGTCTCTGGTTTGCAGGGCCAGGATCATGTCATCCATCTCGCCTTGCATGAATTTTTCGAGGCTGTAGAGGTCCATGTTGATGCGGTGGTCGGAGACGCGGTTCTGCGGGAAATTGTATGTGCGAACGCGCTGCGAGCGATCGCCGCTTCCGATCATGATCTTCCGCGCGCTGTCACGCTCGGCCGTGTTCGCGTGCCGATGATGATCGTAGACGCGCGTCATCATGATCCGCCGTGCCTTGGCGCGGTTCTTGTGCTGACTCTTCTCATCACGCATGGATACCGTAATGCCCGTTTCCTTGTGCATCAGGCGGATGGCCGATGATACCTTGTTGACGTTCTGACCACCGGGACCACCGGCACGCGAGACGAATTCATCCACGTCTGTATCCCAGTTGATCTCGATGTTGACTTCTTCCGGTTCGGGCAATACCGCCACCGTGGCCGCCGATGTGTGTACGCGCCCCTGTGCTTCGGTCTCGGGGACGCGCTGCACCCGGTGTCCACCGCCCTCGTAGCCCAGCCAGCGATAGACCTCCGGCCCCTTGATGTTGAGCGTAACTTCTTTAAAGCCGCCAAGGTCGCTGCCGCTTTGATCGAGCACCTCGACTTTGAACCCCTTACGGTCGCAAAAGCGGCTATACATTTCGAACAGGTCGCGGGCGAATAGGGCGGCCTCATCGCCGCCGGCACCCGCGCGGATTTCCATAATGACCGAATCGATGACCGCGTCTTCGTCGGTCACGATGGCCTCCTTCAGCCCATCGAGAATCCGATCGTGGCTTTCCTGGAGCGTATCGATCTCCGCCGCTGCCAACTCCCGCATGTCCGCGTCCTGTGCGCGGTCGGCGACGATCTCCTTGGCCTCATCGAGCGAATCACGCACCCTACGGAATTCGCCGAAGGGATCGACCAACCGCCTGAGGCGGCCGAGTTCTTTGGTGATCGGAATGCTCTTGTTGTGGTCGGATGCGATGTCCGGGTCCACCAGTTGAGCCTTGAGTGCGTCCGCGCGGGAGTTGAGCTCCTCGAGCTTGGCGATCAGTTTGTCATCGACTTCGCTAGTCATGGCCACATCCCATTGGCATTTGCCTGACAGTTATTTCGTGACACCTGAAATGATGGGTTCAGTCCGATCATGAGTGCTACGCCCAATCGCGACGGAGTCGAGGGCGGGCATGCCGGCGCTCCGCTTGGCCATACCACTCATCCATCATTCGCGTCACGCCCCCTGATGCCTCACCCGCCTCTTCGTACGTTATCAGCCGCGCAACCAAAAAAACCACGCGCGACGCCTCGCAGCGCACGCGCGTGGATTCGAGTTTCGTGAATGACGACGCTAACCGCGGCGACGTTTGACCGGCTTCTTTTTCTCGGATTGTACGAAGTAGTTATCGCCGAACTTCTTCTGGAAGCGGTCGACGCGGCCCAGGGAGTCCACCATCTTCTGGGTGCCGGTGAAGAACGGGTGGCAGGACGAGCAAATCTCGACCTTGATCTCTGGAACCGTGCTACGCGTTTCCCACGTGGAGCCGCAACCGCACCGGACCACGGCCTTTTCGTACTTGGGATGGATGTCCTTCTTCATCGCCACATTACCTCGCTGAAAACCTCGTGCCATGTCTCGAGCCGTGCATTATAGCCCGACCCATACCCCCTGGCAACCCGCCAAAATCGGCCGTCTTGGTCTTCGAGGGCGGATTCTGCCATTCCACGTCGCGCGGGGCCTCTCAGGCAGGCAGGACCGATTTCGAGGCGCAATTGTACCCCTGCCACCAACAAAGCGAGAGCAAAGAGAAAAGCACATCGGCGTGTTCGCTGCGGCGTTCCTGGTGTTCGCGGCAAATGCCCTGCACGGCATCGTAGGAAAGCAGGCCGAACGACTCGACCGTCGTGCGATCGACTACGTCATGGAACATATCGCGAAGTTGACCGCGAAGGAACTCGCCGATGGGTAGTTCGAAGCCTTGCTTTCCGCGATCGAGAACTTGATCGGGGAGTCTTCCGCGGTAGGCCTGCACGAGAGCTCTCTTGCGCAGGCCGCGGTGTACCTTTGACGACGCCGGCAGGGAAAGCGCCGCGCGTACCACGGCCGGGTCCAAGAAGGGAACGCGCACCTCGAGCGAGTGCATCATGCTTGCCAGGTCCACCTTGCGCAGCATGTCCGCAGGAAGTTGATGCACGAGATCGTAGGCAAGGATCCTGTTGAGCGGATCTGTGGTTGCGGGCAGTCGTTCCGCCAGTTCACGTGCCTGCGTTATCGCAGCGTCATCGGCGGCGTCGCTGTGGCCGGCTTGACGAAAAAGGCCCGCCGCCTCAGGCGAGAGAATCCGCGACCACGCGATGTGCCGTGCCAGAGGGTCAACGCTGTTCGTGCGAAGGAGTTTTCGAAGCTGGCGGACCCGGTTGCCCAGCATGCTTGATTTGGACGATCCCAGTGCGCCGATCATCGGCTCGACCAGATAGCGGCGTATCGGCCCTGGTATTCGATGAAACGCTTCATATGCGGAGTGCGCTGAGTAGCGCCAGTACCCCCCAAACAGCTCGTCTGCGCCGTCACCGCTGAGAATGACGGTGACAAAGCGTGCGGCGAATTCCGACACGAGCGATGTGGGAATGATGGACGCATCGCCGAACGGCTCGCCGAGGTGATCCAGCACCCACGGGACGGCCTCCAGCGCATCACGTTCCGTCAGGACTACTTCGTGGTGTTCCGTTCCGAAGCGGTCGGCCACCAGCCGGGCGTAGGCCGTCTCGTCGTAGCGATCCTGCCCGGCATAGCCGACCGAGAATGTCTTGATAGCCCGTCCCATCGTTTCCGACAAGTGCGCGACGACGATCGATGAGTCGATTCCGCCGGACAGGAACGCGCCGATGGGCACGTCCGACACACGGCGGCAGGCCACCGCCTCGCCGATCGCACGCCGGAGCATCGTGCGGTAGTCGCCGTGGTCCTCCTGGTCGACCGTCCCCACCGCCAACGGATCGAAATACCGTTCTGTGCGCCCGATACCGTCACTGTTGAAGCGCAGAAGGTGTCCGGGTTCAAGCTGGCAGACATCCTTATAGATGGTTCGCGGGTGTGGAATGAACCCGTATTGCAGGTGCTGCGTAAGCGCCTTTGGATCGATATCCCGTCGATCGAGCCCCAAGGGGCCAAGCGAGCGCGTCTCGCTGGCGAACAGAAGAGTCTGTTCCTTCCCCGCGTAGCAAAGGGGTTTTATGCCAAAGCGATCACGCGATAGGAACCCGTCTCCGGCCTCACGGTCGTAGAACGCCAACGCCCACATGCCGTTGAAGCGATCAAGCGCGTCCACGCCCCATTTGACGCAGGCGGCCAGCACCACTTCGGTGTCACTTCTGGATGTCCATCGCTGGCTAGGGTCGCCCTCTAATTCCCGGCGCAAGTCTCGGAAGTTGTAGATCTCGCCGTTAAACACAAGCACGTAGCGGCCCGTGGGATCGATCATCGGCTGATGGCCGAGCAGCGACGGATCCTGTATGGCCAAGCGCACCGCGCCCAGCCCGGCGGCGACCCGCGCAGACACGTGCGTCCATATCCCCTCATCGTTCGGTCCGCGATGGCGCATATCACGGCAGCAGTCTTGCAGCCGTTGCTCGCAAACGGGTTGCGCGTCGAACGAAATGATGCCGCAAATGCCGCACATGAGGCGGGCTAGGGTCCTTCGCGCTTAGCGGTAAGTGCTGGAATGGCACGGCGTTTTGCCAGTTCTTGTACCACCCAGGGGTCGCCGGGGTCGGCCTTGTAGCTTTCGCGCAAGTGGAAAACGGCGGCCTCCTCGTTCTCATGGGCAAGCAGAAACCTCGCGAAAGCTTTATGTGCCGCAGCGTTGCGCGGCTCAACGGCGACGGCCTGGCGATAGCGTACCAGGGCCTCGTCGAATTCGCCGCGCTCTTCCAATTCGGCGGCCAGTAGCACGTACTGTTTTGCCGACGGCCCCACGAATTCGGCGGCCCATTCCGCTTGTTGTAACGCCTCGTCGAATTGGCCCTTGAGCTTGAGCGCGATCCGTTTGCCTTCGAGCGACGCCTGATGACCCGGATGGGCGTCGATGGCACGGGAGAAGTAGGCGATGGCCGCGTCCACTTCGCGCATGGCCGCGGCGTGGTTCATCTGGTCGAATCGCTCCTTTGCGAGCATGACGCTGCACGTGCCGAGATCGTGCAGGTTTTGCAAGTCGCGACGTTTCTTCTCATCCGCTTGCAACAGAAGGACCCGCGCCGCGCCGTACTGCTTGTTCAGCATGGCTCGCTGGCCTTCGCGGCGCAGTTGGAGATACGACGGGCCGCACCCGGTTTGCGACACTAACAAGACGGTAACAAGAGATACGTACAAGCCCAACCATGCGTTGAACGATTTCGGGTTCATAGCAATGCCTCTCCATCTCCTTCGGGGTTTCGATCCTGCCGTACCGCCATACAATGGAACGCGATCACGGTTTTCGGGAGCGTTCCTGGCGAGATGACCGCACGCTACGTCATTCTACATCACGAGGTCGGTGGTGGCGAGCATTGGGACCTCATGCTCGAGCGCGGCGATGTGCTGCTCACGTGGCAATTGCCGCATGAGCCGGTATCGCCGGCCGACCTCCCCGTCCCCGCACACCGTATTCAGGATCATCGCAAGGCCTATCTTGAATACGAAGGACCCGTCAGCGGGGATCGCGGGAATGTGACACGAGTCGATCACGGGCATGTGATATTCATCGTTTTCACAGATTCCTGCATTGAAATGGACTTATGCGGAGAGCGACTGTCGGGCCGATTCCGGCTCTCCGGCGTCGGGGATGGATGGTTATTGGAGTTGGCCGGCCAAACCTGACAACCTGCCGCGATTGGGTGGCTCACCGCTCCGCCAGCGCCTTGGCCGTCATTTCGGCGACTGTTCGACAGGTGTCGGCGAGTGACTGCTGCACGCGCACGCCCGCCGCCCGGCGATGACCGCCACCGCCCAGCGACGCCGCCATGGCGGCCACATCCACATCGATGCTGGGTTCGTCCAGTGGCTCCTTGCTACGCAGGCTTGTACGAATCACGCCGTCACCGCGATCAACCAGCAGGGCGGAAACGATCACCGATTCAATGCGTAGCGGCTCGTTGACAATGTCCTCGGTATCGTCAAACGCCGCACCTGCGCGTTGAAACGCATCGCCGTTCAACGTCATGATCGCCAGCCGGTCGTCCAGCAGCAGTTCCAGGGACCCGAGTGCCTCGCCTAGCAATCGCACTCGCCCGGTCCTTTCGCGCTGAAAAAGTCGGTAGCCCAACTCTGTGGGATTCGCACCCAGCCGTACCAGTCCGGCCGCCGCATCGAGGACCCGGGCGTCGGTGTTTGAAAACCGAAACCACCCGGTGTCCATGGCGATGCCCACCCATAGTGCCTGCGCCGCCTCCGCGTCGATATGCCAGCCGGCCGACTTCGCCCATTCGTAGAGAATCAGGCAGTTGGCACCGGCGGTCTCATCCACGAGGTACAACTCAGCAAGATCGTCGCGTGTGACGTGGTGGTCGACGGCGAGCGTCGGCAGTTTGGATGCGAGCAGCCAGTCCAGCACGGGCTCGACCTGCACCTTCGAGCAGGTATCCAGCAGAATGACCGCATCCACGTCGAGGTTATTTCGTTCCATATCCTGCCAGATGGGTATCGGGTCAAAGCGATCGAACAATGCGTACCGTGAAGAGATGCGATCGAAGAGGACCGGCATCGCATCCAGCCCAGCCTGATGAAAAATCAATCGCGCCGCGGCCAGCGAGCCGAGCGCGTCGCCGTCCGGGTTGCGGTGAGTCACAAGAAGCGGTCGCTTCCGGGCTACGAGCCACTCGGTGGCGCTCGCAAATGTCCCCGTATCCAGCCCGATCACGCCATCTACCCTTCCAAGGAACCCTTGTCTTCGTTTGGACCTACCGCGCCCGAGCGAACGGCCGCCACATCACACTCCAACTGGCGTACCAGTGACTGTGCGCCGTCAAAGGCCTTTTGTTCGCGGAGAATACGATCGAACTGAATGCGCACGGTTGCCCCATAAAGGTCGGCTTCGAAATCCAATACGTGGACCTCAACCGCATGCGATTGCACTCCGAACGTCGGTCGCGCGCCGATACTGATGGCGCACAACAACGGGCGCTCGTCGATCACCGTTCGGCCGGCATACACGCCGTCGCCCGGTATGATCATCTCGTCGGGCACGTGCAGATTGAGCGTGGGAAAACCGATCGTGCGCCCGCGTTTGTCGCCTTCGACCACGCGCCCCGTTAGCGTGAACGGGCGTCCCAGACAGAGGGCGGCACGATGCACCTTGCCATTCTGGATGAGTTGCCTGATGAGGGAACTGGACACCATCTGCGAGTCGCCGTCCTCGAGCTGGATCTTGACGGGCTCGACGATGTGCACCATACAGTCGAACGCCGCCGCGAGTTGCCCGAGCATGGCCGGCGTGCCCTGCCGCCCACGACCGAATCCAAACGAAGGCCCCTCCACGATGTGTGTCGGATGGAATCGCTTACGAATGACATCCTCGACAAATTCGTCCGCCGAAAGCCCGAGCAATGCCGGCTCGCTCTTGGCGATCACCACCACATCTGCACCGGCCTCGCGAAGGCACTCGAGCTTCTCCTCCTGTGTTTGCAGGGCGGCGGGTGCCCGCGCCGGCGCGACGATGCGCATGGGATGCGGATCAAAGGTCATGACCACCACCGGCCCACCCGTGTTGGCGGCGTAAAGACCGGCCTGTGCGATGATCTGCTGATGGGCGCGGTGCACGCCATCGAAGTTGCCGATCGTTAGCACGGATTGCGGTAGCGGCGGATCGACCGCCTCCACTGTATGGAAGACTCTCACGTGACTCTCAACCGGTATCTGATTGCTCCTTACCAATTGGACAAGAGCTTATGTCGCGCCCGAGCAATGTGCAAATCCACCGGATCCGTCGATGGACGCGGTTGACAGCCCAGAGCACGAGTGGTCTGATGGCTGCCGTGTCCGATCCACTGGACAACCAAGATGGTCCGCCCGCCCCCACCACGTCTGTGGCGCTCTGCATTGACGGCGAGACGTTGACGCGCCTCGGGCGTATTATTCGCAACCTGGCGGTCGGCATGATTGACCACGCGATGAGCATTCAACTGGTTTGCCCCGATCCGCGGATAGGCGAACTGTCCTTCGGACCGATTCGCACGGTCGTGCATCCGCCGATTGTCTGGCCCGCCGCAACCAGGCGAATCGCCCGGGTGCTCGAGATGTTAGGCCCCCCCCCACCCACGGTGGTCCATGCCATGTCGACGGGGTCCTACGAACTGGCGTCGGCCATTTCCGAGGTCTTCGAAAGTGATCTCGTCGTGCAAGTGACGTCGCTCGCGGATTGCGAGGGCCTGGACAAAATCGAAGAGGCGCGCGTCGGTGCATACCTGCCCTTCAGTGAGCCGCTCGCCCAAGTCATGCATGACCAGTTACCGGCGTCCGAGGCGAAGACCGAACTGATCCGCCCGGGTGTCATCGCTTCACAGAATGTCACGTGCTTTGCGGATGAATCGCGCACGGCGACGATTCTCTGTACCACTGATTTTGACCGGCGTGGCGGCGTCGAGTGCCTGATCGACGCGGTGAGCGTCCTTCGTGGTCGAGGACGAGAACTACTGGTATTTCTTCTCGGCGAGGGACCGCTCGAATCCAACCTTCGGCGCCGCGTGCGCCAGCGAAAACTTTCCAGTACGGTCACGTTTGCGCGTCCCTGGGGTGATCCAGTCGATGCGATGAAATCCGGCGACATTTTCGTGCGTCCCGCCGACAACGGCTCCTACCTGATTAACCCGTTGCAGGCGATGGGCGTGGGCATGGCCGTGGTGTCGTACCCTTGCGGCGTATCTGATTACCTTCGCAACGGCGATACGGCAATCCTGTGTGCGGGCGCATCACCTGATTCCATGGCCGACGCCATTGACCGCCTGCTTGACGATCGGACTTTTGCGCGGCGATTGGCGACCACCGGGCGGGACTTCGTGCGGACCTATCATCCGGTGAGCGGAATGTCCGACAAGACGGCCGGCGTCTACCGCCGGCTTGCACTGGACCACGCCACCTTCCCCATCAAGGAGTAGCGGTGTCTTGAGTCTCCTCCGAGATCAATCGGACGCCGCGAGTGAATCGCACCCATTGGCTGATGTGCTTTCATCGCGTGTGAGGGGTGACGTGCGTTTTGATCGCCTGGCCCGGGCGCTGTACGCCACCGACGCCAGCATCTACGAGATCGTGCCGTTGGGCGTCGTCTGCCCACGCGACGTCGAGGACATTTCCGCGACGGTCGAAGCATGCCGTGACGCCGGCACGCCGATCATTGCACGCGGCGCAGGCACCGGGCTGACCGGCGGAGCAGTGGGGACCGGGATCCAGGTCGACCTGTCGCGGTACATGAAACGGGTTCTCTCTGTCAATCTCAAAGATCGTACGGTCGACGTCGAGCCTGGTGTCGTGCTGGACGAACTGAATCGCCAGCTCGCGTCACACGGCGTCCACTTCGCACCCGACGTAGCCACGAGTAGCCGGGCCACCATAGGCGGAATGATCGCCAACAACTCATGTGGTGCGCACTCCATCCGATACGGTCGTACAGTGGACCATGTACTGGGTCTGAATGTGGTGCTGCCCGACGGAAGCTTGACGTCACTGGGAGATGCGCCCGACCTTGACGGCCGTTCGTCACAATGCGACGCCAGCGTCGCACGAGGAATCGAGGAGTCTTTGGGTCGCATCCGCGATGAGTACCACGAGGAGATTCAAGCCAGATTTCCCAAGATACTTCGTAGCAATGGCGGCTACGGTTTGGATCGCCTGGGACCGCCCGGGAAGCCCGCAGAGGTGATCAAGGTACTCTGTGGCAGTGAGGGGACGCTGGGGATTGTCGTCGGCGCCAGATTGAAGCTGACCCCTGTGCCCATGGCCAAGGGGCTCGCCGTGCTCCATTTCGCCGACTTGCTCGCCGCGCTGGCGGTCGTCCCGTCCATCCTCCTGCACGAGCCCTCAGCCGTCGAGTTGATCGATCGCATGATCATCGACGCCGGGCGGACGGGTGCAGGCCTGACCGATCGGTGTCATTTTCTGCAGGGAAACCCGGAAGCACTGCTCGTTGTCGAGTTTTTTGGGGATGACGAGAATCATATCCGCACCTGCCTGGATCGTCTCCTCGGCGATGAAACGACCCGCCGCGACGCCTACAGTGTTGTGGAAGTGATTGACCCTACCGACCAGGCATCCGTTTGGGATTTGCGCCGTAGCGGTCTTGGACTGTTGATGTCTCGCCCGGGCGACAAACAACCGTACGGATTCGTCGAGGATACGGCCGTCGATCCGGTGCGGCTTCACGATTACATCGGCCGTTTCCGCGACATCGTCTGTCGAGAACAGGTCGAGGCCGGGTACTACGCGCACGCCAGCGTCGGCTGCCTGCACATTCGTCCGGTCCTGAACTTGAAGGACGCCAGTGACGTCCAACGCATGCGACGCATTGCAGATGATGTCGCCGACCTGGCAGTGGCATTCGGCGGAACGATCACCGGAGAACACGGTGACGGCATCCTTCGCTCCTGCTGGCTGGAGAAGCTCTACGGCACGAAGATCATCGAGGCATTCGGTCGTGTAAAGGATTTGTTCGACCCCGCGGGACTCTTCAATCCGCACAAGATCGTCGATCCCTGGCCCATGACTGAGCGTCTGCGACAAGGAGCCGACTTTCAGACCGCGACCGTCAAGACACACATGGACTTCGCAGCCCATGGAGGGATGGCCGGTCTCGCCGGCATGTGCAGCGGTGTGGGGCAATGCCGTCAACGGGCAGTGGGTACCATGTGTCCGTCGTTTGTGGCCACGGGCAACGAGCGCGACACGACGCGCGCGCGGGCGAACGCCCTTCGAATCGCTCTTTCCAATCGATCGCTACTCGACGGCCTGAGTGACCCGGCTCTGGACGAGGTGATGGATCTGTGTGTGGGCTGTAAGGCGTGCAAGACCGAGTGCCCCACGGGCGTCGATATGGCCCGGCTCAAAGTGGAGTACCTGGCCGATCGCAATCGCAGGCGCGGGGTGCCGCCCGGCGCGCGTCTCGTGACGGAACTACCGGGATTGGCGCGCTGGGGCAGTGCGTTTTCCCGCCTGAGCAACGTCTTGTCCCAATCGGGTCCTGTTCGCACTTACCTCGAAAAGCACTACGGATTCGATCGGCGAATCGCATTGCCGCGGTTTGCCGCACGCACGTTTCGCAGTTGGTTTCGACGGCATCGCAAAGCCGGCGGCAAAGGCAACGGGGTACGTGGGCCCGTCGTCTATTTTGTCGATACCTGGACGAACTTCTTCAGACCGGAGGTCGGCATCGCGGCCGTCACTCTGCTCGAGCGTGCCGGATACGAAGTGGTGTGTCCGTCCACCGTCTGCTGTGGTCGTCCGGCTATCAGCAAGGGAGTTCTGATGGAGGCCAAAGCGGCGGCCGAACGAAACCTATTTGCGCTGGCGTCCTGGTCTCGCGCGGACGTGCCCATCGTCGGCACGGAACCGAGCTGCATTCTCACCCTCGTTGATGAATACCCCCAACTGGTGCCCAACCGAATCGCGGGGCGGCTGGCGCGGCAGGCGGTCATGGTCGAGACGTTGCTGGAGCGCGTCTTGGCGGAGGACCCTGCGGCCCTGGGAACGCTCAACCCAACAGCGCGTCTTCTCTATCACGGGCATTGTCACCAGAAGGCACTGGTCGGACAGGCGGATGCTCTCAAACTGGTAGATAGATTCGGCCTTGCGGGTTCCGCCGGTATCGACAGCGGGTGCTGCGGCATGGCCGGTTCGTTCGGCCATGAGTTGGATCACTACGAAGTCGCCCGGGCCATCGGAGAAGAACGGCTGTTTCCGGCGATCCGCGCGCGTGCCGATGCGGAAGTCGCAGTCTCCGGCTTCAGTTGCCGCTGCCACATCGAACATCACACCGACGCCGCACCGCGGCACCTGCTCGAATATCTGGCGGACGCGCTGGCCTGATTCATCGCTGCGCCGAGGGGGCTTGGCGCGCCACGGGTTGGTGGCGATGACGCATGAGCGTCTCGCGCACCATTTTCTGCTTCGAACATCTCCGGCGACCCCGCGCTGAGCGGGCACGGGGTCGCGTCAGCAGCCCACGGCAAAACGACGGCTCTTTCAGACCCAAGCGTGGCGACCGTCCAAACCAAATCAGCGTGCGTGATTACGCGCCAGGCATCGGGGGTGGCATGGGCAAACTTGTTTGCCCGTGCTATGCACAACCGCTCACGGGCAAGCTATCGCTTGCCCATGCCACCCAACGTGGCGCCTCTTCACGCACGGTTATTGGGTGCCGCAATTCGCTTGATTCTGCGGGTGCTCCTCGTGTCAGAGCCGAGGGCGCGAGCCCACGGACCGGAGCCAGAGCCGCGCGGCGCAAGCCCGCGGACACGGCGTCGAGTTTCGCTGTCACCGGGCTTGCGCCCGGTGCTCTGATTCGGGTACACCGGTGGCAAAACACGTCATACCCGCAAGTTCCGGCGAATCGGTCCACTAGTTCGCCCCTTCCGCCCGGTGGCATCCGCCCGCATCGTGCCTCGCCTTACGGGCACGTATTGGTCGGCAGGGTTGCCGCATACCAGGGGGTGAACTTGCCCGCCCCGTTGAGCAAATCCAACAAGCGGAGCGCGTCCGACGAGTTGAACCCTCCAGAGTGATCCATATCCGTGCTGTAATCCCCGTAAGGCGGGGTTTCCACTTCGTTGAGGTAGTTGATAATCGCCGTGTAGTCATCCGAGGCGGACTGCCCGTCGGCCTCGGCGTCCGCGGGAAGCGACGCATAGGTGACATAGCTGTCGTCGCCCAGATATGTGATGGTGGTCCACTCGCCGCCTGAGATGGGCCTGTCCAGCACGATCTCATACACGCCGCTCGATATTTCGGTGACACCGGCCCCATCCCCCAAGTAATTGGCTATGATGTCTCCGTCAACAGCTCCGGTAATGTCAAGTTCGCCGCCCATGTCTCCCAGCACCAGTACATCACCTGTAGAAGTGAGGGCACCCCCAATCTCGATATCACCGAGCGAATCCACCTGCACCACGATTGACCCGGATACGTTGCCGTCCACTTGAATACTGCCGCCTGTGAGCAACCCCGTGTTGGGGCTCAAGGCCGCGGCCGCCACTGTGCCGCCCACGTTGCCCGTCACGTGGATCGTTCCGCTCAGGCCGCCCAATAAGGTCATCACCAACCCGCCGGACGGTACTGAATCAAACGTGGCCGTTCCGGAGTAAACCGCCTCATCGGACTGGTTGAGCGTTACCACGCCGTTGACAGCCCCTGTGGTGATCGTCCCACTGCTACTTTCGGTCAACCATAGAAGGCTGTCGACATTTCCGCCGATGGTCAATGAACCGGTGATTTCGTCGAGCTCGATCTCGTCCAACATATCACCCCCTATGGTCATCGACCCGCTGATGTCGTCGGCGACAAGTTTCCCTTCAATGTCGTCGCCGATCGACAGGTACGAGATGGTGGCCACAGTAATGTCACCCTTAGCATCGCCGTCGATGCTCAGTGAAAGCGTCCCGCCGGAGCCCCCGCTCTCCTTGAGTGTCAGGTTTCCGTTCAGGTTGCCGGAGATTCTGGACCCGGATGCATCGAGGAGTGGTGGGCACCGCCCGGTTCCAGAACCATGGAGCCCACGCCGGCCGCCCCGGCCCCGGCCCCATTGGCCAGCTTGACGATGTAATTCTCGTTGTCGGTGGTCGTTAGCGCCCCCATGTTGGCCGGCGCCGCGGTGCTGATAACCTCGGAATAGACCTCCCAATCGTCGTCCCCGGTCTTCAACTCCACGTTGGGGGCGTCCGAACATCCTCCACAAGCATAATTGACCTCGAAGTCCACCCCTTCTTCCGGCGCTGCCTGCCTGTCCCACGCCGCGCAGACGTGTTTCGTGCTGCCCGAGTTCGCCTTGCAGGTTTCGGAAGCGATGCACTCGTTGAAGCAAAGACCGATAATAACGACGGCAGTCAAAATCACACCGGCTGCTTCTGAGTCATTCGCACTGTCATTGTTCTTTTCCTTTGGCTAAAATGCGGTGAAATTCGTTGCGCCCGCGCAAATCGCACGGGACTCTTGACTTCCCTCACGCTCACGGAGCCTCGGCAATGGCAGGTCGGTGGATGGCGGTGATCGTGCTCGTGCCTGGCGTGTACTTGTACGCGGCTATTGTTTCATACGAGGGCAACTCCTTTCCCGATGAAGTCGGTTGGTACGTTGGACAGAACTGGTGCAACACGGAGGAATGGGTGGATGCAGGGCGCTTCTACCAAGACGTCGAGTTTTGTGAGGGGTACGACCCGCCTGAAGGCCAACAGTCCAGCTATCGCCGCTCCCTGGCAGACTTCATCGGTGCTGACCGATTCTTTGTTGAATGGCGGGTCCAGACCACCGGGGACAGATCGGAGCTCCCGTTCACAGCACCGGCGGCATTTGTGGTGTATAACGGCGGGTCGGTTAGCTACCACTTTACGATCGCGGACAACCAGCTCAGATTCATCCGGGATAACAGACTGCCCGTACTCTACCCCGAGATAACGCCCGGATTCGCACACACATATCGCCTGGAACTGTATGACGATGTTCTTTATGCCTTGTATATTGACGGGGACGTCGTCGACGCTGGTGTTCCCGAAGGGCCATACCCGTCGGTAGAACCAGAAGTCATCTTCCGGGCCAAAGCCCAGTTTGTCGAAAGCACGACGATTTGGGATTACATCCGCTGGGGAGATATCCCCGTCGACGGGAGCGGGGATTTCGACAATGACGGCGATCGTGATCTGTTTGACTTCTACTTCGTCCACGAGTGCCTCACAAACCGCCGCCCGGGCATCAACGGCGGACCGGATGAGTATTCCGGGCCCGGCTGCCGCTTCGCCGACTTCGACGACGACACCGACGTAGACCTCCGCGACTTCGCCCTGTTCCAGAACTCCTTCACTGGGGGTGAACCATGACCCGCACAGGGCCGGCGTGTGCGGTGGCAGGTTTCGTCAGGTCTGTTCGCGTCGGCATCGTTATTCATGTTCACGGGTCTGGATTCCCCATTTTCGATTTGTCTGTTGGACATACAGTGTGTGAACGCTTTCCGCCTCCTCCAGTCTCCGTGGGTGGCGGCGTGGTCAATCCCAGAAAATGCGGGCGACGCCGTGCATCCACGGCGCACGCCGGCGGCTGCCCGTGTCGAGCTGGGATTCTCGGCATTTGAAGGTGTCCCCTGCTTCTCACGCAGGGCGGTCCGCCGCGAATCCCCGCTACGGCAAACACAAACGTAAGCCACGGGAAAAGCGCGCGCTAAGAATGAATTATTTTTCGGAGTGTATTTGGTGTCGCGAATGGTTGGCGGGGTCGCCTGAAACACGGACGCGCGACGGAAACCGGCGCCGCCGGTCCTGCCTCTCGGTTTAGAGCCTATTTCAAAATCGGGTGACGGTCGCGGGCCGGCACTGGCGGACAAGCCGCCAGGTTCACCCTGATGGTGTTTCTGGGATAGGCTCTTAGCGCGTCGAAGCTCTCCCGGAGCGAACCTATCGTGACATGGTGCATTAGAGCGGTGAATCGCGCACGCTTATCGCGGCGTCTCGCGTTTGCGACGCGGACCGTGTGGCCTTGCCCCACAGTCAACCCGGTCGGCACACCAGACTGGTGCTTTCGGAGCTCAATACCCGGCCTGCGCTTCCCCTGCGAACGCTCCGCGCACGCCCTTGCGGTCGCACACGCTTGACTCGGGGCCATGACCGGTCGCTTCTGTCCCTCGGATGAAGCGTGTGGGCTACGGCGTCGCCTCCGCAGTTGCGGTCTCGGGCTGCTTCTTCGGCTTTTTGTAGGTGACGACCTTCTCGTTGCGCACCACGGCGCCGCGCCGCATGGTGATGGACGACTGGGAACTGTAGAAGTCGATCTTCTGTAGAACGGGCGCCAGCTTTAGCACGATGCCCATCGTTTGTTTCAGGGCGCCCTTGATTCTCTTAGCGTCCGG
>Ga0055451_10000093_pt1 | contig 30049 bp, 14 predicted proteins | sample China_Galinas_PW_3_FD_57745 | JGI IMG/M metagenome (GOLD analysis project Ga0055451, IMG submission 57745) | Wetland microbial communities from San Francisco Bay, California, USA, that impact long-term carbon sequestration - China_Galinas_PWB_D2 | ecosystem: Environmental > Aquatic > Marine >... | reverse complement strand
ACGGGAGTGCGGCAGGTCGTTTTCCGACGACAGCGGGAGGTTCACCTACCAGCCTGCGGTTGCGGTGTTCGACCGGGAGGTTTACGTTCCGCTGGCGCGGAGCAACGACCTGCGCTACGGTCGACGGCGCCCGCGGATAGCGCCGTGCCGGGCACCCCCACATGGCCACGCGAGCGTGGCCATACCACCCGCCCACCCGTCGCGGCGCATTGGACGATTCACCACAGACACCTATGATATCGTGATGAGCGAATCTCGATTCACGGTTCCAGCCGATCTCGATGCGGGGGTACTGAAAGGCGAATCCGTTGTGAAACGATTTCACGGCACTACTGTTCGTGCGCGCTGGCTTCGTTACGGGATTCCTCTGTGCCTGATCGTCCTGGCACTCCTCGTCTACATGCCCGCGCTGGATGCGGGCTTCTCGCGCTGGGACGACGACGATCTGGTACACCGGCAATTCGATCACCTCACGCTGACCATGGACAATTTGGCGTGGATGTTCTCGACGACGTTCAGCGGCCACTATCAGCCTCTGACCTGGATCAGCTACGCCGTGGATCAAAGCTGGTCCAGCCTCGATCCGTTCGCGTATCACCTGACCAACGTCTTGCTCCACATTATGACGATGTGCGCGTTTTACTTTCTTGCAAGGCGCTTGCTCGCCATCGGGACCGACCATCGTTGCACATTCGACAGTGCCCCCGTGATGCTCTCGGGCGCGTTCGCTGCTTTCGTATTCGGTATTCATCCGCTACGGGCGGAATCGGTCGCCTGGATCGCCGAGCGGCGCGACGTCCTTAGTGGATTCTTCTACGTTGTAGCGGTGGCATGTTACGTGCGGTATGCGGCATCGCTGACCGGCGGCCTGGCGCCGCATGAAGAGGCGCGAGTCGCTTCGGTAGGGCGGCGGTACTACGTGGCCTCTGTAGGGCTCTGCCTGCTTTCGTTGTTGTCGAAGGCTTCCGCGATGACGATTCCATTCGTGCTGCTCATTCTTGATGTCTTTCCGCTGCACCGATTCAAGCACGACCGGTGGCAACGCGGTGGGCGCGCGCGCGTGTGGCTCGACAAGATTCCATTTCTGGTGCTTGCGCTGGTAGCCGGCGTCATGGCGCTGGCAGCACAATCCTCCAGCGGCGATATGTATTCGCTCGCGGAACACGATATTCCGGCGCGCTTCGCGCAGGTCTGCTATGGGTTGGTGTTTTATCTTTGGAAAACCGTGTGGCCTGTAGGGTTGGGGCCGCTTTACGAGATTCCAACCCACGAGATTCTTGTGGGTCGATTGTTGTGGGCAAGCCTGCCCGTGGCACTGGTCCTCACGATCGTGACCGTATGGCAGTCGCGGAAGTGGCCCGCCGTGGCGACGGCACTTGTCTACTACGTCCTGGTTGTGACGCCTGTGTTGGGGCTGGTGCAGACCGGTCCCCAGTTGGTGGCTGACCGCTACAGCTATCTCTCGTGCCTGGGATTGGCGGTGCTTGCCGGGGCCGCACTGTTGGGCGCCATGCAGCGCACCTCAACCTCTCGACGATCCGGTCGCCGCGCGGGCATCCTGCTCGCGGTAGGGCTCGTGGTGGCCGCCCTGGCGAAATCGACGATGAATCAGGTCGGGTACTGGCAAACGCCGCTCACTTTGTGGTCCCGCGGCGTCATCGTGAGTCCCAATAGCGCCATCGCCATGGTGAATTATGCGGATGCCCTCATGAAGTTGGGCACGCCGCCGGGAGATGAATTAGCCGAAGGCTTTTACGGAAGAGCCCTTGAGATAGATCCCGACGATGCGGTGGGTCTTCATCACTATGCGGATTTGCTGAATCGAAGTGGGCGTACGGATCAGGCGATCCGCCATTACATTCGATCGCTGGCGATCGATCCCACGCGGCACCGTGCTTGTCTGTCGCTGGGGCGGGCTCTTGTAGATGCGGGCAGGCCGGACCTGGCTTTGGAGGTTCTGCGCGACGGGGCGCGCCGCAATCCCGAGGCCTTCGATCTATGTGATTACCTGGCTCGATTGCTGGCGACGCACCCCGACGAAGAGATCCGTAACGGAGAAGAGGCGCTTGCGCTGGCACAAAAAGTCTACGAGGCACGCCGCCAGCCGCACCTCGACAGCATGACCACCCTGGCCTACGCGCTGGCCGAAGTCGGAAAGTTCGATCTCGCGGTGGCGATGGGCCGGCAAGTCGTGCAAATCGCGGAATCTCGCGGCTTACAGAGCAAGGCGATGACCATGCAGAGTCGCGTGGATCTCTTTCAACGCGGGGAAGCCTACCACGGCGGACCGTAGTCACCATCAGGGTGCCGGGTCATTCGGGACGTGCGGGTGAATGCACGCGCATCTCGGTGACGACCCCGGAGGGGTCGCGGCATGTAGCCACGGGTGGAGCGAAGTCCGCCGTGAGGCGGACTTCGGCGTAACCCGTGGACGGCGCCGGGCTCGAACAGGACCGCCCCGGTAGGGGCGGAGGACGATTCGCAAAGGCTCTATTGATTTCTCAGTGGTTCCGGGCTCTGTTCCTTCGCCCCGGGGCGACGTGGGAGAATGGGATTCTCTCCCACGGGTTCCGCTCTCCGCCGGCGAACTCTACCCGTGGCTACGACCTTTGCCCCTTCGAGGCAAGTCGATGTCCCATCGAAAGTGTCACGGACCCGGCTGATTCAGGCGGACCCTACATCGGTGACAAACATGTGTCCCGGCTCGTGTGTGATGGCGATATCGAGCTTCGCACGCAGTAGCGCTTCCATCGGCGTCACGCCGCATGCCCAGAACACGGGGACCTCGTCAGGCCCGATGGACACTGCGTCGCCGTAATCAGGCCGGGCGAGATCTGCAATTCCTAGAGCGTCCGCGTCGCCCACATGAATCGGCGCGCCGTGCGCGTGCTCCATGGGGCTTGTGACGGTCGTGGCCAGCCTTGCTTGTTCCGGCGACATGGGCCTCATGGACACCACCAACCGGCCCGCGAACCGCCCCGCCGGGTGGCACATTCGATTCGTGCGATACATCGGCACGTTGCGGCCCTCTTCGACGTGACGTACGGGCAGGCCCGCGGCGACGAGGGCGGCCTCGAACGTAAAAGAGCAACCAAGGAGAAAAGACACGAAGTCGTCACGCCACACGCCCGCAATCTCGTGTGGACGGTCCACGCAACTTCCTTGCTGGAGGATGCGGTATCGCGGAAGGTCCGTTCGCAGGTCGGCGTCTTCGGCGGTGTCACGCGGAGTGTAAGAGCCCACCGACAAGACCTCCATGAGCGGGCAGGGTTGCGCGTTGCTTTGACAGAACGCGCGGAATTCGTCCGCGGTGTCGGCCGGCAGAATGACCAGATTGGCCTGGGCGAATTTGATGGCGAGACCGGCCGTTGGTCCGACGTGCGCATTGCGGCGGCACGCCGACCGAACCTCCAACCCTGTGGATTCCGGCCCCAGCGCGGTCATATTCGCGCCTCCCCAGTACTGACGGAAGATAGCGCGTGCCGTAATTCGTCACTCTTCATTCCACAGAGCCGCGCCACCACGAGCGATGCCAGGAGATTTTCGGCAAATCTGGGGACGGCGCGACCGATTTCTTCGACCGTGCCGTCCACGTTCAGCCAGACGACGCCGTCGTTCACCCATGCGCCGCGGTCGACGGCCTGGACGCCCGAGACGAATAAGTTTCGCCCCTGATGCTTGCGGGCCAGTGGTCGCACCCTGTTGTCATCGTAGTTGAGAATGAGCACGTCGTCCGGATGGTGGTTCATGAAAACGCGGCTCTTGATGCGCACGTATTCCGCTACCGATCGGTGGCGATCCAGGTGGGCCTCGTCGATATTCAGCAAAACGGCGATGTGCGGTCTGAAATGAACCACGGATTCGAGCTGAAAGCTGGACACCGCCAGGGCGATCGGATGATCCACGGAACGGTCGTCATCGCCGGATGAATCCACGAGAATCTGAGCAAGCGGCATGCCGCGATTGCCACCGATCATGATGGACCGCCCGGCCGTGACAAAAAGGGCCTGCAACAATTCCACCGTGGTTCGCTTACCCACCGTGCCGGTGACCGCGATGATCGGTCGATCGCACAGTTGAAACGCCAGTTCGAGCCCACTCATGATTGGAATGCCCGCGCGGTGCAGCGCATCTAGAATCGGGGCGTCCGGGCGGACGCCGGGACTGGCGACAACCACACTACAATCGCGGAACGCCTCCAGCGTGTGCCCGCCCGTCTCCACACCGGCTACCTTGATGCCGGTCTCCAGTGTCACGGCTCGTTCATCGGAAATGACCGCATGGTGGCCGCGTTTGGTAAGCAGCTTCGTCGTGGCCCGACCGGTTTCACCGTACCCGAGCACCCCCACCGTCAGCGGGGCCGGCTTTTCCAGCGGGGATGCCGTCGTCTGTCGGCGAATCTCTTCCAGGACGCGAAGGCTGTGCGAGGCATCGAGACCATCCACACGGACCTCCCGGCGACCCGTCATCCCATCCACCGCGCCACCGTCACGAACGACCGTCTCGATGTCCGCCGCGGCGGCAGCCGCCGACGGAAGAAGACACTCTCCGCTTAGGACCGACAGCGCCCCCGCCAGGCCATAAGCGCCCCAGTTGGATACGCCCGCCACGATGCAGAAGTCCGTAGACACCACGGTGGCGATTTCGCGTCCGCGCAGAATTCCATTGGCGGGCTGCTTGGCGTCGAATACCGCCGAGAACACCTTGCCCATGCCGATTTCGTTACCGCCGTCGCCGATGCCGATAGTCGTCAGCCCGGTATGGCTCGCCTGGAGGAACAACTCGTCGAGTGGTGCGGTGTGTGCGGAAATGTCCTCGCCGCGCATGTTGTGGTAGTGTCCATCCACGCCGCGCCCAGCGCGTTCGACCGACAACAGATGGGTGGGCCGCGCGCGTTTGAGGTAGTCATCAGTGTCGATGACTGGCTCCAGTCCCAGCGCACGAAAGAGCGGCGCGTTCCAATTGTCGGTGATGTAGTCCACTTGTACGCCCAAGGCCGTCAGCGCTTCGCCCAGGCATTTCGCGCCCGGTGGGCCGTCCGTCTCACCCGCGGAGGCAGACGGAATGTAGAACCCGCTGACGATCCCGACGCGCGTGGCCAGCCGTAGCGTTTGGGCCGCCAGCCGGAGTTGATCCGAGACAACCAGCGCGAAAATATTTCGACCGCCAGGGTCTTGCGCGATGAGGTTTTCAATGGATGCGATACGTGGGTTCATGTTGGCGACCGGGCCATCGTGTTATTCCATGCCGGGCATCTCTGCACGGACCAGCGTTCTAACAGCTTTGACTTGACGGATCCGTGTGCCACCGCTCCTGCGCGGTGCGCTCATCGGACGCCAATCGCCCATCAGGGCTGGGCACTGCTCAAGAGCAGTGGCACACGCAGAAGCCTACGGGCTGGGTGGCATGGGCAAACTTGTTTGCCCGTGCCCATCCGATCGCCGACACGGGCAAGCTATGGCTTGCCCATGCCACCCATCAAATCACGCGCGAAGGGGCACTGGTCCATCTACGAGACTCCTTGGCACGCCTTGGTCCATATTACCCGAACGGCGCGCCGAATCCTCCTCCGCCCGGCGTTTCCAGGATGAGCCGATCACCGGGTTTGACGGACGCGTGCGCGATGGAAGGCAATTCTACCATCTTCTTGCCGTCTGCCCGACACAACCTATTTTTCCCTGGTTGCCCGCTCTGACCGCCGGCCAGTCCGTAAGGCGACGATGTGCGCCGCTGGCTGAGGATCGACACCTCCAGCGGTTCAAGAAACTCCAGTTCGCGGATGACGCCGTCGCCGCCGCGAAATTCTCCGTCGCCGCCCGAACCGTGGCGGATGGCGAACCTCTTTACGCGAATGGGGTATCGCGCTTCCACGACCTCGGGATCGGTCATGCGCGTGTTGGTCATGTTGGTGTGTACGGCATCCGCCCCGGAGAATCCGGGCCCGGCGCCGGCACCGCCGCAGATGGTCTCGTAGTATCCGAACGAATCGTCGCCGATCAGAAGGTTGTTCATCGTACCCTGGCTCGCCGCGACGGTACCTAAGGCGCCGAAAATCGTGTCCACGATTCGCTGCGAGGTCTCCACGTTCCCACCGACCATGGCCGGGCACTCGCCGGGGTCCTTCGACCCGCGGGGATTGAGCAGGCATTCCGGCAATACGATCTCGATTGGTGCCAGAACACCGGCATTTAGTGGAATGTCCTCGCTGATCAAACAGCGCAGACAGTACAGCACCGCACTGGTGACGATCGAGCGATTCGCGTTAAGGTTGCCCGGCACAACTGGACCGGTGCCGGAAAAGTCGATTCTCGCCTCGTCGTGTGCGATGGTGATGGCCACGTGAATGGGCGAGCCGTCGTCCAGCTTATCCTCGAATTCGTGCACGCCGTCGGGGATTTCGCGCAGCGCCGCACGCATCTTACGCTCGGCCGCTGTCTGGATGTGTCGCATGTAGCTCAGCACGACCTCCGTGCCGGATTCATACGCAAGCGCCTGCAAGCCTTGCACGCCGGCCTGGTTGGCTGCCACCTGTGCAGCGATATCCGCGAGGTTGTCTTCAGGGGCGCGAGATGGGTGGGAGGCCTCCACGAGCAAACGCCTTAGCTCATCTTGCTGCGGTCGCCCCTCTCGAATCCAACGGAATGCGCGAATCAGCACGCCCTCCTCTGCCAGAGTCCGCGAGTCGGCCGGCATGGAACCCGGTCGCGTGCCGCCGATCTCCGCGTGATGGGCGCGGCTGGCTACGAAACACAGCAGCCGTCCATCCGTTTCGTCATGCACCGGCGTGATCACCGTGACATCGTTGAGATGCGACCCGCCACGATAGGGATCGTTGGTGACGAACACCTCGCCCGGCGCCGGTTGACCGACATCTTCGACCAGCGCCTTCACGCAATCGCTCATGCCACCGAGGTGGACGGGAATGTGCGGTGCGTTGACGACCAGGTCACCTTGTGCCGTAAAAATGGCACAGGAATAGTCGAGTCGTTCTTTGACGTTCGTGGATAACGCCGTCCGCCGAAGCGTGGCACCCATCTGTTCGGCGATGGCCGAAAACCGACTGTTGAATAGCTCTAGTCGAATGGGGTCCGCTTCCCGTGATCGTACCTCTTGCGCCGCGCCGCCTGACGTATACTCGAGTATCAGGTCGCTGGCTGACGCCATCCGCGCGATCCAGCCTGAGTCAACGACGATCGTACTCGAATCATCAATTACGATCGCGGGACCGTTCACGTATTGCCCCGTCGACAGACTGGAGCGGCGGTGTACCGGCACCTCGACTTCCATTCCGCACACGACCATGCGCGTCTCTTTGATCGACCCGCCATCAGCCGACCGTGCGGGCACTTCGATTGTGGCGTCGCTCTGCCGGCCCGCGATTTGCTCGACACGGACGACACGCACCTCAATCGTGCGGCCTTCGTGTATGTATCCGTACAATCGTCGATGGGCATCTTCGAAGGATCGCGCGGAAGCCTCGGGCGAAGTCGCATCTATGGTAATGAGCGTGGCTTGGCCCTCGTAGCACAAGTCCCAACTGCATTTCCGTTCTTGTAGCCGGGCGTCGTCCACTCCCTGGGCGATCAAGTCGCGCCGCAGGGCTTCGCTCATTTCCTGAAACACCGGAGCCAATACCCGACTCGTCGATTCATCCAGCACCTGCCGCACGCTTCGCTGGGAAATGCGCCTGATATCCGCCACACCAATGCCAAGCGCGCTGAGCACGCCCGCATACGGGCTGATGTGGATCTTCGTCATGCCGAGAATTCGCGCAATCGCACAGGCGTGCTGTCCTCCCGCGCCGCCGAAGCTGCTCAATACGTAATCGCGTACGTCATATCCTCTCGACACGGAGACCTGTTTGATGGCGGCGGCCATGTTGGCGTTGGCAATCTGCACGAACCCCTCGGCCAGTTCGGTCGGTGCCATCTGCCTCCCCGTGGCTTTGGTGACCTCGGTAGCCAGAAATTCCAGGTGGCTTGTGAGGGTGTTTACGTCGAGCCGAAAGGGAAAGCACACCGGTACGATTCGCCCGAGGAAGACATTCATGTCGGTGACGGTGAGAGGTCCGCCGCGTCCGTAGCAAGCCGGTCCCGGATCCGCGCCGGCGCTCTCCGGTCCGACGGTCAGCATTTGTCCGTCGAAGGTGCAGATGCTCCCACCGCCGGCCGCCACGGTTTCGATCGCCAGCATCCGTGTCATCAGACGCACGCCGGCCTTGACCGTTTCGTCTTGATACTCGAATTCGCGCGGCGGTGGATCGATCCGTGACACATCGGTACTCGTGCCGCCCATGTCGAATCCGATAGCCTTCCCAAATCCCGCGGCGCGAACCGTATATGCGCATCCGATGACACCGCCGGCCGGACCGCTGAGGATGGTGTCCTTTCCCGTCACCGCGTCGCTCGACACGAGTCCGCCGTTGCTGGTCATCAGGTAAATGCGACCCTCAGGAATGTCCCGCCGCATGGAAGTGACGAATCCCTGAATGACCGACCCAAGGTACGCATCCACCACGGTCGTATCACCGCGCGGCACGATGCGCTGTAAGCGTGCGACCCGATGGGATAGCGATGTGTGTTCGAAACCGAGTTCGCGTGCGAGGTTCGCCACCATTTCTTCATGTGCGGGATTCTCGTACGCGTGCAGCAGCACGACCGCCAGCGCTGTCGCGCCCGAGGCACGCGCGCACTCAAGTTGCCGGCGGATTTCCTCGGGATTCGGCGCTTGAAGCACACCACCGTCAGCACCGATTCGCTCGTCTATCTCGACGACAGTCCGATACAACTCGTCGCGCTTACGGATGTGGAGCTTGAACAGGTCCGGTCGATCCTGGTAGCCGATCCGCAGCACATCGCCAAAACCACGGGTGGTCACCAGTGCCACATCCGCACCCTTTCGTTCAAGGAGGGCGTTCGTGGCGCGCGTTGTGCCCAGGTAGACGTCCACGGGTCCGATCGGATCACCTGGCGCAAGACCCATGAGGTAACGCATCGCAAGTACCGGTGCGTCCAGTCCCGAATCGAGTTCGTAGGCCATACCCTGCTCGGGCGTTATGGGCAGCGGCGTCTCCAGCGAAAGTGTGCCTGTACCCCCATCGAAATCGAGGATCTTGATTGGATCGTTGTTGGCTACGCATGAAACTAGCAATCGTAGACGCGCGCCCTGCCAGAGCCGTGCAGGTTCTCCTATTCGCTGCTCGTCTCGAATGACGTCGGGCGTCGAGGTGTTGCCCACTACACCGCGCACCGCGCCGGAACTGAGCAGTTTATGGGTTTGGATCGATCCGTCGGTTCGCCGAGCCACGACGTCCGTGAACGTGCCGCCCACGTCGATAGAGAACTGCCAATGTGGTCTTGTCATCAGGTTCCAGGCGGCCTCCGCAGACCGGCCGCCTCGCAGCGCCAACGCTGTGCCCCAAGGCTATGCCACCGGCGCGGTGCCTTACTTCTTCCCATGGCACTGCTTGAATTTCTTCCCGCTGCCGCAGGGGCATGGCTCGTTGCGGCCCACCTTGGGCTGTTCGCGGCGAATGGTCTCCACCTTGTTTTCCACGCCCTGGGCGCGCATGGCCGCCGCCTCGTCTGCGGCGGCCCCGGCAAACCCGGCGCCCGTGGCGTCGCTATGCACGACGGCCATCGCCCGTGCCGTAGGGGCCGCGGCCACGCTGCGCCCGTCGCCACCCGCGCGCACCTTGAAGATGATGTCGGTCACCCGTCCGTCGATTCGCGCCCACATCTGGTTGAACAGGTCGCGCCCCTCGATCGAAAACTGACTCTGCGGATGCGCCGTGTCGCCGCCGAGAGGACGCTGCATGATGGCGCTCTTCAAATGGTCCATTTCGAGAAGATGGTCTTTCCAAGCCTGGTCGTAGATGCGTAGCAAGACGTATTGTTCGAGTTGTGTCAGCTCCCACCGCAGCATTTCGCGACCCTGCGCCAGAAGGGCGCCCTGCCAGTCACCATTCGATTCCGCGAACCGCTGCTCGTTCCAGGCACGCCCGAAACGGCCCTTTGCCCACTCGGTGGCTTCCTCTCGGCTCTTGCCACTCGTTTTCTTTTCAATCTCCTCGGCAAGCCGACCCTCGAAGAAGGAGCGGTTGAGTGACATAAGTTCGTTACGAACTTCTTCGGCCGTTCTGCCCTGGATATGGTCGATTTGCCAATCGAGCTGGAATTTGCTGTTCGCCCAGCGCATGACGAGTTCGGCCGACGCCGCATGATCCGATCCGTCTTCGGCAAAGGCGCGATCCACGCAGGTTTCCACCGGATAGGCGATTTCCCGCTCGTAATAGGCCTCGCGCACGCGTGCCTTCATAAGCGACGCCACCTCCTGCCGCGGGACGTCGACCAGGTCCTCCGGACTGAGCTTGATGCCGAATTTGCCCAACGCCCACTCCGTCACCGCGCGGTGCGGAAAATGAGGGTCGAGAAACATGGCGATGCCATCCAACTCGATGCCTTCGATGTGCGTACGCGCCGCCTCCAGAAGGGCGTCCTCGATATCATTGGGGGCCATACGCCGCATCTGGTTCTGCGTAAGCGACAGCTTGTATTGGCGCTGCGCCCATTGTGCCAGACCTCCGACATCCCACTGTTTGGGGTCTTCTTCCACGTCGATGTACTCTCCGATCGACGTGCGAATGGCGTCTTGGGCTTCGTCGATCGCTTTGGTGCGTATGCTGGCCATGGCCAGGTCGAGGTCATCCGTGGCGATGCCGTCCTCTTCGATGGCAAGGTCCAACTGGCTCCGACACCATTCGGCCACACAGGTACGGTGATAGTTTCCTCCGAGGATCTGGTGCAGTGTTGTGTCGATGGTGTTGTCGATCGTGTTGAAAATCAGCGAAGGCAGGTCGCGCTCCTCCAGAATGCGCTGACGGGCCATGTAGAACTCTCTGCGCTGAAAGTCCATCGGCTCGTCCCATTCCAACAGGTGCTTCCGCGTCGAGAAGTTGCGCTCCTCGACCTTACGCTGCGCTCGCTCGATACCCTTGGTCAGCCGTTTGTCCTCGAGACTGCTGCCTTCGGTGAAACCGAGTTTCTCCATCATGCGCAGCATCCAGTCGGGCATGAACAGCTTTAGCAGATCGTCCTGCAAAGACAGCGAAAACCGCGATGATCCCGGATCGCCTTGTCGACCCGATCGCCCGCGAAGTTGGTTGTCGATGCGCCGCGCCTCGTGCCGCTCCGTACCGATGATGTGCAGACCGCAAGGCACGTTGATGGGGCATACGGTGCGCCCAAGGGCTGGAAACCGTGGGTCGATTTTGGGCTTGAAGCAGTGCGCGCAGTTGGTGGCTGGATCGTAATCTTCACAGTGGATGCAGCATTTCGTCGTGCCGGGCGGATAGAGCACGCCCGCCGAACCACCCTCCGGAATCTCGCCCGGGACCCTGCACTTTTCGTACACGACGCCGGCACCGAGCTTGATGTCGGTACCGCGACCGGCCATGTTCGTCGCCACCGTCACATTGCCCACCGGTGTCTTGTCGCGACCCTGTGTCGATACGGTCGTATGACCCGCCTTGGCCACGATTTCCGCTTCGCGCGCGTGATTCTTGGCGTTGAGTACCTCGTGCTCGATGCCGTATCGGCGGTCCAGTAGCTGTGAAATCTTCTCTGAATTCTCCACACTCGTGGTGCCGACCAGAATCGGACGCCCCCGCGCCATATCGCCCATGGCCTCGTCGTAGACCTCGAGCATGAACCGCATCACCCGATTGTCGCCGAACTCCGCCGCGTTGAACTGAGCGATAGCTTCGTTGATACGATCCGTCGGTTGCCCCTGTTTTTCCAGAATGGGTCGCAGGGCGGTCAGCAGATCCGCGATCAGGAACGGATCGGCGGGGCGTCCACGACGGCGCACCTCGTGAATCTCCTCGACGATGGCCTCGTACTTCTGCTCGGTGCTGCGGTACATCTTGTCGTTATGATCTACGCGATTGACGGGGCGATTGGTGGGAATCTCGATCACTTCGAGTCGGTAGATCTTGTCGAATTCCGTCGCCTCGGTCATGGCCGTCCCCGTCATGCCGGCCTTGACGCGATAGAGTTTGATGAAGTTCTGAATGGTGATCGTCGCCAGCGTCTGCGTCTCTTCCTTGACGCGCACGTGCTCCTTTGCCTCGATCGCCTGGTGCAGTCCGTCCGACCACTGACGACCGTGCATCAGCCGGCCCGTATGAGGATCGACGATGATGATCTGCCCGTCCTGCACGACGTAGTCGACGTCTCTCTGGTAGACCTTGTGCGCCCGGAGTGCGTTCTCGATCAGGTGCGGCCACTCCATGTTCCCGCCGCTGTAGAGGCTGCCCAGGTCCAGCAGCTCCTGTGCGATGGTGACCCCCTCGTGCGTAATGCCGGCCTGCTTTCGTTCCAATTGGATGATGAAGTACTTGCGATACTGCTCCGATGCCGGCAATCTCAGGACGTCGTTCTCGTATGCCTGTATCGCCTCCACCTGATCATCCGTCAGGAAGTCCGGCCCCAGCGTCGCCACCCGGGCATCGTCGTCATCGCCGCCTTCCTCGGCGGCGGCCTTGTCGCCGGTTTTTTTCTTTTCGCGATAGCCGAGAATGCCGAGTGCATCCCCAAGTTTCGGAATGTTATGCGTATTGCCGTCGAACTTGTGCACAGTCGCCTTCACTTTGCGATCCCACGAGGTCTGACGCCGGACGAGTTCCTCAGCCACTTTGTCCGCGCGCGGATAGCGTGTCACGTCGTCATGGGCGGGTCCGGAGATAATCAGCGGGGTGCGCGCCTCGTCGATCAAAATCGAATCGACCTCGTCCACGATGACGAAATCGAGGTGCCCCTGCACCTGGTCGGCAAACCGTGTCTTCATGTTGTCACGGAGATAGTCGAAGCCGAACTCGGCGTTGGTGCCATAGGTGATGTCGCACGCATACGCCTTGTGGCGGATGCCCTCATGACCGCCCGGATCGACCTGCGCCTGGATGTAACCGACGGAAATGCCGACCAACTCGAAGATCGGCGCCGCAAACTGGGCATCGCGCTCCACCAGGTAATCGTTCACCGTGATGATGTGGACTTTCATCCCGCAGAGGACTTTGAGAAAGGCGCCGAGGTGACACACAATGGTCTTCCCCTCGCCCGTCCGCATCTCGGCGATCTTGCCTTCGTACAGCACGCGCCCGCCGATCAATTGGCAGTCGAAATGGCGATGGTTTTGCGCCCGGCGCGAGGCCTCGCGCAGCACGGCGAAGGCCTCCTGAAAAATGCCTTCCTCCTCCAGGACGGCCGTCAGTTTTGTGTCCCGTTTGCGAAATTCCTCGCGGTAATATTCGTCCGCACGTTGAGTGGCCGGGAGCCCGCGCCACCACGATTCAATCGGCGCGATATGCGGAGCGATGCGTGTGCGAAGGCCGGCGGCGCGGTCGAGCAAGTCCTGCGACAACTCCTTTCGGATTTGTCGAACAACGTCGCCCCGTTCGTCCTCCGGCACTTCGTCTATTTTCGCTTCCGCGCAACGCGCGGCGAAACGCTCGTCATAATCCCCGCGGATTCCGGATTCGAGTTCACTGATTCCCGGAACCTGCTTCCTGTAGTTCTTGAGAAGGCGGTCGTTACGCGTACCGAATAGCTTGCGTGGTAGCTTCTTGACGCGCCCGATTAGCGTGCCTGCAACACCCATGAGAAACCTCTCTAATGGCGTGGAAGAATGTCTTGAATGAACGAACCTGCGGGACGACCCATACGGCGTCAATAGCTACGGGCCGTAGAGCCCTCCAACGCGGCTGCGCGACCGGCATCGCAACTGGCGCGCAAGGGCGAGCGAGGCCGCAATGCGCCGGCACGGCGGGCGCTGAGACCGACTGTCGGCATTGGCCACCGTGTCCACGTTTCGCGTGGATTGCCCGCGCGAGGCTTCGGTCGGCATCACCCACTGCAACGCCGGGATCGTTGAAGAGAGACCGCTACGGAGTGTGATCGGGCAGCGGAAGACCGTGAATCCGACCGCCGCGACAGCGGCAATCCCGGCACGTACCCGCGCGCATCCACGCGGCGAACTGGGAATGAGTCTCGAACTTGCGCCATCGAGGGACATCGGCGCGGATTATAGCACGCCTATCGCGGCATAAAAGAGCCCCGACCGATTCTCACAAGGAACCGGTCGGGGACTCATGAATTACACGAGTTTCGACGTCGGACGTGCCTAGAATCGCCTCCTTGAAAGCCTCAGGACGCCCAGGCCCAGCAGGCTGGCAAAAAACGCCGGCAGCATGCCGAATCCGCAAAATGCGCCCGTGCCGGTCGGCCGCTGGGTATGACTGCCCGCCGGCGTCTCGGTCGGCGGTTTGTCCGTGCCCGGCGGCGGCTCCGGCACCGTGATGGGCGACGTCACCCGAATCTGCGCAGAGACGGACGGTACGTCGTTGGCCGCGACGATGCCGTCGTCAACCTTCATCACCACGGTGTATACCCCCTCGATCTCGAACGTCTTGGTGACGACGGAATTGCCTTCCAATACCTCATCTTCACCGTTTCCGCCGGTGAACTCGAAGCGGAAGCTCAACGGATCTCCGTCCGGGTCGTATGACAACTGACCGTTCAATTGCACCGTGAGCGGTGCAGGGCCGATGCGCGTGCCGTCCGCAAGGACCGGCACCGGCGGTCGGTTGCCCACGGCGGAGAGCACGACAACCTGGCGTGTCGTGTCCACCGACGCATTCTCGTCGTCGGTGACAGTCAGGAGGACGGTATAGGAGCCCGGACTCGCGTACACGTGCGTGCGCGTTTGGAAATCGGTCCCGGTGCCGAACTGTACCGGCGTGCCATCATCGAAGTCCCATCGGTATCGCAAGACGCCACCTTCGGGGTCTGACGAGGCGCTGGCGTCGAACACGACGGTGCCACCCTCCACCACCGGGTCGCCGTTCGCATTGAACACGAAGCTGGCGATTGGCGGCTGGTTTTCCACAATGACCTCTTCCGGAGAGGTCACCGTGATAGTCGGACCTACCCAAAACGAGATGCCGCCGCGATCCACGCCGCCCCGCACGTCGAAAAGGAGAGCCGTCGGGTGATACGTGGCTTGCAGGATACCGGCCGGCAGGACGTACTCGTGTACGACCTTACCGTCGAGCACGCCGGGTGGGCCGCTGGTCGGATACCGAACCGGGGCCGTATTATCATCGAAATCCCACACGACGTCGATTCCGTCGCCGTCCGCGTCGGATGACCCGATGGCGTTGAACGTCACCGAGAGCGGGCTGGTGCCGGACGTCGGCGAAACCGTAATGGACGGCAACGGGTTGGAATTGCCCACCACAATCTCGATCGAATCGTCATCTGATTTCCCGCCTGCATCGGTCACCGTCAACGTGGCGGTGAACTTGCAGGGATTGCTCGAGCTACAGAACGAGCCGTCTGTTCTTCGGTCGTAAAAGTGGTGAACGTCGGTCATGGCCTCACCCGGTAACCCCTGCGGGTTCGCACTTGCGCCGTCACCGAAACTCCATTGGTAAATCAACTCGTTGGGATCCTGTGTCTCCTGGTCGAACGAGCCGTTGGCACTGAAGATGACATCACGAGGTGCCGGACCGCTTATCTCTACAGCCGAGATCACGGCCGTGGGACTACTGTTGGTGACAATCACATCGACCGTGTCGATACCGGCTTTTCCAACAGAATTGGTGGCACGGAGCGTGACCGTAAACTCGCCGTCGGTTTCGTAGGTGTGCGAGGTTTGCGCCCCCGAGGCCGTGCCCTCGCCCGGGCCGAAATCCCACGCGAAAGTGAGTGGTAGACCTTCGGGGTCGGTGGAGCCCCGCGCATCGAATAGAACGGTAAGTGGCGCACTGCCTGAATCCGTGCTCGCAGCGATGACGGCGGTGGGATTGGTCTGGACCAGGCCGTCCTCAATGGTGAGGGCCTGGCTATACTCCGTGATGCCGGTGGTCGCAAACGTGAATCGATCACCGAGGCCGAATGGCTCGGTTCCTTCCTTGATGACGAAACTGACGGCGCCACCGAGGGACGTGTAGACTCTTCCGGCCGCCGCGCAATTCGGAGTCGCCGCGCCGCACGTGAACGCGTGCGGATAAGGATCGTCCCCCGGGTTATTCGGTGTCGGCTGTGTTTGCGAACCGTTCACCAGCCATTCCTGTCCGTTCCCGTCAATACACTGGAGCACCCACGATTCCGTCCGCGCGGTGTTGGCGTCGTTGGGTCCGACGTTCACGATAAGGTCTTGCACGCTCCCATTGCCTTGGTTGTTCCGCCCGCCACGCGCCAGCGTGCTCGCCTGTTCCGTGCCGTCCGGCGTGGTGCCGGGTACGAGCTTGGCAAACAGGAAATACCGTCCGTTGGGAATTTGCGACGCATTCCAGAACTCGGTGAATTGCGTCGTGCCCGTCGTGCTCTTCCGTAGCGGATTCGCGACTGCGGCGCACGTTGAGCCGGCCCCACAGTCCTGCAACGAGACGCTGCACCGCGAACCATCGGTGCAGGTACCGAATACCGGAGTGGCACTCGCCGGGTCCGGTAAGCCGGTGACCGAGTCCGCGTCCACGTAGTATAGTAGAATATCCGTTCCGCCGTAGATGTCGGTCGCTTCGTACTGAATGCGGTAAAGGTCGCCGACCGAACTACCGCCGGGCGGATGGATGAATCTCAGACCCGGAATATTCGTGGGTCGCCATTGGAGCGTCAGTTGCACCGAACCGTCGGGATCCGCGACGACGTTCGTAATGTCCAGTCCCGTCCACCGGCCATCCTGCCAGATCGCCCTTGGATTCGTTTCGAAATTGAACCTGGTTACGTTGGATGTTCCGGGCCAGACATCGCCGCCGTCACCGGTGTTACCGCCACTGGAACAGTCCACCAGGTCATTCCGCCCGTCCGCTTGGACAATTCGGAAGTTGAATGGGTCTGTCCGCTGCTGCAGTGCGAGCGATTCGGCGTTGGCACGGAAGTCGTTGGTCTTGAGGATGAGCATCCCGCGGCCGGGGAAGGCGCGATCGGTCCCGCTGCCGGCCGACCAGAAATAGTACCGCTCTCCCCGTAATTGACCGCTGGAGTCGGCGACGTCGTTTTCCAGGTAATAGTAACTGTTATCCCGCACCAACTCCGCCGGGGGAAGAATCAGTGTCGTTTCGACGTTGGGCGTAAGCACGGTTTTCAGGCTTACGGATTCGATCCAACCGGACCTGTTCTCCTTAAGCGGCGGAACCGGGTGTACGATCGCGCCGGCATTGCCTCGCGATCCTGCCATGATATCCCATCGACCGATCGGGCAGTTTACGACGGCCGTACCCGGTTCCTCATACACATCGTAATCGTAGAGGTCCGGATATCTCTCCCATGCATGGAGGTACTCGTGCGCCGCATAGGCGATGGCCGCCGGCTCGTCGCGGCAGTCACTGCAGATCACGAGGTCGCTGAAAAACGGCGACGACGAGTTGTCTTGCGTGTGAATCGGCCAATTCAGGAGGGGAGAGCCGGGAAACAGGTTGGGACTATTGTATGAGCCGGCCGGTACGATCACGATCCCCGAAACCAATGTGTTCGAATGGGTAAATGTCGTGGTGCCCCTGGCACTCGGATAGCAGCACGTCCCGGATCGGCAGAGTCCGTTGTTGTAACAGTCACTGTCGGTCGTACACGTATCGGTGCTCGGACTGCAAAATTGGCCATTATTGACGAAGTTGTCGTCGATGAAGCCGTCCCAGTCGACCGATGGATCGAGCGCCTCCACCACGTCTTCCATGAGGCGCGATCGATTGAAGGGATAGTCTGAACCACTACCACTGTTCGGACTGAACGGATTCGAATCGATCGAATAGTTTTCCGAAAGTTCAGGTCGCACCTCGCCCTGATCGATCATGCCGTCAAGGTTGTAGTCACGGAACCCGAATGCCTCCTCCGGTCTGGAGCAACTGTAGCCGGCGGGACAATCACTCCCATTACCCGTACACATGACTTCGTTTGCCAGGCGGCAAGTCCCCGTCGATTGGTCGCAGATTTGTCCGCCTGGCTGCGCGCTCTGGCAATTGGAGCTGGTCGTACACGGGACCAACACATTCGGCGTACACCGGCCGGGGGGTAGGTATGCAGCGGTCGCTGCCGGCGTGGCGAAGGGGTGATAGGTCCCGTTCTCCAATTCCCAGTTATCGGTGACCGTGAGGTGCTTGCCGTCCCGGCGCCACGTCAGCCATTCCGTGAGGCAAACATCACCCGCGTCGTAGCCCTTCTCTCCGTGAATATTGATCGCGCCCGGACCGGCCAACACACCCATAAAATCGCGGTCGAGGTTCGGGCTCAAAGGATTGTGCTGCCCGAGATCCGCGCCGAAAATGGCCGTGTACGAACCTCCCGGGAGGTTGACCGTGTCTTTGGAGGGTGACGTGATTTCTCCCAGGCGCTTGTCGCCCGCACTGTGGTACCTCGACGAGGCCAGGTCGTCATGCTCAACCCAGCCGTCGTAGTAACCGAATTCTTCCTCCGGGAGAATGTCGGAATCCCAATCGTTGCCGCCCAACGCGAACAGCAGATTCGGTTCTTGCTGCGTGCCGCTCCCCGCGCCGTCCCAGCCGCCGCGGTTTGACCGGAACCACCGGCGATCCGTCTCTGACCCGACGATCGGTGGATTCGGCGCGTCCGGTTCGAAGGGACGCATTCGCACACCCTCGAGGTAGGAGAGAGGTGGGACGGACGGTATCCAAGGTGGCGGCGTGGACCCGTACCGCGTGGTCCACCAATCATCGAACCACTCCGGTTCGTCCGTATGCTCGACATATAGCGCAAACGTCCCCGGCTTCGGGATGACATAGCTGTATTGGTTGACGCCGGCATCCTGCATCATCTTGGTGCTGACCGCATCGTCGTTCTCGTCCAGGGTGTCAAAGAACATGTCGGGCGGGTCGTAGTAGCCGTTGCCCGTGCGAGCCGCCAGTGCTTGCGCATCGCCGGGATAATTGTTCTTGATGTACTCCCGCGAGACGGGTGTCCACACAGAGCCCGGGGATGAGCCCGACGGCGTCCATTTCACCAGAAAATCCTCAAACGGTTCGGCGAAGTCCACCGTACCGTTGTCCTGGTCAAAGTTGTCGAACTCGCAGCAGAAGATGGAATTGCCGCACACGATACCCTCAGGCAAGTTGGTGGCGTCGGGTTCGTTCGGGTAGCGATCGGCCAGAATGATACCGCCTTCCGCTACACACGCCGTCAACTGATCCGTTTCGAGACCCTCCGCGCAGCAATCGGGGAGATCGGGCGGTTCCTCGTCCGATCGAGGCGGAACGTAACAAAGCTGCGCGTCCCCGGGAAGGCCGGTATCTCCGTCGGGCGGCACACAGAAACCCAGCACGGTGTTGCACACCAGTTCCCCGCAGTCATCATCCGAGGTGCAAGGCACGGCCTTGCTGGGATCACACAGCGAAACAGCGTTGCTCCCGCTACCAAACGTGAGGCACGCAATGGGACCGGCTTGTGGACCATCCCCAACGCCGCAGTCCGCATCCGCATTGCAGGGTCTCAAGAGCGGAACCGTGCAGGTCGTGGAATTGAAGCTGTCGTCTCCGTCGAAATCGATCGCCGGCATGGCGAGATCGCCGCAGCCACGCGTATCACAGCCGCGTGGACCGGGCGGTATGCACATTTCGCTGGGAAACGGGGGCGTCGTGAAGCGTGTGCAATCCGTATGAGTCTTGCACGTTTCGCCGGACGCCGATCCCAGCAGGCAAAGGGAGCCCGGCGGGCAAAGCGGATCATTGCCCGGTTGGCTGCAAGGCGTGGACGAGCCGGCGCAGAACAACCCCATGCACCTTCCCCTGTCGCCGCACGTTTCAGGCGCACCGCACTGGGCATCAGTCCGGCAAGGCTGATTCGCCCCAAGGCAGGCGTTATCGGGGCCGGCACAATCGTTATCCGTCACGCAAATGGTCCCCGAGCCGTCGCTACAGTGTTTCAAGGACCCGCGCTTACAGGCCTCGCCCATCGCGCAGTCGGCGTCCGTGGAACAATATCCCGAGCCGTCGGAACAAACGAGGCCGGTGCACACGTTCTGGCACCCCTCCGGGTGGTGACACATCCTGTCGTTCTTTTCGTCGATGCCGTCCCACCGGTCGTTGTTGTTGGTATCCAGGAATCGCTCTCCCGGTGTCCACACATTGATGCCCACGGCCGGCGCATCGTTGAGCCCCGGTCCGCGCACCGGCGGGGGCGGCTCGCCGACGGGATTGCCCACGAGGTCGATGATGACCAACGCGCCGCACTTATCCCGGTTCACCTCCGTGGTGTTGTCGGCCGAGCTGGCGCAGTCGCAGAATACCTCGCCGGCACCGTACGAGAAAAAGCTGAGACCTTGTGTGCTGTTGGGGCAAAGTCCGTTATCGAAGGTGAAAAGGTCGATGTAGTCGTCAGGTGAGTTTCGGACCGGGGCGTTCGGACCGGCGGGCTCAATCGGCCACGGTAGTGACACCCACTCAAACGCTTCCCCGACCACCGTCACGTCACCGTAGCTGATCTCTTCCCAGTATTCGACGAAAGAATCGAACTCGGGGTCGCCGCCAGCGTCGTCGTCATCGAAATACTGTTTCCCGATCACTTGTGCCGCTGGCAGGACGGGACGGCTGGGAATGCCGTTTGTGACGAACGCCTTGGGCGAGTAAGCCAACATCACAACGAAATTGCGATCCCCGGCCACCGCTATGGATGTCGGCCACGCCAGCAGCAAAACCTGCGCAAGGATGACACCCAGCGCGACCTGTGCAGTCGTTCTTCGATTCGTGCGCGAGATCATGGAAAAGCCACTCCCGTAAGGTGGATGTACGACTGGTGCGTCTGCTGAATCGTATCTTCTCATTGTCTTGCCGTTATCCCCATATTGTGGGTCAGCGGAGCGTCTCATGGTGCCACCTCGCCCACTGATGGCCGCGAGCGCCGTGAGGAGGGGAATCCTGGCCGCCGGCAAGCCTTGTGAACCCGCTCACGCGACTAGCTACGCGTTCGCACCAGCATGTTCTCGGTACTCGAAGTCCCTCGCCGCGATGCCGCCGCCGCTGGTCGAGACTACGTCCCGACGGTAATCGTATCGCTGCCGCCAACTGTCTGTCAACCGAAGTGCGAAGGGCCGCGATTGGGTGTGGTCATCGACGTAATTATCGGTAGCGCATCGAGTTACGTGCCGGCGATCCGCCGCGCCGACGCGCCGGCGTGCCCGACATACCGTCATGTGGTAAGCGGATCCGGCTCCGCAGATACGTCGCGAAAATGGGGTCAACCTGGCGGGCTACGGACGTGTTTCGCCGGGCCGTCAAAATCCGGACCCAGGCCGGAAGCTGTCAGCGCATCGTCATCGTCAGTTGGAGTCGTCTCGAACCACGGCGTGTCATGCGAGGCCGGACACCAATCCATTGTGCAAACCGCGGTCACCGAAATCCGTCAATGCAGAAGATCAAAACGCGGCTATCGCCCACGGAACCCGGCAAATCGATCATGTCCGCACAGCCGTGGCTCTGCGGTCGCAACGACGCTTAGCGGATGACCTGTACCGTTTCCGGCGCCATTCTCAGGCATTGTCCACTGGGCACGGGGGCAAGTTCCGCGTCCGAACAGTCGGCGGTACTGACCGTGGTGTCGCTTATCGTGAGTCGTACGAAAATCCGATAGAGGCCGGAATCCGAGGGTGAGAAATCCCAGGTTGTGACCGACGTAGCTTGCGGCCCGGGCGTGACGGGAAACTCCGAGCTTGTGAACTCGCCGGCGTTGTTCACGGTGCGGGCGAATACATCGACCAACCCAAACCCCTCCGGAACATTCGTGATCCAACTGACTTCGGCGGTATCCGTCGCGCCGAGTGTGAGAGGCTGGTCGGGCGTGAGCACATTCAACGTTGGCGTCTTTATGACGGTAATCGTTCCCGCCGCCGTCACCTCGACCAATTGCACGCCTTGTCGCAATCGACCACCGACACAATAGGTCGCCTCTTCCAGATTCGTCGGCAGTGAAATCGTAGTCGCCGTGATGGGGAGCGGTGATGCGTTGACCGCAATGCTCCCGTTCGACAAATTGCAGTCGGGATCGACGAAGATGTCGACCTCCGGGGTACCGCCCGCGGGATCCGCCGATGCGGCAAACCGGATCGTATATTCCTGGCTTCCGAATAGCTCGACATCTGTCTGACCGGGGGCGCTGAAGGCCAATGTCGGTGCCCCGACTGCCGGATCGGCATCCACCATGACCGTCCGGTCGATCACCGTGACGATTTCATCGCTCCTCCCATCTCCGACCGTCGCCGCGATGGACAGCCCGCTATCGGTGGCCGATATCCCCAACTCATATTGTCCAGGGGATAAGAGGGCCGTCGTTAGCGTAAACTCGCCGATGTTGCCAAAGCCGGTGAGAAGCTCGTCACCCAACTGGTCGAGCGGTGCGTCGCGACGATCTTCTTCCTGCAGCAAGAACAGCCGCCAAGCCACCTCATTCTGGGGATCACCGGCGTCAAACGAAACCTTGACGGTTTGGCCTTGAAAAACCGTGGTCACCGCGTCCACTGGCTGAATAAAGGTCGGATCCGGACCGCCTTCCACCACGACGACGCCCACACTGACGATCAGTTTGGATTCACTCCCGAGTTCGACTCTCAAGCCGAGCTTGTGGAACCCAGTACCGGCGGCATTTGGATTGAAGACAAACGCCTGGTTGGTGCCGGCGGGTAGCTGGGTCTGGAAAATGTTCAGCGTGGCGTCCTCTTCCAAGTCAGCCCCGGGATCGTCTACAGGAACATAAAAGGCCCCGATGACCGCGGTTTCGGGCACGTTGGAAATTGCGTAGAAGATCGCCAGCGTAGTCTCCGACGACGAGACGACCTGATTGTTTCGCAGCGTCACAATCTCGCCCTCGACGTCGTCCAGGGCACCGGGCTGGGAGTTATCGTTCTGGTTCTGATTCGCGTTCCCGTTTCCGTTTTGGTTCTGATTGTCTCCAGGCATCGATTCAGGGCAGCCGGTGAGAATCAACAGGCCAATCGTCGCCGTGACGGTGATGGCCCCCACGTACGTCGAGAATCGACACCTTGAGTTCACGAAAAACTGCATAGCCTGATCACTCCGAATTCCTAACGGAAGGCACCTGTCTCGGGGCACCCCTTCTGGCGATTCTCGAGCACCGACCGTCCAGGCTGGCGCTCACCCTGTAGGCGAGACTGTTCGGCGTGTTGACCCCCGCCGCTAGCACGCCGCAGACGCGGGGCCACCGGAACGATAAGCACTTCGACCGCATGACTCAGCTCGCACGGGATTTTGCCCGCTCCATACTGGATTCCGGCCCGCGATCGGAAAGCTGGTTGGCCCCCGAAAAGGGCCGGTCCAAGCCGCGACCAGCAGGCCGGCGCGGTCGGGAAGTTATACGGTGAGCCCAAGAGACCTGTCAACAAATCGGACATACACGAGAATCAGTCATTCCAGCACCCTGCGAGCCGTTTCAGCGGGCTGACCGCAGCGTAGGGCCTACCCCTGGCGCACTCTTCACAATCGGGCTGAACCGGGTCTGTAGTGGTAGCGGGCCGCATTTCCCCGCCTACAATCGCATCGTACGATGCGGTGGAATGGCACGAGCCGGACTTGCCGGCATACCCTGGGTTGAGTCCGTGACCGACAAAGCTGACGCCTCGACAATTCGGCCGCTGAACGGCAAGCGTGCGCTCGTGATCGGCCTCGGGCGATTCGGCGGTGGGGTGGCCGTGACGCGCTGGCTCGTGGCTCAGGGGGTCTTCGTCACAGTAACGGACGCTGCGCCGGCGGATTCCCTGAGAGCCTCGGTAGCCGAGCTGGACGATTGCCCGGTCGACTTCAAGCTGGGCGGTCACGACAGCAAAGACCTCGAGGATGCCGACCTGGTGGTGGTCAACCCGGCGGTCGACAAACGGAGGTCGGTATTTTTTCATGAAATCATCCGCCGCGGGATCCCCTGGACCACGGAAATCAATCTGTTTTGCCATCGCTGCCCCGGGACCGTCATTGGGGTGACCGGGTCCTTCGGCAAGAGTACCACGTGCGCCATGATCGCGGCCGCGCTGGAACGGTGGATTGAAACAGGCGGTACCACGTACTCACGCTCCTTCCTTGGCGGCAACATTGGTCATTCGTTGCTTCCGGAATTGCCGACCATGGGACCCGATTCGCTTGTCGTACTCGAGATCTCAAACGCCCAGCTCGACGATCTGCCTCGGATAGGGTGGTCGCCGCACGTGGCGGTCATCACGAACATTTCGCCGCACCATCTGGACCGCTACGCGGACTTCGGGGGGTACGTGGATGCCAAGCTCAATATCTTGGCGAATTCATCACGAACGCGCCACGTTTTCTACGGTGATTTAGTCCCCGGGGCGCGGGAGAAACTGCAGCGGGTATCACGCGATCTATCGATCCCTGCGCATGGCGTGACGGTTCCGCCACTTCCGCTTCGTCTGCGCGTCCCCGGCGATCACAATCTGCGCAACGCCTCCATGGCTTTTTCGGTGTGTCGTCACTTCGGCGTCGGTGAATCGTTCATTCGCGACGCCCTGGCCGACTTCCGTGGGCTGCCGCACCGCCTCGAATTCGTCCGTGCCCTCGATGGTGTGGACTACATCAACGACTCAAAATGCACCTCGCTCCCTGCGATGCTGGCATCCGTGGAGGCGATCGACAGACCCTGCATCCTCATCGCGGGGGGGCAGGAAAAATCACAGGTCATCGACGATCGCCTCATGTCCGTCCTACAGAATCGTTGCCGTTTGATTGCCGTTACGGGCGAGACGGCCACAGCCTGGTGCAGCGTTTTGAAGAGTCCATGCCGGCCTCCTGCCGGCAATTCGGCGCCGCCCGAAGCGAGCCGTCTCATCATCACCGACAACCTCGAAAGTGCGGTACAAACGGCCCGCACAGCGGCACAAATGGGCGATGCGGTACTCTTTGCGCCGGGCGCGCCCAGCTTTGATCGTTACGACAACTTTGCCCACCGAGGCGATCATTTCCGTTCGATCGTCATGCAACTATAGATTCTCTTGTGACGCGCGCGGCGGCATGGGGCGTGACCAGTAAGACGAATCGTTCCCCTGGGGTGTTTCATGACGCCGCAGATGGCCTGCCGCTATTGTGTCAATACTGGAAGAGCGAACATCACCTTTTCTCACATGGAGTCTGTCAAATGGAATTCAGCGAAGTCGTCTCCGCCCGGCGTTCCGTGAGCAAGTACGAATCAGGCCTCGACATTTCGGACCGGCAACTCCAGACGCTGTTTCAGCAGGTCGTGCTCAGCCCGTCCTCCTTCAATCTGCAGCATTGGCGCTTTGTGGTCATTCGCGACCCGGCGCGAAAGGCCGAACTTCGAAAGGCCGCATTCAACCAGGAGCAGGTCGAGGCGGCCTCCGCCGCCATCGTTGTGATCGGCAAGCTCAATGCACATGAGGACGCCACGCGGATCTTCGACGAAACGCCAAAGAACGTGCAGGAATCGATGATCCCAATGATCGAGGGTTCTTATGCGGGCAAGACCGCGTTTCAGCGTGATGAGGCTATTCGGTCCGCCTCCCTTGCGGCCATGACGCTCATGCTTACGGCCACCGACATGGGGTTCGATACGGGACCGATGATCGGTTTCGATCCGGCGGCGGTCTCGCGTCTCATTAATCTCGATGACAATCACATTCCCGTCATGATGATCGTCATCGGCAAGCGAACCAACGAAATGCGTCCGCGCGCGTTTCGACTACCACCGAGCGACGTGGTTCGCCTGGAGACCCTCGACGGCGCACGCCTGCCGCAGGGATAGGCGCGGTCCGAAATGTGCAATCAGTGCATGGCACGCCGATAGTAGGCGAAAAGACCGAAACGGGTGGCCGCGACAACCGGCACCATCGCTACGAGAAACCACGGTGTGTGCCCGCGCGAGAGTTCGAACGCGATCATCCCCAGCCAGCACACGCCGACGAGCATCAGCGTTGCACGATTGGCGCGTAGCCAGCAAAGCCGCTCGCGCTCATCCATGTCGAGCAGATCCATCTCCGTTTTCATGGTCGACATTCTCCTCTTCCAACTCGAACAACTCGTGTATGCCCATTCCCAGTTTGCGGGCGATGCGAAAGGCGAGTAACGCGGACGGGTCGTAGTAGCCTTTTTCGATGGCCAGAATCGTCTGCCGGCTGACGCCCACGCCCTTGGCGAGCGCTTCCTGCGTGAGATTCAAACGCGCACGATGCTGCTTGATATGGTTGATGAGCTCCATGATCGAAAGCCTGTATGTTTATCTTGTATAACATAATGTAACTCAAAGATAACTAAAAGTCAAGAATAACATACTTTAATCGCGAGGATTTCTGCCCGAGTAATCAAAGGCCTAACCCTGCCCCACGAACGCTCGCATCCCAATGGGTACGTGCCCCCCGAGTGGATTCCAACTCGGTCGACAGCTCGACCGCGGGTGGGACGCTTCGTGTGGCGTAGCCTTGCGGTTGTGCGGTCGCAGTGGCCTCGTTCGGCATGCACCATTCCGACAGAACTCGTTCAAGGTCATGGCGGCCTCAGGTTGCGGCGTACGGCTATGCACTGCGCCACGCCGTTGTATGATCTGGCAAATCCGTTTCCGGAGCGGCTGGCGAAGTCTGACCGTCACTGTTCGCACGAGGAGGAACCAAAACGTGGTGGATCGCAGAAACAAGCTCTTTACGGTGCAACAGCACATCATCGAACGCCAGCGTGTTCACCATCCGTACGCATCGGGCGAATTCAGCTGGCTTCTGTCGGGCATTACGCTGGCGACCAAAGTGATATCCGATCACGTGCGACGGGCAGGCCTTTGCGACATCCTCGGTGCGGCAGATTCGATTAACGTCCAGGGTGAAGAGGTGCAAAAGCTCGACATCATCGCCAACGAGACGATCATGGCCTGCCTGGGCTACCGCGGAAATGTGGGCATCATGGTGTCCGAGGAAGATGACGAGCCGACGATCATTCAGGAACTCGAGGGCGCCGCGAAGTACATTGTGCTCTTCGATCCGCTGGACGGCTCCTCGAACATTGATGTCAACGTGTCGATCGGCACGATATTCTCGATTCAGCAGCGCCGCGAGGACATCGATTCTGGCAAGGTCATGGATCACATCCTGCAACCCGGTTACAAGCAGGTGGCAGCCGGCTATGTGGTCTACGGCAGCAGCACGGTGATGGCCTACACCACCGGCGATGGCGTACACATGTTCACTCTCGATCCTTCCATCGGGGCCTTCCGCCTCAGCCAGGAAAGCGTACGGATGCCCACGGACGGCAAGACGTATAGCGTAAACGAGGCCTACCGCGCACAGTTTCCAGATGGCATTCAGGAGTACTTGGATTGGGCCAAGACCGATGAGGCAGGCTACAGCCTTCGCTACATCGGCTCGTTGGTGGCAGACTTCCACCGCACTCTGTTACGCGGCGGCGTGTTCCTCTATCCGCCCACGAAGAAAACGCCGAACGGAAAACTCCGGTTGCTGTATGAGGCAAACCCCATGGCGTTCCTTGCCGAACAGGCGGGCGGTGCCGCCACCGACGGCACCCATCGGATTCTCGACAAGGTGCCCACCGCATTGCACGAGCGCACACCGCTCATTATTGGAAGTCGAGGCGAAGTCGATCGCGTCCTGTCGCATTGGCATGGCTAGTGCAAATGCGCAAACGCCAAATGATGCAGCGTGGGCTGCTTTTTAAGGCGCACAAGTTCGTGCGATTGAATGTGCTCATCGCCTGGCTGTAGCACCACAGGCATCTGCGACCGATAAAGTCGTTGCCTGACGAAAGCAGGTGCGAGAGCCTGACCAGAAAAGCGCGCTCGTATCTGGACTTCACACTGATCCCACCTATAATTCATCTCGAATCGTTCGGGTGGACGGATTTGGATTGCCTAAGAAACCGGTGGTGCGAAGGTGTCCTTCTATATCGTGGCTTAAGGGAGCATGCGATATGGCATTTGAAGGCTCTCTAGGACGCGCGGAGGGCGGGCCGATCGTGATCGAGGATCCTCGGCGATTCGACCTGTTTTGTGGGGGGTGCCAACGCATGACCGATTCTTCCAGGGCGGGTCTGCTCGGGACGGCTGTGTACCGGGCATCATCCGCCGGCGGACGAGAGGGGCGGAGACGGACGTCGGCAACCGCCTGATGCCTGAACTTGCGGTTGTTTCGGGGTGAACGGTTCACCGTACGGCGGCGTATTCAAATGCGTCATCGCCGAGGCCGCCCCGTGTGGATGTACGCGACGTATTCCGCCAATGGAGACGCGGCCCGGCGGGGCGGTTGGAATCGTCGGTCTGGTTCGAGACATGTTAGATTGGATGGAATCGACAGTGGGTGGGGCGACGCCCCTGCAGTGGAGTCAAAAGATGGATGTAAATAGTCTCTCGGTGTCGGCGGAGTCCCAAGCGGGTGAACCGGTCGGTGGTGATGGCGCGGAAAGCGTCGGCGCGCTGGATCGAATTCTGTTCACCATTGAAAAGCGGGAAATCGTCAGCGCATTAAATCGTGCAAACGGACAGCGCACACTGGCTGCAAAAATGCTCGGTATCTCGCGCAGTCGTCTTTATCGTCGGATGGAAGCGCTCGGCGTCGATCCGAAGCATACGAGCGGCGAAGGCCCCATCGGTGATTGAGGCATCGCCGCGGTTGACCGGTACCAGCCGGGGCCTCGGCACAGCGGGGCTCTCCCCACACTGCGGCACGAAACCAGATTCTCACCATACTATGGCATTGTTGCGTCCGATCACGGCCGAATACTTGAGCCGCGGCGGCGTTCGGATTCGTACTCGCCAGACCCGCAGCGCAGCGCGATTCGGAACATGTGGAAACGGCGCGGTTCATGCCTTGCGCGGGAATGGTCCCGCCACGAAGGAGCCGACCGGTCGGTGCGTACGCTGCCCATTGGCTGGACCATGCCGACAGGCGAGATGGTTGTCGGTCTCGGCCCGGCGGTAGATGCGAATCCGAGACCGTTGACGGAGGTAGAAGGCTCGGGCGGGCACCGATCGGAGCTACATACGTGATCGACCCAAGGGACTCCTCGGGGCCTGCGATCGTCTGGGGAGCCGATCCGGGGTGCCGTATCTGGGTCGGCGGACACGCCATCGAAAACCGGCGAGCGCTCGAGCGATGGCTTGCCGATTGTAGTCGTCCTCCCACTGGTAAGATCGATGCCGCATTCGTTGCACCGCTCTCACTCGACGAGGGCCTTTATTTTGCGCACAAGGTCAAACCGCGTCTGTTGCCGAATGGGAAGCTCTGGCTCGTTCTTGACGAAATCAGCAACGCGCCGGATCGATCACCGACCTTGACGATGGACAAAATTCGTGACGGTCTGACCCGAGGCGGCTTTTCCTTCGCCGGCCTCGTGCCCATCGGCGATCGTCTGGTGTCGCTCGGCTTTCAAGTTGGTGTGACGGCGTCAGGCGAATCAATTCGTTGACCGGCGGTACCGGCGCAGTAACCTGCACCAGCATGGTGGGCTGATCCCCACAGGAGTTTGGATATGTCTATCCCCAGAAGCGTTGTCATTCCCTGTATCGTTGCCGCGTTGTCGGCCACCCCTGTGGCGGCGCAGCGAGATTTCTCCGGTGTCGAGATCAAAACCACACATGTCTCCGGCGCGGTCTACATGCTCGAAGGGTCAGGGGGCAATATCGGCGTGTCGGTCGGTGACGATGGCATTCTTATGATCGATGACCAGTTTGCGCCACTGGCCGAGAAGATCCGTGCCGCGCTGGCCGACATCAAGAAGGGCAAGGTGGACTTCGTACTCAATACGCACTGGCATGGCGACCATGTCGGCGGCAACGCGGAATTCGGACGCGAGTCACACATCATCGCACACAGTAACGTCCGGCGCCGCGTCAGCCGCCGCCAGGAACTATTTGGTCGGACCGTCGAGCCGCTGCCCGAACACGCCTTGCCGATCATTACCTATGACGACGGCCTGACACTGCACTTCAACGATGAGAAGATCCTCGTGATTCATCTGCCGCACGGGCATACCGACGGGGATAGCATCGTCTATTTTACAGGCTCCAACGTGGTGCAT
>Ga0055451_10000092_pt1 | contig 30177 bp, 22 predicted proteins | sample China_Galinas_PW_3_FD_57745 | JGI IMG/M metagenome (GOLD analysis project Ga0055451, IMG submission 57745) | Wetland microbial communities from San Francisco Bay, California, USA, that impact long-term carbon sequestration - China_Galinas_PWB_D2 | ecosystem: Environmental > Aquatic > Marine >... | reverse complement strand
TCCCCCCTCGGACACCGATGCGATAAGTCGCTGAGGTCGACGCTTTGCAGAACTCCACGCGCACTTTCCCGCCCAGATGTCGGTTCGGGCGGAAATCGCAGGCCGCTCAGTAGACGTCGCGCACGTAGCGCTTGTCGGCGACCAGCTGACGCTTGTAGTCGCGCGCCTGGTCGTCGGACATGCCACCGTGGCGGGTGATGATCGCGGTCAACGCCGCATCGACGTCTTTGGCCATGCGCGCGGCGTCACCGCACACATAGAGGTGCGCACCGTCGGCGAGCCAAGCCCACAGCTCGGCCCCGGCCTCGACCATCTTGTCCTGCACGTAGATTCGCCGCGGCTGATCGCGTGAGAACGCCAGATCAAGCCTGTCGAGAAAGCCGTCGTGGTACATCTGCTGCAACTCGTCGCGATAGTAGAAGTTCTGCGCTGCGTGCCGGTCGCCGAAGAACAGCCAGTTGCGCCCGGTGTGGCCCAGCGCGCGACGCTCCTGCAGGAAGCCGCGAAACGGTGCGATACCCGTGCCCGGCCCCACCATCACCATGGGTGTGGCGCCGTCCTGGGGCGGTTTGAAATTCGGTGCCGGCTGCAGGAACACCGGTACCGGCGCGCCGGCCCGATCAGCCAGGAAGGTCGAGCAGACCCCGCCGCGTTCGATGCCGTCACCGCCCGCGTAACGCACCACCGAGACCGTCAACTGCACCTCGTGCGGACTCACCAGCGGGCTGCTGGCGATCGAGTAGTTCCGTGGGGTCAGCCTCACCAGGGCATCCTGCCAGTCCACCGGCTCGGCACGGACATCGAATCGCTCGACGACGTCGACGCCGTTGCGGTTGACCAGCCAGCGTTGCAGATCGGTCTTGTTGCGCCGCAGCGCCCTGACAGCGCCCGGGTCGGCGCAGTGTTCTGCGACGAAGTCCAGCAGGCCCGGGGTAACTCGGCAAATGTCGTAGTGGGCGCTCAGCGCGTCGGCCAACGACATCTCGGCGCCGTCCACGGTGACGGTCTCGTCACCCCAGAGTCCGGTGGCCGCCAGCCACCTGCCCACCGTCGCCGCACTGTTGGTGGCGTACACGCCCAGGGAGTCGCCGACCGCGTAGGTGACATCGTGGGCGGAGATGTCGAAGCCGAACTGCCGGACCTCCTTCGCCGAGCCGTTCTCGCTGAGCACGGTGTTGCGGCTCAGCGGCGCGGCAACGGGCCTGGTCCGGCTGAAGGGTTCCGCCTCCCGCCGTGCGGCGGTCTTGACCGCCGCACCCGGCGACGCGTTCGGATCCAGCAGCGCCGCCACCTGCGCGACCCACTCCGTCATCTCGCGCTCGTCGTAGGCCTCGCATTCGGCCCGTTCGAGTAGCTTCGTGGCGCCCAGCTCGGCCAACCGGGCGTCCACCGACTTCGCGTGGCCGCAGAAGTTGTCGTAGGACCGGTCACCGATGCCCAGGACGGCGTAGCGCACGCCCGCCAGGGCGGGCGCCTCCGGGGACTGCAGTCGGCTCCAGAAATCGGCCCCGTTGTCCGGCGGCCCGCCGTCACCGAAGGTGCTGGTGACGACCAGGACTTCAGTGCCGGTAGCCAGGTCGGCAAGTGCACAGTCGTCCATGCTGACCAGCCGCGCAGATGTGCCGGCACCTCGGAGAAGGACGGCCAGCCGGGTCGCGAGCTCCTCGGCGTTGCCGGTCTGAGAGGCCCACATCACCAGCGGGCCCGCCCCCTGCGCGGCGACTGCGTCGTCGCTGGCGCGCGAGAAGCGCCCGGCCAGCATGCCGTCGACGAACAGCCGCACCTGCTCACGTACCGGCGCACCCACCGGCAGTATCGGAACACCGTCAGGGTCCTTCGGCAGGGCGGTGAAAAACCCAGCCAGATAGTGCGTTTCGAGGTCGGTCAGCTCCGGTGGGGCACTGCGCTGCAGGTCGAGCAGTTCGGCGATCGGGTGCGGGTCGCCGCCCGACTGCCAGGGCAGGCCGACCGGGCCTACCGGTCGCAGGCTCACCGCACACACCTTGAACTCCGGCTGCAGCGACTGCGGGTCCACAGCGTCGTTGGTCACCGCATTGACGGCCAGGTATTCGCCATGTTCGTCGTTCCAGTGAAAGGGCGCCCACACGTTGCCGCGCCGGACCCGGTCGGTGACCACCGCGGGCAGCACCGCACGCCCGCGCCGCGAGGTCAGCTCCACGGGCTGGGAGTCGACGATGCCGTGGCCGGCCGCGTCGTCGGGATGCACCTCGAGGAACGGTTCGCCGTTGAGCCTGTTGAGCTTGTCGACCCGGCCGGTCTTGGTCATCGTGTGCCACTGGTGTTGCAGCCGACCGGTGTTGAGGATCAGCGGATAGTCGTCGTCGGGCAGTTCGGCGGGGTTCATGTGCGGTCGTGGATGGAACCTGGCCCGCCGTGACGCCGTGGGAAATGCCAGCCTGGGCCGCCGGCCGTTCTCGTCGACACAATCGTCCTGACTGATGCCGTCGTTGAGGTAGCGCACCGGGTTGCGGTCCGATCCGCCGGGCGGGCAGGGCCACTGCAGCGGGCTCTGGCGCAACCGGCCGTAGTCCACACCGCGCAGGTCGTATCCGGTTCGCGGATTGGCGAACTGACGAAGCTCGTCGAACACCTGCTCGGCGGAGTCGTACCGGAAATGCTCGCCGAATCCCATCGCGGCCGCCACTTCGCAGATCAGCTGCCAATCCGGCCGCGCGTCGCCCGGGGCCGGCAGCGACTGCTGGAGCAACGTCAGGTTTCGCTCGGAATTGACCATGACACCCTCGGATTCACCCCACAGGGCGCCCGGCAAGACGATGTCGGCGTACCGATTGGTGGCGGTATCCCGGTAGACATCCTGGGTGATGACGAGTTCGGCAGCTTCCAGCCCCGCGATCACGGTCTTGCGATTTGCCACCGAAACAACGGGATTGGTGCAGACGATCCAGCAGGCCTTGATCTCGCCGGCGGCCATGCTCTCGAACATCGCGATCGTTCCCGGACCCACATCGCTGCGGATCGCGCCGGGTTCGAGCTGCCACAGCGCCTCGACGAACGCGCGGTCCTCCTCGGAGGTGACGGCCCGCTGGCCGGGCAGACCGGGACCCATGTAGCCCATTTCGCGACCGCCCATGGCGTTGGGCTGGCCGGTCAGCGACATCGGCCCGCTGCCGGGCCGGCAGATCGCGCCGGTAGCCAGGTGCAGATTGCAGATGGCATTGGTGTTCCAGGTGCCGTGCGTGCTCTGGTTGAGACCCATTGTCCAGCAGGACATCCACTCGCCGGCCTCGGCGATCATGGCGGCGGCGGTGCGGATGTCGGATTCGGCGAGCCCGGTGACCACGGCGACCTTCTCCGGCGGGTAGTCGGCCAGAAACGACGGCATCGCCTCCCATCCTTCGGTGTGTTCGGCGATGAATTCCCGGTCGATGTCCCCACTTTCGCAAAGCAGGTGCAGCAGCCCGTTGAGCAGGGCCAGATCCGTCCCCGGGTTTATCTGCAGGAACAGGTCGGCGCGTTCGGCGGTGGCGGTCCGCCTCGGGTCGACGACGATGAGCCTGGCGCCCGACTTGAGCCGATCGGCCATGCGCAGGAACAGGATCGGATGGCAGTCGGCCATGTTGGCGCCGATGACGAAGAACAGGTCCGCGCGGTCGAAGTCGCTGTAGGACCCCGGCGGACCGTCGGCGCCCAGCGACTGTTTGAACCCCGTGCCCGCGCTGGCCATGCACAGCCGTGAGTTCGATTCGATGTGCACGGTCCGGATATAGCCCTTGGCGAGCTTGGTCGCCAGATACTGGGCCTCGATGGACATCTGCCCCGAGACGTACAACGCGACGGCGTCGGGACCGTGCTCGTCGACGATGGCCTTCAATCGCCGCCCGGCCTCGGCGGCCGCATCGTCGACCCGCACGGGCATGACCTCCCCGGCCCGATCGGGCCGCAGCAGTGCCGCGGTCAGCCTGCCCTGGTCGGCCGCCATCATCTCGGCATGGGTGGCGCCCTTCGTGCACAACCGCCCGAAGTTGGCGGGGTGCATCTTGTCCCCCACCACCCGGGCGATCACCGGACTGCCCGTAGCGGGGTCGGTACGGGTCTCGATCGAGATCCCGCCCCCGACCCCGCAATACGAGCAGGCGGTGCGCGTTGTCGTTGCCGTGATCAGACTCCCGCCTGTCCCATCCGGGTGCTCTTGCGCAGGTAGAAGAACCACGTCACGACCAGCAGCGCGACGAAGAACAGCACGTAGAACTGCAGGGCCGGCTCGATGTTGCCGTAATGGCTCTTCGACCACGCGTAGGCCAGCGGTACGACGAATCCGCCGAACGCACCGGCCGACGAGATGATCCCGAGCGCACCTGCGGCCTGGCGCCGCATGTGCACCATGGTCTCAGCGGCGCCGCCGGCGTCTTCGCCCTTGACGCGGAAGATCTTCGAGATCATCCGGTAGGTCGAGCCGTTGCCGATGCCGGTCGCGACGAACAGGAACATGAAGCTGACGAAGAACAACGGCAGGTTCACCGCCCGCACCGACCACAGCGCCGCCGCCGCGCCGACGGCCAGCATGACGAAGCTCAGCGCTGTGATGCGCGCACCGCCGATCTTGTCGGACAGCTTGCCCCCGAGCGGGCGCGCGATCGATCCGATCCCGGCCCCGAGGAAGGCCCAGGCCAACGCGATGTCGCCGCGGTCGAACACGGCCTTGAGCAGTGTTGGGAACGCCGCGGAGTAGCCGATGAACGAGCCGAAGGTACCGATGTAGAGCAGCGACATGACCCAGGTGTCGGCGTGCCTGAGAGACTGCCAGACCGGCTTCACATCGGCCTTGGCCTCGGTGAGGTTGTTCATGAACAGAAACGCGCACACCGCTGCGGCGACCGCGAACGGCACATAGAACAGGCCGGCGCGGGACAGCGCCACACCGCCGCCGGCCACCACGACGATGGGGATGATCTTCTGGGCGACAGCCACACCGATGTTGCCACCGGCGGCGTTCAGTCCCAGGGCCCAGCCCTTCTCCTTCTCCGGGTAGAAGTACGAGATGTTGGCCATCGAGGAGGCGAAGTTGCCCCCGCCGAAGCCCGCGGTGGCCGCGATCAGCACCAGCGTCGCGAACGGGAAGTCGGGGTTGCCGACCGCCCACGCCATCAGCAGGCACGGGATGATCAGCAGCGTCGCCGAGATCACCGTCCAGTTCCGGCCGCCGAAGACGGGAACGGCAAAGGTATAGGGCAGCCGCAGGAACGCGCCGACGCCGCTGGGCACCGCCACCAGCCACAACGCCTCGGTGGTGCTCAGCGCCCAGCCGGACGCTGCCGGCGCGCCGGTCGGGCCCGCCATCATCTGCACGACGACGATGCTCCACAGCAGCCAGACCGAGAAGCCGATGTGTTCGGCGAAGATGGAGAAGATCAGATTGCGCCGAGCGACGAGTTTTCCGGTCGAGGACCAGAATTCGGGGTCTTCGGGCTCCCAGTGTTCGATCCAGTGTCTGCCGTGGCGGTTCGGCGCGAGGTGCGCGTGGGTCTCTTGAGTCCGCGTCGTGGAATCACTGTCGGTGATGGTCATCTACGGGGCTCCTGCAGTTGGCGAATGCGGCCGGCCTGGACAATCCGGCCAAACGCGATGGACATGCAGTGACGGTAGGGGGCAGTTGTTACGGGGCTCACCGGCAGCCGTTAAGCAACCGCAACCAAGTCCTCGCCGTGCCGATTCACCGCTGTCAGCACCGGTATTCACGACCGACTCATCGGCGTAACCGCGGTGAAACAATCCGCCGATTCGGCTGCGGGTGAATTCCCGGTACGCCACAGGTTATCGCGATCGGCCAGTCCTTTCACGGTCACGCCGGACCACCACGGAATCCACCTGGCGTTGCGCCCGCTTAGATTCAGGACGCCCGGGCCCGGGTCTTGACCAGGCTGGCTACCGTAGTCACCAGCAGTACCAGGCCGATCACCGCCAGCGAGGCAGCAGTCGAAATCTCTGGCACGGCAACATGATCGCCGCCGTTGACGAACGGCAGCGTGTTCACGTGCAGCGCGTGCAGCACGAGTTTGACACCGATGAACGCCAGAATGACAGCCAGCCCGTAGGCCAGGTAGACCAGCCGGTCAAGCAGACCACCCACCAGGAAGTAGAGCTGACGCAGGCCCATCAGCGCGAAGGCGTTCGCCGTGAAGACGATGTAGGGCTCTTCGGTCAGCCCGTAGATCGCCGGGATGGAGTCCAGCGCGAATAGGATGTCGGTGAACCCGATGGCGATGAGGGCCAACAACATCGGGGTCACCGCGCGTCCGCCCTCGGTCTTGGTGAGGAACTTATCGCCGTCGTAGGTGTCGGTGGTCGGCACGAACCGGCGCACCAGAGCGACAATGCGGCTGTCGCGCTCCTCTTCCACCTCTCGCTCGTGACCGCTGTCGCGGACCAGCTTGACGGCCGTGAACACCAGGAAGATTCCGAAGATGTAGAACACCCAGCTGAACGCATCGATCGCGGCAGCGCCCACCGCGATGAAACCGGCCCGCATCACCAACGCCATGACGATGCCCATCAACAGCAGCTTCTGCTGAAATTCCCGCGGCACGGAGAACGACGCCATGATGACGGTGAATACGAACAGGTTGTCCACCGACAGCGCCTTCTCGGTGACATAGCCGGCGAAGTACTCCCCGCTGTACTCACCGCCCCACAGCCACCAGGTCACAAGGCCGAACACCACGGCCAGGCCGATGTAGACCGACGACCAGATCACCGATTCGGCGAACGTCGGCTCGTGCGGGACCCGCACATGGGCGAAGAAATCGAAGACGAACAGCCCGAGAATCACCACGCAGGTGATGACCCACACAACTACCGATACGTCCATGTCCGCCATTATCCGGTTGCCGCGCGGGCGAGCTCCGTGTCGCGCTTCCGCGGCGACAAGACCGCCGCCCGCTGGCAGGATCGGGTGCTCGTGACGGTGTGTCGCCGAACCCGTGCACGACGCCTATTCGGTCATGTCGGTGGCGGTGGACTTCACCGTCACTCGCGTCGGGGACCAGTGCCAGGGTGTGCTCGGCCGGATCGACAAACGCTGCTTGCCGCGGTGGCGGAGTCCCGGCGCATAGCCCGCCGGGCGCTCGCCGCGAAGCCGATCCAGGAGGCCAGCACCAGGGTGAACACCGCCGCCTGCACATAGCCGGCGTCCCCGGACGGGTACAGGACCCCGGTGAGGTAGTGGTCGATGAAGCCTGCCGATCCCAGGGGCGCCATCCCGGCATGTTCCCGGCCCCACCGTTCCAGCCAGGTCAGCGGGCACTCGAAGTGCAGTGCAGCGCTGCCGATCGCCCACAACACCACCGGCACGTGCACCCACATGCTGCGCCGCCAGCGCAGCGCCAGGAACCCGCCGATGGGCAGGTAGATCAGGAACACGAGGTGGGCGGCGACGACCAGCCAGACTCCGACGGTGTACAACACCTTCATGGTCCTACCCGAGCCGATCGGTCGCGCCCCGCGGGCGCGGGGCATACCGAAACCCACGATACCGCCGGCCAGGTGCGTCCTGCCGCTTCGCGGCATCGTCGTCCTCCTCACCGCACTGGCCCTGCTGACCGGATGCGTGTCGCCGGAGAGCCCGCCGGCCACGCCGACCACCGCCGCCTCGGCCGAGGCCGACGCCGTGATGAAGATCGTGCACGACACGATGGGCGAGGCTCACCTCAAGGCGGTGCTGATTCGGGTCACCGTCGGGGGCAAGGAAGTGCTCACCAAGGCCCTCGGTGAGTCGATGACCGGTGTGCCCGCCAGCACCGACATGCACTTTCGCAACGGTGCGATCGCGATCTCCTACGTGGCGACCCTGCTGCTGCGATTGGTCGACGAGAAGAAGGTCAGCCTCGACGACAAACTCGCCAAGTGGCTGCCAGATGTGCCCAACTCCGACCGGGTCACGCTGGGTCAGCTGGCCCGGATGACCTCAGGCTATCCGGATTACGTGCTGGGCAATGCCGAATTCAACGCCGCCTCCTACGCCAATCCGTTCCGGCAGTGGACACCGCAACAGCTGCTCGACTTCGCCGTCCACAAGCCGCTGCTCTACGAGCCGGGGACCAACTGGAACTACGCCCACACCGACTACCTCCTGCTCGGCCTGGCACTGGAGAAAGCCACCGGGCAAGAGATGTCGAAGCTGCTGCACGACAAGGTGCTGGAACCACTTGGACTGCGCAACACCTCCAATTCGTTCACCGCGGACATTCCGAGACCGGTGCTGCACGCGTTCTCCTCGGAACGCCGCGAAGCCCTCGACATCCCCACCGGCACACCGTTTTACGAGGAGAGCACGTACTGGAATCCATCCTGGACCATCACTCGGGGCGCGGTACAGACGACCGACATCTACGACCTCGAGGCCACTGCCGTCGGGATCGGCTCCGGCAAGCTGCTCTCCGCCGACAGCTACCAGAAGATGGTCTCGCCCTGGTTGCGCGGCAAGACCCACGCAGTGCCGGGCTGCGCCACCTGCAACCCGCCGCCGGACTTCTACACCCCCGGCATGGGCATTGTGATCTCCGGCGACTGGCTTCTGCAGACACCGCTGTTCTCCGGCTACAGCGCCGTGGAGGCCTACCTGCCCGCCCGCAAGATCGCCATCGCCATCGCGGTCACCTACGACCAGGATGCGTTCGACCAGGAGGGCAACTACGCCAACGAGGCCGAAGCGATGTTCCGCAGAATCGGCGCGCTGCTGGCCCCCGACGACGCCCCACCCCTGCCACCCGCGAAATAACCCGGTCGCTGCCGTAGGTTTAATGTGTGGCCCCCCAGGTCCTGTTCATCTACAACGACCCCAACGCCCGCGAGGCGTTGCTGGGTGAGACGTTCACCGAGTTCGGCTTCGACGTGGATACCTTCGAGGTGGTGCCCGCTCACCGGGTCGACGATCCCGCCGTCGATGTCACCTTCCCCGACCCCACCGGCTACGACGTCATCGTGCCGCTGGGATCCCGGTGGGCGGTCTACGACCCGCGGCTCGCGCAGGCGTGGGTGGCCTCGGAGATCCAGGCCGTGCAGGACGCCGTCGCCGCCACCGTCGGCGTGCTCGGGGTATGTTTCGGCGGTCAACTGGTGGCACAGGCACTCGGAGGTTCGGTTCAGCGCTCATCCGCCCCCGAGATCGGCTGGCACGACGTGCACAGCAGCGCGCCCGGCCTGGTGCCCCACGGCCCCTGGTTCCAGTGGCACTTCGATCGCTTCACACCGCCACCCGGGGCGACCGAGATCGCCCGAAATGCTCGCGCCTCACAGGCTTTCGTACGCGGCAGCGCCATGGGCGTGCAATTCCACCCGGAACTCGACACCACCCTGCTTGAGCTCTGGCTCGCCGACGACAACGACGGTGAACTCGCACAGTTCGGGCTGCGGCACGAAGACCTGCGTACGCACACCGAAGCCGAGATTGACGACGCCGCCCGGCGGCTTCGCCTGCTGGTCCGCGGGTTCCTCGACAAGGTCGCCCGGGCTCCGCTGCCCGCCGGGGGCGGCTGACTCGGCCGCCGCCGCGTGCGCTCATCGTTCACCTGTCGGCAACCTGCCGAGGCTAGCGTCGTCTCATGTCCACCGTGGCAGAGCAGCTCGACCAGCTGCAGCGCGAAGTCGACGCGCTGCTGGACCAGCTGGAAGACGCCGAGATGAGGTGGCAACCCTGGATTGCCGCCACTGCGCCCGATCATCGTTGCAGTGCAACCAATCTAGTGCACTACTGGGCTATCCGCCAGGTGGATCTGCGTGATCTGCAGCAGCGGCTGGCCGAATTCGGGCTGTCCTCACTAGGCCGCAGCGAGGCCCACGTCCAAGCGACGCTGCGGCTGGTGTCGGCGGCGCTGACCGTGATGCGCGGGCAAGGCTGGAAACCCCCCGACCAGGTCGTCGTCAGCATCGAGGACGGCACAGCGCTGCTCGAGCGCAACGCGAACGCGCTACTGGGCCCGGCGCCCGAGGACCGCGCCGCCCGCATCATGGTCACCCTGCCGTCGGAGGCGGCCGACGACGCCCAGCTGGTGCATGGCCTGCTGGAAGCCGGCATGCGGGTCGCACGGATCAATTGCGCGCACGACGACGCCACAGCGTGGAAGGCGATGGCCGGTCATGTGCGCGCGGCATCGGCGGCAACCGGGCGGCCATGCCTGATTGCGATGGACCTCGCCGGCCCGAAGCTGCGCACCGGACCACTGGAGCCCGGGCCCGAGGTTCTGCGACTCAAGCCGACCCGCAACACACTGGGTCAGGTGGTGGCCGCGGCCCGGGGCTGGCTGACCTCGGCGCAACGCCCCACCGCCCCACTCGAACCGGGAATGCCGACTCTGCCCGTGGACAGCGAATGGCTAGGCCGCCGCCGTGAGGGCGACGAGCTGGTCTTACACGACACCCGTGGCTCCAAGCGGCGGCTGCTCGTGGCCGCGGCCGCACCCGGCGGCTTCGTCGTCACCACCGAGAAGACCACCTATCTGGGGACCGGCACCGTGTTGGGGGTGGCCGGCGCCGAAGAGGCCACCATGATCGGTGAGCTTCCCGCGGCCGAACAGAGCATCCGGCTGATGGCCGGCGACATCCTGCGCCTCACTCGTGACTGCGCACCCGCCCCGGTAGACGACGACCAACCCCCGCGGATCGGGTGCACGCTGCCGGACGTGTTCGACAACGCCGCGCTGGGCGAACGGATCTTCTTCGACGACGGCAAGCTCGGCGGTGAAATCGTGGCGATCGAGGCCGACAGTCTCGACGTCAGCATCGACCACCCTGCGCACGGAACGGTGAAACTGCGGGCCGGCAAGGGAATCAACGTGCCGGACACCGATCTGCCGATCTCGGCGCTCACCGACAAGGACCTCACCGACCTGGCGGCGATCAGTGAGCTGGCCGACCTGGTCGAGCTGTCCTTCGTACGCGAACCCGCCGACGTGATCCGGCTGTTCGACGAATTGGACCGCCTCGGCGACGACGATCTCGGCGTGGTGCTCAAGATCGAGACGCGGGAGGCCTTCGAACACCTGCCGCAGCTACTCCTGACCGCGATGCGGCGCCGCCGGGCGGGCGTGATGATCGCTCGCGGCGATCTTGCCGTTGAGGCCGGCTACGAGCGGATGGCCGAGGTGCAGGAGGAGACGCTGTGGCTGTGCGAGGCGGCTCACCTGCCGGTGGTCTGGGCCACGCAGGTGCTCGAGCAGCTCGCCAAGACCGGACTGCCGTCCCGCGCGGAGATCAGCGACGCCGCGATGGCCGAACGCGCCGAGTGCGTGATGCTCAACAAGGGGCCCTACATCGCCGACGCCGTCGTCACGCTCAACGACATCCTCGGCCGGATGGCCGGCCACGAGTACAAGAAGAACCCGCTGCTGCGCAGCCTGCGGTCGTGGCGGGTGACCTGGGTATAAGGCGTCGGATCAGCGGGAGCCGGACTCGCCGGCCTCTCCGGCATCGGCGGGTTCTTCGTCGGCAGACTCGTCAGCGGCAGGAACCGCGGCCTCCTCGGCCGACTCCGGATGAACCGCGGCCTCCTCGGCCGACTTCGGATGAACCGCGGCCTCCTCGGCCGACGGTGGCAGCTCGGGCTCGTCGTCGCTGATCGTGTCCGACTCCGGCGCCTCGGACACCACCTCCTCGGGATGGTCCTCCTCGGCCACTTCGGGAAGTTCCTCGGGGTAGTCGGCGTCGAAGCTGGTGTAGGTCGAATCCACGCTCTCGCCGGTAGCCGAGTACGCCATGGTTTCTGCGGTAGCCGCTTCGGTGGACTCCGCCGCGGTCCCCGTGGCAGGCGACTCCTCGTCTCCGCGACGCTGGCGTTCCCGAATCGCGTCGATGATCAGCAGGATCACACCCAGCACGCTGGCGCCGATACACACCCACGCGACGAGTTCATTGCTGGTGACGACCGCGGTGACCAGAGCCGCCAGGCCGATCACCGCCAGAACGAGCGCAACGATCAGCATCGATCAACCCTCCGGCAAGCAGGAAGCAGTCTGAGTCCGGGCCGCTCCGGCCCGCACAGGATCCTAGTTGTTGCCCCGGTTGAATTGATTGAACGCCCCGGCGTCGTTGGTGGCGCTGGAGTCCACCGGGGCTGCGGAACCGCGTTGTCCCAGCTCTTCGAGCTGGGACTCCAGGTAGGTCTTGAGCCGCGTGCGGTATTCCCGTTCGAACGTGCGCAGTTGCTCCAGGCGCCCCTCGAGGACGGTGCGCTGCTGGTTGATGGTGCCCATGATCTCGGAGTGCTTGCGCTCAGCGTCTGCCTGCAGGGCGTCGGCCTTCTCCTGTGCCTGGCGCAGCTGCGCTTCCGAGCGGGTCTGTGCATCGGACAGCATCACGTCGGCGCGCTGCTTGGCGTCGGCCACCGTGGTCTCGGCGGTGTGATGCGCCTCCGAGAGGATCTGGTCGGCGTTGGCCCGTGCATCGGACAGCATCTTGTCCGCCTCGGCCTTGGCCGTGCCGGTCAACCGATCGGCAGTGTCCTGGGCCAGGCTGAGCACACGGGCCGCCTTGATGGCCTGCTCCTCGCTGGACGCGGTGCTGGGCTGTTCGTAGGCCGGCTGAGGCGCGGGCTGCGGTTCGGGTTCCGGCTCCGGTTCCGGTTCCGGCTGGTAGAGCGGAATGGCCTGGGTGGGCTGTGCGCCGCCGGCACGCGCGGCGGCCAGCTCCTGGTCGAGCTCGCTCACCCGCTGGCGCAGGTCGGAGTTCTCCTCGATGAGCCGGGTCAGTTCGTTCTCCACCAGGTCGAGAAAGGCGTCGACCTCGTCCTCGTTGTAGCCGCGTTTGCCGATAGGCGGCTTGCTGAACGCCACATTATGCACGTCGGCCGGTGTAAGTGGCATTGTCTGCCCCCTCGGGTCTGGACGGTCGAACCGATCTCACAGTGTAGAACGCGTGTCACGTTCATCGTGCCGTACTTTAACTGGCGTCCATCCTGTCACACCAGACCCGCCGGTTGCGGTCGACCCCGATAATTAAGAGCGAATTTCACACTTATGGCGTGCCGTGTCCGGCGTGGACAGTGGCCTGTGCGCACCGATTGAGGTACCGTCCCGCGCCCCGCGGCGGGGGTCAGGCGGCCGCTCCGAACGCCAACTGCATTCCGATGAACGAGACCAGCAGCAACACCATGATCGAGAGGTCGAAGCGCACCGCACCGATGGTCAATTGCGGGATAAGCCGACGTAGCAGCTTCACCGGCGGGTCGGTGAGCGTCATGATGACTTCAAGGATCACTACGGTCAGGCCGCGTGGATGCCAGTCTCGGCTGAACGAGCGGATGAACTCCACGACGACCCGAGCGATCAGCAGCAACCAGAAGACGAACAGCGCGAAGCCAAGTATTTCGAAGAACAGCGCCAACTAAAGCCGGTCCTTACTAACAGCGGATGTGACATTGCCGACATCGCTGGTTTCATTCCAGCGCGACGCCAATCAGCCTACCTAGTCCCGCGGCGGGGCGGCCGCCCGCCTCACTGGTAGCTGTAGAAGCCCGCCTCGGCGATCCGACGGCGCTCCTCGGCGCTGACGTCGACATCGGCCGGCGACAGCAGGAAAACCTTGGTGGCGACCTTGTCGAACGAGCCGCGCAGGGCAAAGGCCAGGCCCGCCGCGAAGTCGACCAATCGCTTCGCATCGGCGTTGTCCATCGAGACGAGATCCATGATCACCGGCTGGCCGTCGCGGAAGCGCTCCCCGATGGTGCGCGCCTCGCCGTAGTCCTTGGGCCGAAGTGTGGTGATCTTCGACAGCGGGCTGCCGGCTTCGAACAACTCGGCCATCCGGCGGGGGTCCATGGCCAGCGCGCCCCGGGTGGAGCCACGCAGCGAACCGAACCGCGACCGCGGCATGTCGTGGGGGTGGTCGAACTCGCGCGGCCGGAACCTCGGCTCGTCGGCGTAGCCTGCGCGGAAGCCGCCGGTGGGCGGATAGTCCGCCTCCTCGCGTGGGTCGTCGTAGTCGCGGCCGCCACGATGGTCACGGTCGTCGTAGCGACCACCCTGGAAACGGCCAACGTCGTAGCCGTCATCGGCGAACCGCTCGCCGCGGCGCGAGTAACGCGCGCCGACACGGTCGTCGTCGTCGTAGTACTCGTCGTCGTAGTCATCCATCGGAGCCATACCGAAGTAGGCCTTGACCTTGTGCAGAGTGCTCATCGCTGGACCCTTCTGGAGCGTGAAGTTCGGTGTCTGTGATGAAGATGTGACTGGAGTGACTACTCATGGAGACGTTAGAGGACGCTGCCCAAGAAGCGCTGTACCGACACGCACACATGTCGAACCGTGTCGGACGGCAGCTTCGAGGTCTCCGGACATCCCGGCCGACAACTCCGTCGCCCCGGGATGGTCCTGCAGGACACGGCGGCGCTCGGCGGCCAGTGCCGCGAATGCCTCGTCGGGGTCGGCGCCCAGCGGCGGGACTGCCATCAGGCCGACCAGTCGCAGGCCCTCGGCCCCGGCCACCTGGCCGCAGACGGCATCGACGCCGGCCCGATCGCCGATGTCCACGCCACCACGCGTGGTGTCCCCATCGAGGCTGATCTGGACGAACACCCGCAACGGTCCGGAGCGTCTCCCCTCGGCGAGGGCCTGCACCGCCGCACGGTCCAGTGCGGCGGTGACCTTTGCGGTCGATACCGAGTGCACCGTATCTGCCCATGCCGCAATGTGTTTGGCCTTGTTTCGCTGTATCTGGCCGACCATGTGCCAACGCACCGGTTGGCCGTTGGCCGCCGGGCCGGTCAGCGTGTCGAACTCGGCGATCTTCGCGGAGGCCTCCTGGTCCCGGGACTCACCGAAGCTGCGGCATCCCAGCCGCCACAGGATGACGACGTCGGTGGCCGGGAAGAACTTGGTGATCGGCAGCAGTTCGATGCCCGTGACATCGCGGCCGGCGGACTCGGCCGCGCGCGCCAGGCGGGCCCGCACCGCCGCCAGTGCACCGACCAGTTCGGCCTCACGGTCGGTGTGGCTGTTCATTCCATCCACACCAGACAGGCCAGCCGACCGGTCGGCGCGTCGCGACGATGACTGAACAAATTGCGATCGGCCACTGTGCAGCGCGGGTCGATGTCGATGGCCGTGACACCGGCGTCGATGAGCTGGCGGGCGATCCCGGCCCGCAGATCGAGCGCGGGCGTGCCCCGCGAGCTGGTGGTACGACTACCGGGCAGCCGCGCCTCGACGTCGGCGGCCATCTCCTCGGGGACTTCGTAGTTGGACCCGCTGACCGCCGGCCCGAGCAACACCGAGATGTCCTCGACATGCGCACCCTGGGCCAGCATCGACTCCAGGGTCCTGCGCACCACGCCGTTGGCGGCTCCCACCCGTCCGGCATGTGCCGCGGCCACCACGACGGCACGGGCATCGGCCATCAACACGGGCACGCAATCTGCGGTCACCACCGCCAGCGCCAGCCGCGGTGTGCTGGTCACCAGCGCGTCGGTGTCCTCCAGAGCAGCGGTACGTGGCTGGTCGACAACCTCGACGTGATCGCCGTGCACCTGGTTCATCCACACCACGTGGTCCGCGGGCAGACCGATCGCCGATACCAGCCGCCTGCGATTGGCCGCCACCGCCGCCGGGTCGTCTCCGACATGGTCACCGAGGTTGAAGGTGTCGAACGGCGGGGCGGAAACCCCGCCGGCCCGGGTAGTGGTCACACGGCGGATGCGAACGGTCACAGACCCAGTATCCGAAAAGCGCCGTGCGGCGATCAGTGCCGCATGAACGGTGGCACGTCGACGTCATCGTCATCATCACCGCCGATGCTGACCCTCGCACCGTTGGTGTGCACGGGCACGCTCACGGCGTCGATGGGATCGAACAGCGACGAACTCAGCTTGCCGGCGGCCCCCGGCGCGATCCCCTGACCGCCCGCCGACGCATCTCCCGTCACCGGCTTGCGGCTCGTCCCGGTGGCATCGAAGCCCGCGGCGATGACCGTTACCCGCACCTCGTCACCCAGAGAGTCGTCGATGACGGTGCCGAAGATGATGTTCGCTTCGGCGTGGGCGGCGTCCTGCACCAGCGAGGCCGCCTCGTTGATCTCGAACAGGCCGAGGTCGCTACCGCCGGCGATGGACATCAGCACGCCCTGCGCGCCCTCCATCGAGGCTTCCAGCAGCGGCGAGTTGATGGCCATCTCGGCGGCTTTGAGGGCGCGGCCGTCACCGCGGGACGATCCGATACCCATCAGCGCCGTGCCGGCGCCGCTCATGATGCCCTTGACATCGGCGAAGTCGACGTTGATCAGGCCGGGGGTGGTGATCAGGTCGGTGATGCCCTGCACACCGTTGAGTAGCACCTCGTCGGCGCTGCGGAACGCGTCCATGAGCGACACCTGCGCATCGCCCATCTGCAGCAGACGGTCATTGGGGATGACGATCAAGGTGTCGCAGCTCTCGCGCAGCGCGGAGATACCGTTCTCGGCCTGGTTGGACCGCCGTTTGCCCTCGAACGAGAACGGCCGCGTCACGACACCGACAGTCAGCGCGCCGAGCTTGCGGGCGATGGAGGCGACAACCGGCGCACCACCGGTTCCGGTACCGCCGCCTTCGCCCGCGGTGACGAACACCATGTCGGCACCGCGAAGCAGCTCCTCGATCTCGTCCTTGGCGTCCTCGGCGGCCTTGCGGCCCACGTCCGGGTCGGCGCCGGCGCCGAGCCCGCGGGTGGAGTCACGACCGACATCGAGCTTGACGTCGGCGTCACTCATCAGCAGTGCCTGGGCGTCGGTGTTGATCGCGATGAACTCCACGCCTTTGAGTCCCTGCTCGATCATCCGGTTGACGGCGTTGACGCCGCCGCCGCCGATGCCAACGACCTTGATGACGGCGAGGTAGTTATGCGGGGGGGTCATCGTCTTGGTTTCCTCCCTGGTGGGGCTCGGGGTGACGCGACTCCCCTGGCAAACCCTCAACCTCAACCAGAGATTCAGAGTTATGTCAAGTAGTTCCGCGCAACCAGAACGGTATGGCCGGTCAGCGCCGGATTGGGGAGGCGCGCCGACGTGTCGCTCGCGAATTTCGGGCCATATCCCTCATGCGGACGCCGTGCACTACTTCACGGTCGGCAGGTCCGGGCTCGACACGTCGTAGACGTGGCCCGGCTGGGTCAGCAGCGCGGCCAGCTTCTCCGCCTTCTCGTCGGTGCGGTCGGTGGTACCCCACACCACCGTCCGGCCGTCGGTGAGCGTCAGGGTGATCGACGCCACCGACGGTGCCGCGATGCGGCTGACCTGCGACACCACCTCCGGACTCAGCGCCGTCATCACCTGCAGGGCCGCCGTGGTGGGCGGATCGGTCGGTCCAGGATGATCGACATCGATGTAGGGCAGCCCGGGCGGCGGCGGGGCGGTCGCGAAATCCACCCCGTCACGGTCGAACAGGTGCGGCCCGTCGGGGAAGTCCTTCACCACGATCGGAATGCGCTCGACGATCGTGACACGCAGCGTCGAGGGGTACTCGCGCTGGACCCGCGCACTGGCGACCCGCCGGATGCTGGCCACCCGGTCGGCCACCTCGTCGGTGTTGATCTGCAGCAGCGGTGTGCCGAGCCTGACCTTCGTGGCGTCGACGACCTCCTGGCGGGTCACCGCGCCCATCCCGGTCACGACGATGGACCGCGCCGACATCACCGGGGTGAAGTACAGAACCAACCCGAGCCCAACGCTGACCACGGCCAGCACGATCAGCCAGGTCAGCAGCTTCAGGCCGCGAACCGTCCGCTTGCCCAACTGCTTGGGCGCCTCGACGGACTGGCTGCGGACCCGGCGTTTGGCCTCGCGGCGGGCCTGCTCGATGGCCATCGCGCGGGCCTGGGCGGCGCGCCGCTCGGCGCGTTCCCGGCGTGCCCGCCGTCGCGGGCCCTCGGAATCCTCGGCCGGCTGCTCGGGTTCGGTCTCCCCGACCTCGATAATCGGCTCGGGTTCTGCCGGCGATTCGTCGACTGGCGTTTCGCCGAGATCGACGTTTTGCACGTCATCACTCGCAGTTTGTCGCCCAATTGTCGGTTTGGGCGCAGAAGAAATAGCAGGCTCGGCCGCACCTTCGGCCGGCGGCTGGGGCCCTGGCCCGGTCAATCAGCCACCCCCGGGCATAGCGCGACGGGCCCGCTCCCGCACGGCCGCGATGATTTCCGGTCCCAGCATGGTCACGTCGCCGGCGCCCATGGTGACCACGACGTCACCCGCGTTGACCACCGCCGCGACCCGCCCGGCCACCGTGGAGAAGTCCGCCACGTAGTGCACCGGGGCGCTGACGTGCTCGGCGACCGACGCCCCGCTCACCCCGGTCAGCGGCTGTTCCCGCGCGGCGTAGACGTCGAGCACGAACACCACATCGGCACAGTCCAGCGCACCACCGAATTCACGCGCAAAAGCCTTTGTCCGCGAATACAGGTGCGGCTGGAACACCACGATGCTGCGGGCCCCGGTGATCGTCGGGTGCCCGGTGCGGTCCTGCTGGGCGATCGTGCGCAACGCCGTCAATGCGGCTCGGACCTCGGTCGGATGGTGAGCGTAGTCATCAAAGACCCGGACCCCGCTCGCCTCCCCGACCAGCTCGAAACGGCGGCGCACTCCCTCGAAACCCGCCAGGCCGTCGAGCACGGTGTCGACCGGCGCTCCGGCCTCGATGGCGGCCAGCAACGCACCCAGCGCGTTGAGCGCCATGTGCCGGCCCGGCACCGCCAGCCGCATGACCCGCTGGTTGGGCTCCCCCGCCAGCTGCAGATGCGCCACCGCGCCGGTACCGTGCTGCTCCCAGCTGACCAGCTCACCGGCCAGCCCGTCGGCGGGGCCACTGCCGTAACGCAGCACCCGAATACCCAGTGCCGCACTGCGTTCGGCCAGCGCCGCCGCGCCCGGATCGTCCACGCACACCACAAGCGCGCCGCCGGGCGCCAGCCGTTCGACGAACGCGTCGAACACCGCGGTGTAGGCCTCCGCGCTCCCAAAGAAGTCCAGATGGTCAACCTCGATGTTGGTCACCACCGCGATATCCGGGGTGTACTCCAGCAGCGAGCCGTCGCTTTCGTCGGCCTCGGCGACGAAGCACTCGCCGCTGCCGTGGTGGGCGTTGGTGCCGGCTTCACCCAGGTCACCTCCGACGGCAAACGACGGGTCCATCCCGGCGTGCTGGAGCGCGACGATGAGCATCGAGGTGGTCGTGGTCTTGCCGTGGGTGCCGGTGACCATCAGGGTGCGTTGGCCTGCCATCAGCTTGGCCAGCACCACCGGACGCAGGATCACCGGGACGGCCCGCCGGCGCGCCTCGACCAGCTCCGGATTCGTCTTGGGGATGGCGGCATGGGTGGTGATCACCGCGGTCGGACCGCCTGGCAGCAGGTCGAGGTTGGCCTCGTCGTGGCCGATGTTGATCTGTGCACCGCGGGCGCGCAGCGCCACCACCCCGCGCGACTCCTTGGCATCCGAACCCGACACCATGGCGCCGCGATCCAGCAGGATCCGGGCGATGCCGGACATGCCCGCACCACCGATGCCGACCATGTGGACCCGCTCGAGCTCGGGCGGGAGGGTGTGGGCGTTCACCGGTGCGCCCGTCGTCCGGCGCGGGCGACTTCCAGGGCCACCTCGGCGACCCGCCGTGCGGCGTCCCGGTGCCCCACCGCGGCGGCGGCCTCGGTCATCGCCTGCAGCCGCGGCCGGTCGGTGAGCAGGCCGACCACATCGCCGGCGATGAATCCCGGTGTGAGATCAGCATCGGCAACCAGCAGCCCACCACCGGCGTTGACGATCGGCAGGGCGTTGAGCCGCTGCTCGCCGTTGCCGATCGGCAGCGGCACGTAGACCGCGGGCAGCCCGACCGCCGACACCTCGGCCACCGTCATCGCGCCGGACCGGCAGATCGCCAGGTCGGCCGCGGCGTAAGCGAGGTCCATCCGGTCGAGGTACGGCACCGGCACGTAGGGTGGGTCCCCCGGCTCCGGAGCACGCAGGTCGAGTGTGTTCTTGGGACCGTGAGCGTGCAGCACGGAGACACCCGCGGCAGCCAGGTCGGCGGCGGCCGCCGAAACCGCCCGGTTGATCGACGCCGCACCCTGCGAGCCGCCGAACACCAGCAGCACCAGCGCGTCGTGGGCGAATCCGAAATGCGCCCGTGCCTGCGCCCGAAGAGCCACCCGGTCCAGCGCTGTGATCGAGGCCCGCACGGGCATGCCGACCACCTCGGCGTGCCGCAACCCGGAGCCGGGCACCGCCGAGAGCACCCGACGTGCGCCGCGCGCGCCCACCCGGTTGGCCAGTCCGGCGCTGGCATTGGCCTCGTGGACGACGACCGGCACCCGGTGCCGGTGCACCGGCCCGCCGCGGGCGGCCAGATAGGCCGGCAACGCGACGTAACCACCGAAACCGATGACCACGTCGGCCTCGACGCCGTCGAGGACCGCGCGGGCCTCGCGCACGGACCGGCGTACGCGCCACGGCAGCCGCGCCAGGTCGGCGTTGAGCTTGCGTGGCAGCGGCACCGGGGTGATGAGCTCAAGGTGGTAGCCGCGCGCGGGAACCAACCGGGTTTCCAGTCCGCGTGCGGTGCCCAGCGCGGTGACCCGGACGCCGGGATCCAGTGCGCTCAAGGCGTCGGCGACCGCCATGGCGGGTTCGACATGGCCGGCGGTGCCGCCACCGGCAAGGACGACCGACAGCGATGCGACACCGCTTCTACTGTCCGAGCCGGGGCGCTCCGTTCCGCCGCCGACCCCCGAGACACTCACCCGTAACGCTGACCTTCCAATGCGCGGGCCCGCCGTGCGGGTCCGTCTCCGTGATCGCGGCGGCGCTCGGCGCCTCCGGCCTGCCCCTGGCGGGCAGCGCCTCCATGATGCCCTGAGCCACGGGTGGAGCGCTGCGCCGTGCGGGCTTTGGCAGGCAGCGCAGCCCGCTGGGGTTGACGACGGGACTTGCGGGGCGGCTTCTTGGGCGGCGCCTTCGCCGACTTCGCCGACTTCGCCGGTTTGGCCGGCTTGGTGGGCTTACCGGGTCTGGCCGGTTTGGCGGGCTTGGCGGGCTTGGCGGTCTGCGGCCGTGAACGCAACCGGTCGCGCAGGGCCTCCACCCGGGTGGGCGAATACGGTTGGGGCGCCGGCAGCCGCAGCAGCCGGTTCATCCGGTCCTCCCGGCCGGCGCGCAGGGCGGCCACCGCCTCGGGTTCGTGTCGCGCCGCGTTGGCCATCAGTCCGATGATGAAAAGCGTTGTCGCCGTCGATGTTCCACCAGCAGAGATGAGCGGGAGCTGAATTCCGGTGACCGGCAGCAGGCCGATCACGTAGCCGACGTTGATGAACACCTGGCCGATCACCCACATAGTCGCCGTCGCGGTGAGCAGCCGAAGAAACGGGTCGGCCGAACGCTTGGCGATCCGCAGGCCGGTGTAGGCGAACAGCCCGAACAGCGCCAGCAGGGCGAACGCGCCGATGAAGCCCAGCTCCTCGCCGATGATGGCGAAGATGAAGTCGTTGTGGGCGTTGGGCAGGTAGTTCCACTTGGCCGTGCCCTGGCCCAGGCCCTCACCGAACACTCCCCCGTTGGCCAGCGCAAACTTGGCCTGCCGGGCCTGATAGCCGGAGCCCTGGACGTCGGCGGTGGGGTCCAGCCAGGACCGCACCCGGTCGGAGCGATACCCCTCGGAGACCGCCAGCACAGCGGCGGCCGCCACGCCCGCCATGAGCGAGCTGAGGAACACCTTCAGCGGCAGGCCCGCATACCAGAGCAGCGCCAGCACGATGATGGCCAGCGACACCGTCTGGCCCAGGTCCGGCTGGGCCACGATCAGCGCCAGCGCGATCACGGCGGCCGGAATCAGCGGGATGAGCATCTCGCGCAACGACGCCCGCTCCATGCGGCGGGTGGCCAGCAGGTGTGCGCCCCAGATTGCGAACGCAATCTTGGTCAGCTCCGAGGGCTGCATGGAGAACCCGGCGATCACGAACCACCCGCGTGAACCGTTGGCCTCGTGCCCGATCCCCGGGATCAGCACCAGCACCAGCATCACGATCGTGATGGCGAATGCCGAGAATGCGGTACGGCGCAGGAGGTTCACCGGAAGCCGAAGCGATATCCAGAATCCGATCAGCCCCACGACGGTCCACATCACCTGACGGCCGAAGATCACCCAGGGCGACCCGTCGGCGTCATAGGAGTGCACACCCGAGGCCGACAGCACCATGATCAAGCCGAGCGTGACGAGCAGTGCGGCAACCGAGATGATCAGGTGGAACGACGTCATCGGCCGGCCCAGCCACGCACCGAACCGCTTCTGCGGAGCGAACCTCGGCTTCTTCGGTTCCTCGTCGGTGGCGACCGGCGCGGTGGCGGATTCCTCGCCGGTGGACTCTGCGGTGGCGTCGGCCTCCAGGTCAGGCACGCCCGCCGCGGCCTCGTCGGCGGCATCCTTGGCGCCCCGGCGCTTGAGCCGGGCCAGCGGGTTGCCCACGATCGCTACCGGGCCGCAGCGCGCACGGCGGCAGCGAAGGCGTCGCCGCGATCGGCATAGCCGGCGAACTGGTCGAACGATGCCCCGGCGGGGGCCAGCAGCACCGTGTCTCCGGCCCCGGCCAGGCTGGCGGCGGCGGCGACGACCTCAGTCATCACCCGTGCGCCGTGCGCGGGCCCCGACGCGTCGACAACCCGAGTCCCATGAGTAACACCTGACTCATTCGTCTCATGCACCACAGCATCGTCTCGCGTCACAACCTCGATGACCGGGACATCAGGCGCGTGTCGCGATAACGCCTTGGCAACCACCGCGCGGTCCCGGCCGATCAGCACGGCGCCGACCAGCCGATCCGCGACGCGGGCCACCATCGCGTCAACCGAAGCGCCCTTCAACAGACCACCGGCCACCCACACCACCCGCGGATAGGCCAGCATCGACGCCTCGGCGGCATGCGGATTGGTGGCCTTGGAGTCGTCGACGTAGCGCACGCCGTCGACGACCGCCACCGACTCGGCCCGGTGGCGACCCACCCGGAACGACGACAGCGCCGATGCGATCGCGGCGGCGGGGACGCCCACCGCACGGGCCAACGCGGCCGCACCGAGCGCATCCAGCACACCGACAGGGCCCGCGACGGGGATCGAGGTGACCGGGGCCAGCTCGAGATCGCTGTCGAACGCCCGGTCCACCAACCGACCGTCGCGGACCCCAAGTTCGCCGGGAGCGGGTTCGGCGAGCCGGAAGCCGACCTTGACCGGTGCGGCGGCGACGGCCAGCAGCGCGGCGGCGGGCGCATCGTCGAGCCCGACGACCGCCACCCGCCCGTCCAGCGCCCGCGCCTTGGCCGCGGCGTAGGCCTCGAAGCTGCCGTGCCAGTCGAGGTGGTCCTCGGCGATGTTGAGCACCACCCCCGCCTCCGGGCGCAGCGACGGCGACCAGAACAGCTGGAAGCTGGACAGCTCCACGGCCAGCAGGTCGGCAGGCTGGGCCAGCACGTCGAGCACCGGGTCGCCGATATTGCCGCACAACATCGCTCGGCGCCCGTCGGCGACGAGCATGGCGTGCAGCATCGAGGTCGTGGTGGTCTTGCCGTTGGTGCCCGTCACCACCAGCCACCGCCGCGGCGGTCCATAGTGACCCGCGGCGTCGAGGCGCCATGCCAGTTCAACGTCCCCCCAGATCGGTATCCCGGCCGCCGCCGCCGCGGCCAGCACCGGCGCAGTCGGCGGGAAACCCGGGCTGGTGATCACGAGATCGAAGTCCCCGATCCGCCCGATCGCCTCGACCGGCGCGACGGTATCGATGTCGTCGCCGGCCAGCGCCCGCAGCGCGTCAACGTTGTCGTCACACACCCGGACGTGGAGGTCCCACGAGGCCAGTGCGCCGACCACGGCCCGCCCGGTGATGCCCGCCCCGGTCACCAGCACCGCGGCGCCGGGGCCGAGCGGCTCGAGTCCTACCTGCATCTCAGTCACCGATGGCAGTAAGCCATTCACCGTAGAACAGTGCCACACCCAGCCCGCAGGCGATCGCGGTGAGCAGCCAGAACCGGATGATCACCGTCGTCTCGGCCCACCCGACGAGTTCGAAATGATGGTGGAACGGCGCCATTCGGAACACCCGCCGGCCGGTGGTACGGAAGGCCAGGATCTGCACCACCACCGACGTGACCTCGGCGACGAACAGCGCACCCAGCACCACTGCCAGTACCTCGGTGCGGCTAGTGACCGAGAGCCCGGCGATGATGCCGCCCAGGGCCAGCGACCCGGTGTCGCCCATGAAGATCTTGGCGGGCGCGGCGTTCCACCACAGGAATCCGATGCAGGCACCGGCGGTCGCGGCGGCGATCAGCGCCAGGTCCAGCGGGTCACGCACGTTGTAGCAGCCCAGTCCGGGCGCGGTGGCGCAGGCATTGCGGTACTGCCAGAAGGTGATCAGCACATAAGCGGCGCTGACCATGGCCATGCTGCCGCCGGCCAGCCCGTCGAGCCCGTCGGTGAAGTTCACCGCGTTCGACCATGCACTGACCAGGACCACGACGAACAAGACGAACACCACCGGAGTCAGCGTGACCGTGGCGATCTCGCGGACATACGACAGTTCGGGGCTGCCCGGGGTGAGTCCGTCGGTGTTGCGGAACCCCAGCACCAGCACGCCGAACAGCACGGCCGCGGTGATCTGGCCGACGGTCTTGGCGGTCTTGTTCAGGCCCAGGTTGCGCGAGCGGCGGATTTTGATCAGGTCGTCGAGAAAACCGACGGCCCCCAGCGCGGTGGCCAACCCCAGTACCAACAGCCCCGAGACCGACGGGCCGTCGCCGTCGAGCCCCAACCCCACCAGATGAGTGCCGAAGTAGCCGGCCCAGATACCGGTGATGATCGCCACCCCGCCCATCGACGGCGTGCCACGCTTGGTCTTGTGGCTGGGTGGGCCGTCCTCACGGATCTCGTGGCCGAATCCCTGGCGGGTGAACAGCCGGATCAGCACGGGCGTCAGCAGAATCGACACCGCCACGGAGATGGCGACGGCGATGAGGATCAGTCTCATCGGCGCCCCGGTTGGCTCGGCGAGCACAGCGCGTCGGCCAGCGCGCCCAGCCCCACCGCGTTCGACGCCTTGACCAGTACCACGTCACCGGGCTGCAGTTCGGCGCGGAGCAGCTCGAGGGCGGTGTCGGCGTCGGGGACGATGGTGGCCTCCGAACCCCAGGAGCCCTCCATGACCGCCCCGTGGTGCATGGCGCTCATAGGCCTCCCGGTTCCCACGACGATGAGTCGACTGATATCTAAGCGCACCGCGAGCCGACCGACGCGATCGTGCTCGGTTATCGAGTCCCCTCCCAGCTCACCCATCTCGCCCAGCACCGCCCAGCTGCGCGGGCTCGATAGCCTCGCTCCTCCTCGGTCTCCTCCCTCGACCGCATCGCCGACTCGGCGGCGCCGCTGGCGAGCCATCGCCGCGAGAGCCTGCAGCCCGGCCCGCATCGAATCGGGGTTGGCGTTGTAGGCATCGTCGATGACAGTTACTCCGTCGGCGCGGGTGCGCACCTCCATGCGGTGCCGCGAGACCGGCCCCGCCCCGGACAGCGCCGCCGCCACCTGCTGCAAGCTCGCCCCGCACTCGAGTGCGACCGCCGCCGCGCACAGGGCGTTACCCACCTGGTGCTCGCCGTGCACGGCCAGCGCCACGTCGACTTCGGCCATATTGGTCCGCAAGGTGAACCGTGGCCGCGTCAGTTCATCGAGGGTCACCTCGTCGGCCCGGATGTCGGCGAGCTCAGATCTGCCCACTCGCACCACCCGGGCCGAGGCCTGCTGAGCCATCGCCGCCACCACCGGGTCGTCGATATTGAGCACCACCACACCCGAGGCCGGAACAGCCTGCACCAATTCGGCTTTCGTCGCCGCGATGGCATCGCGGGAGCCGAACTCGCCCAGGTGTGCGGTGCCGACGTTGAGCACCACCGCGATCGACGGTGGCGCGATCGCGGCCAGCGCGGCGATGTTGCCGGGATGGCGCGCCGACATCTCCAGTACCAGGTAATCGGTGTCCTCGGTGGCCCGCAGCACCGTCCAGGGATGACCGAGCTCATTGTTGAACGAACCGGGCGGAGCCACCACCTCACCCAGCGGTCGCAACACCGCGGCGATCAAATCTTTGGTCGAGGTCTTGCCCGAGGAGCCGGTGACCCCGACGATGGTGAGCCCGCCGGCCACGAGTTCGGCGGCCACCACCGCCGCGAGTTTCGCCAGCGCGGCCAATACCGCCGCCCCGGCACCGTCGCAGTCATGCTCGAGCAGACCGGCCTGGGCATCGACGGCCTGTGCCGACGGCACGATGATCGCCGGCACGCCGACCGGTCGCGCCGCCAGCACCGCGGCAGCACCAGCGCCCACCGCGGCTTCGGCGAAATCGTGACCGTCCGTTCGCGCCCCGGGCAGCGCGAGAAACAGCCCACCCGGGCCAACCTTGCGGGAGTCGAACTCGACGGTGCCGGTCACACGGCGTGTCGCCGCATCCTGCGGGCTGATGTCGGCGATCCGGCCGCCGACGACCTCGGCGATCCGAGCGACGGTGAAGTCGATCACCGGCGGCTCCCCAGGGCCTGGAGTGCCTGGGCCAGTTCTTCCCGGTCGTCGAACGACCGGGTCTGGCCCCCGCCGGTCTGGCCCGTTTCGTGGCCCTTGCCGGCGATCACCACCACGTCTCCGCGACGCGCCCAGCCGACGGCATGGTTGATCGCTGCTCGCCGGTCACCGATCTCGACCACCTCGGCAGCGGGTCTGCCGGGCACCTCGGCGGCACCGGTCAGGATGGCCGCACGGATCGCGGCCGGATCCTCGTCGCGGGGGTTGTCATCGGTGACGACGACGAGGTCGGCGAGTTCCGCAGCGATGTGCCCCATCGGCTCCCGCTTTCCGGGATCGCGGTTGCCGCCCGCGCCGAACACCACTGCCAACCGCGTGTCCGGACGGCGTAGCGTCTCCAGCACCGCACGCAGGGCCCCCGGCTTGTGTGCGTAGTCGACGACTGCCAGGAAGTCCTGTCCGCAATCGACGGCCTCGAGGCGTCCCGGAACCGAGGCGCCGCGCAACCCGGGTGACGCCTGTTCGGGCGATACCCCCACAGCGTCCAGCATCGCCAGGGCCAGCAGTGCGTTGGCGATGTTGTAGCGCCCGGGAAGCCGTATCCGCAGCCTGTGGTGCACCCCGACCGGGTCCACCACGGTGAACTCCTGGATCCCGCGTTCGAGAACCGCGACGTCTTCGGCGCGCCAGTCCGCGGGGCGGCCCTCCGCGCTGACGGTCACGGCGCGCTCGACCCGTGCAGCCATCGCCCGCCCGGCCTCGTCGTCGACGCATACCACCGCGATCTCGGCGTGCAGCGGCGAAGACGCATCGAACAATTTCGCCTTGGCTTCGAAATAGTCCTGCATCGTCGGATGGAAGTCGAGATGGTCACGCGACAGGTTGGTGAACCCGCCGACGGCGAATCGAATACCGTCCACCCGACCCAGTTCGAGTGCATGGCTGGACACTTCCATGACGGCGGTGTCCACGCCCCGCTCGGCCATCACCGCCAGCAGCGCCTGTAGAGCCGGCGCCTCGGGCGTGGTCAGCGCGCTGGGCACGTCGGCTCCAGCGACGCGGACGCCGACGGTGCCGATCAGACCCGGAACCCGCCCGGCCGAGCCCAGCCCCGCCTCGATCAGGTGGGCTGTCGTGGTTTTCCCCGAGGTGCCGGTGACACCGAGGACGACGACGCGGTCGGAGGGGTGGCCGTACACCGTCGAGGCGAGGTCGCCGAGTACCGACCGCGGCGACGGATGGATCAACACCGGAATCGGCGCCGTCCCGGCGAAGTGCTCGCGCATGACGGCGGCTCCGGCGGGATCGGTCAGCACCGCAACCGCACCGCGGGCGATCGCGTCACCTGCGTATCCGGCACCGTGCGCGGCGGACCCCGGCAGAGCGGCGAACAGATCCCCCGGCATGCTGTCCTGGGCGCGCAATGTCACCCCCGTGACCCGCACGTCCGGAATCGGGCTGTCGCCGGGCACCGCGCAGACCCGGGTGGCCAGCGTGGCTAATGCCAGGCCCGGCGTGGTGCGCGGACGCAGGACATTCGCCACCGCCGGTCACCTCCTCCGTTCCCGGATCACAGCGCTACTGCCCGCCGGGCCGTCCGCGCCGTCTGCCTGATCGGCTTGCAACCCTACCGAGCAGCAGGGACTGCGTGCCTCAGACGGCCTCCAGGATCAGTGGCGGCCCCGGATCGGGTGACAGCGGGACGTTCTCCCGTTGCAGCAGCCAGCTGGCGATGTTGTGGAACAGCGGCGCTGCCGTGTGGCCGCCCGAGCCGTCGGACGCGCGCTTCGGCGCGTCCATCATGATGCCGATGACGTAACGCGGATCATCGGCCGGCGCCATCCCGGCGAAGGTGATCCAGTACACGTCGTCGTAGTAACAACCGCACGCCGGGTTGATCTGCTGAGCGGTGCCGGTCTTGCCGGCGATCTGATAGCCCTCCACCGCGGCGGCCGGTCCGGTGCCCTGCTGGTAGCCCATCGGGTCGCGCTGCACGATCGCCCGGAACATGTTGCGTACGGTGTGCGCGGTCTGCGGCGACACCACCTGGATCCCTTCGGGGCGCTTCTCCTCGGTGCGGGTTCCGTCCGGGGCGATGGTGGCCTTGACGATCCGCGGCGGGATGCGTAGGCCGTCGTTGGCGATGGCCTGGTACATGCCGGTCATCTGCAGCAAGGTCATCGAAAGGCCCTGCCCGATAGGCAGGTTGGAGAACGTACTGCCCGACCACTGGTCGATCGGCGGCACCAGGCCGGCGCTCTCACCGGGCAGCCCGACATTGGTGCGCTGGCCCAGCCCGAACTTGCCGAGCATGTCGTAATAGCGCTGCGGTCCCACCCGCTGCGCCAGCATCAGGGTGCCGACGTTCGACGACTTACCGAACACACCGGTGGTGGTGTAGGGCATCACGCCGTGGGCCCACGCGTCGTGGACGGTGACACCGCCCATATGGATCGACCCCGGCACCGACAACACCTCGTCGGGAGTGGTCAGCCCGTACTCGATCACCGACGACGCGGTGACGATCTTGTTCACCGAACCCGGTTCATAGGGTGACGTCACCGCCAGATTGCCCATCTGCTTGTCGGCCTGGCGACCGATGTCCTGGCTGGGGTCGAAGGTGTTGTCGTTCGTCATCGCCAGCACTTCACCGGTCTTCGCGTCCAGCACGACGGCGGAGACGTCCTTGGCACCGGAGGCGTCCTTGGCCAGCTGGACCTGCTGCTGGACATAGAACTGGATGTCGTCGTCGAGAGTGAGCTCCACGGTCGAGCCGTTGACTGCGTCATGACGGTTGCGGTAGCTGCCCGGGATCACCACACCGTCGGAACCGCGGTCGTAGGTGACAGACCCGTCCGTGCCGGCCAGCACCGAGTCCATCGCGTCCTCCAGGCCGAGCAGCCCATGGCCGTCCCAATCAATGCCGCCCACCACGTTGGCCGCCAGCGAACCCCCCGGATACTGGCGCAGATCCTGGCGTTCGGCGCCGACCTCGGGAAACTTCTTGGTAATAGCCCCGGCGATCGCCGGGTCGACGGCACGGGCCAGATAGACGAAGGTCTCGTTGCTGCGCAGCTTCTTCAGCAAGGTCGCATAGTCGGGTTTGTTGCCGAGCTTGGCCGCGACGTCTTTGGCGATGTCCTGCAGCCGCTGGTCCGGGTCGGGTGCAGCCGACGACTTCTGCTTGGCCTCGGCCAGCTGCTTGCGGATCTTGATCGGCTGGAAGGTCAGGGCCCTGGCCTCGATGGTGAACGCCAGCTTGTTGAAGTTGCGGTCGACGATACTGCCCCGCACGGCCTTCTCCACATCGGTGACCTTGAGCTGACCGGCAGCCTGGGCGCGCAGCCCAGCCGCGCGCGGCACCTGGAGGTTGAACAACTGTGCGGCGGCCGCGAGCAACGCCACGAACATGACGATGCTGCCGGCGCGGTGCCGGAAAGCGAACGAGGCAGTGCGTGAACCGGTCTCGGTTGCCTTCCGGGTGCGCGTGGCCGTGGCCGACCGGCCCTGGGCAGCGTTGTCGGGCTGCGCCTTGGCCACAACCGCGCGCCGCTTCCGCTGCTCGGCAGGCCGGGACCCGGACTTGTCGCCGCGGCTCACTGCGCCGTTCCCGCGGGCGGAATCGCGGGCGCGACCGGGGCGGGC
>Ga0055451_10000089_pt1 | contig 30410 bp, 30 predicted proteins | sample China_Galinas_PW_3_FD_57745 | JGI IMG/M metagenome (GOLD analysis project Ga0055451, IMG submission 57745) | Wetland microbial communities from San Francisco Bay, California, USA, that impact long-term carbon sequestration - China_Galinas_PWB_D2 | ecosystem: Environmental > Aquatic > Marine >... | reverse complement strand
ATAGTGCGCAGTGCCGTCCGAAGCTTGCTATTGGAGCCGTCGGCAATTAGTGTCCGAGGTGGTGAAACAGACACTTGTCCAGGGAGATGGAGCGATGACCGCGTCGGCTTCGGCGAAGGTGACGGAGCTGCTGATCGACGGCGAACTCGTCGCCGCCGGCGGCGGCACGTTCGCCACGATCAATCCGGGCACCGAAGAACCGCTGGGGGACGCCGCCGACGCCGACGGGGCCGACATGGACCGGGCGATTGCCGCCGCCCGCGTCGCGTTCGACGAGTCGGATTGGTCGCGCGATCCGGCGTTGCGCGTGCACTGCCTGCGGCAGTTGCGCGCGGCCCTCAACGAGGACATCGAGATGCTTCGGGAGATCACCGTCGCCGAGGTCGGGGCGCCGGTTGCCCTGACCCACAGCGCCCAGCTCCAAGGGCCGGTCGATGATCTCGCGTTCTGCGCCGACACCGCTGAACAATACGCTTGGGCAACGAATCTCGGCGTGGCTGCGCCGTTGGGCATCAGGACCAAACGCACGCTGCTGCGGGAGCCGTTCGGCGTTGTCGGCGCCATCACACCGTGGAACTTCCCGCACCAGATCAACTTCGCCAAGCTCGGGCCCGCACTGGCCGCCGGCAACACCGTCGTGTTGAAGCCGGCGCCCGACACACCATGGTGCGCGGCCGAGGTAGGCCGAATCATCGTGGAACGAACCGATATTCCGCCCGGCGTGGTCAACATCGTCACGTCCGGCGACCATCGTCTCGGCGCCCAGCTGGCCGAGGACCCGCGTGTCGACCTGGTGTCGTTCACCGGGTCCACCGCAACCGGGCGTGCGGTGATGACCGCGGCGGCGCAGACGATCAAGCGGGTCTTCCTCGAACTCGGCGGCAAGTCTGCGTTCATCGTGCTCGACGACGCCGACCTCGCCAGTGCGAGCGCGGTCGCTGCCTTCACCGTCGCCACGCACGCCGGGCAGGGCTGCGCGATCACCACGCGGTTGGTGGTTCCGCGCGATCGCTATGACGAGGCAGTCGCCGCGGCGGCCCGCACCATGGCAGGCCTCGGCGCCGGCGACCCTACCGACCCGAAGACCATTTGCGGACCGCTGATTTCGGCGAAGCAGCGGGACCGGGTCGAGGGTTATCTGGATCTGGCGACCAAAGAGGGTGGCTCATTCGCCTGCGGCGGGGGACGTCCCGCAGACAAGACGGCGGGGTTCTACATCGAGCCCACCGTGATCACCGGCTTGACCAACGGCGCGCGCGTGGCCCGCGAAGAGATCTTCGGCCCGGTCCTGGTGGTGCTGGCACACGACGGTGACGGCGACGCGGTGCGCATCGCCAACGACTCTCCGTACGGCCTGTCGGGGACGGTTTTCGGAACCGACCCCGAGCGGGTCAACTGGGTGGTGTCGCGGTTGCGCACCGGGACGATCAACGTCAACGGCGGCGTCTGGTATTCGGCCGACGTGCCCTTCGGCGGCTACAAGCAGTCGGGAATCGGCCGCGAGACGGGCCTGGCCGGGTTCGAGGAGTACCTGGAAACCAAAGTCATCGCGGAGGCCGTTTCGTGACCATCGCCGAAATAAGGTTACCTGCACGTTTTTTGACGAAAAGCGTGCAAGAAGTCTGATCTCGGCAAAGGAGAGAGAGAAGGCATGGGACAGTTCGACGACAAGGTGGCGATCGTCACCGGGTCAGGCGGTGGCATCGGCCAGGCGTATGCCGAGGCGCTGGCCCGCGAGGGCGCCGCGGTGGTGGTCGCCGACATCAACGCCGAAGCCGGCGAGCGGGTGGCAAAGCAGATCGTCGCCGACGGTGGCGCGGCGATCCACGTTCCCGTCGACGTTTCCGACCCGGAATCGGCCAAGGCGATGGCCGACCGGACGCTCGCCGAATTCGGCGGGATCGATTACCTGGTGAACAACGCCGCGATCTACGGCGGCATGAAACTCGACTTCCTGATCACGGTGGACTGGGACTACTACAAGAAGTTCATGAGCGTGAACCTCGACGGCGCCCTGGTGTGCACGCGGGCGGTGTACAAGAAGATGGCCAAGCGGGGCGGGGGAGCGATAGTCAACCAGTCGTCGACGGCGGCGTGGCTGTATTCCAATTTCTACGGACTGGCCAAAATCGGCATCAACGGTCTGACGCAACAGCTTTCGCGAGAGCTCGGTGGCATGAACATCCGGATCAACGCGATCGCGCCGGGGCCTATCGACACGGAGGCGACCCGCACCACCACCCCACAGGAGATGGTCGCCGACATCGTCAAGGGCATTCCGCTGAGCCGGATGGGCACACCGGACGACTTGGCCGGCATGTGTCTGTTCCTGCTGTCCGACCAGGCGAAGTGGATCACCGGCCAGATCTTCAACGTCGACGGCGGCCAGATCATCAGGTCGTAGAGGAGTTGTTCATGACGGACGTCAAACTGGGCTACATCGGTCTCGGCAACATGGGCGCGCCGATGGCCATGCGGCTGACGGACTGGCCCGGCGGTTTGGTGGTCTTCGACGTCCGCTCGGAGGCGATGACGCCGTTGGTCGAAGCCGGTGCGCAACCAGCCGACGACGTGGCGGATGTCGCGGCGGCCGACATCATCAGCGTCACTGTGTTGAACGACGAACAGGTTCGCGAGGTGGTCGGCGAACTGGCGCGAAACGCCAAGCCCAACACAGTGATCGCCATCCACTCCACGATCAGCGATACCACCGCCATCGAATTGGCGCGGGAACTGCAGCCGCAAGGCATCCACATCGTCGACGCGCCGGTCAGCGGCGGCGGGGGAGCGGCCGAAAAGGGTGAGCTGGCCACCATGGTCGGCGCCGAACGAGAAGTGTACGACCTGATCAAACCGGCGTTCAAGAACTGGGCGTCGCTGGTGATCCACGCCGGCGAACCTGGCGCCGGGACACGAATGAAGTTGGCGCGCAACATGTTGACGTTCACCTCCTACGCCGCGGCGTGCGAGGCGACGAAGCTGGCCGAGGCGTCCGGTCTGGACCTTCAGGCCCTCGGCAGAGTGGTACGTCACACCGACAAGCTCACCGGCGGCGCAGGCGCGATCATGGTGCGAGACGACATGAAGCCGATCCGGCCGGATCATTTTCTGTATCAGCCGTTTCTGCATGCCCGCGAACTCGGTGAGAAGGACCTGAGTCTGGCGCTCGCACTCGGTCAGGCGCACTCCGTCGACCTGCCGCTGGCTGAGGTCGCGCTCGAGCGACTGGCCGAGGGACTCGGTGTGCCGCACATCGCGTCGACGAAGAAGGAGTGATCATGGACGAACTGCGCCGCAAAGGCCTGGAGAAGATGAACGAGGTCTACGCCTGGGAAATGCCGGACATGCCCGGCGAATTCTTTGCGCTAACAGTGGATCACCTGTTCGGGACCATCTGGACGCGGCCCGGTCTTTCCATGCGTGATCGACGGATGATGCTGCTCGGCGTGTTGGCCGCGCTGAACCAAGAAGAGCTGATCGAAGTGCAGATCAACGCTGTCCTTCAGAACGAGGAGCTGACCCGCGAGGAACTGCGCGAGGTGGCGATCTTCCTCACCCACTACGTCGGCTTCCCTTTGGGCTCCAAGCTGGACGGTGCGGTCAAACGTGTTGTGGCCAAACGCAAGAAGGCCGCGGAGAGCGGAGCGGCCAGAGACAACAAGGACAACGTCAACGACGCGGTCAAGATGCACGTCGGCAGGACGCTGCATGACAAGTAGGTACGCCGACCTGAGCCGCGAGGAGCTCGCCGGGCTGTTGCCGGAGCTGCTGTTGGTCGGTCAGCTGATCGACCGTGCCGGACATGGCTGGTGTATCCGGCCTTTCGGTCGCGAAGGGATGCTGCGGATCGCGATCGAGGAGTGGATGGCGTCCAGCCCGATCTACACCAAACGAATGCAGAAGGCGTTGAAGTACGAGGGCGACGACGTCATCACGATCTTCAAGGGCCTGCAACTCGACATCGGCGCACCGCCGCAGTTCATGGACTTCCGGTACACTGTGCACGACCGCTGGCACGGCGAGTTCCACCTCGATTACTGCGGCGCGCTGATGGACGTCGAACCGATGGGCGAGGACTACGTGCGGGGCATGTGCCACGACATCGAGGATCCGACGTTCGACGCGACCGCCGTCGCCACCAATCCCAAGGCTCAGGTGCGGCCGGTCCACCGGCCGCCCCGAGCGCCCGCCGACCAGCACCCGCACTGCCGGTGGACGGTCATCATCGACGAGTCGTATCCACCGGTGAGCGGTATCCCCGCGCTGGACGTCGTGGGCAAAACACGTGCCGCTGCAATGGAACTGGACCCGATCGACCCCGGCGACGAGGGCCAGGCCGACTACTCGGGACCGCTGCTGTCCGACCTCGACTTCGGCGCGTTCTCCCATTCCGCGCTGGTCCGCATCGCCGACGAGGTGTGCCTGCAGATGCACATGCTGAACCTGTCGTTCGGCATCGCGGTCCGCGCGCGGGCGGAAGACGAGCAGCAGGCCCGAAAGATCTGCACCAAACAGCTGATCGGAATCGCCGGGGTAGCCGCGGAACGCATCCGCTGCGCGTTGGCACTACCTGACGGCGTCGAGGGGGCGCTGCGCGTGATGCAACTGCACCCGTTGTTCAACCCGGCGTCCTACGTGGACGCCGAGTTCACCGCCGACGCCGTCCATGTCCGTCCGTCCGCGGCACACGACGACGGAGCGTGGATTTCACTGTGCTCGCCGGCCGAGACACGGCCACTGCAGGCGATCGCCACAGCCGTCGACCCGTATCTGGGCGTGGAAGTCACCGGCACCGAGACGGATTGGACCATTCACCTGATCCGCACGGACACCGCCGCGAAGGAATTCTCCGAGGTGTCGGTGGCGAAAGTCAGTCGCGGTGCGACCTTCGACTTCGAGCAGCGGCGCTCGCTGCCGTTGACCGTTGTGTAACCGCGCGAAACCGGGGTTTCGCACGGAAAGTTCGAGTGGCAGCGTGTGAAACTCGGGTCTCGCGCGTCAACGAGTCGGCGCTGTCGCCAGCGGCATCGCGTCGTCCACCCGGGTGAGTTCACCGGGTAGTCCGGCGGCGGTGCGCAGCGCGAGGAAGTCTTCGATCATCGCGTCGGTCACCTCGTGCGGATCGTCGACGGTTGCGCCGTCCGTGAGGACCGAGATGCTGAGCTGGTCCGCGTAGCTCCACACGGTGATGTTCAGCCCGCTGCCGGAGATCAGCGGGCCGACCGAATAGATCTCGCGCACAACGGCTCCCACGACCGTGCCCCGCTCGCGGGGGCCGGGGACGTTGGACACCACGAGATTGAGCAGCTTGGTCTGCTTCTCGCTGCGGGCCGCCCGCTGCGAGAACGACTCGACGGGAGCGGGCGGAAAGTAGGCGGCCCACCGGCCGAACAGCTCGGGGCCCAGCAGCTGATGGGTTTCTTTCGCGGTCTCGGCGGCGGCATGCGCCTCGTTGACCCGCTCGAGCGGGTCGGCGATCTGCGTCGGCAGCGCGACCGACAGGGTGGTGAATTTGTTGCCCCAGGTGCGGTTCGCGTCCGGTTCGATACTCACCGGAACCGACGCGAGCAACGGGCCCGAGGCGCGACCGTCGTAACGCAACATCAGCCTGCGTACCGCACCGGCCGTGATCGTCAGCACCACATCGTTGATCGTGACTCCGAGTTGCTTGCGGGTCTCCTTGATGTCGTCAAGCGCCAGTGTTGCGGTGGCGAAGCGGCGTTCCGGCGTGAGGGTGTGGTTCATGAACGTCGGCGGCGGGTCGAAGGGACGAGTGAGCGTGGACAACTTGCGTGAACTGCGACGGAACCGGCCGATCCCCTCGGCGGTGTACCTCACGGTAGCGGGAATCCGCCCGATCTGCCGGAGATGATCCCGGAACGCGGCGTTCATCAGCTCGGATCGTGAAGGGGCAGGGTCGGTTTCGTACGAGTCGCGGGCGGGCACGTCTTGCAGGTCCATGGCGCGCGCGATCAGGTTTCCCGACGCAACGCCGTCGGCAAGTGCGTGATGCACCTTGTTGATGACGCCGACGTTGCCGTAGGCAAGCCCCTCGACGAAGTACATCACCCACAGCGGCTTGCTGCGGTCCAGCGGCGTGCTGGCGATCTCGCCGACGGCTTGGTCGAACTCGCGCCGGCCGCCCGGACCGGGCAGCCGCAGGGGCCGAACGTGGTACTCGAGATCGACGTCTACGTGTTCACGCCACATGGGGTGGTGGAACTTGAAGGGGATGTGGACCAATTGGAAGCGCATCGGGTCGAGCTTGTGCAGCCGATGACGCAGGATCTCGCGGAAGGCGTCGATGGTGGGCGCGCCCTCGAAGCCCCTGACGTCGATGATGCCGGCCTTGATCGTGTGCATGTGCACGTTGGGGGTTTCGCTGTAGAGCAGCATCGCGTCCCAGCCGGTGAGTCGCTTCACGCCCTTATATAATCGCTATTGGGCGCGCGGCGAGGCGGAGTTGGACAACGTGGTGTCACCAGTCGACAGCCGCCTTGCGCTTTCGTGCGAGCCGCTCGCCAGTACTTGCGTGCAGCGCCGGAGCGACCCAGCGGCGCAGGTACCGCCGCAGCTTCGTCCCTCGTCTTGGGGGCCGGCCCGGGTCGATCACGAAGGACTGGATGATCCTGAGCAGGTGCTCGGCGAGTTCGTCGAGGTCGTCGCCGCTGAAACCGAGCTCGGCCCAGTTCACGTCGAACCGACCGAGCATGGTGCGGGCGAACCGTACGGCAACGTCGGACGTGACGTCAGCGCTGAACGCGCTGGCTCGGTCCGGGCCGAGCAGCAGACCCACGTGCTTGTCGTTCGGCAGCCACTCCAGGGTGGTCGCGATGCCCTCGACCGCGGCGTCGGCGGGGTCGGTGATACCCGCAAGGTGGTCGGCCAACCGGTCGAGGTAGCTGGTGGCCGCGTTCGTCGCGGCCGCGGCGAGCAGGGCGTCGGTGCTCGGAAAATAGCGATACACGGTCTGTCTGGTCACGCCGAGTGTGCGAGCCACGTCGGCGATGCTGATGTCGGCGCCGCGCGCGTCGATGGCCTTGTTTGCCGCGGCCAGAATTCGCGCAATCGCCTCCTCATCGCTGGCGGGTGCTGCGCCGGACCAGCCGTGCGTGCGCATCAAACTCCGCGTCTCATCGCAGCGGCCATGCGTTCATCATATGGACGTATGGCCTGAAGTTGGCATCGGTGCTTTGCGCGGGCAGTCGTCCCGCTACATTGGGTCCTGGTGATGGAGTTGCCGGGTGGGCGGCATGCGTGCGGGACTGGAGGACTCATGAGCGTGGCCGAACGTTACGTCGAGGCCGTCAACAACGCAGATACCCCCGCACTGCTATCGCTTTTCGCCGAGGACGCCACGCTGACACATCCGGTGGGCACCGACCAGGGCCACGCGGAAATCGCCGACTTCCACACCGAAGTGATCTTCGCCGGACAGGTGCGCCTTTCCCTCGCTCGCAGCATCGAGCAGGGCGATGTCGAAGTTGCGCAGCTTGAGAGCAACAGCCCACTCAGCGACGACACCACCGTGCACACGGTCGACATCTTCACGTTGAACGACAAGGGCCTAGTGCAAACGCTGGACATTTACTACAGGTAGACGGCTTTGCGGTCGCCGCTATCCGCCGAGCCCCTGATCGCGCCGGAACCGCTTCATCCCGTCCACCTTCTCTGCGAGAGTCGCATCGGGCCCGGAGTAGAACATCCACGGCATCGTGAGGATATGTGTCACCCCGCCCTGCTCCGCGCGCGCATAGTCGTCGGGCGTGAACGCGTCGATCAGCGGTGCTAGGACCGCGAAATCGTCTGTAGCTGAGCCGTTTTCGGTGCGGTATCGACGCAGCTGTTGCGCGACGGAGATCGCGCGCTTGGTGGTGATCAGATCTCCCACCCAACCGTCGTAGCTGACTGCGCGGCGCAACGCGACGTCGCTGAGGCCGCCGACCCAGACCGGTATCGGTGGTGCGGCGGGCGACATCTCCAGCCGCGGCGCCTGATAGAACTCTCCGTCGAACTCGGTCCATCCGGGCGACCACAGCGCCCGCATCAGCTCGATGATCTCCTCGGTGCGCTTGCCACGCTCGGCGAAGCGCGCCCCCAGCAGCTCGAATTCCTCGGCGCACCAACCCACACCGAGTCCGAGTTCCACGCGGCCGTTGGACAGCAGCGCCGCCGTCCCGATCGCCTTCGCCGCGACGAAGGGGTCCCGCAGTGCCGCCACATACACGGTGGTGACGAAGTGGAGTCGCTGCGTGCACTGGGCCAGCGACCCGATCAGCACCCACGGATCGGGCCAGTCGGTGAACGGCGCCCACCGCCGCTGCCCGTCCCGCGTGTACGGGTACGGCGTGGTCAAGGTTTCGAGGTTGATCACATGCTCGGGTATCCCGAGGCCGTCGTAGCCCAGGTCGTCGGCAACCTCGGCGATCTCGACGATTTCGTTCGTGTCGAGGTAGCCGGTGCTGATGTAGTACTTCACGTGTGCGCTATCCCCGGTAGGAAACCGCCAGCTCCTTGACGCCGTTGATCCATCCCGACCTTAGCCGGCGGGGCTTCGCCATTTTCGTGATGTTGGGCATGATGTCGGCGATCTCGTTGAAAATCAATTTGATCTCCATGCGTGCCAGGTTCGCGCCGATGCAGTAGTGCGCACCGTTGCCACCGAACGCCAGGTGCGGGTTCGGATTTCGCAGGATGTTGAAGTCGAACGGCCGGTCGAACACCGCTTCGTCGAAGTTCGCCGAGCTGTAGAACAAGCCGGCGCGCTGTCCCTTGCGGATCGCGACCGCCCCGACGTCGGTGTCTGCCAGCGCGGTTCGCTGGAAGCAGTGCACCGGCGTCGCCCAGCGGATGATCTCGTCGACGGCGGTTGGGGGACGGTCGCGTTTGAACAACTCCCACTGGTCGGGGTTGTCGAAGAACGCGTTCATTCCATGCGTCATCGCGTTGCGGGTGGTCTCGTTGCCCGCAACGGCGAGCAGGATCACGAAAAACGCGAACTCGGTGTCGTCGAGCACGTCGCCGTCGATGTCAGCCTCGATCAGCCGGGTGACGATGTCGTCGGTTGGGCTGCGCCTGCGCTCCTCGGCCGTCGTGTAGGCGTAGCCCATCAGCTCGGCATTGGCCACCGTCGGATCGTCGGGGAAGTCCGGGTCGTCGGTGTTCATGATCGAGTTGGTCCATCCGAAGAGCCGCTCCCGGTCGCCCTCCGGGACGCCGATGAGGTCGGCGATGGCCAGCAGCGGAAGGCTCACCGCGACGTCGTCGACGAAGTTCCCGGTCTCTTTCTCCGCGGCCGCGACGACGATTTCGTGGGCCGCCTTGGCGAGCTTCTTCTCCAGGCCTGCGACGGCGCGGGGCGTGAAGAGCCTCGAGACCAGCTTGCGAAGCCGGGTGTGCGCCGGCGCGTCGTGGTTGATCAACAGTGCCTTGGTCAGCTCGAGCTGTTCTGCGGTCATGCCCTCGGGGAAGCGCATGACCGCACCCTTCGCATGCGTGGACCACAGGTCGTTGTTCTTCGAGATGGCCTTGATGTCCTCGTGTCGGGTGATCACCCAATAGCCGTCATCGTCGAACACCGTGCTGCCGGCCGGCTGCTCGTTCCACCAGACCGGCGCCGTCTTGCGCAGTTCGGCGAACTCGCGGGCCGGCATGCCCTCGAGGAGCACGTCGGGGTCGGTGAAGTCGAAGCCCTCGCCAAACGGACAGGCCGTCATCGCAACCTCCTTGTGTGCGGTTGCCTAGACCATACATCTAGTTCGTAGCTGTATGCTCTAGTTGGGCGCGAGACTGCTGACAGATCGCGAAGTCGCCGCAGATCGCGATCCCGCAGCAGTCTGGTCGCCGGCGGTTAGGGTTTAGTGCTGTGCGCGTTCTGGTGATCGGCTCCGGTGCCCGTGAACATGCCTTGCTGGTGGCGCTGCGGCGCGATCCCGAAGTCGACGGCCTGATTGCCGCCCCCGGCAACGCCGGCACCGCGGCGGTGGCCGAACAGCACGCCGTTGAGGTCACCTCCGGCGAGGCGGTAGCCAAGCTCGCCGCCGGCACGGCCGCCGACCTGGTGGTGATCGGACCCGAGGTGCCGCTGGTGGTCGGAGTCGCGGACGCCCTGCGTGCGGCGGGAATCGCATGTTTCGGCCCGTCGGCGGCCGCCGCCCGCATCGAAGGGTCCAAGGCGTTCGCCAAAGACGTGATGGCGGCCGCCGGGGTGCGCACCGCCCGCGGCGAGATCGTCGACAACCCGGCACATCTCGACGCAGCGCTGGACCGGTTCGGTCCCGACCGCACCGAAGACGAGGCGTGGGTGGTCAAGGACGACGGGCTGGCCGCTGGCAAGGGCGTGGTCGTGACCGCCGACCGTGCCGCGGCGCGGGCGCATGCCGCCGGATTACTCGAGGCCGGTCACCCGGTGCTGCTGGAGTCCTTCCTCGACGGACCCGAGGTGTCGATGCTGTGCATCGTCGACGGCGAGACGGTGGTGCCGCTGTTGCCGGCGCAGGACTTCAAACGCGTCGGCGATAACGATTCCGGCCCCAACACCGGCGGCATGGGAGCCTATTCGCCGTTGCCGTGGCTGCCCGACGCGCTGACCGCCCAGATCGTCACAGAGATCATCGCGCCGGTGGCCGCGGAGCTGGTTCGCCGCGGCTGCTCGTTCACCGGGGTGCTCTACGCCGGCTTGGCGATCACGTCGGCCGGCCCCGCCGTCGTCGAATTCAATTGCCGTTTCGGCGATCCGGAGACACAGGCCGTGCTCGCCTTGCTGGACAGCCCGCTGAGCCGGCTGCTGTCGGCCGCCGCGACCGGCCGACTGGCGGAGCAGCCTGCGCCCCAGTGGCGCCCGGGCGCCGCGGTGACGGTGGTGCTGGCGGCCGAGAACTATCCGGGCCGGCCGCGGGTGGGTGATGTGATCGTCGGCGCGGACCAGGACGGCGTGCTGCACGCGGCGACTGGACGACGCGACGACGGCGCACTGGTGTCTACCGGGGGCAGGGTGCTGTCGGTGGTGGGCACCGGCGAAGATCTGGCCGCCGCGAGGGAGGCCGCGTATCAGAAGATCAACTCAATTCGCTTACCCGGCGGGCATTTTCGCACCGATGTCGCGTTGGCGGCCGCCGAGGGCCGGATTCGCGTCTAAGCGACCAGCAGCGGAGCCATCCACGTCAATTCGGCCGGCAGCTGCTGGCTCCAGTAGCCGCCGTCGTGTCCGCCCGGCGAGAAACCGCCCGACGGCGGTGTGGGCAGCTGGGCGATGAACTGCTGCGTCGCCGAATAGAACGGATCGCTGTTACCGCAGTCGATCCTGATCGGAATCGACGCCAGGGCCGGCAGCCCGAATACGGTGTTGGCCGACCAGTCCCCGGTGCTGTCGAACGCGCCCGGCGCCGTCGCGCCGTACGACGTCCACAACGCCGGACTGACCGCAGAGATCGCGGCGGTGCGGGCAGGTCCGAGTCGAGCGCCCAGAAGCAACGCCCCATAGCCGCCCATCGACCAGCCCAGGAACCCGACCCGGGAGGTGTCCAGGTCTTGGCCGTCCAGCATCGGCAGCAGCTCGGTGAGCACCATGGCGCCGGAGTCCTCGCCCGAGGTGCGCTTGTGCCAGTAGCTGCCGCCGCCGTCGACGGCCACCACCGCGAACGGCGGCAGACCCGCCGCCACCGCCTGAGCCAGCCCCTGCTCCACGCCGCCCGCCATCACCGTGGCCGCGTCGCTGCCCTTGCCGTGCAACGCGATCACCGGCCGCAGCGGCTGGGTCTGTCCGGGCGGTCGCGCGATCGCCCAGTTGGTGGCGACGCCGCCGCGCGCCGCCGACACGAACGATCCGGTGACCATCGTCGGCGCCGCAGCTCCCGGCGGCGGCTCCAGCGGCGGTGGCGCCAGCCGTGCGCCGGCACTCGTCATCGTCACGCGCGGCGGGGCCGTCACCGGCTGCGACTCGAGCATCGTGCCGAACGCGTAGGCGCCCGCCGCACCGACCGCAGCGCCCGCCCCGAGTTGCAGAACCGCGCGGCGGCTCAGCGATCGCATGCCGGACATCATGCCATCGACCGGCGAGCGGTCAGCGCCCACAGCTGACGTTTCGGTCGAAAGCGCAGCTAAACAACTATGCGGCTGGCAGCATCACTGGTGTGACGGCCGCGGTCACCCCGAAGGGAGAACGCCGGCGGCACGCGTTGGTGAGCGCGGCCGCCGAGTTGCTGTGCGAGGGGGGCTTCGACGCGGTCCGTCACCGCGCGGTCGCGCGGCGAGCCGGTTTGCCGCTCGCCTCCACCACCTACTACTTCTCGTCGCTCGACGACTTGTTGGTGCACGCGGTGGAGTACGCCAGCCTGACCGCGACCCAGAAACTCCGTGACCGTGTCGGGGTGCTGGCGCGGCGGCGGCGGGGCGTGGAGGCGACCGCGGACGTGCTCGTGGAACTGCTGCTAGACGACGGGCCGCCCCTGCGAATCAGCGAAGAACTGATCTCTCGCTACGAGATCTACATCGCCTGCGCGCGGCATGCGTGGCTGCGCGACGTCCAGCGCCGGATTCGCCATGCGAGGACGGCATTGGTGGTCGAGGCGATGGAGCGCTGCGGGCGGGTGGTGCGCGGCGACCGGCTCAACGCGTTGATGTACGCGCTCGACGGCGCCGTGGTGGCCGCGCTCGTCGACGACGGCGGCAACCTCCGCTCGACTGCCAAGGCAGCGCTGTTGGACGTCATCGACGTACTGGCCCCCCTGGGCTGATAGACGACCTTGGCCGTTCGGCCGTCAAGGTCGATCGCGGGCCGCGGATCCAGGGCGCCGACAGCGTTGCCGTTCAGCGGTGATTCGCGAGCGTGCGGCTACGGCGAAACTCGGGCGTTTTTTTCGCCGTCCTTTCACGTTCGGCGATGGCGCTCGCGCGGTGCCGGCTCGAGGTCGGGCGGCAACGTCGGCGTGACGATGGAGCCGGTGTCGAAGTCGCCGTACACCGTGACGTCGCGCGGTCGGTGACAGGCATACATCGCGACGTAAGCACACATCACCGCGTCGACCCGATCCTCAGCCCTGGCCAAGTGAAACGGCCTCGTCGCCGCTTTGACGCTGTCGCGGAGGTCGGTCCAGTCCCGGCAACCCGACACCGTCAGCGGCGGGATTGCGTCGGCGAGCCTGACGATCAGCGCCATCAGTCGCAACAGCGCCGCCTTCCGGCTTTCGACGGACCGGTCGGTCCGTGCCTTGTACTTCAGCGTGCGGCCGAGTTTGAAGAGCGAGATCGTCGCCGAATGCGGATACACCTCGATTGCGCGCCGCGGCGCCTTCGAGTAGGGATCCATGTCCAGGCCGAGCGCATCGGCGATCCGCGCCCCTCGCAGCCCCGCCGCAAAGACGGCGAGCCCATTGTTCGCGGGATAGGCGCCCGCCTCGAAGGCACCGAAGTCGGCGGACAGCTCAGCCTCGGCGCGACGCCGCCCTGTCGCGTTCGTCACGATCAGGGGCGCGTCTATCGCGACCACGCAGCCGTCGGCTACATACTGCTGCAGCGCCCCAGCGATGTGGTCATCGTCTTTGCCGACGCCGAGGTCGATCAGAGCCCCGCCCCCGTCAACCACCGCAATACCGGACTGGTTCCTGACGGACCACGCCAAGTCGAGACCGATGAAGTGCATCCGATCACCTTGCCACCGCTGCCGAGAGTGACGTGACGGCGGATTTTCGGCCGAACCCAACGCCCGGATTCTCGCCGCAGCGTCACGCTCGGTGGGCCCGCCCGGGCCGTAAGCTGTGTGTTTGTGACGGTCCCCAACGTGTTGGCAGCGCGCTACGCCAGCGACGAGATGGTGGCCATCTGGTCGCCGGAGGCCAAGATCGTCGCCGAGCGGCGACTGTGGCTCGCGGTGCTGCGGGCGCAGGCCGAATTGGGTGTGGACGTGCCGCCTGCGGCCCTGGCCGACTACGAAAGGGTCTCGGACACCGTCGATTTGGCATCCATCCGGGAACGCGAGCAGGTGTTGCGGCACGACGTCAAGGCCCGGATCGAGGAGTTCAACGCGCTGGCCGGCCACGAGCACGTGCACAAGGGGATGACGAGCCGCGACCTGACCGAGAACGTCGAGCAGCTACAGATCCGGCGATCATTGGAACTGGTGCATGCCCACGGCGTCGCCGTGGTCGCCCGGCTCGCGGAACGCGCGGTGCAATACCGCGACCTGGTGATGGCGGGCCGCAGCCACAACGTCGCCGCGCAGGCGACCACGCTGGGCAAGCGGTTCGCGTCTGCCGCCGAAGAGACATTCATTGCGGTGACGCGGCTGCGCGAGGTGCTCGACCGTTACCCGTTGCGCGGCATCAAGGGGCCGATGGGCACCGGCCAGGACATGCTCGATCTGTTCGACGGCGACGCGCAACGACTGGCCGCCCTCGAACGCCGGGTGGCCGAATTCCTCGGCTTCGAGCACGTTTTCGCCAGCGTCGGACAGGTGTATGCGCGCTCCCTCGACCACGACGTCACTTCGGCGCTGGTCCAGCTTGGCGCAGGCCCGTCGTCGCTGGCGCACACCATCCGGCTGATGGCCGGACACGAACTCGTCACCGAAGGCTTCGCGCCGGGCCAGGTCGGCTCGTCGGCGATGCCGCACAAGATGAACACCCGCAGCTGCGAACGTGTCAACGGCCTGCAGGTGGTACTGCGCGGATACGCGTCGATGGTCGCCGAACTCGCGGGTGCGCAATGGAACGAAGGCGACGTGTTCTGCTCGGTGGTGCGCCGGGTCGCGTTGCCCGACGCGTTCTTCGCGATCGACGGCCAGCTCGAGACGTTCCTGACGGTGCTCGAAGAGTTCGGCGAGTATCCGGCGATGATCGAGCGAGAACTGAACCGCTACTTGCCGTTCCTGGCAACCACTCGAATCTTGATCGCCGCGGTGCGGGCCGGCATGGGCCGTGAGGCGGCCCATGAGGTGATCAAGGAGCACGCGGTCGCCGTGGCGCTGGCGATGCGCGAACGCGGCGCCGAACCCGACCTGCTGGACCGGCTCGCCGTCGACCCTCGGCTGCCGCTGGACCGCGCGGCCCTCGATGCCGCGCTGTCGGATCGTGCGGCGTTCACCGGAGCCGCCGCCAGCCAGGTCGACGCGGTGGCGGGGGCGGTCGACGAGCTGGTGAGCCGCTACCCGGAGGCTGCGAAATACACCGCCGGTGCGATCCTCTAACGCCCGCGGTTCAGAAGCGTTGAACCCGGGTCAGCACGCCCGGGCCGACACCAGCCGCGCGTAACTCCAGCGCGGCGAGCCCCGCGATCGCGTAAGGATCTTCGTGCCGCCATGCGCGGACCGGATCGGGGCTGACCGAGACCAGCCGCCGCAAGGGCCGGTTCGCGAGCGCCCGGAGCGCGAGGAGTTGCACGCCGGCCGCGGTGGTGGCGAGGCCGACGGTGGTGTGCTTGCGGATGAAGAAGCGCAGGCGCAGCAGCAGCCACGGCAGCGCCAGCGCCAGGATCGGAAAGCCTACGACGGCGAAGGCGAGCAGCCATGCGAGCCAGCTGGCCGCCGTGTCGAGGCTCTGTCCCGCACGCGCGATGTCATGGGCGGCGTTGCCGGCCGCGCTCAGCGGTGTGCTCAGCGCGTCACCGATCAACGGAACCCTGTCGGCCCGCTCGCCGGCGCGGTCGAGGTTGTCGGCCAGGCCGGTGGCGCCGCTGTCCACCCGCCGGCCTGCCTCGGCGACGGCCGCCACCGCGCTGTAGACCGCCGCACCGATCCACACCCACAGCACCGACCAGCTGATCACCACGATGTCGCTGACGACTTGTCCGACCAGCCGCACGGGCCTGCTGGAATAAGGGATATACCGCGTCTTCATGTCGACGATCCCAGCACACCGGATCCCGCTAGCGATGCCGTTAGGCTGACGCGGTGCGCCCTGCCCTCACCGACTACCGTCACCTGGCCAGCGGAAAGGTGCGCGAGCTGTACGAGGTGGACGCCGCGCACCTGCTCTTCGTCGCCAGCGACCGGATCTCCGCGTTCGACTTCGTGCTGCAGCCGCAGATCCCGGACAAGGGCCGCATCCTCACCGCGATGAGCGTGTTCTTCTTCGGCTTGGTCGATGCGCCCAACCACCTCGCGGGGCTGCCCGACGATCCGCGGATCCCCGATGAGGTGCTGGGCCGCGCGCTTGTGGTGCGCCGGCTCGACATGCTGCCGGTGGAGTGCGTCGCCAGAGGGTACCTGACCGGTTCGGGGCTGCTGGATTACGAGAAGACGGGCGCTCTGTGTGGCATTCCGCTGCCCGCAGGACTGATGGAGGCGAGCAGGCTCGACGAACCGCTTTTCACGCCCGCCACCAAAGCTGAACTCGGGCAGCACGACGAGAACATCTCGTACGACCAGGTGGTCGAGATGGTGGGCGCCGAGCAGGCCTCGGCGGCGCGTGGGCTGACGCTGCAGATCTACCGCCAGGGCGCCGATCACGCGCTGAGCAACGGAATCATCATCGCCGACACCAAGTTCGAGTTCGGCGTCGACGCGCGTGGGATGCTGGTGCTCGCCGACGAGGTGTTCACCCCCGACTCGTCGCGGTACTGGCCCGCTGACGAGTACCGTCCCGGCGTCCGGCAGCACAGCTTCGACAAGCAGTTCGTCCGCAACTGGCTGATCGGCGGCGACTCGGGCTGGGACCGCAGCGGCGAGACCCCTCCTCCGCCACTGCCGCCGGCTGTTGTCGACGCCACCCGGGCTCGTTACATCGAAGCCTACGAACGCATTTCCGGTCTGCGATTCGACGACTGGATCGGGCCGGGCGGTTGAGCGCATCTCACGAGCCACCCCAGGCAAAACGCGTCGATCACATTCGTGAGCACCACGGTGACGTGTTCGTCGACCCGTATGAGTGGCTGCGCGACAAGTCGAATCCGGATGTCATCGACTACCTCAACGCCGAGAACAGCTACGCGGAGAGACTCACCGACGACCTTGCCCCGTTGCGGCAGCAGATCTTCGACGAGATCAAGGCCCGCACCAAGGAGACGGATCTGTCAGTTCCGACGCGGCGAGGCACCTGGTGGTATTACGGGCGAAGCTTCGACGGCAAGCAGTACCCCGTGCAATGCCGTTGCCCAGTAACCAATGTCGGAGACTGGACGCCGCCACAACTGGACGAGAACACCGAGATCGCCGGGGAACAAGTGCTTCTCGACGAAAACGAGGAGGCCGACGGTCATACCTTCTTCTCACTCGGCGCCGCCAGCGTCAGCATCGACGGAAACACCCTCGCGTATTCCGTGGATGTGGTGGGCGACGAACGGTACACATTGCAGTTCAAGGACTTGCGCACCGGACAGCGTTACCCCGACGAGATCAAGGGTATCGGCGCAGGGGTGGTATGGGCCGCCGACGATCGCACGGTCTACTACGTCACCGTCGACGACGCGTGGCGGCCCGACACCGTGTGGCGCTACCGGCTGGGCGCGGGCAGGCCCGCCGAGCAGGTGTATCACGAGCCCGACGAACGGTTCTGGCTCGCGGTCGGCCGGACCCGCAGCGATGCGTACATTCTCATCGCGGCGGGCTCGGCGATCACGTCGGACATCCGGTACGGCGACGCGGCCGACCCCGCGGCGGAATTCACCGCTGTGCTGCCCCGGCGGGAGGGCGTCGAGTACTCACTTGACCATGCGCTGATCGGCGGTGAGCACAAGTTCTTGATCGTGCACAACGACGGCGCGGTGAACTTCACGTTGGTGGAAGCGCCGGTGCGGGATCCGTTCACGCAGCGCACATTGATGGAACACCGCGACGATGTGCGGATCGACGGGGTGGACGCGTTCGCCAACCACTTCGTCGTGAGCTATCGCCGCGAGGCGCTGCCCCGGATCCAGGTATGGCCCATCGGTGCCGATGGCGAATATGGTCGGCCGCAGGAGATGTCGTTCGACTCGCCGTTGATGTCGGCGGGCCTTGGTGCGAACCCCAATTGGGACTCACCGATGATGCGGGTGGGGACGACGTCGTTTCTGACGCCGGTGCGCGTCTACGACCTCGAACTGGCGACCGGTCACTGGAGCCTGCTGCGCGAACAACCGGTGCTCGGTGACTATCGCCGAGACGCCTACGTCGAGCGCCGGGAGTGGGCCGTCGCCGCCGACGGCGCGCGGGTTCCGTTGTCGATCATCCATCGTCGCGACCTGGAGTTGCCGGCACCGGCAGTGATCTACGGCTATGGCGCCTACGAGCTGTGCGAGGATCCCAGATTCTCGATCGCCCGGTTGTCACTGCTCGACCGCGGCGTGGTGTTCGTCGTGGCCCACGTGCGCGGCGGCGGTGAGCTCGGCCGGCTGTGGTACGAGAACGGCAAGATGCTGAGGAAGAAGAACACCTTCACCGATTTCATCAGTGCGGCAAGACATCTCGTAGAGGCACGGGTGACGACCCCGGAGAATCTGGTCGCGATGGGAGGTAGTGCCGGGGGACTGCTGATGGGGGCGGTGGCCAACATGGCACCTGAACTGTTCGCGGGCATCCTTGCCCAGGTCCCGTTCGTCGATCCGCTGACGACCATATTGAATCCGCTGCTTCCTCTGACGGTCACCGAGTGGGATGAATGGGGAAACCCATTGCGGGACAAAGACGTCTACCTCTACATGAAGTCTTATTCGCCGTACGAGAACGTCGAGGCAAAGGACTACCCGGCGATCCTGGCGATGACGTCGCTGCACGATGCCCGGGTGTACTACGTCGAGCCGGCGAAATGGGTTGCGGCGCTGCGGCACGCCAAGACCGACGGCCATCCCGTTCTGCTCAAGACCGAGATGAGCGCCGGCCACGGCGGGATCAGCGGGCGCTACGAGCGCTGGAAGGAAGTCGCGTTCCAGTACGCGTGGCTGTTGGCCACCGGAGCCGCGCAGCCGGCGACATCAAGCACCGGAGCCGCGCAGCCCGCGACATCAGGTACCGGAGCCGCGCAGCCGGCAACATCAGGTACTGCCGACCGCCACCAGCGCCGCCCCGGCCAAAAATAGCGCCTGCATCAACGTGCGGGGGACCAGCGGGGTGTCCGGAGCATGCTCTGAGCGCTTCTCCCCGGCGGCATAGATGTTGGCCGGGAACATCGCGAGCATCAGCAGGCCCAGGCAGACCGCTGCCGCGACCCGGCTCTGAGGGATCAGCAGGCCGACCGCACCAAACAACTCGAGCACGCCGGTGACCGTCACCAGCGTGCCCGGTGCCGGCAGGCTCGGCGGCACGATGGCGATCAGTGCACCGCGCAGCGGCTGGACGAAGTGGGCGGCGCCGGTGACGACGAACATTGCGGCGAGTCCGACCGCGACGGCCGCCGGCCAGCCGTTCGCGTAGTCCCAGCCGTGTCAAGTTTCGGCGTTACGATGCAGGGATGAGCGCGCCGTCGCGCCCTCAGTACCACCACGGCGACCTGCGGGCAGTGATCCTGGCCGAGACCGCGCGAATGGTGGCGGATCACGGTGCCGATGGGGTCTCGCTGCGGCAGCTGGCCCGCAACGCCGGGGTGTCCCACGCCGCACCGGCCCACCACTTCACCGATCGGCGCGGGCTATTCACGGCCCTTGCGGCAGAAGGCTTTTGGCTGCTGTGCGAGGGCCTGAGGGCGGCCCGTGGAAACTTCGTCGACGCGGCATTGGCCTACGTGAGGTTCGCGATCGACCACCCGGGCCACTATGCGGTGATGTTCAACCGCTCGCTGGTCGACCCCGTCGACACTGAGCTCGTCGCCGCACAGGCGGCGGCGGGCGCGGAGCTGGCGCAGGGGGTGGCCACTCTGGTCGACCCGCACGCCGCGGCAGACCCGGCGGGTGCCGAGCTGGCGGCATGGTCGCTCGTGCACGGGTTCGCGATGTTGTGGCTGAACCACGCGGTACCGGCAGATGTCGCCGCGGCCGATCCGATGGGGACCGTCGAGCGGATCGGCCGGATGCTCTTCGGCGGATAGCGACCACAAGTCTCGATTGCCGGCGCAGAGGAATGGTCATCTGACGTCGGCGTGTACGACACCGCTCGGACACCTGACGCGATCACAATCGGGGTGTGGCTGGACAGCTCATCGTGTCGATCTCCGGCATTCGCAACACCACCCTCGACAACCTCGACGATCTATGCACCGAGCTGGACGCGCGCGCGGTGCCGCTGTCTTTTCTGCTGGCACCGCGGCTGGCTGGCGGCTACCTGTTGTCCGAAGACTGCCGGACCGCGCAATGGTTGCGCAGCCGTCGCGAGCGTGGCGACGCCGTCGTCTTGCACGGGTACGACGCTGCGGCCACCAACAAGCGGCGGCCCGAGTTCGCGTCGTTGCCGGCTCATGAGGCCGGTCTGCGTTTGATGGCAGCCGACCGCGTGCTCGAACACATCGGTCTGCGGACGCGGCTGTTCGCCCCGCCCGGCTGGCTTGCATCGCCAGGTGCGGCCCAGGCCCTGGCGCGCAATGGCTTTCGGCTGCTCGCCGGGCTGAGCGGAGTTACCGACCTGGTGCGTCAAACCACGACGCGGGCCCGGGTCGTCGGCATCGGCGCAGGTTTGCTCACCGAGTCGTGGTGGTGCCGCACGCTGGTCTTGTCCGCTGAGCGCACAGCGCGTCGCGGCGGCGACATCCGGATTGCTGTTTCGGCAAGGCAATTGAATCGTACCGGTCCCCGGCAGGCGATGCTCGACGCCATCGACCTGGCGTTGATGCACGGCGCAACCCCCGGGGCGTACCGCTGGCAGCCCCTCTCTGCGCGGGCGGATGCGGCGTGAGTCAGAACTCGGTGGCGTTCTCCGCTTCGAGCACCCGGAACTCGGCGCTGCCCATTTCGGCGTAGCGCTGATAGTAGATGCCGTAGGCGTCCGGGTTGACGATGCCTTGGTGAATCGGTATGGCGCTGTTGGGGTTTACCGCCCTCAGGTACTCGACACCTTCGGAGATCTTCATCCACGGTGCGGCGGCCGGCAGCGCGAGCACGTCGACCGGCTCCCGTGGGATGTGCAGGGCGTCACCAGGATGCATGAGCCGTGCAGCATGCTCGGGATCGCCGACGAGATAGGAAATGTTGTCGACCAAAGGGATCTCCGGGTGGATGACCGCGTGTACGCCGCCGACGCCGCGGACCCGCAAACGGCCCACGGTCAGCTCGTCACCGACGTTGACCGGTTGCCAGGGCTCGCCGAGTTGCGCGGCGGTCTGCGGGTCGGAGTAGAGCGCCGCGTCTGGGTTGCCGTCGACTAGCGCCGGCAGCCGCGACGTGTCCACATGGTCGGGGTGCTGATGCGTGATGAGGATCGCCGAGAGCCCGGTGATGCCCTCGAACCCGTGGGAGAACACCCCGGGGTCGAACAGCACCGTCTCGGTGCCGTTGTCGGTCGGGAACGTGGCGAGCAGACAGGAGTGGCCGAAGTGCGTCAAGTGCATGTCCACGATTGTGCGCCGCGAAGCCACCTGCTCGGTATCCTGGCCGCTTAGGGGGTGGTGAGTGACCCGGGTGCTAGCGGCCGTCGGCGTGGCCGCGATGACGGCCGCCTTCAGCTTGTTCGGCCAACCGGCCGTGCGCGCCGATCCCACCACCTGCCCGCCCAACTGCGACCGCATTCCGGTCACGGCATGGGTCGACCCCTCGGCGATCCCGCTGTCGGCGAAGTACAACTGGCCGGCCTTGGCCGGCGTCGCCGTCCCGCAACAGCGGCCGCGGTTCTATTTCGAGGAGGTGTGCGCCAGCCCGTGGGAGCCCAACGACCCGCGCACCTATGCGGTTGCGGCCAGGGCGACCGTCGCCAACCCGCCCGGCCAATGGCAGCTCTCCGTGCAGGTCCTGCACTGGCGCGGCGAGGCGTGGTACGGCGGGCAGCTCGCCGACTACGTCGTCGGCTCGGCATCGGCCGCGTTGCGCTCATGCCAGATGACCGCACCGCAGGCGTCGCCGTCGCTGACCACCGACGGGCCCGGCAGACTCGCCGCAGTGCTCAGCGTGGCCGGGCTCGCGCCGTCCGTCGTGCACCAGTACCTCGTCTCGCACCCGCAGAGCGGCTCGCTCGTCGAACTGGCCATGTGGGCGTCCTCACCGGTGGCGGAACCGTGGCCGCTGGTCCCCGATGCACAGGTGTTCGACGCACTGGTGGCGCCTCTGTGCAACGCATATATCGCCTCGTGCCGGTGAGCCGACGTCCGGGGATCCGCCGGTAAAGTTGTCGCTGAATTCCCACAACAATGACGAGGAGCAGCGCGTGGCGCGGGTGGTGGTCAACGTAATGCCGAAGGCCGAGATCCTCGATCCCCAAGGGCAGGCAATCGTCGGTGCGTTGAACCGACTGGGACACGGTGGTGTCTCAAATGTGCGGCAGGGCAAGAGATTCGAGTTGGAAGTCGACGATACCGTGGATGACGCAACGGTTGCCGAGATCGCTGAGGCGTTGTTGGCCAACACGGTGATCGAGGACTGGTCCGTCAGTAGGGAGCCGTCGTGACCGCACGCGTGGGGGTCATCACCTTTCCCGGCACACTCGACGACGTCGACGCCGCCCGCGCGGCCCGACTCGCCGGCGCGGAAGCGGTCAGCCTCTGGCACGCCGACGCGGACCTCAAGGGCGTGGACGCCGTCGTGGTGCCGGGCGGCTTCTCGTACGGCGACTACCTGCGCGCGGGTGCGATCGCCCGCTTTGCTCCCGTCATGGGGTCGGTGATCGAGGCGGCGGCACGTGGACTGCCAGTGTTGGGGATTTGCAACGGTTTTCAGGTGCTGTGCGAGGCCGGTCTACTGCCCGGCGCGTTGACCCGCAACGCGGGCTTGCACTTCGTCTGCCGTGACCTGTGGCTGCAGGTGGCGTCGACGACGACGGCGTGGACGTCGCGCTACGCGCCTGGGACTGAGCTACTGGTGCCGTTGAAGTCCGGCGAAGGCCGCTATGTGGCCGGCGAGGCCGTGCTGGACACGCTCGAAGGCGAGGACAGGGTGGTGTTCCGCTACCGCGACAACCCGAACGGCTCGATGCGCGACATCGCCGGCGTCTGCTCGGCCAACCGCCGCGTGGTCGGGCTGATGCCGCACCCCGAGCACGCCACGGAGCCGCTCACCGGGCCGTCCGACGATGGCTTGGGGTTGTTCTACTCGGCGCTGGATCTGGTGCTGGCGGCCTGAGCGTCCCGGCGCGAGCGTGCGCTGTTGTACGCCAATCGCCGGCGTGTCGGGGTACAGACACGCACGCTCGCGGTACGGGGTCAGGGCGTCAACGCAACCGCTGCTTCGGCGGTATAGGCCAAGAACGTCAGCGTCTCTTCGAGATACAGCTGCACCGTGTCAGCGTCGTGGCTGAGATAGCCGATGGACACGTCGGTGCCGAGTTGGAGGTCGAAATCGCCTCCCCGCGTAGTCAACACGAATGCGCCGTCAATCGCGGGCGCCCAGATGATGTCGCCGTCGACAAGCCTGTTGAGATGCTCGCGGATCGGGTAGCCGTGTTCGGTCGTTTCGCTGACCGCGGTGTAGGTGTCGGCGGACAACAGCACCGAGTAGGGCCCGTCGACGCCGGCCAGCCGCAACTCGGACAGTGCCTGGCTGATCACGTCGGGAATCTGGCGGGCGTCGTCGGGCAGCGTCAGCGCCGGGTTGGAGGCGGTCTGCCGGATGCCCTCGATGCTGGCGGCCCGGTAGCCCTCGAAGATCGTCCGATCCTCGACGAATGCAAGCTTTTTCGCCGCGTCCTTGACGGGATCCCAGTCAGAATCCTGCGAGCCGCGCTCCACATCGTCGATGTCGGGGCGACGCAGCGTGAACGGAACCCGTAGCCGCACCAGAGGCTTGCTGCCGCGGAGGTGGGCGACCACACCGGTGGTCGGCGGCTCGACGTCGAGCAGGTGGCCGGTGCTGACCGCCGCCGTCACCGGGCCACCCGGCTCGCTGACATCCACGACGCGGCGGCCGGCAACGTGCCTTTTGAACGTCCTGGCAGCCTCGAGTTCGATTTCGGCCCAGGCAAGTTCGGTGATCGGCGCCAGGTCATGGTAGAGGTTGTTCATCAGTTGCTTCCTTTCAGGCTGCCGATGGCCAGTGAGCCGTCGCTGCGTGCCTCAGCCGTGGCCGTGGGCGCTACGGCGACGCCGGGCAGCGGTGGCGGGTTGTCGAGAAAGTCGACCAGCGGGCTGAAGAACAGCCCACCGGTGACCGCGATGGAAAAGTCGAGGATCCGGTCGGTGTTGCCTGGGGGGTCGCCGAGGAACATGTTGCGCAACATCTGCTCGGTGACGTCCGGAGTGGCGGCATAGCCGATGAAATACGTGCCGAGTTCGGGTTTTCCGACTTCGCCGAACGGCATGTTGTGTCGGACGATCTTGCGCTCGCGGCCGTCCTCGTCGCTGACCACGTTGAGTGCGACGTGCGAATTGGGCGGCTTCTCGTCGTCGTCGAGTTCGATGTCGTCGAGCTTTGTCCTGCCGATCACCCGCTCTTGTTCGGTGACCGAAATCGCGTTCCAGGCCGCCATGTCGTGTAGGTAGCGCTGCACGACGACGTAGCTGCCGCCGGCGAAGTCGGGGTCATCGTCACCGACGAACACCGCATCCTGGGCCAGCGGCCCGTCGGGATTCTCGGTGCCGTCGACAAAGCCGAGCAGATCGCGGTTGTCGAAGAACCGGAAGCCGTGTACCTCGTCGACGATGGTGATCGCGCCGCGCATGGCATCGACGATCCGGCCGGCGAGTTCGAAGCAGAAGTCCATGCTCTCGGCCCGGATGTGGAAAAGCAGATCGCCTGGCGTCGACGGGGCGACGTGCCGCGGTCCGCGGAGCTCGGCGAACGGGTGCAACTCCGCGGGACGCGGGCCGGAGAACAGCCGGTCCCAGGCTGCCGAGCCGATGGACGTCACCACCGACAGATGCTTGGCAGGGTCGCGAAAACCGATCGCGCGGACCAAACCTGAGAGCTCGGGCAGCGCGTCGTGGACGGCCGACTCGCCGCCCTCGTCGATGGCGGCAACCAAGAAGATCGCAGCTGGCGTCAACGGAGCGAGCACGGGTTGTGGCAGCGCCGGGGGCACGAGAAGACCCTAGTCCGAACCGGGGACCGGGCGGCAACGAAGATGGGGAACATGTCGCAAGCCAGCGCGAAGGGGTTGTGTGAATTCGTCGACGCGTCGCCGTCGCCATATCACGTCTGCGCCGCGGTGGCCGAGCGGCTTGCCGGGGCCGGTTACTCCGAGCTCGTCGAGGGCGAAAGATGGCCCGGCGGTGGACGGTACTTCACCGTGCGCGGGGGCTCGCTCGTCGCGTGGAACTCGTCGGACGGCGCCGACCGCCCGTTCCGCGTGGTGGGCGGGCACACCGACAGCCCCAACCTGAGAATCAAGCAGCACCCCGACCGGTTCGTCGCGGGATGGCAGGTGGTCGCGCTGCAGCCGTACGGCGGCGCGTGGCTGAACTCCTGGCTGGATCGCGACTTGGGGATCAGCGGCAGGCTGTCGGTGCGCGACGGCGCGACCACGCGTCAGCACCTGGTCCGTCTTGACGAGCCGCTGCTGCGAGTGCCGCAACTGGCCATTCACCTGGCCGAGGACCGCAAATCGGTGAAGCTGGATCCGCAGCGGCACGTGAACGCGGTGTGGGGCGTAGGCAACGGCGCCCGCTCGTTCCTGGGCTACGTGGCCGAGCGGGCCGGCGTCGACGCGGACGCGGTGCTGGGAGCCGATCTGATGACTCACGACGTGCAACCGTCTCGGGTGGTCGGCGCGAATGGCGAACTCCTCAGCGCTGCGCGGCTGGACAACCAGGCGACCTGTTACGCCGGCCTGGAGGCGTTCGTCGCGGCCGAGCCGCGCGGGTATCTGCCGGTGCTGGCGCTGTTCGACCACGAGGAAGTTGGCTCGACGTCCGACCACGGCGCCCAGTCGAATCTGCTGACCACCGTTTTGGAGCGAATTGTGTTGGCGCATGGCGGAACTCGTGAAGACTACCTGCGGCGGTTGCCGGGCTCGGTGGTGGCATCGGGGGACATGGGGCACGCGACGCATCCCAATTACCCGGAGCGCCACGAGCCGGGTCATCTGATCGAAGTGAACGCCGGGCCGGTGCTCAAGGTGCAGCCGAACCTGCGGTATGCGACCGACGGCCGCACCGCTGCGGTGTTCGCGCTGGCCTGCGAGCAGGCGGGGGTGCCGCTGCAGCGCTACGAGCACCGCGCCGATCTTCCGTGCGGGTCGACGATCGGGCCGATGACCTCGGCGCGCACCGGGATTCCGACGGTCGACGTGGGTGCGGCGCAGCTGGCGATGCACTCCGCGCGAGAGTTGATGGGCAGCGACGACGTGCCCGCGTATGCGGCCGCCCTGCAAGCCTTTCTGACACCCGACTGAGCTCGTAGAGTCGACGGATGGCACTCAATGTCGAGATGGTCACGTTCGACTGCGCCGACCCCGTCGCGCTGGCGGCGTGGTGGGCGGAGCAGTTCGCGGGAACGGCGCAGGAGCTGATGCCCGGCGAGTTCGTCGTCGTCGCTCGCTCCGAGGGTCCGCGGCTGGGCTTCCAGAAGGTGCCCGACCCGACGCCCGGCAAAAACCGCGTCCACCTGGACTTCTCCGCCGCCGACGTCGACGCCGAGGTCCAGCGGCTCGTCGCCGCGGGCGCCACCGAGACCGGCCGGCACTCGTTCGGGGAGAACTTCCGCTGGGTGGTGCTGGCGGATCCGCAGGGCAACGCGTTCTGCGTGGCCGGCAGCGGCTGATTCACACTCGCGGGCGTGCGTGCCAACGGGATCGCGGTGGCGGGAGAACTTAAGCTGTCGGGGTGACGCAGACGACGCCCACACTCGACACCGTCGAGCACGCGGCGGCGACGCCCGACCTTGCTCAGCCGTACCGTGAGCTGGGCCTGAAGGACGACGAGTACGCGCGGATCCGCGAAATTCTCGGCCGCCGACCCACCGACGCCGAATTGGCCATGTACTCGGTGATGTGGAGCGAGCACTGCTCCTACAAGTCGTCCAAGGTGCATCTGCGCTACTTCGGCGAGACCACCACGGACGAGATGCGCAAATCGATGCTCGCGGGCATCGGCGAAAACGCGGGCGTTGTCGATATCGGCGACGGTTGGGCGGTGACCTTCAAGGTCGAATCGCACAACCACCCGTCGTACGTCGAGCCGTACCAGGGCGCGGCCACCGGCGTGGGCGGCATCGTGCGCGACATCATGGCGATGGGCGCGCGGCCCGTCGCGGTGATGGACCAGTTGCGGTTCGGTGCCGCCGACGCGCCCGACACCCGCCGCGTGGTCGACGGCGTGGTGCGCGGCATCGGCGGCTACGGCAACTCGCTCGGTCTGCCCAACGTCGGCGGCGAGACGGTGTTCGACGCGTCGTACGGCGGCAACCCGCTGGTGAACGCGTTGTGCGTAGGCGCGTTGCGCAAAGAAGACCTGCACCTGGCATTCGCGTCGGGCACGGGCAACCAGATCGTCCTGTTCGGCGCGCGCACCGGGCTGGACGGCATCGGTGGGGTGTCGGTGCTGGCGTCGGACACCTTCGGCGGGGACGAGTCCGGGAGCGGTAGAAAGAAGCTGCCGTCGGTGCAAGTGGGCGACCCGTTCACGGAGAAGGTGCTCATCGAGTGCTGCCTCGAGCTGTACGCCGCCAGCCTGGTAGTGGGCATCCAGGACCTCGGCGGCGCCGGATTGTCCTGTGCGACCTCGGAATTAGCATCTGCTGGCGGTCAGGGCATGGCGGTGCAACTCGACAAAGTGCCGCTGCGGACCGCTGGCATGACGCCTGCGGAGGTGCTCGCCAGCGAGTCGCAGGAACGCATGTGCGCGGTGGTCAAGCCGGAGAACGTCGAGAAATTCCTCGACGTCTGCCGCAAGTGGGACGTGCTGGCCACTGTTATCGGAGAGGTCACCGACGGCGACCGGTTGCGCATCACCTGGCACGGCGAGACGGTGGTGGACGTGCCGCCGCGCACGGTGGCCCACGAAGGGCCGGTCTACCGGCGCCCGGTGAAGCGTCCCGACAGCCAGGACGCGCTGAACGCCGACACGTCAAAGCGGCTGGCCCGCCCGTGCACCGGAGACGAGCTGCGTGCGACTTTGCTTGCGCTGCTTGGCAGTCCGCACTTATGCAGTCGCCGGTTCATCACCGATCAGTACGACCGTTACGTCCGCGGCAACACGGTGCTCGCCGAGCATGCCGACGGCGGCGTGTTGCGCATCGACGAGCGGACCGGCCGTGGCATCGCGGTCTCCACCGATGCAAACGGCCGCTATACCCAGCTCGACCCGTACCGCGGGGCACAACTGGCGCTCGCCGAGGCCTTCCGCAACGTCGCGGTGACCGGCGCCACTCCGGTGGCGGTCACCAACTGTCTGAACTTCGGCTCTCCGGAGGACCCCGGGGTGATGTGGCAGTTCTCCCAGGCCGTTCGTGGCCTCGCCGACGGCTGCGCCGAACTGGGCATCCCGGTCACCGGCGGCAACGTCAGCTTCTACAACCAGACCGGATCTACCGCGATCCTGCCGACCGCGGTGGTGGGCGTGCTCGGGGTGCTGGACGATGTGGGCCGACGTATTCCGACCGCCTTCGGGACCGAGCCGGGCGAAACGCTGGTGCTGCTGGGCGAGACTCGCGACGAGTTCGACGGGTCGGTTTGGGCCCAGGTCACCACAGATCACCTCGGCGGCGTGCCCCCCGCCGTCGACCTGCAGCGCGAGCGGCTGCTCGCCGACGTGCTCACCGCCGCGTCGCGCGACGGGCTGGTGTCGGCCGCACATGACCTGTCCGAGGGCGGACTCATCCAGGCGGTCGTCGAATCGGCGCTCGCCGGAAAAACCGGTTGCCGCATCGTCGTTCCCGACGGTTGGGATGCGTTCGTGACGCTGTTCGCCGAAGCCGCCGGGCGGGTGCTCGTCGCCGTACGGCGCACCGAGGAGAGCCGGTTTCGCGCGCTGTGCGAGGCGCACGGCCTGCCGGCCACCCAGGTCGGCGTGGTGGACCGGGGCAGCGATGCAGTCGAGGTGGCTGGGCTGTTCACCGTTTCGCTCGACGAACTGCGCGCGACGTCCGAGCGCGTGCTGCCGGAGTTGTTCGGGTAGGCGTGTGAAGGCCCGCGTAGAGGTCGAGGCCGACACCGCGAGCGGGACTGGCGCGCCGGCCCCCGAGCGTGACGAACGCAGCGACCTGCACCCGTTTCTGTTGTGGGCCTGGGGACTGGTTCGGCTCGACTTCGTCGGCGTGGCGGTCGGGGCCTTTTTCTTCTGCCTGTCGCTGACGCCCTCGCTGCTGCCGCGGGAGTACTTCTTTCAGGGCGTGATCGGCGGCATCAACGCCGCCATCGGCTACGGCATCGGCGTGGCGATCGGTAAGGCGATCAAGCCGCGGCGGCGCGTCTGGTGGCCACCCAGCCCGCGGGTGCTCTACGGTCTGAAGGCCGCCATCGTGGCGCTGTCCGCGTCGGCCAGCGTGCTGATGATCATTCCCGCCGCCGGCTGGCAACGGCAGGTGTCGGGCGTGATGGGCATCGAGGGCCCGACGACGCTGGGATACCTGCGCACGCTGCTGATCGCGGTTGTGGTCGGCGGGGCGCTGGTAGGTGTGGCCCGGATCCTGCTCGACACCATCAAGACGCTGGCCCGGTTCTTCATCAGGCGGTGGCACGTAAACGACGAGGTGGCGCTGTTCATCGGCACCGCGATCGTCGTCGGGCTGATCGTCATGCTCATCAACGGCGTGCTGATACGCGGGTTCATCGCCGCCTCGAGCGCGATAGCCAGGCCGCAAGACGCCAGCACCCGGGCCGGCATCGTCGCGCCGACGCAGCCCGAAAGATCGGGCAGTCCAAGCTCTTTCGCCGCGTTCGACACCCTCGGGTATCAAGGCCGCAACTTCGTGGCAACCGGCCCGCACGCCGACGAGCTGACCGAACTCAACGGACGCCCCGCCAAGGAGCCCATCCGCATCTACGCCGGACTGGCAACGGCCGACACGGAAGACGCGCGCGTGAACGTGATCCTGTCGGAGTTGGCGCGCACCGACGCGTTCGGTCGCAAGCTGCTGGTGATCGTGCCGACGACCGGCACCGGCTGGGTCGATCCGGTCGCGGCGCGTGCGATCGAGTCGATGTACAACGGCGACACCGCGATCGTGGCGCTGCAGTACTCGTATCTGCCCAGCTGGATTTCGTTCCTGGCCGACAGACAGACGTCCATGCAAGCCGGCAAGCATCTGGTCGACGCCGTTCAGGCGCGGTGGGCCGCACAACCGCCGGACCGCCGGCCGAAGCTGGCGCTGTACGGCGAAAGCCTCGGGTCGATGGCGGGCCAGGCCGCGTTCGGCTTCCTGCCCGACATCGAGCGGATGGGGTTCTCGTCGGTGCTGTGGGTCGGGCCGCCGAACGCCAGCCCGCTCTGGCACGCGCTGACCGTGCGCCGCGACCCGGGCACGCCCGAGGTGCAGCCGCGCTACGACAACGGGCG
>Ga0055451_10000084_pt1 | contig 31362 bp, 25 predicted proteins | sample China_Galinas_PW_3_FD_57745 | JGI IMG/M metagenome (GOLD analysis project Ga0055451, IMG submission 57745) | Wetland microbial communities from San Francisco Bay, California, USA, that impact long-term carbon sequestration - China_Galinas_PWB_D2 | ecosystem: Environmental > Aquatic > Marine >... | reverse complement strand
ACCGTTGTGAGTTCGTGACTCAGACGAACGCGTCCGGCTCCACAGGGCTTAACGCCATTGGGGGGCGGGGGCGGGGGCGGGGGCGGGGCTACTTCCGCTGCTGCCAGCGCGTGTACGCCGCCCGACGCTCTTTCAGCGACGCGTCGGGATCGTAACCATAGGTGTGCCCGATCTCCTTCTCGAGCCCGGCGATCGCGATGCGACGGGTGGCGATGTCGTCGGACAGGAGGTAGCCGACCAGGAGGTCTTCTGCCGTTGCGTCTCCGAGAATCAGACGCGTCCTCACGGACTGAGCGAGGAGACGCGACGCGGGTCGGTCCACGGGCGGGATCTCACCGTTCGCGGCGAGGTCGCGGACCCGTGCCTCATAGCGGTTCAGGGCCGGCACCGCTGCCGGAGTGCCCGATGCCTCGAGCGCCCAGGCGGCCCACCCGGCCACGGCGAGTACCGGGTCGTCGAGCGTCCATGCGAGATACGGGGCGGCGTCCGAGTTCCCGAGGTTCCCGAGGGTCGCGATGATCAGGGCCCGCTTCCGGGCGAAGCCGGGCGGAAACCCGGACAGCCCCCTGATCAGCGCGGGAAGCGCGAGGTCACCGATCTCGAGCAACTCCTGGCGCAGCTTCGCGTCGTCGCCACCGGGACGGGTGTCCGTGCCGCCGCCCAGCTCTTCGACGAGCAGCCACGCGCGTTCGTCGGTGTCGCGGTCGGGGAGCTCCGGGCGGCGGAGCATGTGCTTCCCTCCCTGCGCGAGCCACCGGGTCACGACTTTCCGGTAGCCGCGCCGCCGCTCGAAGTCCGATGCCCAAGGGTCGTAGCCCTCGTAGATGCCGGTCCAGGCGAAGAGCGCGGTGAAGAAGCTCTCGCGCAGGACCGGGTCGCGGTTCGAGAGACCGTCGATCAACGCCGGCACGCCGTCGGCCGAACCCAGCGCGGCGAGCGCCACGGCGAGGTCCTTGCGGGACTCCGGCCACGGCGCGCGCGAGAGCGCGGCCCGGATCGCGGGGATCGCGTCTTCGGCACCGAGCCTCGCGAGGCTGGTCGCGGCCGCGGTGACGACGTCCCAGTCGCGGTCGTCGAGAACCGCGAGCAAATCCCGCTTCGTGGTCGGGTCCGCGAAGTCAGCGAGGGCGACAGCGCTGCTCCAGCGATCGACCGGGTTCGACATCGTGAGACCCGTGACCAGCTTCTGGCGCACCGCGTCCCGGTCTCCAGGGAAACCGAGCCGCGCGAGGACCCGCCGGGCATGGTGGCGGACATAGAGCTCATGACTGGAGAGCGCGGCCTCGAGCGCGGGCACCGCCGGCTCGCCGATCTTCTCGAGCACCGTCATCGCGCGGTTGAAGCTCTCGTTGTCCCAGGACCCCAGCGCCGTAACGAGCTTCGGAATCGCTGGGGCACCGATCTCGGTCAGACGCCGGACCGCGGCGACCTTCGCGAACGGGACGGGATACTCGAACAGCGCGATGAGCTGATCGATGTCCGCCGGCGAGCTCCCTTCGGGGATCTTCACCGTCTTCGTCCCCGGCGCCGGGTAGGCGAACTTCACGAGGCCATAGACGTCCGCTGCCTGCGCCGGTGTGGCCGGGGGCGGGGGGTTCGCGGTCGGCGGCCCCGACCCCTCCGTCACGACCGGCTGGTCCGAAGGTGTGACGTCATCGAAGACGAGCTTTCGGTCCTCGAGCAGGAACGAGAGCTCGGGGTCGGTGTCGGCGGCCGGGTGGTAGCGCTTGAAGTAGAGCCGGCACTCGACCGTGCCCGAGGCGAGCTTGAGCGGCACTCGGTGCTTGCGCGTCGCGCCCGACGGGATCTGGCTGTTGGCGGGCATCGTCAGCACCTGGTGCTCGATCAGTCCGGGCTTCGCGACGCCGTGACCGAACAGCAGCCGGGACCGGTACTGCTCCTTGCCCTGGGCGTCGGAGACGATCACGAGCGACTGCACCGAACGCTGCGCGTTCGCGGTGTTGAAGTTGTGCCCGGCCCCGCTGTTCGAGATGGAAACCACGACCTCGTTTCCATCGATGCGGGCGTCCCACGTGTAGGCGCGCCGGATCATCGTCTCGTTGTCGCCGGCCGCGAACAGGTGGGAGCGAACGTGGCGCGGCTTCTGGCCCACGGCCACCGGGCGCACGACGGTCGGCATGTGACAGGTCATGCACGTGCGTCCCCTCTGCTTGCCGTTCTCCGCGCGCGACCACTGCTCCGGGGTTCCCGCGATCCGATGGCACGAGACACATCCCTTTACGTTCTCGGCCTCCGCCGAGAACGCCACCCGGCACTCGGGGCCGCCGGTGAACTTGCGGTAGTCGTAGTCCGGCGAGAAGTGGCAGGTCATGCACGTGTTGCCTTCGTCGAGGTTGTGCTTGCGGGCGATCGGGGTCCTCCCGATGCCGGTCTGGGTGATCGGACGCGGCGTGTGGCAGCGGACGCAGTCGGCGCGGGCCATGTTGCGGGTCGCGATCCGCGCCTCCGGGTCGACGAACGCCCGGCCATGGGTGTTTTCGGCGTGCTCGGCCCAGATCGCGGGGTGGCAACGCGCACAGTAGGTACTCTTCATCACCTCATCGAAGTGCGCTTGCGTTCCGAGCGCCGTAGCGTGGGGCGCGGGACCCGACGGTTCGCCGGTCTGCGGTTCCACCGGCTCCTGTCCGACGCCGGCGCCGAGCAGCAGCATCGCCAGGCCGAACCCGAGGAAAGAGTGCGCCCGGCGAGGAGCATCGTGCATCGTCGGATCTACTGTCAGCGGCATCGTGTTCTCCGTGCTCTCACAGGTCCAAGGTATCTGCGATCGGCGTTGGGTGCCACTCGGGTCGAGTCGCATCACTCAGTTCGGCGGCGGTGGTTGCACGGACGCGGTCTCCGGAGTTCAATCGGCGCCGTCGCTCGCCAACCCCGGATTGGAACCTGAATCATGAAGACGACGATGATCCTCGCAGCGTGCCTCGGTGCGGCGCTGCTCGCCAGCGCGACCTCGGTCGGCTACTCCGCGCCCCGACAGGACACGACGCTGCAGGCAAAACGCCAGCAGGGCGATCGCGCGGCGCAGATCCGGGCGCAGATCGACAAGCTCAGGAGCGAGCTGTCAGCGATCCAGCGGCAACAGGCCGGCCAGAGCCTCGAGTCCGAGAAGAGCGTCAAGCCAGGGATCAACAAGAGCTGGAGGAGCTCGAACATCGAGCCGCTGATCAAGCGCCTCGAGTCGGAGAGCCGCGAGATCTTCGCGCAGAGCGATCTGCTCGCCGCCGTGGCCGGTCCACTCGAGGGGTCGGTCGTCGCCGACATCGGTGCCGGCTCGGGGTTCATGTCCCAGCTGTTTGCGAAGCTGGTCGGAGACGAGGGCAAGGTGTACGCGGTCGACATCAACGCGAAGATGATGAAGCACCTGGCCGACGCCGCGAAGAAGAAGAACGTCCACAACATCCAAACCGTGGTCTGTACCGACAAGTCGGCCATGCTCCCCGCCAACTCGGTCGACCTCGTGTTCATCTGCGACACGTATCACCACTTCGAATACCCGCGCAACACGCTGGCTTCGATCTACAAGGCCGTGCGCCCGGGCGGTCAGCTCGTCCTCGTCGAGTTCCAACGGATCCCCGGCGTGAGCCGCAAGTGGATCCTCGGTCACGTGCGTGCCGGCGAGCAGGTGTTCACCGACGAGATCGTCTCGGCCGGTTTTGAGCTGATCAACGCCCACTACCTTCCACAGCTGAAGGAGAACTACGTGCTTCGCTTCCGCAAGCCGTAGCTCCGTTTCGAGGTCGCCGCCGCGACTGCGATTCAGCGATAGCGGACCTTCCTCCAGTTCTCCACCGAGCGCAGGACGTGGAGCAGCCAGTCGGTGCCGTCCTCGACACTGCTCGCGTCGAACTCGACCATCCAGTCGCCGCGCGGCCCGTGGACTCGGGGCACCGAGACCCTTCTCTCGACGCTGTGCAAGAACTCGTGGACGCAGGTGCCGGCGCTTGGAGGCATGCTCCGGATCGCGCCCCGGAGCGGGAGCCTGCCGCTCTTGAACGGCAGTTGGATCGGCCCACCGCCGAACGACATTGCCGCGCGCCCGCGATCCCACACGAACACGATCCAGTCATGATCCTTCACGAGCTTCTTGAACATCTCGTCCTGCGCGGGAACGAGCATCGTCGGATCGAGATGACGTGTCGGGAACAGCCCCTTGTAGGTGTCCGATGTCAATCCGGTCACGGTCACATCCGTCAGGTCGTGCCAATCCGTCTCGACGCGCACGCGGCCACCGCTGTAGTGGCCGACCGCGTCCATCGCGATCCGCCAGGCCATCCGATACGTCCCGAGCTCCTTGTCGTCGAGGTCGTTCTTTTCGTGATGCTTGCCAGAAGTGTCCTGCCACTCGATGTCCGTGTGCCGGACCACGATCGCGGCGACCTTCAGCACCACCGGACGCGAGTCGGCGGGCGGGGCCGTGCACAACGCGATCTTCGCCTCGAGGAACAAGAGGTCACGCGCTTCGAGTGCGGCACCGTCCGATCGATCGTAGAGGTGCCCGGTCGTATACTCGTGCCAGTTGGGTTTCGTGCGGGACAGAGTTCGGTTGTAGCGGGTGACGTTGTTGCCGAGCTCAGCGATCCTGGCTTGGGGCGTCGTGATAGAACGCCAGAGCCCGCTGGTTATCGCCGGCGACGTAGGCCTTGTCACCATCGGCGACGATACGATCGATCTCGGCCCTGCTGGCACGGACCTCGCCCAACCCCGCGTGTCGTTCGCGCAGCTTGCCGAGCGCGCGGGCCATCGCGACGAGCTCGCGCTTGTTGCGCTTGGCCGTCCTCGCCAGCGCAAGCGCTTCACCGAACAACCGTGCCGCGGCTCGTGCGTCCCCGGCGACGCGTTTCTGCTCGGCCCGACCAAGCGTGAGCCAGGTCCGACACTCGACTGCGCCGAACTGCTCGGCACCGGGAGCGAAGACCGAGAACGCCAAGAGCGCTCCCACGCATGAAATCAGGTTCCGACCCATGACCGCCTTCGGCATTTCCACGGCTCCGGCCCTTGTCGATGTCCCGACCAGGTCCGCGTCGTATACCGCCGAGGCATCGTCGTGTCATTCCGTCGGACCGGGGCAGAGCCATTGGGCGGTCATCGCGACCGACGGCTTGCGCCGGTCGCGAACAGGTCTCACCAGGCTGCTAGCGGTGATCCCCCGAGTTCGGGTCGGGATTTGGCTGCGGCTCGTCGCTGTAGCCGAGACGAATGGCGCCGGTTGCGCTCGCTGAGCCGTCCTCGAATATCGCGATTGCCTGGGCATAGACGCCTGCGGGAACGGCGTCGGGGATCTCGACGCGGATGGACGGGTTGCCGTCGCGGCCAACCCAGCCGAGAGGTGCAACGAAGGTCGGCATCACCTCGAGGCGGAACAAGCCGAGGTCGATGTCCGTCGTTTTCGTGCCCGCGACCAGCACCACGACGCCGGGCTGTCCGTTCTGCTGCGCCTCGATGTCGAAGTAACGGACCGAGGTGCCGTCGGGACGAGTCATGACGCCTTGATTGATCGAGACGTCGGCGGAGACGCTGGCGGCCAGGGCAACCGACAGCACGATGCCGGGGATTACGAAGCGGGCACTCTTGAAACGAAACATGTTCACCTCCTCCTGAAGATCGCGGTGTCTGCGAGTCACATGAGCTCGGCCGATAGAGTCGGCCCGCGAGCGAACGTGTTGCGTCACGCGACGGCCCGGTGGGACGGCATGCGGTGCGACTGCATGCGCTCCCTACGTCCGCTCGCGGAACCAATAGGTTTGTCGCAACGCTGTGTTACGGAAGCGGACGCTTTCGTGATGGTGACAAAGACCCGGGCATAGTCACGTGCTCGCAGTCCCCGCGCTGCCGCGGAGCTCGAGCCTGGAATCAGACCACGCTTACGACGACCGAGACGATCCCCTCACGAGAGACACGGACCAGGATACGTCCGGCTGGAGTTTCCGGATTCGTTGCCCACGCGTAAGTGCCTCGTTCGTCGAGGAGAAGGAGCTCGTCGGTCGGTCCCCGAGTCTCGAAAGCGGCGGCGATGTCGGTCTTCCCGACGAACGGTCCTGCCGCGCGGCCGACGAACCGAAGCTCGGCGTTCTCGGCAAAGAGCTCGATCAAGTTCGAGAAATCGCGAGTGCGCACGCCTTCGTTGTGCCGCTCCACGTAGGCTCACAGCACTTCTTTCGAACTCGTTGGATCGGTCATTCGCTTCCTCGCGGTGCACTACGCGAAACGGACTCGTGCGGGCGACGTACGCGTCCAGGGTACAGCTTCACGCCTCGAACGCCGTGCAGACGCGCTCGCTGCCGATGCCGCTGATGACGAGGCGCTCCTTCTTGTCACTCAGCAGAGTCTCGGTCCAAGCCACGGAGCCGCCGTCGGCCAACTCCAGCATCTCGCCGGCCGGAGTCCGTGCGTGGATCTTGAAGCAAACGTCCCGGTAGTAGTTGCGGCCTTTCGTGCGTTCGGCATCCACGACACAATCCAGGTTCGCGTGCTCTTCCGCCAGTGGTGCGAAAAAGCTCGTTTCGAGCATGGCCTCGGGCGCACGCGAGCTGAAGCTGCTGCCCGCAACCCGCAAGCCGAGGTCCGAGCCCAGCGGCGCAACGCTCTCACGTAGAACGCGACGTGACACTTCAGCTGGGCCAGCTCGAACTCGAGACCGCCGCGGGTCCGGCCTGCGCTGCAGAGCACGAACGTGCTGAAGTGCGCGTAGCTGTTGGCACGCAAGAAGCGCTCCGTGCGCAGCAGCCGGTGGCTGGCGGCGAGATGGACGGGGGCAACGGACTTGCCATCCTCGGGCAACAGCTTCCGGCGGCGAAGGGCGCACTCGAGGGCCAGCACGTTGCTCGAATCCGAAACCACCTCGGTGTTGCGCGAGGTCGCCACGGCCCAGTTCTGGCTCACGCCGGCCACGACCGAGGACGTGCCCAGCGGGCAGACCGGCGACAGGGTCACGGCTTCGAAATCAGGCGGCAGCTCGGCCAGCAGGGCGAGCTCCCATTCGAGCGCGCGTGCCGGCGTCACGGGCGACGGTGCGACGAACCGGTTCCGGCCGTGGTCGAGAAGCACGTCGGCAGGGCTGCGCCGGGCTGCGCGCATGCGGTAGACCTCCAGCAAGAGGGATTGCAGGTCAGTCGGGTCGAGCTTCTCGGCCAGGATCGAGGCCAGACCCGGAACGCCGGCTTCCCGTTCGATGCGGTCGACGATGCTGCTCATCTCAGGAGTCTAACCGCGCAGCCGAACTTCACACTCGGTCGAGCTCGTGTTGGGAATAGGATGCTCCGGCCAAAGAGAAGGAGGTTGTCCGATCCCGGTTCAGAATGCAGAGGTCGCGAGGATCTTCGAGAAGGTCGCCGACCTCCTCGAGATCCAGGGTGCCAACCCGTTCCGCGTGCGGGCCTACCGTACGGCGGCGCAGACGGTGCACGCACTGCCGCACTCGCTGCACGAGCTCGTGGCCAACGGCGAGGACCTGTCCAAGCTGAGCGGTATCGGCGAGGATCTCGCCGCCAAGATCGTCGAGATCGTCGAGACCGGCTCGCTCTCCCTGCTCACGGAGATCGGCAAGCAGACTCCACCGGCGCTCGCGAGCCTCTTGGACATCGCGGGTCTCGGACCCAAGCGGGCGCGCGCGCTGCACGAGGGGTTGGGGATCAAGAGCCTCGCGGGTCTGGCCCGGGTGGCTCGCCAGGGTCGCGTGCGCAAGCTACCGGGCTTCGGACCGAAGACCGAGAAGGCGATCCTCGAGGCGATCGAAGGTCACGTTGCCGGCGAGCAGCGCACGCCGTGGCTCGACGCCGAGGTGGTGGCCGAGGACCTCGTCAGCTACCTGGAGCAGCTCGAGGGTGTCGAGCGCGTCGAGGTCGCCGGCAGCTTCCGGCGCCGGCGCGACACGGTCGGCGATCTGGACATCCTCGTCACCTGCAAGCGGGACACGGATGTCGCCGGGCACTTCGTGGACCATGACGACGTGAACAAGATCGTGGCCAAGGGGACGACACGTTCGACAGTGATCCTGCGGTCCGGGCTGCAGGTCGACCTGCGCGTCGTGCCCGAGGTCTCGTTCGGTTCCGCTCTCCTCTACTTCACCGGGTCGAAGGCCCACAACATCGCGCTTCGCAAAATGGCCGTCGACCGCAAGCTGAAGCTGAACGAGTACGGTCTGTTCCGCGGCACCAAGCGGCTCGCCGGTCGCACCGAGGCCGAGGTCTATGAACACTTCGGCTTGCCCTACATCGAACCCGAGCTCCGCGAGGACCACGGCGAGATCGACGCCGCTCGGCACGACCGACTGCCGGATCTGATCGAGCTCGACGATATCCGCGGCGACCTGCACTGCCACACGAGCGCCAGCGACGGCCGGGCCACCATCGAGGAGATGGCGGTCGCGGCACGAGACCTCGGCTACGCCTACCTCGCGATCAGTGACCACACCCAGGCGGCACGCATCGCCGGTGGGCTCGCGCCCAAGGAGATGCGCCGCCATCTCGCACGGATCCAGAAGGCCGGAGAGAAGCTGAAGGGCATCCGCCTGCTCAAGTCCGCCGAGGTGGACATCCTCGAAGACGGCCGGCTGGATCTGCCCGATGGGCTGCTGTCCGAACTCGACCTCGTCGTGTGCTCGGTGCACTCGGCGTTCGGTTTGTCGCGGCAGAAGCAGACCGAGCGCATCCTGCGAGCGATGGACAACCCGCACTTCCACGTGCTCGCCCATCCTACCGGACGCCTGCTCGGCAAGCGGGAAGCCTACGACGTCGACCTCGAGAAGGTGATCGCGGCCGCTGCCGAACGCGGGTGCTCTCTCGAGCTGAATGCACAACCCCAGCGAATGGACCTGGGAGATGTCTGGTGCAAGGCGGCCAAGGATGCCGGCGTGAAGCTCGCCGTCTCGACGGATGCACACAGCACCGATCAGCTCGACTACATGCGCCTGGGGGTGGGCCACGCCCGCCGCGGATGGCTCGAGAAGGACGACGTGCTGAACACGCGGAGCTGGCCGGCGCTCGCGAAGCTCCTCCGCCGCCGTTGAGTCAGAGGCCACGCAAGAGAACGCTGCGCGTCCTACTCACGAGCCGGATCGAGGCTCGCAAGTCGCCGCTTGAGCCACGCGAGACCGAACGCCCAGTCGTTGTCGATCGTCCTGGGAGAGACCTTGATGGCGTTCGCACACTCAGGCACTGTCATTCCCAGGAGGAGACGCAGGCGCACGACTTGCGCCGCACGTTCGTATTCGGTCTCGAGCTCGTCGAGCGCCATTGCCACATCCAACGTCTGCGGGCTCTGCTCGACCGTTCCCAACATCTCCGTCCTGAGAGAAGTGGCGCGTGCCGCCGGACCGCCCCGCTTCAGCGCGCTCCGCCTGCGGGCGTGGTCGACGAGCACACGTTGGAATTCGGCGGCCACGCATGCCTTGAAGTAGACGGTCCCGTTGGCATTGACCTTCGTACGGTCCACGAGGCGAGCGAAGACCTCGTGCAGCAGCTCGGCGGGCTCGATGGAGTCGCTGCGTTCGCGCGCGAGGCGGGCCTCCGCGACCTTTCGGAACTCTTGATAGTAGCGTTCCCAGCGATCGCCGGTTGGTTCCCTGCGCTGTTCAGGGGGCTGCGAAACCAGCTCCGTCCAGAGCTTGGAGTACTCGGGATCTTCCACTTGCAACAGCCTAGCCGCGGCCCAGCGAGTGTCCAAGCCCAGCGCAGACCAGATGCGGCGGAGCTCAGAACGCCGGGATCCCCAGCCGCTGGCGATCCCGGCGCGTGAAGGGCCTGGGCAGGCGTTTCCGGATCGTTGCCATCATCCGCTCTGCCAAGACACGCTCGCCGGACGTCTTCAGCTCCCATGGACAGGCGAACAGGGACTTCGAAACGACGAAGAGGTCGGTCTCGGTCCTCCACAGCCGGATAGTGTCGTCCGAAGATGCGCTCACTATCGTCCGGCCGTCGGCCGAGAACTCGACGTGACAAACGCGGTCCGAGTGACCGGCGAGGACCGCGATCTGCTTCCCCGTGGCGGCATCCCAGAGCCGAAGGGTTCGGTCGGCGGAACCGGTCACGACACGATCACCTGCCGAGTTGAACGCCGCGCACGTCACCGCGGCCTCGTGGCCGTGGAGCGAAATCGGTTGCGCACGCGTCCGCAGGTCCCAGATTCGCGCCTGCGGATGCTCACCGCATACGATCAACCGAGTGCCTGAGCGGTCGAATGCACAGTACCGGACTCCCGCGTCCGGCAGCGGGATCGGCACATCGCGAGGTGCGCCCGTGTCCCACGACCACAGCCTCACGGCTCCGCTCGCGGTCATGGTCGCGACGAGCCCTGCATGCGCGTCGTACACCGCCGGCCAGGACTCGTGTGCCTCGCCGCCACTCGGAGCCTCCGACCCAGAGTGAGTCGGCTTGCCCGGGATCGCGACCCGGAACCTCCCTCCCTCTGGCGCCCATCGAGAGAGCAGGGCCCGCGCGGTGCCCAACACGAGTCGGTCCTTGCTCATGCTGGGAAGCGGAGCAGTACCGCGCTGCTTTCCGGTCTTCACGTCCCAGATCGACACGTCGTGTTCACCGCAGACGATCAGGCTTGCGCCGTCGTTCGTCACAGCGGCTGCCGTCGCTGTCTCGGGGATACGGACGACGGGCGTTTTGCTCTCCAGGTTCCAAATCGTTGCCTGCTGCGGAGACGTCGAACCACTCCCTCCGCCCGGTCTCGTCAGCGTCAAGATCCGGGTCGCGCGTCGATCGACCTCGATGTGCCGCACGGTGCCGACGTCGATGGCCTTGACCTCGGCCTCGCGATCTCGGGCCGCTGCCCGGTAGAGCACGGACTCGGCCTCGGGCAACCACGGTCGGTCGGGTGCGTCGGGGTCTTGGGGAAGCGCGAGGAGGGCAAGGTGAAGCGCGGTCGTAGTGTCGCCGCGATGGAGTTGGCCGACCGCGAGATTTGCGAGCATCGCGGACTGCCAGGTTCTCGTCCGCATTTCCTCCAGTTGTTGCTCCGCGAGCGCTCGTCGGGCTCGATCTGCCTCGGCCATCGCCTTGGTCTCGTTCTGCCTGGCCAGGATCGACTGTTGGAACGCGAGGTAGGAAGCGATCGTCACGCCGACCAGTCCGGCCGTGATGCCGAGCAAGAGCAACACGACCGCCGCCGCCAAGAGAGCGTTGCGCTTGATCCACTTGCGGAGCCAGTGGGACCTTGTCAGAGGTCGGGCGTGGATCGGCCGGTTCGCCAGAAAGCGGCTCATATCGTCGGCGAGCTCCTGCGCGGAGCTGTAGCGCTCAGCAGGTTCCGTGGCCATGGCCTTCCGGATGATCCAGTCCATTTCCTGCTCGAGCGCGCGCCGGACGTAGTTTTCGCGCACGCCCATGCTGGCAGCATGTCTCTGTCTTTCCTCGGCAGTGCGGCCCCTGAACCGCACGCTCGGGGCCGGTAGCTCCTCGACCCTCGGTACCCCCTTCCCGTGCCGAGCAAAGCGAGCCGGATCGTACGGGAGGATGCCACAGAGCAACTCGTACAAGACAACTCCGAGGGAGTAGACGTCGGAATGGGTACCGACATCCTCGTGCCGTCGTTCAGCCTGCTCGGGACTCATGTAGCCCCAGGTCCCGATGGCCTCAGTGGGGCTCGAGGGTTCCGGCAACGCAGACTCTTGATCACGGACCGCCCGAGCGATCCCGAAGTCGATGACCTTGGCTATGGGTTGCCCGTCGATCTCGGCGACGAGCAGGTTCGACGGCTTGAGGTCGCGATGGATGATTCCCCTGCGGTGTGCGTGTTCCACGGCCTGGCAAGACTGCACGAAGAGCTCGAGCCTCTGGACCATGGGCAGCCGCTGCTCTTCACAGAATGTCGTGATCGGTAGGCCGTCTACGTACTCCATCACGAAGTACGGACGACCGTCGCGTGTCGTGCCCGCGTCGTAGATCCTGGCGATTCCCTCGTGATTCATCAGGGCCAGCGCTTGGCGCTCGAGCTCGAAGAGTCGGACCAGGGCCTGTCCGTCGCAGCGTGCAGAGATCAGCTTGAGCGCAACGAGACGCCGTACCGGTTGCTGCTGCTCCGCGAGGAACACGACACCCATCCCGCCCTCACCGAGCAGGCGTTGGATCTGGTAGGGGCCCAACCGATCGCCCACTTCCAACCTGGATTGACGCCGGAACGGGGCAGGGTCGTCCCGCTCGGCTGCATGGTGATGCTCGAGGAGTTCCCTCAAGGTGAGCTCAAGTCCTTCGTCTCTCGAGCAACGGGTAGCCAGGAACTCTTCGATCTCATCCAGCGGAAGCGAACGAGCCTCCTGGAACAACGCGTAGAGCCGGTCCTGGTCTTCGCAGCGGCGGCTCATCGTCAACGATGGAAGTCAGAGGCCGTCCGGTACATGTTCCGGACCCGCTCCCGCAGAGCCGCGATTCCCGATTCGAGCTCCGACTTCTCGAACCGTTCGTAGCCCCGTTCGCCAAACAACCAATACCGGGTCCGCGCCGGTTTGGTAAGCAATGCCGACAACGCGGATTGCTCGGAGGCGAGCCGCGCCCGTTTGATTGCTACCGCTGGCTTGAAGCTGGCCTCGTACACCGCGCCGTCGTTCGCGAGTCGAGCGCCTTCTGCCACGCCCTCGTAGAAGTCCTCTTCCCATGTCGAACCGGACTCCAGGCGCACGCCGCGGATCCACAGCCTGTAGAGGGTCCTGGCGACCGAAGCCGGGAGTGTCGGAGGCGGCGACGCCGGCTTCTTGCGAGCCGGCACAAACGGCTTGTTGACTTCTGCTTGCAGTTTCTTCAGCAACACCTTCGCCTCCTCCAGGGTCATTTCCTCGGGGCGGGGCTCTCTTGTCGCCAACGAGGCCAGCTCCCGGCGGATTTCGGTCCCGGATGCACCGCTGGTTTGCAGTGCATTCAAAAGCGCCCGGGTACGCTGCGGTGTTGCACCTTTCACGTCGGCGCGCATCCGCAGCCGGATCGCGGCGGCCCGAGCACCCGACTGGATGGATTCGAACCACGGTTTCACGCGGACGAGCAGGGCGCAGTCTGCGTCCATGAGGCCGAGTGAGGTCGGGGGCATTCGGTACCGCGCCGGGTTCTTCTCGTCGTCCAACTCGGAGAGGTATGAATCGATGCAAGCGAGAAGCACGACGTGGCTCTTGGCCCAGTCCATGAACTGCTTCCGGGCAAACTCAGCCTCGGCCATTTGACGGGCCACGCTTGCTGGGGGGTGTGTGCGGGTGAAGTAGACGAGGATCGGTCGGCCAGAGCGAGCGGCCTGCCGGCTGGCTTCCGCGGGATCCTCGGTCCAGCCGCCCTCGACGAACCATGGGCTGCCCGTCAGATGGTGAAGCTCCAATTGCAGCTGCGCTCGGAATGCGGGATCCCGCTCGGCGCGCTGTTGGGCCAGCTCCTGGAGCTTCGACGGTCCGGGTCCAACCGCCTTGGTTGATCGAAGACAGGACCTCCTGATTCCGTACAGGGCAAGGGCGACGAGAACGAGTGCGAGGGTACGCCGGAGCATCGAAGGACGAGGAACGAGGAACGAGGAACGAGGAAACCCGGAGAGTCTAACGTGGGACCAGGGCGCCGTGCGGAAAACTCCCGCTGCCGGGGTGACGGGCGCGGAGCACACGAACTCTGCCCGTGCGATGCCCTTTCGACAAGGGGAAGCGCAGCCCGAAGCCCGAGCACGCAGACAAATCCTCGAGGAAGAGCGTCGCGTGGGGCGGGTGTCCCTACTCGCGCAACAGCCGGCGCGCGACGTGCCATTCGGGAGCCGTCCCGTCCGCCAGCGCGAACGCGTCAAGGAGCCACCGCCTCGCCAGCTCCGGCTTCCCGTCCATTCGCGCTCGGAGACCCAGGTAGAACGCGGCCTCCGCCCTACGTTGGCGCACCGCGTCGGGAGCCTTGTCGTATTCGCCCACTCTCGCGCGGAGCTGCTTCGCGTCCGTCTCCCTCCAGCTTCGGCGCTCTGGTGAAGTCGAGCCACGCGCCGAGGTGATCGCCGAGGATCGCCTTGTTGAAGCCTCGCCACTCCACCGCCTTGAAGTGGTTGGGATCGAGCTCGATTGCCTTGGAGTAGTCGGCGATCGCGTCCTGGAACCGGTTCAGGTTGTGCTGGGCCATGCCGCGCGCATGCCACGACCACGCGAAGGCGGGTGCGAGCTCGATCGCCGCGTCGTAGTCGACGAGTGCCTTCTTGTAGTGGCCGAGGGCGTTGTGGCAGTGACCGCGCCAGCGCCTTGCTTCGACGTTCTCGGGTGCGAGCGTGACCGCCTTGTCGAGCAGAGCCAGCGCGACATAGAACTCGCGGCGCTCGGCTTTGACGGTAGCTTCGCGCACCAGGGCCTCGACCGCTCTGTCCCGGGAGCTCCGCGAGACCGAGGGCGAGGGCGCACGAGACAAGCAGAGCCCGAGGAAGAGTCATGGGGTACATGTTGCCGGGCCCTGTCCGGTCATGGCGCGCGCGAGCTTTTCGAACTCTGCCCCGGTTTGTTCGACGTTCGCCATGCCCCATGCTCTACTGGGAGCGCCGGACGCCGTGGACGCGGCATCCGGTCCAAGGACCGAGAACGGCACGAGACCAACCATGTCTGACACGACGGCCGGCCCTGCATCCGCCCCCGGCAACGACGAGGGAGCGCGGAACAAGAAGCTCCGCAACCGCTGGATCCTCGCGGGCGTGGTGGTGTTCGTGATCGCCGCGGGAGCGGTCTTCGGGCTTCCCTACTACGAATACCGCCTCACGCACGCCGGCACGAACGACGCGTTTATCGCAGGTCATCAGGTCTACATCAGCTCCCGGGTCAAAGGCTATGTGGACAAGGTGCATGTGAGCTCCAACCAGGTCGTCAAGAAGGGCGACCTCCTCGTCGAGCTCGACCCCAAGGACTTCGAGACGGCCGTGGCCCTGGCCAAGGCCACGCTGCAGGCCGCGGAGGCAGGAAAGAAGTCTGCGGAGATCGCGTTCGAGCTCGCCCAGGCCACGACGGACGCGGCGCTGAAAGAAGCCGAAGCCGCGGTGGCCGTGGCCCGCGCCGGGCTGGCGGTGTCCCAGGCCCAGGTCAACGAGAGCAAGAGCAGCCTGGAACAGGCCAAGGCCCAGGTGATCGCCGCCCGGTCCTTCCAGGAGAAAGCGCGAGCCCAGGAGGCCGCGGCCCAGGCGAGCGTGGTCTACAACGAAAAGAACCTGGAACGGATTCGGCAGCTCGTGAAGACCCGGACCGAGTCGGAGAACCAGCTCGACCAGGCAGTGCTGGCGGCGAAGACGGCGGAGGCCGAGCTGACGGCGGCGCGAGAGGGGGTGAAGGCCGCGAACCAGGACCTGCAGGCCGCGCTCCTGACCGCGGCCGCGGCACAAGACCGAGTCACCCAGGCGGAGTCCCAATCAGCCGCTTCGGCTTCCGTCGTGGACGAGGCCCTTGCCCGGCTCGCCTCGGCTCGGACGGGCCCGAAGCAGGTGGCCGCTGCCGGAGCCCGCGTGGAGGCGGCGGCGGCCCAGATCGCCGAGGCCCGGGCGTCCCTCGACCAGGCCGAGCTCGACCTTTCGTACACACGGATCCGCGCTCCGTCGGCGGGCAAGGTGACCAACAAGAATGTCAACGGCGGCCAATACTTCGACGTCGGCCAGCCCATGATGCTGATCGTTCCGTTCGACGTCTGGGTCGTGGCCAACTACAAGGAGACGGACCTCGAGTCCATCCGGCCGGGGCAGCCGGTGAAGATCTCGGTGGACGCCTATCCGGACATCGTGTTCGAGGGCCGGGTCCACAGCATTCAGGCGGGGGCGGGCGCGGCGTTCAGTCTGCTGCCTCCGCAAAACGCGACGGGCAACTACGTCAAGGTGGTGCAGCGGGTCCCGGTGAAGATCGTGTTCGATCCGCCGCCGGACTTGGATAAGTACTTCCTCGGGCCCGGCATGTCCGTGGTTCCCGAAATCGACATCGGTGTCGCGCCGGGACGGAAGTCGTCTGCGGGTTCCGGAGGCGGGGCGCCGCGGAAGTGATCCATGGCGTCCTCGGGTCAGGCCGACACTTCCGCCAACCACTGGATCGTGGCCGCCACCGTGATGCTGGGCACGTTCATGGCCGTCATGGACATCAGCGTGGTCAACGTGGCGATGCCCCACATGATGGGGAGCTTCAGCCAGAGCCTGTCCGCCATCACGTGGGTGGCGACCAGCTACAGCATCGCCGAGATCATCATGTCCACGATGGCGGGCTGGTGGAGCACGCTGATGGGCCGGAAGCGGGTCTACATGCTTTCGATGCTCGTGTTCGTTGCGGGCTCGGTGCTCGCCGGAACGGCGCGGACCTTTCCGCAGATGATGCTCTTCCGCGTTCTCCAGGGGCTGGGCGGCGGCTGCCTGATTCCCATTTCGCTTGCCATCCTTCGCGAGACCTTTCCCGAGGAGAAGCAGGGCATCGCGATGGCGTTCTACGGAATGGGGGTGGTGCTGGCGCCCGCGTTCGGTCCCGTGCTGGGCGGGTGGCTCACGGACCACTACGGGTGGCCCGCGATCTTCTTCATCAACGTTCCCGTGGGGCTGTTCGGCTTGTTCATGGCCGCTGCGTTCATCCGGGACCCCGCGCACCTGAAACGCGGGATCAAGCGCATCGACTGGGGCGGAATCGCGTTGCTCACCGTGGGGCTCACCGGCCTCCAGGTAGTCCTGGAGCGAGGGCAGCAGGAGAACTGGTTCGCCTCCAACTGGATCGTCGCGGGCACGGTCGTCACCGCCGCATCGCTCGTGCTTCTGGTGGTCTGGGATCTCAGGGTGAAGGAGCCGGTGGTGGACTTCCGCCTGCTTCGCAACGTGCCGCTGAGCCTGGGGTCGAGCATCGGACTGATCTTCGGCATCGGCTTGTTCGGCACCACGTTCGTCCTCCCTCAGCTCACGCAGGATCTGATGGGCTACACCGCCTACGACTCGGGGATGGTGCTCATGCCCCGGGCGATCACCTTGTTCATCTGCATGCCCATCGCGGGCGCGCTCTACAAGTACGTGGACAGCCGGATCCTCGTGCTGCTGGGGTTGGCGATCCTGTTCTGGACCTTCCACGACCTGTCCCGTCTGTCCCTGGACGTGGGCTTTTGGAACCTCGTGCCCCTCCTGCTGCTCATGGGCGCGGGCATGCCGTTCATGTTCGTTACCCTGACCACGGTCTCGTTGAGCACGGTGAAGCCCGAGAACACCACGGTCGCCTCGAGCCTCTATACCCTGTCCCGGCGCGTGGGGGGCAACATCGGCTACGCGCTGGTGTCCACGGTGCTGGCGCGCCACACGCAGGTGCACCGGGCGGACCTGGTCGGTCAGATCCATCCCCTGAATCCGAACTTCGTGACGTACCACGACCAGGCGATGCAGCTGTTCATGGCCCACGGCCGGGATCCCACCACGGCGCGGCTCGGAGCCGATGCGCTGGTGAACACGATCGTGAACCGGCAGGCGACCATGATGGGCTACAACGACGTGTCGTGGTTCCTGGGCATCATGTTCGTCGCCGTCCTCCCCCTCGTGTTCTTCCTGCCGGGGCGCCACAAGAAGCAGGCAAGCGCCGGCGCGGAGTCGTCGGCACGCTCTCGTTGAACGAGCGTCGCAGCGTCAGGCGTCGCTTCTCGCGCGTGCAGGCTGCGGCGAATGTGCCGCGAGCCACTCGAGCAAGTGCTCGAACACGCGCTCCCGGATCGCGTCGACCTCGTTGAGCACCTCGTGATAGGCGCCGGGATACTCGTGCATCGTCTTGTCGTCCGAGGCGCAGGCGGCGAAGAACGCCCGGGTCGTCTCGATGCCGACGATGTGGTCGTCACCGGCTGCGAGCACGAGCATCGGCAGTCGGAGCTTCGCTGCACCGTCCAGCACGCGCCGCTGGGCCGCTAGGCTCTCCGTGTACCAGCGCGCAGTCGCGGATTGCTCGACCAACTCGTCGGTCTCCAGCGCTTCGAGAACCGAGGCGTCGTGAGTGAGCAGATCATTGTCGATGCCGGAAGGCATGCGCAGGATCGGCCACACGATGGACGCGACGCGCGCGACGGCACGCTTCCACGCCGGCACAGGCACCGAGAACTCGAACGCCGGGCTGGTGAGGACGACGCCGCGCAGGTCGGGTGACCGCTCGATGACGAGCAGCGCGCCGACCAGCGCGCCCTGGCTGTGGCAGAGCAGAAACGGCGCGCGACCGTCGCGACGCCGGCACTCGTCGATGCCGAGTGCGACGTCGTCGAGATAGTCCGAGAACCGGCGCACGTAGCCGCGCCTCCCGCCGGCCTTTCCCCAGCCCCGGTAGTCGAGCCCGAGGCACGAGTAGTCGGCTGCATGGAGCCGTTCGAAGACGTGCTGATACCTGCCGCTGTGTTCGCCGAACCCGTGCACGACGACGACGGCGCCGCGCGCGTCCGTCGCCTCGTGCCAACGACAGAACAACCGCGGCCGACGCCGGCCCGCCAGCTCGTAGAACTCGGATCGAATCGTCAGGGGGCCTCCTCGGCCGATGGCCTGCTCGTCGGTGCTGCCGGATCACAAGCCCAGCGGTACCGCCTGACTGGCGACGATGATCCCCGGCGGTCGAATGGTCAACGCCTGAAAGGAAATGGTTGCTCCGCGCGTGTTGTCAGGGACCGGGACCGAGATCCGCGCGGTCCCGGCCTCGTCGCACACACCCGAGTGGATCAGGACGGGGTCGATCCCGGGGCTGGACACGAACAGAGCGACGAACCCCCGGGGCGCGCCGTTGCCGACGTGGACGGTCAGGCGTCGCTCGCTGTCCCGAACGACCTCGAGTACGGGCCCGCTCACTTCGTTCGCGCCAGCACGTGCCGCAAGCTCGGCATCCCGGAACAGCGACAGCCGCAGTCTCGTAAGCTCCGTGCGTCCGACTCCCATCGCGACCATGTCGATGCTCGGAAGGCCGAAGTAACCGCTGGGGTCACCTTGGCCCGTGATCAGCAGCTCACGCGCGTGCTGCATCCTGCGATGGTGTTCTACGCCTGCGCGGAATCCGCTCGGCTGACCCAGCAGCAGCACGATGGCGAGGACCGCGGCCGCGGCGTTCCAGGCGCGCTGGCACGAGCGGATGCGTCGAGCGGGGACGGATCGAGCCCAGGAATGGGTCAGGCCCAGAATCGGAACCCAGATCAGCCCGGTGAACGTGATGTGCTTGGAGGCGACGATTTCGGTCGGAGTAGCGACGGATCGGCCGACCACGATCAGGAGCGCGTTGCCGATCGCGAGCATCCCGACGATGACCAGAGGTCGCTGAGCTTCGCGGCCCCCTTCCATGAACCATGCTCGCCACGCAGCGACGAGGAACAGGGCCAGAGCGAGGAAGCCGAGCGCGGGGGCGAGTGGGTGGCCGGGGCCGAGCACCGGAGCTCCGAACATCCTCCCCAGCGTTCGAGCGATGGGACCGAGATCGTGTGCAGTGAGACGCCGACTCGCGTACGGCGTGAACTCGAAGTCGACGAAGTAGGCCACGATGGCCAGGAGCGAAACAATCGCCCATGCACCGGTGAGTCGGACACGCTTTGCTGCCACCGTGCGACTCCAGATCAGCACGAGACCCAGCGGCCAGACGAGGAGGCCGCTGCCGAGCGAGAACGTGCTCGCGAGTGCCAACAGCACGGGAAACACCAGATGCCGCAGGCGCCCCAGCGGGGAGCGCGCGAGCAGAGCGAGCGACCAAACCAGGGCCGTGAGACTGAACAGGAGGTGGAACTGGAATCCGCACAGCCAGTTCTCCCACTGGTGCAGCGACGTGACGAAGACGGCCGTCAGCATCAGCGGCAGGAAGGCGCCGTTCGTTGCTGGCTGCAAGATCTGCCGCAGGCCCAAGAACAGGAACACCGCACACACGAACGTCGCGATCATCTCCCAGCGGATGTTCCAATCGCTCAGCAAGGCGAGCCCGGTCAGGACCACTTTGGCGACTGCGACCCGATGGTCGTTGTGCTGCGCCCAGACATCGGCCAGCGTCCAGTTCCCGGCGTAGACGCGGCTCAAAAAGCCGAGGAACTTCCAGTTGTCCTGATACGGGACGTCAACGCCGAGCCACAGCACGAACGCCAAGAGGAGCACGAACGGGGCCGCGACGGCGCCTGCGCGGGCGATGGCGGCTAAAGTGTCTCTGGACACGATCGAGTGCTGTCTAGCTTCCTAGCTGCGCAACGACCGCCGGCGTCAGCTGCACGGCGCTCGTGTGGGCGACGAGCCCTTGGAGGTTCATGCGGATGCACATGAGCCACGTCGCGTTGGGGATCGCGATCGAGAACGGCGGCGACGTGCCGCGACTCGAGATCGGACCGACGGGCAAGACGTTGACGAGTAACGGATAGAGCCGGCAGCCGCCGAACCCATAGACGGTAAGGTCGAACGGCTCGAGCTGGCCGAAGCCGAGCACCAGGACGCCGAAACCGTTCGGTTTGCCGTTGTGGAGCGTCAAGCTGAACGATCGTCCGAGCCTGGGGAGCCCCGAAGTGTCGAGCGTGGGATCGCCGCCGCAGCCTGCTCCGGCATGGATGACGCTCGCCTCGCAAGCCGTCGGGGCGAGGCCGATTCCGTCGTACCAGGTCCGGGTCGCCGACGACTGTCCGCTCGCGAAGTCGTCGATGTAGACGTCGACCCGTTGCGAGCTGTCGATGTCGGTGCGGCCGAGCCAGACCTTGTAGAGCACGACGGTCGGACCCGAGAGGACGACACCCGGTGACGAGAAGTCGCTCGCCGTGGCGGCCTCCGCGCCTTCCTTTGTGAAGTTCATCAGCGAGGTTGCGGTCAAGCCGGCGCGTAGCCGCCACGAGTTGTTCGGGTTCGTCCAGAAGTAGACGAACACGTCGTACCGCCCCGGGCTGATCCCGGTGACGCGCGTCCGCAGCGCCGGGACGTCTTCGTCGCCTCTCTCGTCCGAGGTCAAGACCTGGCCGCCGTTGCCGAATCCCGTGCGTTCGTGCCACTTTCCGTCTCTCGCGCCCTGCGACGCGCTCGGCCCCGTCGGCGAGAACGTCGCCCCGGACGCCAGGGTCGTGTTCGATCGCGTCGCGTCGAAGTAGCGTGCCTTCCCGATGCGCAACTCCGGAGCGTCGATCGTCCCGACCACGGCAGTGTCGAAGTCGCGGTAGGTCGTGTACAGACCACGGAACCACAAGAGCGCGGTGCGACCCGGCCCCCAGGCTGGAACGATCGGACGGAGGTTGTCGACCGTCGAGCGCTCGGTGATCGGTGTGAACGTCCAGGTCTTGCCGCCGTCGCTGGTCACGCCTTGGAAGATCTCGTGGTGGGCGAGACCGGCGTTGTTGCGCGGATCGATCGCGGTCGACACGTAGATCACGTCGTCGTCGTCGGGGTGCAGCGCGGCCAGTCCCGTGTAGTCGCCTTCGGACGAATACAGTCCCGCACCCATGCGGCAGACCTCGAACCACACCCAGGCAGACCCGGTCCAGCGGGCGTAGAACAGCCGGTGGTCGGAGGCGCTGTTGTTCGCGCGCGCCTGGAACAGGACGCGCGGCCGCTCGTTCTTGTCGAGCGCGATGTCGATCGTCCAGGCGCGGTGCATCGCGACGTTGTTGCTGCGCGTCCCGGCCTGGAACACGAGGCTCAACCTGGACGGAGGCACGCCGTTGGGATCGAGGATGTTGCTGTCGACGACTTTCCCGAAGCTGTCGAGCAGCCGACCGCCCTCGACGTAGCCGTGGTAGATGCTGTTGTCGTAATCGCGCGGGTGGCGCTCGGTCGTGATCAGGTCCACGCGCTTGCGTCCGTCCGACGTGTAGCGCACGTACGGACGATCGCCGCCTCCGCCTTCTGTCAGGAGCTTGCCGGCCCACTTCCACGTCGCGCCGAGGTCGTCCGACACCATGACGTTGGGGTCGAAGTTGACCGCACGCGTGAAGTTCACGGTGCGCCCGCGGTCGTTCTCGACGTGATGCAGGTTGGAGTAGGTCACCCGACCGGCGAGCGTGAGGCCGGCTTCGGCCGACCACGCGGTCGCGTTGCCCGCTCGCGAGCTCACGCGCCAGCGCGACGCGTAGTCGGTGTTGTGTCGGGCGTACATCGCGACGTAGCGACCATCGGGCCTGACCCAGAGCGCCGGGCTGTCGTGGTCATCGCCCTCGAGCCGGTCATGGAGCTCGAACTGCGTGATGCGGCCGGCGGCGAGGTCGAGCGTCGCGACGTCGACGTCACCGCCGCGCGCCGAGCCGCCGAGGCCCGAGCTGTCGGCGCACGACCCGACGAGGATCTTGCTCGTGAATCGATCGACGACCGCACGCTCGTCCTGGAACCACGACCAGGCGCCGTTGTCGTTGAACGTCAAGAGGTGGCCGCGCACGAGGTCCTGACCGCTCGCGCTCGCAGCGAGCAGGGACAAGGCCGCGAGGGTCGGGCCGAGAGAATCGGTGAGAAACGATCGAGAGCCCATGTCGGCCGAATCGTACTCGAATCGCGCCTCCGTGTGAGCACGTTGTTGCGTTGACGGGTCGCGACCCGGCGAGCTGCGGCTACGCTATGCCCATGATCTCAGCCGTGTTGTTCGCTCTCCTCGTTCCGGTGTGCCAAGACGTGCCCGTGAAGGTCGCCGGCGGGTTCGGCTTCGTCGAGGGCCCTGCATGGGACCCAGTCGGGAATCGACTGCTGTTCAGCGACATCGGTGGCAACAAGATCCTGGAGTTGACCGGGCGCGCGGCGAAGTCGTTCCTCGATCCGTCGGAACGCGCGAACGGTCTCGCGTTCGACGACAAGGGCAACCTCTACGCGTGTCAGGGCGGCGCCCGGCGGCTCGTACGCATCGCGCCGAACGGGCAAATCACGGTCCTCGTATCGAGATTCGAAGGCAAGCGACTCAACAGTCCGAACGACCTGGCCCTCGACGAGCACGGCGGGATCTACTTCACGGACCCGCGCTACGGGCGCGCCGACGATCTCGAGCAGGACGTCATGGGGGTCTACTACGTCTCTCAGCCCGGCAAGATCGTCCGCGTGATCGACGAGCTCGACCGCCCGAACGGGATCGCGGTGTCGCGCGATGGAAGTGGATTGTACGTCGCGCACCCGGACACGCGCGAAGTGTGGTTCTATCCGATCCTCGCGCCCGGCAAGCTTGGCCGAGGCCGCGTGTTGTTCACGGGCGATCCGAAGCTCGACGGCGGCGGTCCCGACGGCATGGCGATCGACGAAGACGGCAACCTCTACGCTTCGTACTCGGGCATCGTCGTGCTGACCGCAGGTGGCAAGCTCATCGAACGCATCCCCGTGCCGGAACGGCCCGCGAACTGCACGTTCGGCGGCCGGGACAAGAAGACGCTCTACATCACCGCGCGCACGAGTCTCTACCGGGTCGAGCGCAAGCGCCGCGGCCAGGACGCGCGCCCGGCGCTCGGGTCTCGGCGCAAGCCGAGCGCGCGGGTCGCCGTTCCCAGGTTCGAGCGCAAGGTCATCGACGCCGAGGTCAAGATCGGCTACGGCGTGGCGGTCGCCGACGTCGACGGTGACAAGCGCGAAGACATTGTGCTCGTCGACCGTGACGTGATCGCGTGGTATCGCAACGGCGACTTTTCGAAGCACGTCATCGCGAGGCGACTCACGAAGCGCGACCACGTGTGCGTCGCGGCGCGCGACATCGACGGCGACGGTCGCTGTGAGATCGCTGTCGGCGGCGAGTGGAATCCGGGCGACACCAACACGAGCGGAAGCGTCCACTGGCTCGTTGCACCCGACGATCGGCGGACGGCCTGGAAGCCCGTCCGGCTACCCAACGAGCCGACCGTGCACCGCATGCGCTGGCTCGACGGCGGCGACGGGGGATTCTCGCTGATCGTCGCACCGCTGCACGGTCGCGGCAACCGCGCGGGTGTCGGGGCCGGGGTCAAGATCCAGGCCTACGAGCGAAATGCCGGCGACTGGAAGATCACGACGCTCGACGATTCGCTTCACCAGACCCACAACATCGATCCGGTGCAATGGGACGACGACCCGGCCGAGGAGCTTCTGGTCGCCGGTCGCGAAGGTCTGTTCGTGCTCGATCACGCAGGCGGCAAGTGGTCACGCACGGCGATTGCAGGCTCTGCCGAAGGTGATCCGTTCGCCGGCGCAAGCGAGGTCCGCCTCGGCCGGCGATCGGGCGGGGGACGCTTCGTCGCGGCGATCGAGCCGTTTCACGGCAACCAGCTCGTCGTCTACCGTCCGGCCGAACCCGGCAGCCCTCGTCGTCTCTGGCGGCGGCGCGTGCTCGACGCCAGCCTTGCCCAGGGACATGCCGTCGCGTGTGGAGACGTGCTCGGCACGGGCAACGACCAGATCGTCGTCGGATGGCGCAAGAAGAACGCAGCCGGCAAGGTCGGCATCAAGATCTACGTGCCGCGGCAACCCGACTTATCCGAGGTTCAGGAGATCGTCCTCGACGAGCGGATCGCGTGCGAGGATCTGCGGCTCGCCGACCTCGACGGCGACGGACGCCTCGACATCGTCGCGGCCGGACGGGCGTCGCACGACCTCGTTGTCTGGTTCAACCGCCTGCGGTGAACGCGAGTTTCGCGTGCTGCGTCACCTGCGCGTTGCGGCTCAGCGCTTCTTGGCGAAGTAGTCGAGCACGCTCATCGCCTGCTTGACGTTCGCGACCAACGCCTGCGGGACGTGGTTGGCCTTCGCGCGCGCAAGGAAAGTCTTGTAGCGCTGCTTGGCCTTCTCGATGACCTTGGGCTTGCTATAGGACGACCCGTCCGAGGAGATCGACAGCGCCGCCCAACGTTGCAGCGCATAGATTCCGATGCACGGGTCGGTCTTTGGCAGGTGTTCGATGGCCTTCTCGTACTGCTCGAGCGCCTCGTCCGGGGAGTCGGTCTTCTCGTAGATCCGACCTCGAAAGAACGCCGGTTCCCAGTCGTTCTTGTTCAGCTTCTGAACCGCCTTCAGGATTCTCTGTGCGACCTTGTGCTTGCCGAGCTGCGATTCGACCCGTGCTCGGAGGATCTCGTGCCGCAGGTAGAGCGCGGAGCGCTTGTTCTTCCGCAGGCTCGCTCCGGACTTCTCGAGCAGGCTCCTTGCCTGCTTCGGCTCGTGCTTCAGGAGTTGGATCTCGGCTCGCCGCACCGCGACTTGCGGTGTGTTCGCTTTCACGCTGTCAGCCTTGTCCAACGAGTTGCTGGCCAGGTCGGTGTCGCCATGCGCGAGCTGGATGATCGCGAGCAGGTAGGCAGCATTGAACCGAGCTTTCGTTTGCTGCTGCCGGTCCTCGTACAGCGTGGCCAGTGCTTCGCGCACGTCCTCGCCCTTCTGGTGCAACTTCCAGAGGTCGGCGAAGCTCGTGGCCTTGTCCTTGGGGCTCTGCGCTTGGCTCGCGCCGGATGTCGTCAGCGCGGCCAGAAGCAGCGCGCCTGCGACCAGATGTCTCGTGTTCATGCAAGTGCCTCCTCGGCAAAAGGGCGGGCGCTTCGCGCGGGTATGGAGACTACGGCCCGCATTCGACACACCCGCCCGGGTTGTCTCTAGGCCAGGAACTCCCCGGCGTTCACGTGAACGAGGGGCAGCTTGGAGACCTCTTCGAAACCCGCCTTCGTCGCGGAACACGCGACCGGGCACATGTGCTGGGTGCAGTTGGCCCCGGGGCAATCGCCATCGTCAGCAGCTGCGAACACAGTCATCGGGGCCAGGCCCAACACGAGAATCGCAAAGACAAGCTTCATCGCTTACTCCATGAATCGGTTTGTGAGAACGCACCGGAATCGACGTTCCGGGTGCGGCGCTAAGACTGTGCGTGGTGGCGAAGTCCTCAAACAAACCCGCGAACGGGAACCATCTCCCGTGCGCAATCGCGCGACCCGATGCGCGGACGCACTCGCGAGGACCTCGCTGTCGGTCAATCTTCCAGACCGCGCCAAAGACCGTCGGTTTGTTTGAGGCACCCGAAGCGAACCGGAGTCATTCACGTTGATGAAGCCCGGTGCATGGACAGGGTGACAGCTTGAACGAAGAACTCTTGTCTCCTCTGTTGAGGAGCATCGCTGCCGACGAGGAGGCAGCCTTCGACGAGCTGTTTCAGCAGGTCCGTGAACCGCTGCTGCGCATGTTCTACCGGCTGGGTCGGTGCTGGAACCTGGCAGAGGACCTGCTCCAAGCCAGCTGCGTCCGACTGTGGCGCTATCGAGCGAACTTCCGCGGGCAGAACGCCCGGGCCTACATCTATCGCGTGGCCCTGAACGAGTGGCACACGCATCGAACGCGCGAACAACGTCAGGCCATCGCTCTCGAGGAGTACCGAGGGATGATGCACGAGAGGGAGTCGGAGCCGCCCGAAGCCCGTGTCGAGAGCGAAGAGCTGAAGCATCGAGTCCGGTCGGCAGTCAACGCGTTACCGGAGCGCCAGCGTGAGACCTTCGTGCTGCATCGCTTCGAGGGTCTGAGCTGTCGAGAGATCGCTGAGACGCTCGGAGAACCGAGAAAGACCGTCGAGTCTCGCTTGCGCCTGGCATTGCAGAAGCTCACGAGCCGACTGCGTCGAGAGGAGCGAAGAGCATGAGCTGCGATCGGATTGCAGACAAGCTTGCCGACTACATCACAGGTCGGCTCGAGCTCGAAGAGAGGGAACGAGTCACCGCGCACCTCGACGGCTGCCACGCGTGTCGGCTGTTTCGTGATCAAGCCGTCGCGCTCTACTCGATCGACTACGACGTGGACCAAGCGGTCCCGCCTACGCGAGTCTCGGCGGCGAGCCTTCTTTGCGACGTCGTGCGCGAGCGCAAACCGACGAGTCACTGGTACGCCACCGCGCGTGTCGTGACCGCTCTTGCCGCGGTGATCGTGCTGTGCTTCTCCTGGGTTCCGAAGACAGGGCCCACGCCGGTCGCACCCGAAGTCGTAAACGCCACTCTCCAGCCGATCAGCCTCGAGGTCCCACAGCTTCCGGCCGAGTATCCCGAGAACGGTTGGCTCGACGACCCGGAGCAGGCGGCGCGGCTGGCCGCCTACACGGGCAAGCCGCTGCTCACAGCCTATTCCTGGACCGTTTGTCCCCGCTGCAAGGCGATGGCAACCCGATTCACGTCCGCCCGCGGTGTCGCGCTGGTGCGCGACTTCATCGCCGTCCGAGTCGTGTTCAGCGGCGAGCTCCCCGAAGCTCTCCGCGGATACCCCATGAGGATGCGCTGGCAGTTCATGATGCCGGCGATCGTCATCACCGATACCGACAAGCCCGGCCCCGCGCGGTTCGCAGTCGGCAGCCTCGACGACGTGTCGCGGTACATCGGTACCTGGCGCAAGACGCGCAAACAGCCGCTTCTGGCCTTGGACCGCTCGCAGTTCGAAGCCTGCCGCAAGGTCCTGAGCGCGATCCCCGCGCAGCTGCAGACCTTCGCCTACGCCGAGCTCCTGGCCTCGTTGGACAGCGTGATCGAGCTCCGTGATCGCTACCGAACCCGGTTCATCTCCGACGCCACGGCGCTCAAGCAGACCCTGACGCGCGAGTTGGACGCGCAAGTCACCGCGATCGAACAGGGCATCAGCAGAGGCGGGGATCAAGCCACGAAGGAACTCGCGGTCGGCCGGCGACTTCGCGCGAAGCTCGGCGACACGGAGCTCGGCCGACGGCTGGCTGCCGTGATCGACGACTAGCGACGCTGCCCCTAACGAATGTCTCTGACACATTCTTTAGGGGCAGCTAGTGCCTGTTGTACTGCAACACCTTCCCCTTGCGCTGCGCGTAGATGTACGCCTCCATGGCGCGCAGCCGCGGGTCGTCTTCCGCCATCGGCTTGGCGCGGACCGGGTGCTCGAGACACCAGTTGATCATGTCGCGCAAGAGCACGGCCTTGCCGATCTGGGTCTGATACTTCGGATACGTCTCCGGGTGGGTGTTGCTGGCATCGGGATGGCACATGTCGCACGAGACCGAGATCGTGCTGCCGAGCAGCTTCGCGTTGTGGAACACGCGGGCACCGTGGACGACCATCTTCTTGGTCTCGCGCTCCCAGATCATCAGGTCGCGCTTCGTGAAGTTGCCGTAGGTGTCGCCCTCGCTCTGGCCCTTGCCGAGCAGCGCCGAGTTGTCGTACGGCGGCATGATCTTGTGCCGCTTCTCGATGATCGCGTCTGGATCCTGTTGGGCCTTGTTGCCCTGTGCCGGCATCTTCCATCGGCCGGGGTGCTTGGCCAGCCACGCGGCCATCAGCTTGTTCGCGATGGCCTGCCCGCCGGCCTGGGTCTTGGTTTCGCTGGCTGCGACCTCCGTCGTGGTCTCGCCGTCGCACAGCCGGACCTTGACCTTGTTCGAGTCCTGCGGCTTCTGGAAGCTGGAAGCCGCGACGACCACAGCGAGGCCGACGAGGCTTGCGACTACGTAGTTCCTGGTAATCACGTCGTAACCTCCGTTAGTAGCTCGATCGGTTGGCTGACTTCGGCTTGTCGGTCTTGCCAAACGACTTCATGTACTCGCGCGAAACCGTCACGGGGTTTCTGTTCCACAGGTCGTAGACCTTGTCGACGAGCCCGTCGTCGTGGACGCGGACCTGCCCCATGCCGCAGCCGTCCTGCGAGTTGAACGGATCGGGTCGGTTCATCTGCACCGTCAGCTCCGGCAGCCCCTGCGGCGCGTACGGCCACGGCCACGCTGTCGACAACATGCCGTGGAAGTAGATGTTGCCGATGCGGTTCGTCAGGAGCTGGTGGGTGTGCCCGTGGATGACCGTGACCTTGTCGAACCGCTTGAGGATCGCCTGGACCTCGTCGGCGTCGTCGGTCCAGAAGTTCCAGTTCTCGTAGTACTTGTAGAGCGGCGAGTGAGAGAACACGACGAGCGGCTTGTCGTTGGGCACCGACTCGAGTTGGCTGGACAGCCATTGCCGCTGCGCCTCGCCGACCTTGAACCGACTCTGGATCCCGTTGTCGAGTCCTGCGACCGTTCCCATGCGCTCTTGTGGGCTCATGCCTCGCGCGGTCCAGAAGTCGTCCTCGATGACGCTGTTGAGGACCACGAACTTGACGCCCTTGTGCTCCCAGGAGTAGCGGTCGTCGCCGAACAGCTCGCGCCACTTTTGGCCCAGGTCGAGATACCAGTCGTGCTCGCCGACCATCATCTTGAGCGGCGCCTTGACGTTCTTGAGGATCTCGGCGCCGAGCTCGAGCTCGCTGGCCGCCCCGAGCTGCGCGAGGTCGCCGCCGTAGAACACGAAGTCGGGCTGTGGGTCGAGCTCGTTGACGTCATCGACCGCGCGCAGCAACGAGCGCACGAACCGGTCGTTGATCTGCTTGTCGTAGAGGTGCGAGTCGCTGATGTACGCGAAGCGGAACACCTCGTTGCTCTTGCCGTTCTCGTCCGTGTCAGTGACCGTCACGGGCTGGAACGAGTGCGGAAACGCTACCCCGGCGGTGGCGGCCGCCGCGGCAGCCGCCGCAGACACCTTGAGAAACGTGCGGCGGTCGCAGTTGACCAACGACCGGAGCACGTTGTCCCGTGCTTCCATGTATTTGGTTTCGATGCTCTTGTGAACCATGGCAATCTCCGATCGGGCTACTTGTGCTTCATCACGCGGTCTTCGAAGCCGAGCTTCTTGCGCATCGCGAGCTCGGTGTCGCGGAACGGCCGCTCCTTGGCCGCGCGGGCCCGCTGCTCCGCGCGTTTCGCGTCGTTTTGCCCACTGAACCGAGAGTCGGTCAGCGTGAACATCAACTCGACGAGCTGGTTGATCTCGTCCTCGGACAGCGCGAGGGCCTCGATGCCGCCGTCGAGGTAGGGGTTGTCTTCACCACCCTTGTTGTAGTGGTCCATGACGTCCCACAGCGTGTGCATCGAGCCGTCGTGCATGTAGGGACCGGTGATCCCGACGTTGCGCAGCTGCAGGGTCCGGAACGCGCCGATATCGGGTCTGTTCTTCGTGAGCATGAACCGCCCGAGCTCGCTCAGGTCCGTCGAGACGGCAAGCCGGTCGAGGGTCGCTTCGGATGCGTCCTCGGCCAGCGCGTCGAGCGCCTGCTTGGCGAGCTTCTCGAAGTTTTGCTTGCGTGCGGACACGCCAACGTTGTGGAAGCGAGAGTCCGTGCCGCTAGGGTTCGAGCTGTTGATCGGGTGGCAGGTCGCGCACCGGGCCTTGCCGTTGAACAACTCCCAGCCCTTCTTCGCGTCCTCGGAGATCGCATCGTCGTCGCCGGCGAAGAACCGATCGAACGGCGAGTCGAGGAACACGAGCGTGCGCTCGAAGGTCGCGATCGCCCGCTCGATGTCCGCGTAGTTGACCTCGCGACCGTAGGCAGCCGGGAACGCTTGCCTGTAATCTTCGATCTTCGAGAGCTTCTCGACGACCGCTTCGCGATTCGGCATGGCCATCTCGACCGGGTTCAGAATCGGCTGGCCGGCCTGGTGTTCGAGTGTGGGCGAGCGCCCGTCGAGGAACATCGGCGTGAACAGCGCGGCGTTCATCGTCGTCGGTGCGTTGCGCCGGCCGAGCTTCTCGCCGACTCCTTCGGAGACCATGCGCTGATCGGTGAAGCCTCGCGTCACGTCGTGGCAGGTCGCGCACGAGACCGTGTTGTCGCGGGACAGCCGCGTGTCGAAGTAGAGCTTGCGTCCGAGCTCGACGCGCGCGGCGGTCATCTCGTTGTCTTCCGGGACCAACGACTCCCAGATCTCTTGGTCGACGCCGGTGGGGGCCTGGTCCCAGTCCTGCAGGGCGAGCAGCTTGCCGAGCTCGGCCTCCTGGCGATCCATCGCCTCGGCGCCGTGCATTCGGCCTTGCTGCGAGGTATCGGCTGCTCGCGCCGCCAGAGACACCGACCCGTTGGTGGTCGGCTGGTTCGCGAACGGTTGTTCGGGAACCGAGGAGCAGCCGTTCGCGACGGCGAACAGCGATCCGAGAACAGCTGCCGCGAGAGGAACGAAGGCCGGTAACCAGTGACGAATGAGCATGTGCGGCTCCTTTGGGCTTGGTGTCGAGGAACTCATTCGACGCCGGACCAGCGCCACGTCGATCGCGTCCAAGGAGCGGAACGTGTCGGATCCGACATCCAGGTAACTGAGCCACCAGGGTGCAAGACCCGAAGCTGATTGACCAGTGGCTCCTGGCCCTAGATCGGAGTCGCCGATTCGCCCACATCCCTGGAGTCCCGCCTCCGGAGCAGGGATCGGCGCGCGCCCCGTTGCCGAGTTCGGCGTTGCCGATACCATCACGTTCCCATGACTCACTCCGTCTCCACGTGCTGGACTCTGATCCGTGGCGCCGCCGGCGGCAATGCCGAGGACCGCGACGAGTTCGCCCGGCGCTACGCGTCCGTCGTGACGGCCTACCTGCAGGCGAGGTGGCGGGGCTCCGCCCACCTCCAGGACGTCGAGGACGCGCTCCAAGAGGTGTTCCTCGACTGCTTCAAGCAGAACGGCGCACTGGACCGCGTCGACTCCGGGCGCGGGGGAGGATTCCGTGGCTTCCTCTACGG
>Ga0055451_10000080_pt1 | contig 32012 bp, 32 predicted proteins | sample China_Galinas_PW_3_FD_57745 | JGI IMG/M metagenome (GOLD analysis project Ga0055451, IMG submission 57745) | Wetland microbial communities from San Francisco Bay, California, USA, that impact long-term carbon sequestration - China_Galinas_PWB_D2 | ecosystem: Environmental > Aquatic > Marine >... | reverse complement strand
GTAACGTGCCCGCTCAGCATGCGGGCTATCTCTTCCTGTCGCTCCTTACCCGTGAGCCTCTTAAGGGTAACCGTTACACCTTTGCCCTTGGACTCCTTGAGGATATGGGCGTGCATATCGGCCACCGAGGCTATCTGGGGCAGGTGGGTAATGAGAAGTACCTGGTGGTCTTTTGACGTCTCCTTGAGCTTCTGCGCTACATTATGAGCGGTCTTGCCCCCGATTCCCGCGTCCACCTCGTCGAATACAAGCACGGGTATCTCGTCGGCTCCCCTAAGGACGCTCTTAATCGCAAGCATGATTCTCGACAGCTCTCCGCCCGAGGCGACCTTCGTAAGGGACTTGGGCTGCTCCCCCTTGTTTGCCGAGAACAGGAACTCTACGTCATCGGCACCGCTTGAGGAAACGGGTGCTGGCCTCATATATACTTTGAAATCCGCCTTCTCAAGCGCCAGGTCCTTAAGAACGTCGAGCACTGAGGTCTCGAGGCTGGACGATGCCTTGCGCCTCTTTTCAGTCAGCTCGCTGCACAGGGAGTCGAGCTTCTTCCGCTTCTCCTGGAGCTCTTTTTCCATCTCCTCAACCGATTCGCTCGATGTCTCTATGGCCTCCAGGTCCTCTTTGACATTCGCGAGGAACGAACGGATATCAGCGATGCTGTCGCCGTATTTCTTTTTCAGCTTGCCAATAAGCTCAAGCCTGTCATCGACGGCCTCAAGCCGGGCCGGATCGGCGTCGTACTTGTCCTTATGCGAACGCAACGAGTGCGAGGCATCCTCGGTGAGGGCAAGGGCCTGCTCTATCACCTCAAGCACCTCCTGAACTCCATTGTCTATGGCTGCAACCTCCTTAAGCGCTGCGGCGGCTCTCGAAAGCCTCTCGAGAGCGGAGCCCTCGGCTCCGTAGATATCATCGTATGCGCCCTCCGAGAGCTCACGCAGGCGAGTCAGGTTTGCCAGTATCGAGCGTTCCTCTTCGAGCTTCGCATCCTCGCCGTCTTCAAGCGACGCCGACTCTATCTCGTTGGCCTGATATTGCAGCAGCTCAAGCTTCTGCTCCGAGGCCCTGGCATTGGCCTTGATGGACTCTATCTTTCTGCTCAGCGATTCCGCATCCGAGTAAGCCTTCGTGACCTCCTCACGCACGCCAAGCAGCTTGCCGAAATGGTCGAGGAGATTCAGCTGGTTCTCGGCGGACAGTAGGCTCTGGTGTTCGTGCTGCCCGTGCACGTCCACGAGTACCTTTCCGAGGGCATTCAGGCTCTGGATGTTCACCAGCGAGTTGTTCACATAGGCCTTGGTCTTGCCCGACCTCGAGAGCACGCGTTTTATGATTATCCCGTCCGGGGCCTCGATGCCCATCTCCTGAAGGATAGGGGGAGCCTCGACATCGAAGAAGGCCTCGACAGTGGCCTCCTCGGCGCCAGACTTTATCATTTCGGTGTAGGCCCTCTGGCCAAGAGCAATGCCGAGCGCTCCTATGATGATGGACTTGCCCGCGCCGGTCTCGCCGGTGAGCACGTTTAGGCCCGGCTCAAACTCGACGCTCAGCTCGTCGATAATGGCGTAGTTTTTGACCCTGAGTTCTTTAAGCATCGCCGTTGAATACGGGGTAGAGCCTGTCGTATGAGTCAAGGACGTGCTCGGGAATGACCCTTACGTCGTCCAGCACCGCCATAAAACTCACGTCGCCGACCCATCGCGGCACGATGTGGATATGGAGGTGCTCCTCTATGCCCGCGCCCGCCACCTTGCCAAGATTAATCCCTATATTGAAGCCTTCGGGGCTGAATTCCTTTTTCAGACAGTCCACCGAGAAACGAGTGAGCTCCATCATCTCCTGCATGAGTTCCGGCGACAGGCCTTCGAGGGTCGAGGTGTGAACGAAGGGGAGGACCATCAGGTGGCCGTTATTGTAGGGGAAACGGTTCATTATTACGTAAGTGTTCTCGCGGCGATGGAGTATGAGGTTATCGCGGTCGCGGTCTTCCTTTGGCATCTCGCAGAATATACAGTGCGAAGGTTTGTCCCCGAGTATGTAGTCCATTCTCCAGGGAGCCCAGAGGTTTTTCATTGCGGCGGCTTCCTTCCGAGAAGGCCGAGCACCTGCATGGCGTCAGACCATACTAACTTCTTGTCGCCCGGGTTTCTGAGCAGATAGGCCGGGTGGAACGTGGGCATAAGAGGGGTGCCCTCGAACTCCTTAAAAGTTCCCCTGAGCCGCGATATGGGGACGTTTAGGCCAGTCAGGGTGTGCGCAGATATCCTCCCGAGGGACATTATCACCTCCGGGGCGATTATCTCTATCTGTCTTTTCAGGAACGGCATGCACGCGTTTATCTCGTCGGCCTCGGGGTCGCGGTTGCCGGGAGGGCGGCTCTTTATGATGTTGGCGATATAGACCTCTTCGCGCTTAAAACCCATCTTATTGATCAGGCTCGTGAGGAGCTTGCCGGCCTCCCCGACGAATGGCCGGCCCTGCTTGTCCTCTTCCCTGCCCGGGGCCTCGCCAATGAACATCAACTGGGCGTCGGGGTTTCCCTCGCCAAATACAAGGTTAGACCTCTCCTTGCCGAGCTTACAGCGCTGGCAGTCGCCCATCTCCTGACGAAGCGCCGCAAGCGCCTTGGCCTTCTCCTCGCGGCCGAGCGCCGATAGGTCGGGCACCTCTATCGGAAGGCTGTCGAACCCGAGGGCCTCGAAGTATCTAAGTACGGTCTTAAGGTCTTCGGTAGTGGCGAGCCTCACCGCTCACCCCATTTGAGCTTCGTTCTGAGTATGTCGAAGTGATCCCTGCCTCCTGCGCGCATGAGGATGGCGCTGTGCGCGGACCTGGTGACCTCGACCGTGTCTCCGGATACCAGCGTGAAACCCACCTGACCGTCGAGCGAGAGCTGCACGCCTTCGCTCTGGGATTTAAGCGTGAGTTCTATCACCACGTCCTCCGGAAGCACCAGCGGCCGGTTGGTAAGCGTATGAGGGCTAATCGGCGTCAGCGCGATGGCATGGATCGTCGGGTACAGAATAGGGCCGCCCGCAGAGAGAGAGTATGCCGTAGAGCCCGTGGGCGTGGCCACAATAGCCCCGTCGGAGTTGAACATCGTCACGTAGGTCTTGTTAACCTTAACCTCAAGGTCGATGATACGCGCCATAGAGCCCTTGCTGATGACCACGTCGTTCAGGGCAGTGTGGTGTGAAATGGGCTCGCCGCCCCTCATGATTCGCGCGTCGAGCATCATCCGCTCCTCGGTGGGACACTCCCCCCGGACTATCTTTTCGAGGGCCTCAAACAGCTCGTTCGTATAAACCTCGGTAATAAAACCAAGCCCGCCGAGGTTAACGCCCAGTATGGGTATATCCCTGCCGGCGACGAGCCTCGCGGTGCCGAGCATCGTTCCGTCTCCGCCGAGCACGATAACGAGTTCCACTGTTTTCGAGAGTTCGACCCTCGGGATGGACTTGGTGCCTTCGAAAGAGGCGGACTCTTTTTCGAGATAGACCTCGATGCCCTTCTCAAGCAGCCAGGGTACGAGCTCCTTGAGTATCTCCGGCGGCTCGGGGACGTAGGGCTTACATATAATCCCGACTTTCTTCATATATGGCCTCTATTATATCAAACTTGTAAATCAATGAATTAAGAAAGTGCAGGCAAGCGACATGGCCCGCTGGCGAGCATTAATGATTTAAGGGAGTTACCGAATACAGCCTCCATTTACCGGACACGGCCGTCAGGCTGCTCCTCTGGCGGAGGTACGCATCGAGACCGTTATTGCCGCCCATGACGAGGATATAGTCGTAGTGTGAGCCCTGCTCGTCCCATGAGAAATTCTTTTCCGCCTTGGGTAGATCGACGCCTTCTCGGAACTTGACCGGCAGCATCTCGCTTGGGAACAGGTAGGGATTCGCGCCGCCGCCGCGACGGATATGATAGTAGAAGAATTCGTGCTGATGAAACCTGTAATAAACCAACGGGTCGAGGCTTCTGGTGCCTATCTTCAGCGGCAGGGGAAGCACCCTGGCATTTGGCTTCATTTCTTCGAGCACCGGTTTAATGGTGGCGGTCTCGACGGACAATTTACCATGAAGGGTTATGGAATTAAGTATCAGCACGACCATCAGCCCCGACAGGACGATGCCGACGGCCCTGGGGATCCGTATGAACCCCGCCATTACGGCTATGAGGAGGAAAGAAATAGGGGCGAAGCGGCTATTGAAATACGAATACGCTCCGACCCAGAGCGGCAGGAAAGAGTAGCCCAAAATAGCAATCACGAAGTAAAGCGTAAATCTCCGGGGTATCCGGGACCATGCGCGCCCTTTTATCATATACGCGAGAATGGCCGCGCCGGAGACCGCCCAGACTATTACCGTAAGCTTGTTGACTCCATCAACCCAGTGCATACCTGTAAACATGAGCAGGTAAAACGAGGCAGTCTTCTTGAAGCCAAACCAGATGAAGGGATTATCCCCACCGGTCTGCATGTGTATGTTGCTTACATACCACACAAGAAAGGCGATTCCCAGAGCGGCGGGCAGGATCATCATTCTCAGAAACTGTGGCCTGTTCTTTATGCCCATGAGCGCACCGGCCCCGGCCAGGCCGACGTAAGCTACAATCGTGAAGGGATGAATAAAGAACAGGGCCGCAACACAAATGGCATTGAAAACGATCGTGCGCGTCCTGAGCGGGGATTCGTTAAGCGATTCCATAGCCATGAGTGCGATTATCAATACAGGCACTGATGCCAGGTAATTCATTAATCCCAGGTAATAGAGCTGATGAAACAGGAAAGGGAAGACAAGCAGCGTTCCCCATGGCTCACGGCCCCGCGCATAACGCCTCTCGAAATAAAATACTATCAGGAAGCCGAGAATCACGTAGAGGCTCACGAAAGCCTTACCAGCTGCCTCGATCGGAAGGAAGCCCGAGAAAAGCTTCATGAAGGCGTAGAAGAAAGAGTAGGGCCCCATCGAGAGGTCCGTCTGGTAATAGCTCGCGATGTTAAGGGCGGTGTTGTGGATGTTTGTCAGCACATATGACAGGAAGAGGTGCTGAGGGTAGTCCTGCATGGGCAGGAACTCGTAATGCCAGATTGGCCAGAGACAAAGGCCGGTCAGCGCTATGGCGATGCCATAAAAAAGAACGCTCGGCCTTTTCGTCCTGTCTTCGTCGGTCTTTGTCGGCTCCTGCTGCATGGGCGGGCGAGTCAATCCTTAATTATAGTTAGTGTTAAAAAGACCCCTCATCGATGCCCTCTATTATAATCTCTCTCGATTCGTCTTTCAGTAAGTTAATGGTAACCCGCACATAACCTTCGGGGATGTCCATTTTATCGGCCCACTCGACCACCGCCACGCCGTCGCCGCCGATGAAATCGTACACCCCCGTAGATTCGAGGTCGATATCGTCCTTAATGCGGTAGAGGTCGATGTGGTAGAGGGGAGGGTCGGTGTCGTGCTCGGCCACTATGGTGAAGCTGGCGCTCATGATATCGCGTTCCGGGACGCCAAAGGCCCTGCCAATGCCCTTCACGAAGGTAGTTTTCCCGGCGCCCAGAGTTCCGTAGAGGCAAACGGTAGAGCCGGGGCCAAGGAGGCGGCCGAGCCTGAAACCCGCCTCGACGGTTTCTTCTGGACTATTGCTTAGGAGCCTCACCGGCGACACCTCTTATTACCTCGTGCTTGCCCACAATGCCCGCCACGTTGCCGTCCTTGATCACGGGCAGAAGGGTCAGATGCTTGTCGGCCATTATTGTGGCTATCTCGTCGATAGGGGTGTCTTCATTAATGGTCACTACGTCCTTTATAGCGATGTCGGCCACCTGAGAGGCGGACATCATCTTTATCTCCTTCTCTATGGTTCCCATGCCCTCGAGGGGGATAGCCGCGTCGAATATCCTTAAGAGGGAAGGGAGGTGGAACTTCTTGCTCATGCTTATGAGGTCGTACTCCGTTACTATGCCTACCAGCTTCCCCATGTTGTCTACGACCGGAGCGCCGCTTATGTCGTGCTCGATGAAGAACTTCCCGAGCTTGTCAACGGGCATGTCCGGGGCAACGGAGATAACGTCCTTTTTCATGATGTCGATTGCCTTGACCATATTTCTAATAAGCCTCCTTCCGGCTATGGCATTCCGATGAACCCGCCCTGCCTGCCCCCGGTGCCTTTCGTGTATCTGTACGAAAAGTACCTGTCGGGGTAGCAGAACGTGCATTCCTCGGTAATGGATATGTTCTTGTCCTGTATTTTAACGGATAGGGCCTGATATTTGTTCGCGCTCTGGAGGTCCAGGCAGAGCTTGCCGTCCTTCTCCATGTGGTAATCGCCTTCGCCCGTGGCGGCCACAACCGCGTCGAGAACCTCGCGGCCGACTTCGTAGCAGCACCACCTGATGGCAGGCCCTATCGCCACCACCAAGTCCGCAGGGTCGGTGCCGAAGGTGCTTCGCATGGCCTCTACAGTTTTTTTCAGTATTCCATGCGCCGTGCCACGCCATCCGGCATGTGCCGCGCCAACAGCCTTCCTGACGGGATCGTACAGCAGTATGGGGACGCAATCGGCAACCTTAATGCCGATGAGAATGCCCTTCCGGTTTGTCACCACGGCGTCGGCCACGACGGGCGTCGTGTCTGCCTCAAGTACGGTCACGTCGGCCGTATGCTTCTGAATAGGGAAGTAGACGGGCATATCGGATACGCCGGAGACATCTATGCCCGGTTCTTTGCCCGTAAAGAACGCGACGACATCGTTACTCAGACGTGCCGGTTCGAACGTCTCGGGATAGATTATAAGGCTCAAGAGCGCTCCAGCGAGACGAAAGCCTCGGATATCGAGGCAATGATATCGGAGGCGAGGACGGAGTGCAGGCCGAGTCTCGCGGCTGCAAGGTCTCCGGCCATGCCGTGCATATAGACGCCAAGGGTCGCCGCGTCGGCGGGAATAAGTCCCTGCGCCACGAAGGCGGCAATCATCCCGGTAAGCACATCGCCTGAGCCTGCCTTTGCCATGGAGGGGTTGCCCGTGGAGTTAATGAACGCACGCCCCTCGGCATCGGCCACGACCGTGGGTACACCCTTGAGGACGAGCGTAACCCCTGCCTCCTGTGAAAACGACAGGGCGGCCTCTATGCGGTCGTCCTCTATCTTGTCTATCTTCATTCCGCTGATTCGGGCGAACTCACCCGGGTGAGGCGTAATGACAAGGGGGGCTGAAGTCTTATTAAGTTCGCCGGATTTTTTGTCGAGACAATTTATTGCGTCTGCGTCCATCACTATGGGTTTTTCCACTTCTTTGAGTATCTTCTTAAGCACGGCCCTTGTGCCGTCCGAAACACCGATGCCCGGGCCCATGGCGAGCACGTCTGCGCTGCCCGCGACGAACGAGCCAATGGCGGCGGCAGCCTTCGCCGAGAGGGTCCCGTCTCCGTTGTCGGGCAGGGGGAGGCACATCTCCTCGGTTACCCGCGACTGATATACGTCCATCAGGCTCTCGGGGACGCCTATTGTCACAAGGCCCGCGCCGCTCACGAGACATGCCCTGGCGCTCATGAGTGCCGAACCTGTCTTTCCCCTCGACCCAGCCACCACGAGGACATGCCCGTAGTCGCCCTTGTGCGATAGCCTCGGCCTCGGCGGGATTATAGAGAGCATCTCCTCTCTGTCGAGGAGGTTGCATGCGACGTCGTCGAAGAACTCCTCGGGGAAGCCAATGTTCTCGACAAAGAGCTCTCCCGTGTGGTCCGCTCCCGGATAGAGTACGTGCCCTCGCTTGGCCGCGCCGAACGTGACCGTCGCGGTGGCCCTGATCGCAGTGCCCATGACCTTTCCGTCGTCGGACGAGATGCCCGAGGGAATATCAACCGAGACTATTGGCACGCTGGTCGAGTTAACGAGATCGACCGTATCGGCGAGGGCGCCCTTGATGTCCTTGCTAAGGCCCGTGCCGAAAAGCGCGTCCACGACCACGGCGGCGTGAAGGTCTCCGCGGTCTATCTTCGTCCCGAACTCTATCGGCACGCCAACCTTCTTGGCTATTCTGTACTGGGCCAGGCAGTCCGGGCTGAGCTTGTCTTCCTTAAGAAGAAGGAATACCTTCACGTGCCAGCCCGAATTGTGGAGCTCCCGGCCAACGACTATGCCGTCTCCTCCGTTATTGCCCGCGCCGGCCAGCACGATGAGCTTGCCGGGTTCAAACATCTCCCTGATGCGCTCGGCAACGGCCACTCCGGCACGCTCCATGAGCACGGGACCCGGGACACCGCATTCCTTGATGGTCCTGCGGTCTATCTCCTGCATTTCCTTTGCCGTTACTACCTTCATGCCAAGCTATATCTCCTTGTAAGATATAGCAAATTATACCACGCCTATGGCCGAAATGCTCCTACCGTCTGACCGAGTGGCCTTGATTGAGAGCGGCCAGAGCGGGTAGCCTATAAGAAATGTTCTTAAGACTGTTTTTGATATTCGCCATAGTGCCGGTCATCGAGATCGCCCTGTTCATATACGTGGGCTCCTACATCGGCATCCTTAACACCATCGCCATAATACTTCTGACCGCGACGGCAGGGGCATACCTTGTGCGAAGCGAAGGCCTCGGCGTCCTATACCGCATACAGAAAGACCTCGGCGAGGGTATCTTCCCGGGCGAGGAGCTCATTAACGGAGCCCTCATCCTACTTGCCGGAGCGCTCCTGCTTACGCCCGGGTTCTTCACCGACGTTCTCGGGTTCCTCATGGTATTTCCCTCCACGAGGGAGATAATCAAGCCGCCTCTCAAGAGGTATTTCAAGAGCCGCATCACCGAGATAGACATTGGCATGAGGTAGTCCGGGCCGTGGCTGATGCCCGCCCTGGTTATGTTATCCTTAATATCCATGGACGATATCAGGCATATGAAACGCGCCCTGAGCCTCGCGAGACGCGCAATCGGAAAGACAAGCCCTAACCCCATGGTAGGGGCGGTGCTCGTCAAAAACGACCGCGTCCTTGCGGAGGACTACCACAAAAAAGCAGGAGAACCCCATGCCGAGGCGCTCGTGCTCACAAGTGCCGGAGACAGGGCCAAGGGCGCGACGCTGTACGTTACCCTCGAGCCCTGCTGCCATACCCAGAAGCGCACCCCGCCATGCACGAACGCCATTATAGGCACGGGCGTAAAGCGCGTTGTCGTGGCCATGAGCGACCCCAACCCCAAGGTCTCGGGGAAGGGCATAGCTCATCTAAAAGCCGCCGGAATAAAAGTGACCGAGGGGGTTTTGCAGGATGAGGCGAGGGCGCTCAACGAGGCCTACATAAAACACGTCACCACCGGGATACCGTTTGTGACCCTCAAGACCGCCATGACCCTTGACGGCAAGATCGCCACCCCCGAGGGCCAATCCAAGTGGATAACGGGGGAGAAGTCCAGGCTGCTCGTTCACAAGCTAAGAAGCAGCGTGGACGCCATAGTAACCGCAGTGGGCACAGTAAAGGCCGACGACCCTGAGCTAACGGCAAGGGTGAGAGGGGGTAAAAGCCCCGTCCGCGTGGTCATAGACCCTCAGCTTAAGTCCGCTCTAAGCGCGAGGATCTTCAAATGTCCGCCAAGGACCATAGTGGTGACAAGCGCTAAGGGCGACAAGCTTAATAAACTAACCAAATCAGGCGTTAATGCCATTACATTTAAAGGTCAACTTGAACTTAACTGGCTCATGGGTGAGCTGGGTGCAATGGGGTTTAACTCCGTCCTCATCGAGGGCGGCTCGTCGCTGAACGGCCACGCCCTGATGGAGGGCGTGGTGGACAAGGTCTTCTACTTCATCGCCCCGAGGATAATCGGCGGCAAGGACTCATTCCCGGCCGTGGGAGGGCGATCTTACCTGCCGCTCGACAAGGCCCTGAAGCTCAAGAACATGAAGGTCAGGCGGATAGGGGAAGACATACTCGTAGAGGGTTACCTGTAGACCTGAAGCGGCTTACTTCTTGATGCGGTTCTTGTCGTCGAGCTTGATTATCCTGGGCTTATGCCCCTTGATCTCCGACTCGTCGAGCATGCAGTAGGAGAAAATAATTATCTTGTCCCCGGGCTGGCCTTTCCTTGCAGTGGGGCCGTTGAGGCTCATCTCGCCTTTCTTGCCGGGTATCACGTAGGTATCGAAGCGCTCCCCGTTATTGAGGTTGCTGATGGAGACTTGTTCGTATGGTACTATTCCGGCCTCCTTGAGGATGGCCGGGTCTATCTCGATGCTCCCCTCGTATTCGAGATTGGCGTCGGTGACAGTTGCCCTGTGGAGTTTAACTCTGAGAAATGGCCTTAACATGGTGCGTTGCTCCTTGCTACTCGATTATTCTGGGTACTCTGTAAAAATTGTCCGCCCTGTCCGGGGCGTTCGAAAGGGCCTCGTCGGCCGAAATGGATGGGCGGGTTGCGTCATCGCGCAGAACGTTCACGAGTTCCAGGACATGAGACGTTGGCCCTACGTTTTCTATGTCGAGCTCGTTCAATTTCTCGATGTACCCGAGGATGTTGCTGAGGTCCGAGACCATGGCTTCCGTCTCATCGGCGGGAAGCGATAGCCTAGCGAGACCGGCCACGCGCTGAACGAGCTTTTCGTCTATCTTCATTGCACTACCTTCTCAAGGTTCGCGAATTTTAGGGACAGGCGCTTAACGCCGAACTCGGGGAAGTTCACGGTTATCTTCTGCTCTTCGCCCTCGCCGTAGCAATCCCTTACGACTCCGACGCCCCACTTGGTATGCTTGACCCTCGAACCAACGGCGTAGGGCCCCTTGCGCTTTGCCGACTTTCGGCCGCGTACCGAGGTCCTGCCCGTAGCCGCGCCCTTGACGGCCTTGTCCACCTTGGTGCAGAACTCATCCGGCAGGTCGGTGAGGAACCTCGAAGGCTCCTGCTCCTGAACCTTGGAATAAAGCTTGCGCCTTCTGGCACCGCACAGGTACAGACGGTCCCTCGCCCTGGTGATGCCCACGTAGAGAAGCCTTCTTTCCTCGGCAATCTCCTTCGGGTCTTCGGCCTTGAAAAACGGCAGCACGCCTTCTTCGAGTCCCGCGATGCAGACTACCGGGAACTCGAGGCCCTTGGCGCTGTGAAGCGTCATCAGCGTAACTGCGTTATCGACCTGTTCCTCGTCGAGGCTGGAGACGAGCGAGAGCTCATCAACAAAGTTCTTTATGTCGCGGCCATCGGCCGAGAGGATGAATTCCTCGGCGTTCTGGGCCCTGTCTTCATTAAGTGATGCGGCATATCCGCTCTTTTCATATATGAAGCGGAGCATGTCGGAGGCGTCCTTGTACTTCTTGGACGATATGGCATCGAGGATGGAGACGAACCCCTCGAGCTTCTCCTTCACGGAAGCCGTGATGCTGTTGGCCTTGATAACGTTCTTTATGGAGGCGAACAGGCTCGAAGACTTTTTCTTGGCGTTCTGTTCGAGCTTCGAGAGCGTCGATGCGCCAATGCCCCTCGACGGAGTATTTATTATCCTGCGCAGGCTGACGTTGTCGTCGCGGTTGAGGGCAAGCCTCATATAGGCCGTAAGGTCCTTTATCTCCTTGCGGCGGTAGAAGCTGATGCCGCCCACAACCTTATAGGGAAGCTTTTCTCGCCTCAGGGCTTCTTCGATGGCCCTGGACTGGACGTTTATCCTGTAGAGCACGGCGAAGTCTCTGTAGTCGTATTCGCCCTTGAGATAAAGCTCCTTTATAAGCTTGGCTATGTGCTTTGCCTCTTCGAGCTCCGTGGAGAACCAGCACTGCGAGACCTTTTCTCCCTCGGCGCGCGAGCACCAGAGGTTCTTGTCTCTGCGGAGGTTGTTGTTCTTTATAACCACGTTGGAGATGGTAATGATGTTCTTGGTGGAGCGGTAGTTCTGCTCGAGCTTTATGACCGTCGCCTTTGGGAAGTCCTTCTCGAAGTTCAGGATGTTATTGATGTTCGCGCCCCTGAATCCGTAGATGCTCTGGTCGTCGTCGCCGACGACGCTTACATTGTTCTTGCCCTCGCAGAGCAGCTTTATGAGCTCGTACTGCGCCGAGTTGGTGTCCTGGAACTCGTCCACCAGGACGTGCTCGAACATGTTCCTGTATTTCTTGAGCCTGTCGGGGTGCTTCCTGAAAAGCTCTATCGTAAGCATGATGAGGTCGTCGAAGTCCAGGGCGTTGCAACGCTTAAGCTCGTCCTGGTACCTGATATAAACCCTCGCGAGCTTCTCCTCGAAACCAAAGCCGTCGCAGTCCGAGAGATAGCTCTCTGGGGTTATGCACGAGGACTTCAGCGAGCCTATCCTCGAAAGTATGCCCTTGTACAGGGCCTCATATATCTTGAACTCCTTGAGGATGTGCCTAATCAGGTTGGACTGGTCTTCGTCGTCGTAGATGGTGAAGTCCCTGCCGTATCCAAGTGCGTTGATCTCCTTGCGGAGTATCTTGTTGCACTGGGAGTGGAACGTGCCGATCCAGGTGTTCTTGAGGTCCTTCCTCAGGAGGCACGATATCCTTTCCTTCATCTCCTCGGCGGCCTTGTTGGTGAAGGTGACCGTGAGGATAGAGTTCGGGCTATGCTTCTTCGAGAGGTAAGCAAACTTATGCGTGATAACCCGAGTCTTTCCGCTGCCGGCACCCGCAAGTATGAGGAGCGGCCCGTTCTCGTGTAAGATTGCTTCCTTCTGGTGTGGATTTAGCTCGTCTAAAATTGAGTCCGCCATTAAGTTAATTATATTAACAAATTTCGCACTGTTCCGTCCAGTTGCTACTCTACCGTGACGCTCTTGGCGAGGTTTCTGGGCTGGTCCACATCGCAACCCCTGAGCACTCCGATGTGGTACGCAAGAAGCTGAAGCGGAACCGTCAGGAGCATCGGCTGGAGGTATGAAATGGACTCCGGCACGACTATTTTGTGGTCGGCCATCTCCGAAAGCTCCTCGGCATCCCCGGTGGTTACCGCGATAATGCTGCCGCCGCGGCTCCTTATCTCCTGGATGTTGGATATCAATTTCTCATAAAGACGGTCCTTCGGGGCGAGGGCGATGACCGGAAACCCCTCGTTTATCAGGGCTATCGGGCCGTGCTTCATCTCACCGGCCGGGTAGGCCTCGGCATGAATATAGGATATTTCCTTGAGTTTGAGTGCCCCTTCAAGGGCGATTGGGTAATTTATACCCCTGCCGATATACAGAAATCCCGTCTTCTCGACATACGATTTCGCAAGCTCCTCAATCGCAGGATCGTGGAGGAGGGCCTTTTCTATCTTGTCCGGGACCATCAGGACCTCTTTCATGAGCTCCTGCATCCTGTCGTCGGGTATCATACCTTTGGCCCGTCCAAGAGCGACCGCGAACAGATACAGCCCGGCCATCTGGGCCGTGAAAGCCTTGGTCGAGGCCACACCGATCTCAGGGCCCGAGTGGGTGTAGAAGACCGCGTCGGCCTCCCTCGAAGCGGTGCTGCCTATCACGTTGCAGATGCTCATAACCCTGGCGCCGAGTTTTCTGGCCATCCTCTGGGCGGCAAGCGTATCGGCCGTCTCGCCGGACTGGGTTATGGCTATGAAAAGCTCGCCGCTGCCTATTAGAGGGTTTCGGTAGCGGAACTCCGAGGCGATATCCACCTCTACCGGAACACGGGCGAGCTCCTCTATCATGTACTTCCCCGTGATACCCGCGTGCCAGGACGTGCCGCAGGCCACTATGTGTACCTTATCGATAGCCTTGAGCTCGTCGGCCGTGATATGGAACTCTTCGAGGTTGACCTCTCCGGTCTCGGCGTTAAGGCGGCCCGCAAGGGTATCGGCCAGGGCGCGGGGCTGCTCGAATATCTCCTTGAGCATGAAGTGCCTGTACCCACCTTTTTCCGCCATGGCGCTGTTCCAGTTAATGTGCGAGATTTCCTTTGCGACTGGCTCTCCGCTCGTCTTGCTGATTGAGTAGCCGTCTCCGGTGAGCACCACAAGCTCGCCGTCATCGAGGAATACGACGTCGCGCGTATGGCTGAGGAACGCCGGGATGTCTGAGGCAACGAAATACTCCCCGTCGCCCACACCCACCACGAGGGGGCTGTCCTTGCGCACGGCCACTATCTTTCCCGACTCCTTCTCGCTGATCACGGCCAGGGCATAGGCGCCGCGCACTTCCTTGACCGCCTCTCGAACTGCGTCCTCGAGAGGGCGTCCGTCGGCGTGCTTTCTAATGAGGTGGCAGATTATCTCGGTATCGGTCTCGGAGGTAAATTTAAAGCCGTCGGCCTGAAGGCGCTTCTTGAGTTCCACGTAGTTTTCCACGATGCCGTTGTGGACGATAACTATTCCGTCAGAGCGGTGAGGGTGGGCGTTCTCGGTGGAAGGCTTGCCGTGAGTGGCCCACCTCGTATGGCCGATGGCAGTGTTGCTCGCGTGATTCTCTTTCGCCACGAGCTCCGTGAGGTCGCCTATCTTGCCCTTGCACCTCTTGACATCGATCGATCCGTTCTCAAAAAAAGCTACGCCGGCCGAGTCATACCCTCGGTACTCGAGGCGCTTAAGCCCTTCGAGAGTTCGGGAGATGGAGTCGTTCTTGCCGGTGTAGCCGATTATGCCGCACATCTATTTCTTTTTCCTCGGCGTCACTTCTATGTTCTTCTGGCGGGTCCTGCTCGTGGCGAGGTGTCCCGGCGGGACGAACTTCGTGACCGTCGTTCCCGCACCGATGTAGGACTCTTTGCCGACCTCAACCGGGGCGACGAGCTGGGTGTCGCTGCCTATGAACGCGCCGTCGCCTATCTTGGTCTTGTGCTTCTTGGCGCCGTCGTAGTTGCAGGTGATGGTGCCGGCGCCGATGTTGACCTTGCTGCCCACCTCGGCGTCTCCGATGTAGGTGAGGTGCATCGCCTTGGTGCCCGCGCCAATGTTCGAGGCCTTAACCTCGACGAAGTTGCCTATCTTTGCCGACTTGCCTATCTTGCTTCCAGGCCTGAGATGAGCGAAGGGGCCCACCGAGGCGTCTGTGCCGATCTCGGATTCTTCGACCAGCGAGGAATCCTTAACCACGGCCCCGTCCTTAAGGGTGCTGTCCACGATGCGGGCGTTGGGGTAAACCATGCACCCTTTGCCAATCTTCGTTGAGCCCTCAAGGTAGGTATTGGGGTATATCACGGTATCCTGCCCGATGGTGACAGACGGCTCGATGTGGACCGAGGAGGTATCGACAAAGCTTACGCCCTTGGAAAGCCAGTTCTCCACGACGCGCTGCCTTATAAGCTCTCCGGCGCGGGCGAGTTCGGCCCTCGTGTTGATGCCGTGGAACTCGTTCTCGTCGCCGAGGCGGTACGCGTTCATGGAAAGGCCGCTTGAGGCCGTGAGTTCTACGAGGTCGGTTAGATAGTATTCGCCCTTCTTTTTATTCTTCTTAATTTTTGAGAGAAAGGCGAGGGCAGGGGGCTCAAAGGCGTACACCCCGCTGTTTACCTCTGATATTCTCTTCTCCGCTGCAGTTACGTCGAGCTTCTCGACTATCCTTGCCGGCTTCCCCTTGGCGTCTCTTACCACGCGGCCGTAAGCACCCGGCTCCGAGGCCTCGAAAGAAACGAACGAAAGGGCGTTAGAGTTCTTCCAATGGTTTCTCAGAAACTTCTTAAGTGTCTCAGGAGTGATTAGCGGAGAGTCGCCGTTTAAGACCAGCACCGTGCCCTTAAAACCCTTGAGGTGACCGCTTGCCGCAAGCAGGGCATCGGCAGTGCCGTTCTGCTTTTTCTGCACGGCGAAAACCGTATTGTCAGTAGCGCCGAGGGAAGCCTCTATTTCCGGGCCGTTGCCGCCGGTGACGACTACCGTCTTGGCCGGGGCCAGCCCAGAAACAGCGTCAAGCACGTACCGGAGCATCGGCCTGCCGTAGATTTCGTGGAGAACCTTCGTGCGAGTGGACTTCATCCTCGTGCCGAGGCCCGCTGCAAGCACTACGCATATGAGACCGGAGTCCCGCTTGCCCATCAGGAGACCACTTCCTCTGGGATGTTGAAGTTCGCATAGACGGCCTGGACGTCGTCGTGGTCTTCGAGGCCCTCCATGAGCCTCTCCATCTGCTCTCCAGCCTTCACGTCTAGGTCCACGTAGTTCTTCGGAAGCATGGTTATCTCGGCCAGGGCAATCGGAATGTTCTTTGCCTCGATGGCCGACTTCACCGCCTCCATGTCCTCTGGGGAAGTCAAGACCTCGTAGCTGTCCTCGCCGGGGTCGTTTTTCATGTCATGGGCTCCGGCGTCCAGAACCACGGTCATCAGGGTGTCTTCGTCGGTGGCCGACTTTTCGACGAGTATGTAGCCGGTCTTGTCGAATATCCACGCCACGCAGCCGGACTCGCCCATGCTGCCGCCGCTCTTGGACATGAGGTTCCGTATCTCGCCCACCGTGCGGTTTCTATTGTCCGTGAGAATCTCCATAAGGACTGCGACTCCTCCTGGGCCGTAACCTTCGTATGTAATCTCCTCATAGTTCGTGCCCGGCAGTTCGCCCGTGCCCTTCATTATCGCCCGCTTGATGTTCTCGCCGGGCATATTGACCTCTTTCGCCTTGTCTATGGCGAGCCTGAGCCTCGGGTTGCCAGAGGGGTCGCCGCCGCCCATTCGCGCGGCGACGGCTATCTCCTTAACTATCTTGGTAAATACCTTACCTCTCTTTTTATCCGTGTGGGCCTTCTTGTGTTTTATCTGCGCCCATTTTGAGTGTCCTGCCATCTAAGCTCTCCTTATCCCTCTTTTTCCTTTGACTGCTTTTCAATCTTATCAATTTCTTTGAGCCTGTCCTTCGAGACGCTTGCCTCTAGAGAAGTCGGGAAGCGCTTTATAACTATCTTGTATCCCTTCTTGGCCTCCACGTATTCCTTGAGGTTAAACTTCGCCTCGGAATAGAAGAACATGAACAGTGGCCCCTCGAGCTTGCCCGTCTCGATGAATTTCTTGATGTGTATCTCCAGCACCTTCTCCAGCCTCTCCCAGTCATGATTCCGATAGTAGAATCTGGACATTGAATCGTCTATTGGCTTAATCATCCTGGAGTCAGGGTATTTGTTCAAGAACTTCTCGCGGTAATCCTCTGCGCTATTGATATTAGGAGGGAAGGTGTCTTTCATTTTTAGCTCCACTAGCCTCCAAAAACTCTCCTGTGCGATGAAAGAGTCCGGGTACTTGCGGATGATATCGTTGTAGTCCTTTTCCATCTGCGGCAGGACGTTGCGTCTACCGTACTTGGTAATCAGGTCGAGTATCTTCTCGAATTCCACCATGGCCATATCGTTCTGCTGCTGCGGAGAAAGCTTTGTGGTATCGATTTCTTCCCTGGGCGTAGGCTTGACTGAGGGCCCGCAGGAGGCGAGCGATAGTATCGTGAGCAAGCATAATGCCGCTAACCAGATGCCAGAGTTATTGTCATTTACCGTCCTCATCGCCACCTCCGTTATCGTTAAGGTCATTCGCTATGCCTTTATTGGTAGCAGCGCCGACTTCGTCCATGGCACACCTGAAACCGACACCGTCGCCCGTACTCATCGGGTACTCCGTGTTTCTGACGCCTACTCTGAGGCCCATGGCAAAATTGTGCCACGCTCCGCCCCTCAGCACTTTCAGTTCGCCCGACGGCGGCCCTTTGGGGTCTTCTGCTGGCGAGGTGCTGTAGTAAGTCGGGTCAAACCAATCCGATACCCATTCCCACACATTTCCAGCCATGTCATAGAGGCCGTATCCGTTCGGATAGTAGTTGCCAACCTCCCCAGTAGGGGCAGGAACCATGTTGTCCCTCCATACCTTGTCGAACACAAGGCCGCCGGTTGGTATCTCGTCTCCCCAGGGGAAACGCGCTTTCGCCAGTCCCCCCCGCGCCGCCTTCTCCCACTCGGCCTCGGTGGGAAGCCGCTTACCAGCCCACTTGCAATATGCATCCGCGGCATACCAACTTACGGTTATGACAGGATGATGCTTGTTCCCCTCAAGGGCCACATATTTATCGTTTTCATAAATTATCTCCGTGGGCCACCAGGTATATCGTTCCTGCAGTTCTAGATCGTTTCTTATGACGAGCCAGTTCCAGCGCTTGCCGCCTATACCTTCAGGCGGTCTGGTGTCGTTGAGGAATTTCACGAACTGCTCGTTAGTTACCTCATAGACGTCCATGTAGAAAGCGTCCAGATAAACCTCGTGCCATGGAGTCGTTTCTTTGATGTCATCATCGTCGCTGCCCATCATAAAGGTGCCGGCCGGTATGAGCGCCATCTTCGCGCCGTCCTTCGTGACGATGAACTGCTGATCAGCGGCGAGCGATACAGCCGGTATCAGCAGTGCCATCAAAACCCCAATCATTTTGAGAATCGCCCTACGCAATGCCATACTCTTTAATCTTGGTAAGGAGGGTTTTGTAACTGACCTCCAATTCCTTTGCCGCTCTAGTTTTGTTTCCTCCGCAGTCCTTAAGCGCTTTCCTTATGCGTCCGGTTTCGGCTATTCTCAGGGCTTCCCGCGCGACGTCGCCCAAGGTGCCGCTCATTGGTACATCCGTGAGGGCCGATGCGCCCTGGACCGGGCTGAGAGAAAGGTGATCAGGGGTTATCGTGTCTCCGTCACTCAATATTATAGCACGCTCTATGGCGTTCTTTAGCTCACGTACGTTCCCTTTCCACGGGTAGTTGACAAGCATATCAACCGCCTCGGGGGCAATTATTTTACCACCGGCTCTGACCCCATCGGACAAGGAAGCTATGAAGTGCTCGACCAGCATAGGGATGTCCTCTTTCCTGTCTCTAAGAGGCGGTATTCTTATAGGGAAAACATTGAGACGATAGAAGAGGTCTTCCCTGAACACGCCGTCGGCGACCGCCTGTTGGAGATCCCTGTTGCTCGCGGCAATGACCCTGACGTCTATCTTGACAGGGCCCGTCCCGCCTACGCGCTCTATCTCATTTTCCTCGATCGCCCTTAGAAGCTTTGCCTGAAGCGACGAGTCCATCTCCCCAATTTCGTCGAGGAATATGGTCCCTTTGTCTGCCAGTTCGAACTTACCGCTCTTCCGCACGTTCGCCCCCGTAAAAGCTCCTTTTTCATATCCGAAGAGCTCCGACTCAAGGAGGTCCCGCGGTATGGCGGCGCAGTTGATGGCTACGAAGGGGAAGTCCCTGCGGTCGCTCAATTGATGCACGGCCCTCGCGAACAGTTCCTTGCCGGTACCGCTCTCTCCGAGCAGGAGCACCGTCGTCTTAGTGCCCGCGACCTTGCGGGCATTCTCGGCCACTTCCAGGACCGCCTTGCTCTTTCCGACTATTTCCGGCAAACCAACTCGCGCCGCGACTTCCTCCCTTAAGAGGATATTCTCGGTGATGAGCCTGCGGTTCTCAATGGCACGCTTTATGAGCATAAGGAGGTGGTCGGTGTCGAAAGGTTTGGTGATGAAATCGAACGCACCGAGTTTCATCGCCTCAACCGCGGTCTGTACCGTGCCGAAGGCGGTCATGACTATCACAGGCCTTATGGGCTCGTCTTCCTTGGAAGCCTTAAGAACCTTGATACCGTCGGCCCCAGGGAGTTTTAGGTCGGTAAGTACAAGGTCGGACCTTCCATCTCTCGCCATCGCAATGCCGGTCTTTCCGTCCGAGGCGACCAGAACGCCGTATCCCTCGCCCTCCAGCGTCTCCTTCAGCATCCGGGCCATCGAGGCTTTGTCCTCCACTATAAGTACCGTATACATTGGTTTATTATTTTAACATATGTGTATAATTAATAATGGTTTATTCAGCAATCGACGTGGGCTCGAACACCCTGCGACTTCTCGTTGCTCAAGCCGGGGGGGGCGATCTTCAACCCCTCAGATACGACCGCGTGATAACCCGGCTGGGCAGTGGAGTCAAGAAGACGGGAAGGCTCGACGATTCGGCCTCGGCCAGTAGCATCGCCGCGCTATCGGACTTCTCCCGCGAGATATCTTCCTCGGGCTCGGAAAAGACGAGGGCGGTGGGCACAAGCGCCCTCAGAGATGCCGAAAATGCAGGAGATTTTATTTCCAGGGTCAGGGCGGCGACCGGCATTGGAATAGAGGTAATCACGGGCGAGGAAGAGGCCCGCCTTACGGCTCTCGGCGTGCTTTCCTCAATAGGGCAGCCAGAGTCATTTATGATAGCCGATATAGGGGGTGGCAGCACCGAGATAATCTACTCGCAGGATGGCGGCCTATCACCGGGGCATATATCCGAGCCGATAGGGGCAGTGAACCTGCTTGAGGCCCACCTTAAATCGGACCCTCCCTCGGACGACGAGATTCTGGCGCTGAAAGAGCACTGCCAAACCGCTATGAAGTCCATAAGATCCCGCATGGCCGGGGTCTCGCGTGTGGGCGCGGAGTTATTCGGCACGGCAGGGACGGCGAGTACCCTGGCGGCCATAGACTTGGGCCTTGAAGGCTATGACGCCGCTAAGATCCACGGCCACACTATTAGCCTCGATAGGCTTCGTGAAATGCTCGAAATGCTTAGAAAACTACCGCTCGAAGAGAGAGCCCGCGTGAGGGGGCTCGAACCGCAGAGGGCCGACTTGATAATCCCCGGCGTAACACTTACAATTAGCCTTATGGAAACGTTCGGTTTTTTAACAATTACCATAAGCGATAAGGGGCTGCTCGAAGGCATAGTGCTCGACATGGCGGGGGAGGCTGCGAAATAGGCATCCTCGACCGTTTTATGGGACCTAAGGTTACGGTCCCGCTTATAAACAACCTCCACGATCCGGTTGTGATAGCGTCGAGGGACGGCACAATTGCCGAGGTCAACCAGGCAATGCTCGACCTGATCGATGCATCCAGGGACAGCCTTCTGGGCAAGGACTGCGCCGACGTCTCACCCCTCGACGAGCTGCGTGATCTCGTCACCTCGGCGGTGCTTCACAAGGTAAGGCAGAAGCAAAAGCTCAACTACCGAAACCTCACCCTCGAGGCTACTGTCACGCCCATTGTCACGGACGATGAGATAAAACATGTGCTCATCATCATTCAGGACGTATCGGCATACGTCAATCTCGAGGCCGAGTTCCTGAGAAAAAACCGCGAGCTCATCATATCCAATACACTCTCGAGCGCCTTCATAACCTCCGACAACATAGATTCGGTCTTCAGCGACCTGCTCGAAAAGGCGCTGGTCATATCGCATCTCGGCATGGGCTGGCTCATGCTGCGGAGGGAAGATGGGTTCAACATCAAGGTCTCAAGCGGACTTTCGAGCGAGTTCAAGAAGCTGATTGAAAGCGGCGGTCTCGACCCTGTGGTGGAAAAGGCCCTGTCCTCAGGGGCCCCCTTGCATGTGCTTGAGGCAGAGGATACCGCGGAGATATCTCACCTTAGAGACGAAGGCATTGCCTTTCTTGCCATTATCCCGCTTCGCACGGGAGACGAAGTGCTCGGCTGCCTCGTTCTCGCAAACAAGATAGAGACAGCCTTCGATTTCGATCTCGCTTCGCTGCTCTCGCTGGTCGGGAACAACCTTGCGATGATTGCCGACAAGATACGGCTCTTTCAGGTGACCCAGAGGCTCGCCATCACCGACGGCCTCACGGGTATCTACAACGCGAGGTTCTTCTACGACGAGCTCGAAAAAGAGATATCGCGCTCCGAGCGATACACCACACCGTTCTCCATAGCTCTTTTCGACATTGACGACTTCAAGAGGATAAACGACACCTTCGGCCATCAGGCCGGCGACGACGCACTGCGAAGCGTGGCCGAGAGCATGCTGGCGGCCTCGAGAAAGTCGGATATAGTCGCCCGATACGGCGGCGAGGAGTTCATTTCCATATTGCCGAGCACTTCAAAGGACGAGGCCGCTAAACATGCTCGCAGGATAAAGGAATCCGTCGAAAGCGCCCGCCATTTCCTTGACAACACAGTAGAGCTGACCATCAGCGGCGGCGTCTCCACGTATCCGGAGGACGGCTCCGACGCCAAATCTCTGCTATATGCCGCGGATATGGCACTGTATCAGGCAAAGGCTGCGGGTAAGAATGCCGTACGATGTTACGGGCGGTCGAAATGAAAATACGAAAGGCGCAGATGGGCGACATCAAGACGGTCCATAGGCTCGTGAATAAGTTCGCCGAAAAGCACCAGATGATACCGAGGTCTCTGAACGACCTCTATGAAAATATACGCGACCTCATCGTATGCGATGATGAGGGCCGGGTAGAGGGGGTCTGCGCACTGCATGTCCTGTGGGAAGACCTCGCTGAGATCAGAAGCCTCGCGGTAAGCGACAAGGCACAGCGAAAAGGCGTGGGCAAACGGCTCGTAAGAAAAGCCCTAAGGGACTCAAAGGGGCTCGGGATAAAGAGGGTCTTCGCGCTTACCTATTACCCGGATTATTTCATTAAATCGTTCGGCTTCAGGGAGATTGACAAGGCGGAGCTGCCCCAGAAGATATGGGGGGACTGTCTGCGCTGCCACAAGTTCCCCGAGTGCGACGAAATAGCAGTTATCAAGGACATTTAGATAAACTTTCAATTCTAAACAGGAGGACAGATGCTCAAGCTCGGCGTACTCGCATCAGGCAGGGGCTCTAACTTTCAGGCCATCATAGACGCCATAGAGTCTGGCGCCCTGAAAGCGTCGGTGGAACTCCTGGTTGTCGATAACCCCGTGGCGCACGCCGCCGAGAGAGCGAAGAAGCACGGCATTGACCACCTGTACATCAACCCGAAGGATTTCGCTTCGAAGGACGATTTCTTCGTCAAGATATCCGAAGAGCTCAAGGCGCGGGGAGTGGAGCTTGTGGTGCTCGCGGGCTTCATGCGCATAGTGAGAAAACCTCTGCTCGACGCCTTCCCCATGAGGGTCATGAACATTCATCCTGCAATACTTCCTTCGTTCCCTGGGCTTCACGGACAGGCGCAGGCCGTGGACTACGGCGTGAAGGTCTCGGGATGCACGGTCCACTTCGTCGATGAGGGCATGGACACTGGGCCCGTCATAATGCAGGCCGTGGTGCCGGTTTTAGACGGCGACGACGAGGACAGCCTTTCGACGAGGATACTGGCCTTTGAGCACAAGATATTCCCCGAGGCCATACGGCTATTCTCGGAGGGGCGCCTGAAGGTCGAGGGGCGCGTGGTGAAGATCATGGAGCGAGAGGGCCAGGGCGGCACGGGCCCGGCCGAAGGCTTCACGAGCCCCCCTATAGGTTACTGAGTGAGTTTTATGTTGAGATTGGGCCACGTTACGTTTAACATATCTGAGGTGCGAATATGATAGTTGGAAGACCACTTTTTACGGTAGAGCAGATACAGAAGAGGGTGCGCGAGCTCGCGGACGAGATATCGCGCGACTACGCCGGACGAGAGCTGCTCGTGGTATCCCTCCTAAAAGGCGCCTTCATGTTCACGTCGGACCTGGTAAGGGCCATCCGCGTGCCCGTTACCCTGGACTTCATCAGCACTTCGAGCTACTCCGAAACTGAGACCAGCGGCAAGGTGAAGATACACTGTGAACTCAGAAGCGAAGTGAAGGGGAAGGACGTGCTTATTATCGAGGACATAGCCGATACGGGGATAACGCTCGATTTCATAAAGCGGAGGCTTTCGGACCTCGGACCGAGGAGCCTGAAGATATGCGCATTCCTCGACAAGAAGGAACGGCGACTCAAGGACATAGCACTTGACTATGTCGGGTTCGAGATACCCAACGAGTACGTCGTGGGCTACGGCCTCGACTACGACGACAGGTTCAGGAACCTCCCGTACATCGCCGTATTCAAGAAAACAGCTTAGGAGATTAAATTGTACGAATTAATGGTAGAGACATCATTTTCTGCGGCCCATCAGCTGAGGGGCTACAAGGGAAGCTGCGAGAAGTTGCACGGCCATAACTGGAAGGTCAATATACACGTCGTCGCGGACAAGCTCAACGATCTCGATATGGCCATGGACTTCCACGAGATAAAGGACGCCGCGAACGACGCACTGTCCACCCTCGACCACTCGTTCCTGAACGACCTGTTCCCGTTCACCGAGAAAAACCCCTCGTCCGAGAACATCGCCAAGTGGCTCTTCGATTCCCTGAAAAAGAAGATTAATAAGGGCCAGGTAAGACTGTCGGCAATAACCGTCTGGGAATCCGAGACGGCATCGGCGACGTACTATGAGGACTGATCCGGCCCTCGCCGCAAAGATTCTGGACATGGCGCTCCGTAAAGGTGCCCATGCGGCGGAGGTATTCCAGCGCTCATCGAGGATGCTCTCGGCGGAGGTGAAGTCCCAGGAAGTATCGGCCGTGGAGAGCGCCACGAGCATGGGCATCGGCATACGCGTAATCGCTGACGGACGCCCTGGCTTCTACTATTCTACCCGCACGGGTGACGAGGAGCAGGCCGTGGAGGCTGCGATCGAGACGGCCCGCTTTGCCGAGCCCGACGAATACCTTGTCTTTCCCGATCCTCAAAAAACTGCCTCCATCGACGTCTACGATGAAAGCGTCGCGTCGGTTTCAGAAGAAACGGCCATAAATAAAGCAATGGCCATAGAGCGAACAACGCTTGCCGAGGACAAGAGGGTCGCGAGGACGAGAAAGTCCCTGGCATCGTTCAGTTCCAGCGAGACCCTCGTGGTAAACTCCAAGGGAGTTTCATGCAGTTTCCCGTCGACGTCCGCAACCGCACATATAATGACCGTCGCTGAAGAGGGCGGTGAGTCCCAGATGGGCTGGGGTTTCGGTATCGGCAGGTTCATGGAGGACATCGATTTCGAAGAGGTTGGCAGGGAATCGGCAAGGCGCGCCTGCATGATGCTCGGGGCCAAAAAGATTTCCTCCGCAAAGGCGTCCGTGATTCTGGACAACCATATCGCCGCAGACTTCCTATCCATCTTTAGCTCCATGCTCTCGTCGGAAAGCGTCCAGAAGGGCAAGTCAATGCTTGCGGGTAAGATAGGCCAGCAGGTCATCAGCACCGCGCTGGATATCATTGACGATGGGCTTCTGCCTCACGGGCCGGGCTCCAGGCCCTTTGACGATGAAGGTGTGCCATCATCGACCAAGCCGCTCGTGCAGAAGGGCGTGCTCGGTGGGTTCATGTATAACTCCCGCACCGCTAAAAAAGAAGGCAGGCACTCCACGGGCAATGCCATGCGGGGCAGGTTCTCGTCGGTGCCCTCTGTCGGCCCGCTTAACATGTACATTGGACCTTCTAACGGTACTACACCGACAAAGGAGATAATCTCCTCGGTAAAGAAAGGACTATATATCATTGATGCCATGGGAATGCATACAGCTAACCCCATATCGGGGCATTTCTCGATAGGGGTGTCGGGCATGTGGATAGAGGATGGAGAACTGGCTTATCCGGTGAAGGAGGCCGTACTGTCGGGGAACATGCTCGACCTTTTCGGTAAGGTGACAGCTGTCGGTGACGACCTGAGATTCTATGGAAGCATCGGCTCGCCAAGCCTTCTGATAGGGGAAACCGACATCAGCGCTTAACATATATATGGATAATATGAACGACGACATAAACGATAACGGGGGAAAGACGGTATTCATCGTCGATGACGATACTGAGATCCTCGACTCGCTTTCCATAATCTTCAGCAACATCGGTTATGAGGTCACGACCGCGTCGTCAGGAACCGAAGCATCGAGGAAGTTCGCGGACAACCCCTGCCCGGTGGTCATATGTGATTACATGCTCCCGGATGCCAAAGGGATCGATCTGTTCAAGACTTTTCGCGAGATAATGCCGGACGTGCAGGTGATAATGCTCACGGGCCAGGGAACGATAGATATCGCCGTGGCTTCCATGAAAGTGGGGATGTTTGATTTCATTACGAAACCCGTCGACCCCCAGCACCTCATCGAACTCACAAAGAGGGCCAATCAGCTGAACGCGGCCCTCACGGAAAACAAGACCCTTAAGGAGGAGGTGCGGAGGATGTCCGATAATTTAATAGTCGGACAACACCCCACCATCAAGAACCTCTACGAACTGATACATACCGTCTCTCCCACCGACGCCACCGTGCTGGTGGAAGGGGAGTCGGGCACTGGCAAGGAACTCGTGGCGCGGCTTATCCACAAGCAGAGCGCACGCTCGGCGGGGCCCTTCGTGGCCATAGACTGCGGCGCTATACCCGACGGCCTTGTGGAGTCCGAGCTGTTCGGTTTTGAAAAGGGCGCTTTTACCGGCGCGACGACCAGAAACAAGGGACGCTTCGAAAGGGCCGGCGGCGGCACCCTTTTCATGGACGAAGTAACGAGCCTCCCTCTCGCATCGCAGGCCAAGCTTCTCAGGGCTCTTCAGGAAAAGACGATAGAGCGTCTCGGAGGCAACAAGTCAATCTCGGTGGACATACGGCTCATAGCGGCCACGAACAGCAACATCGAAGACGCGGTGGCAAACAAGGAGTTCAGAGAAGACCTCTACTATAGGCTCAATATAGTAAGGATAAAGATACCGCCGCTAAGGGAGCGCATGAGCGACATCCCACTGCTCGTGGAGCACTTTATAGAGAAGCACAGGGTGAAGAAGAACACCGTAAAGGGCATATCGAAGGAAGCCATTAAGGTGCTTATGGGATATTCGTGGCCCGGCAACGTCCGCGAACTCGAAAACGTCATAGAGCACGGCATGATAATGGCGAAAGAACCGGAAATTGAGCCACGTGACCTTCCGACTCTCGATGAGGGGCAGAAGAGTGCCTCCACGCTCGACGAAGCGGAGAAAAACCTCCTCATCAAGGCCATAAAGGACGCCGGAGGCAATAAGTACAAGGCCGCGAAGATCCTCGGTATTCCGAGATCAAGCCTCTATAGCAAACTTCATAAGCACGGCATCAAGGACATCTAAAAGCAGCCGTCCCCATTTCATTCCCCTTGCCTTAATATCTGTCCAATTTCAGACGTATTGTACAAGTTCAATCACCTCGGGAGTGTAAAGTTCTAATTATCAGGGGCTGTTACGGATGGCAGGCATATTGCATGTAAATATGTGGCACTATGATACTCATTATCGATGATGAAGACGACGTAAGGGACTCACTGAGAGCTCTCCTTGAGACCGCGGGCCATAAGGTCGCGACCGCATCGTCGGGAGACGAGGCGCTGAAGCGACTCGAGAACGAAGACATTAACCTCATGCTTGTTGATTACTCGATGCCGGGGATGAGCGGTGAGGAGTTTTTGAAAAAGGCATGGTCAGACACTCAGTGGCCGCCAGCGCTGGTCATAACCGGCGTGGCCCCTTGGCGCACGCTTGGATTGATAGAAATGGGAGTTGGATACGTCAGGAAACCCATAAGCAGTAGTCTGTTGCTCGGGACGGTAAATACATACCTTAACAAAGGAGGTCCGTGATGAGTGTTAAGTCTTTGGCGGAGTCATTGATTCTTCAGTCGATGGAAGACCTTTCGGATGCCGATAACAGAGCCGGGAGCCAGGAGTTCTTCTCGGGAGAAGGGTTTCGCATCTGCGCACAGATGGCGAACATGAGTTCAGAGGAACAGGTAAAGGTTCTCGAGATTGTTCGCAAGATCACAAGCATTACGGCACCGCTGCCCAAGACGGAAAAAGTGCGCCTGAGAGCCGCGAGACGCTCGGTTCCGGCGCTTTACGCGTAGCCTTCTATTATACCGACTGACGGTCGAGCGCATGGGCATGGGGTTTATGGCCCATGCGCGTTAATGGGAGCGACCCTTAAGCAATCCGAACCACATGGTATAATCCGGGCATTATGATAGACCTGAATGCCCCACGCCTCAGAAGAAGAATCCTGCGAAACCAATGCTGCTCTTACGTCTTTAATGCCGGCTTCGATGTTTACGTTATCGGCGGCTACCTTAGAGACCTCTTACTCACCGGCAAGAGCTCCAGGGACATTGACTTCGCCGTAAATGGAAGCCCCCGCCGATTGGCCTCGACCGTGGCGCGGGAATTCGGGGGGAGGGTCGTGGACCTCCGCAAGGAGCGGATGATGCGGGTCGTTCTGAAAGAAGGTGTCACTCTTGATTTCGCCCGGATGAACGGAGATATCGTAGAAGACCTGGGGGGCAGGGACTTCACTATTAACGCCATGGGCTGGTCACCCGATAGCGGGCTCATCGACCCACATTCTGGCCTCAGGGACCTTCGCGATTGTCGCATTAAGGCCATATCAAGGCTGAACCTTCTCGATGACCCGCTACGCATACTCAGGGCTTACAGGTTCTCGGCCGAGCTCGGGTTTACCATAACGGCATCCACGAGACGGCTTATCCTGCCTATATCAGGACGTCTGCGCTCATCGGCCCGTGAGAGGATAACCTATGAGTTTTTCAGGCTTCTTAACGCCGAAAACCCCATTAGTGCCCTTAAAAGCGCGCATTCCGATGGAGTGCTCAGTCAGATAATATCAATAAATAACAGGCAGTTACAGCGCAATCTTAAATTGATATCAACCCTTAGTAGCAACTCCAAGAAACTACTTGAAAAGCGATTCTTTAAGGAATTTTCCCAGGGCCTGAGCCGATTGGGCCTATTGAGGCTGGAGCTCCTGATGCTCGGTGCGCGCCTCGAAGGCTCCTTGCTGGCAGTAAGCTCGGATATCCGAAAACGCATAAATGTAACCGGGGAATTATATAACAGTTTAAATAACGACGTTAAATCCAAGAGTTCCGAGCTTTTCGACATATTCTGGGAGGCGCGCGACGCGTCCGAAGACCTGCTCATAATCACAGACATGACGAGGCTGTTTGTTGAGCTGAGGCAATTCAACCGAATTATGGCTAAGGGCCTGATGACTGCCGAGGAGATAATGGAGACCAGCGGCATAAGCGGAGGGCCCGGCCTGGGAAGGCTGATCAAGGAAATGAAGAGGCTCAGGTTCATGGGCAGGCTGCGTACCATAAGGGACGCGGGGAGGTGGATCTCGGGGCTTGAGAGTTATTAACAGACATTGCAGTCGGATTAAAAATGGGTTACATTAAAAACTCCTTTCAGGTTTACAATAAATATAAAGCTGATTCTAATTAATTAACCATAATGAGTTAATTATAAAAGAATAAGAAGGCTGGTTTAGCCCGAATCTGGTCGCCATAATTATCAGGGTTTATTTAACATAATATATCTTATCGGTCATATTGTCCTAACATCAAATGTTGGCAACTTGTTATTAAAGCAGCGAGGGGCCACCCCGAATCATTACCACTATTGGGGTTCTATACTATTGAACAGGATTTGTGCAGACGTTATTTCTTTTTAAATCGAGAGGTTGCTTCCCTTTTACGGGCTCCCCACAAAGCGTCTCGCCCTCGACCCCGGCAATGCAAGCAGGGGCAACGCTCCCACGAATGTCGTGCTCAGATGGAGCCAGAATTCTTAAGTAATTATCGGTAGTTCCGCGATACATGCCATTCTCTACCCTTTCCTCAAAAAGGGCCTCTCGGACGCTCCCAACCTGGGCATCAAGAAAACTCGATTTTTTGGCCTTCGAAAGCTCCCTGAGCCGGGCGGCACGCCCCTTTCGCTCTGTGTCGCCTACGATGTCTTCCATCTCGGCCGCGGGCGTACCTGGCCTGAACGAATACGGAAATACGTGAAGGTAGGTAAACGGCAGCTCCTCGACAAGCTTCACCGTGTTCTCGAAGGCCTCTTGGCTCTCTCCTGGAAACCCGGCTATAATGTCCGTTCCTATCGCCGCATGAGGCAGCCTCTTATGGATATCCGTAATAATTAGACTAAATAACGTCGTGTCATAGCCCCTGTTCATCATCTTGAGGACGTCGTCGTCGCCGCTCTGAAGCGGCACATGGAGATGCGGCATGAGCCTCGGGTTCTCAAAGAGCCCCAGGAGGCCCTCTTCTATCTCCGTGACCTCGAAAGAGCTCAGCCTGAGCCTATTAATTGTTGTTTTATTGAGGACTTCCGAGACCAGGGCCTTAACCGAGGCCCCTCCCGCCAGATCGCTGCCGTACTGGCCGAGATGAATTCCCGTCAGCACGACCTCCTTATAGCCGGCATCGACCGCACGGTTGATATTTTCTATTACTTTATCTGGAGTTATGCTTCTGGAGCGGCCACGCGCCACATGAACGATGCAGTACGTGCAGGCATTGTTGCACCCGTCCTGCACCTTAAGGAAAAACCTCGTCCTTCCCCCCTGCAACGACCCCGTACCGTTTGAAGTATTCGCATCAATAAGGCTGATTATATTGGATTTATCGAGGTTACCTACGACCTTCTCCACGCCTTCCATCCGGCCGACCTCGTTGCCCTTGAGTTCCGAGTAGCAGCCGGTAACTATGACCCTCGCCCCGGAACGACCGGCCCGGCGGATCATCTGGCGGGACTGGTAGTCGCTCTTTGCCGTGACCGTGCAGGTGTTGACCACGCAGACGTCGGGTTCGGAGTCCAGGCCGACGATCTCGTGCCCCTGCCCGCGCAAGGTGCTCTCCATCTCGGACATCTCGGCCTGGTTGACCTTGCAGCCGAGCGTGACGATGGAGACCTTCACCTCAGGCCACCCGCCCTTCAAGGGAGTGCTTGTGGGCCTTCAGTATCTCGACATTAATAAGGGCGCCCTCTTCCGCGGCTCCCGTGAAATTGACTATCTTGTTGGTCCTCGTGCGTCCGGCGAGCCTCATTGGGTCGGTCTCCGAGGCGCCCTCGACGAGAACCTCCTGAACGGTGCCCTCAAAAGGCGCGTTCTTCCTTATCGTTATCGAGTCCTGCAGGTCGAGCAGCTTCTGTAGACGGTCGAGCTTCACGTCCTCGGGGACATCTCCTTCCATGCTAGCCGCCCCTGTGCCCGGCCTCGGTGAGTATCGGAAGGCGAAGATGCCGTCGTATTCTATCTCCTTAAGCGCCCGCACCGTGGCCTGGTAATCCTCTTCGGTCTCTGTCGGAAAACCCGCGATGATGTCCGTGGTTATGGCTATCCCGGGCACCTTCTCCCTGAGCAGCCACACCTTGGCGCGGTAATCGTCGTAGGTATAGCGCCTGTTCATCAGATCGAGTATTCGGTCGGAGCCCGACTGAAGCGGCAGGTGAATGTGCTCGCATATGCTCGGCAGCTCGGCCATGGCCTCTATAAGTGCTGCCGAGAAGTCCTTGGGGTGCGAGGTAACGAACCTCACCCTTTCAATCCCTTCAACCTTGTCTATTTTTCCAAGCAGTCCCGGGAAGTCCACGTCCGAGCGGTAGGAGTTCACGTTCTGCCCGAGCAGGGTCACTTCCTTGAAACCCTCTGCGGCGAGTCCCTCTATCTCTCTAACGATGCTCTCGCTGGGCCTGCTCTTTTCCCTGCCGCGCGTATAGGGCACTATGCAGTAGGTGCAGAAGTTGTTGCATCCATACATTATGGATACCCAGGCCCGGCCCTTCTCTTTTCGGAGTGCCGGGAGCTCCTCCTCGGCAAGCATGGGGTTATCCTCGAGCATGGAAGAGCCCGTGGCGTCGTTTGCGATATCGCGTACGAGTTTCAGGTTCTGGGGCCCGAGCACGAAATCCACATGCGGCGCACGGGATAGAAGCCTGGCACCCATCTGCTGTGCCACGCACCCGGCGACGGCGATCTTCACGCCGGGGTTGTTTTTCTTGAGGGACTTGAGCCTGCCGAGTTCGCTTAAAAACTTCTGCTCGGCCTTATCGCGTATGCTGCAGGTATTAAAGATGATGATGTCGGCGTCCTTGTGGCTCTCGGCGGGAGAGTAGCCCTCTGAGGCGAGGATGCCCGCCATCTTCTCGGAGTCGTGGACGTTCATCTGGCAGCCCCAAGTGCTGATGAGGTACTTCTTCATAATCAATTATTATCACAGATGCCGGGGGCCGCGGGCAAGAAGCCAGTCGCCTACTTCAACTCGAAGCTTACGTTCACGCTGGCAGTGACACTTATCTGGCCCGGGGCTATGCTGTTTTCGGCTCCGCCACCTCCGCCAGACTCCTGCATGACGTTCTGTATCATCGCGCCTCCATATCTGCTGCCCCATCCGCTCCAGTAACCCCAGTTGCTGTATCCTTCGTTTATGGAGTACGGAAGGCCGACGCTTTGCCCGAGTTCTCCGGCCAGGGCT
>Ga0055451_10000079_pt1 | contig 32334 bp, 33 predicted proteins | sample China_Galinas_PW_3_FD_57745 | JGI IMG/M metagenome (GOLD analysis project Ga0055451, IMG submission 57745) | Wetland microbial communities from San Francisco Bay, California, USA, that impact long-term carbon sequestration - China_Galinas_PWB_D2 | ecosystem: Environmental > Aquatic > Marine >... | reverse complement strand
CCGCCGTTACGGCATGTAACGCTGCCTTCGGCTCTTCGCGCAAGCGGCTCATCGCTGCCTTCTGCTCTTCGCGCAAGCGGCTCATCGCCCGTGGGACACTTGAACCGTGGCTGCGCTGTCGGCTGTTGTCTTCACGCTGAGTCTGTGGCTGGGCCTGTACCTGCTGGCCCGCGACCCGCGTAAGCCCGTCCTGGTGTTGGCCGCGATCGGGCTGACGAGTTTCGCGGCCCTGTGACGGCTGGCGCAGCCGCGCCGGGGAGGGGCTGCTGATTGCGGTCGTGGCAGCGGGTGCGCTGGTCGGCGCGGTGATGGCCGGAAACGTGGACGGGCCGCTGCGCGCCGGGCACTGGGTGATGTTCTGCGTGGTGTCGGTGTCGACGCTGGGCGCGATGTTCGTCGCGGTGGTACGCCGGTCCCAGCCGGGGCCGGTGGCGGGTTTCGTGATCGTCGCGACGCTGTTCTTCGCGCTGGGCAACGCGATCCTGATCATCCCGCTCGGACTGGTGCCGAGCTGGCTCGCGCTGGCGTCGACGGGCTTCGACGTCGCTCTACTGGGTCTTGCGGTGGCGCTCTGGGATGCGTTCGACGAGGGCCAGGCGCTGCGCGCCGACATGCTGCGGTCGTTCGCCGGGACGTGCGTGTTGGTCGTCCTCTTCGGCGGGCAGGCGCTGGTCGGCCTGGCCGTCGTCGGTCCCGACGGATCCGGCCGGACCGCGTTGACGGTGCTGTTGTTCACCAGCCTGGCGCTGGCCATCACGATCCACGTCTTCTCCGATCCGCTCGCCGGGCTGCTCGACCGAGTTGCGTTCTGGAGATCCCCGGCGCTGTGGGCAGACCGTGCCACGCTGCGCAGCACCGAGGCGGCGTTGCCGCTGCGCAAGGGCAGCCCGCTCGACGACGTCGACGACGATGCGTTCACCCGCCTGACCCGCCGCGCGCTCGGGCACTACGGCGACCTGTCGAAGCTGGTGGCCAGCCCGCTGACCGCACTTCCGGAGATCGACGAGCGGCTCGCCCGGCGTGGCGTGCCCGATCAGCCGCTGGAGCGGGCCAACGAGCTGAAGGCGCTTTTGTCCGACAGCATCGCGCGGCTCAAGCCACGCGACGGCGGCGACTTCGGCACCACCGACGAATGGCGGTACTACAACGCCCTCTATTTCCCGTACGTGGTCGGTGTGCGGGCATACGCGCAGAACGCGACCGCATCGGGCCTCGACCCGGTTGCACGGCAGGCCTGGCAGTGGTTCGTCACCGAGGTTCCGCAGCGGTCACTGCACAACTGGCAGAACGCGGCCGCCCGGCTGATCGCCGTCGACCTTCGGAGCAGAGTGCCTATGGCGCAAGCGAGCTGAGCTCAACCGGTGCTGCGGTGGCCTCGCTTGTGTTCCTGGTCGAGGTAGTCGCCTGCGAGCTTGCCGACGTGGGCGGGCAACTTGCCGGCCGCGACATCGGACAGCCGGGTTTGTTCGAGCACCGAACGCATGCTGGCGCGTAACGCACGCCAGACATCGGTCAGCGCGGCCGTCGCTCCGGTGTACGGAAGGTCGCCCAGTCCGGTGTCGTGGACGCTGGCAAGCGGCCCGTCGATGGCGCGCAGCACGTCGGCGATGCTGATGTCGGCGGCCGGACGGGCGAGCTCGTAGCCACCGTCGCGGCCGCGCCGGCTTTTCACGAGGCGGTCCGTGCGCAAGTCGGACAGGATGTCGACGAGGAACTGCGGCGGAATTCCCTGCGCCTGGGCCAGCTCGTCGGTCTTCAGCAGAACGCCCTCGTCGATGGTGGCCAGCTCCACCATGGCCCGTACCGCATACTCCGCCTTGGCAGACATCCGCATGCGGCGATCCTCTCAGCTGGTGACCGCGAGCACGGCATCGGCCAATTCTGGCCGACAGATCAGCAGATCGGGCAGCAGCGGGTCGCGTCGGTTGTATTCCAGCGGCGAGCCGTCGATGCGCGAGGCATGCAAACCGGCGGCGCGCGCCACCGCCACCGGAGCAGCGTTGTCCCACTCGTACTGTCCGCCCGCGTGGACGTACACGTCGGTGAGTCCCTGCACGATCGACGCGGCTTTGGCTCCTGCAGAGCCCATTTCGACGAGAGAGCCCCCGAGTCGGTCGCGGACGTTCAGCGCGATCGCGGGCGGCCTGGTGCGCGACACCACGATCCGTGGCGCCGACGGAGCCGCCGGCGGTGCGGGCACGGACGGCGTCGCGAGCGTGATTGCCTGCGCGGGAAGGGCAACCGCACCTGCGGCCAGTTCCCCGGTTTGCCAGAGCGCCACGTGCACAGCCCAGTCGGTCCGGCCGAGTTCGGAGAATTCGCGGGTGCCGTCGAGCGGGTCGACGATCCACACGCGGTCGGCGGACAGCCGAACGGAATCGTCCACGCCTTCCTCCGACAGCACGGCGTCGCCCGGCCGCTCAGCTGCCAACGCTTCCATCAAAAAGTCGTGGGATCGCTTGTCGCCAGCGGCTTTCCGCTCGCCGGAGGAAGCATTGGCGAGTTCGTCGCGCACAGCCAGCAGCAGCCGGCCCGCCTCGGTGGCCAACCGGGCGGCCAATTCGTGGTCTGTCATTGCTGTGACGCCACCAGTTCGATGATCTGCTGCGCCAGTTCTTCGAGTGTGCGATCAGGTGTCAGCCGCAAATCGGGGTTCTTCGGCCGTTGGTACGGGCTGTCGATTCCGGTGAAATGCGTGATCTCACCGGCCCGCGCCTTGGCATACAGCCCCTTGGGATCGCGCCTCTCGCACTCGGTCAACGGCGTGTCGCAGAACACCTCGAAGAACGGCACGCCGGCTTCCTCGTGAATCCTGCGCGCCAGTTCGCGATGCTCGGCCAGCGGGCTGATCGCCGGCACCAAGACCACCTGCCCGCAGTCGGCGAGCAGCTTGGCGACATGGGCCAGCCGCCGCAGGTTCTCGGCGCGGTCGGCCATGCTGAACCCGAGATCCGCGTTCAGGCCGTGCCGCAGGTTGTCGCCGTCGAGCACATACGCCGGGCGCCCAGACTCCAGCAGGCGTTGCTCGGCGAGCATGGCTGCCGAGGACTTGCCCGAGCCGGATAAGCCGGTGAACCACAACGTGACTCCGTGTGACAACCGGTCGGCCGCAGTCACCAGGGGCTGGTGTTCGACGGTGTTCGGGCTCGACGCGCGCACGGCGGCATCGCGCGCGGACACGGCGCGCAACACCATGCCCGCGGCCACCGTGACATTCGTCGCCGGGTCGATCAGGATGAAGGATCCGGTGCTGGCGTTGCGGGTGTACTCGTCGAGCATCAGCGGTACCTGCGTGCGCAGCGTGATGCGGCCAAGCTCGTTGAGCTTCAACGCTGTTGCGCTCTTGTCGCGGTGCAGTGTATTGACGTCGAGCCGGTAGTCCAGCGCCGTCACCCTCGCGCGGGTGGTCTTGGTGGTCTGCTTGATGACGTACTCGCGTCCGGGTTCCAGGGCCGCATCGTCGGCCATCCAGCACACCGTCGCGTCGAATTCCCGTGTGGCGCGCGGCTGGTTGTTTATTCGCGCGATTACGTCGCCGCGGGAGACGTCGATGTCATCAGCCAGGGTGATCGACACGGCCATCGGCGGAAAAGCCTCGGCCACCGGGCCGGTCGGCGAGTCGATCGCGGTGATCCGGCTTGTCTTGGCGCTGGGCAGCACCACGACTTCGTCGCCGACCTGCATCACCCCGCTTGCGACGGTTCCGGCGTAACTGCGATGGTCACGGTGCTCGCGCGTCTGCGGCCGGATCACGTATTGAACCGGGAATCTGACGTCGACCAGGTTGCGATCACCCGCGATGTACACCTCCTCCAGATGCGACAGCAGCGGGGGGCCCTCGTACCACGGCGTGTTGCCGGACTTGCTGACGACGTTGTCGCCGAGCAGCGCCGACATCGGAATCGTCGTCACATCATGCACATTCAGCCGTGCGGCGAACGCGTGGAACTCGTCGCGGATCTCTTCGAACCGGGCCTGGTCCCAGTCGATCAAGTCCATCTTGTTGACGGCCAGCACGATGTGCTGGACGCCGAGCAGCGAGGCGAGGAACGCGTGCCGGCGGGACTGTTCCAGCAGTCCCTGCCGAGCGTCGACGAGCACGATCGCCAGTTGCGCGGTCGAGGTGCCGGTTACCATGTTGCGGGTGTACTGGATGTGCCCGGGTGTGTCGGCAATGATGAATTTGCGTTTGGGCGTGGCGAAATAGCGGTATGCGACGTCGATCGTGATGCCCTGCTCCCGCTCAGAGCGCAGCCCGTCGGTCACCAGCGCCAGGTCGGTGAATTCGTTTCCGCGCTCCTTCGACGTGCGCTCGACGGCCGCCAACTGATCTTCCATCACGGCCTTGGCGTCATACAACAGCCGGCCGATCAGTGTGGACTTGCCGTCGTCGACGGAGCCGGCCGTTGCGATGCGCAGCAGCGTCGCCATCATTTCTCCCGTCGCTTCGCTCGCCCCATTAGTTCTCCCGTCGCTTCGCTCGCCCCATTCAGAAGTAGCCCTCCCGCTTGCGGTCTTCCATCCCGGCTTCGGAAATGCGATCGTCGGCACGGGTGGCGCCACGCTCGGTGAGCCGGGACACCGCGGTTTCGGCGATGATGTCCTCGACAGTGGCGGCAGTGGACTGCACACAGCCGGTGCAAGTGACGTCGCCGACGGTGCGGAACCGCACGCTGGTCTCGAAGACCTCTTCGCCGGGGTTCGGCTGCAGGAACCGGTGCGCCGCCAGCAGCATGCCGTCGCGGGCGAACACCGGCCTGCGGTGGGCGTAATAGATTGCGGGCAGCGTGATGTCCTCCGCGCCGACGTAGGACCAGATGTCGTACTCGGTCCAGTTCGAGAGGGGAAACACCCGAATGTGCTCGCCCTTGCGGTGCCGGCCGTTGTAGAGCTGCCACAGCTCGGGGCGTTGGGCTTTCGGATTCCACTGCCCGAATTCGTCGCGGAACGAGAAGACGCGTTCCTTGGCGCGTGCCTTCTCTTCGTCGCGGCGGGCGCCGCCGAACGCGGCGTCGAATCCGTGTTCTCGGATGGCACGCAGCAGCGTGACGGTCTGCAGCGGGTTGCGTGACGGCCCGTTCTCGACGACGCGGCCGGCGTCGATGTCATCCTGCACGGACGCGACGACGAGCCGGATTCCGTGTTCGGCGACCAGCCGGTCGCGGGTCTCGATCACCTCGTCAAAGTTGTGTCCGGTGTCGACGTGCATGACCGGGAAGGGCAGCCGGGCCGGCCGGAAGGCCTTGAGCGCCAGGTGCAGCATCACGATCGAGTCCTTGCCGCCGGAGAACAGCAGCACGGGCCGCTCGAACTCCGCGGCGACCTCGCGAATGATGTGAATCGCCTCGGCTTCCAACGACCTCAAGTGGCTGAGCTCGTAATGCCCCGCCTCGAGTTGTGACGCCATCGCCCTTCATCTCCCCGGGTACCTTGGTAAACATGACCAGGTTAACTGGCGTTACCAACATAAAACCAAGCGGCCAACCTGGTGTCAATAGCCGGTAACGGACCAGGTGCCCACGCCGGGGTACCGCGCCTTGTCAGGCGTTGTCAGGCGCTCAGATGCTTGAGCGGGTTCCAGAAATGATGCTTCGGCGACGTGTTGGCGTCCGCGCGCGTGTCGATGATCGCCCTGACCGTCCGACGGCAGCGACCGCATTGTGAGCCCGCGCCGCATGCGGCGGCGACCTGCCGCGACGTCGACGCGCCACCATCGATCGCATCGCGCACGGCTTCGGTGGTGATGCCGAGGCACAAGCACACATACATCAGCGCGACCACCTTCGTCTGGGTAGGTAAGGCTACGTTAACGCCCTGGAGGAAGGTCTGTCCACCTTCCCGAAAGCCTTACGGTTACAGTCGGGAGCCGAATGACGACAGTTGGAGGCAGATTGTCGGAAAGAGACTCCGAACGTGTGGCATTGGTCGTCGGTGGTGCCTCAGGTATCGGCTGGGCGGTCGCGAAAGGCTTTGCCGCACAGGGTTGGCGCGTCACCATTGCCGATCTCAACGCCGACGCCGCCGGCCAGCGAGCCGGTGAGCTCGGCGAGCCGCATGCCGGCGCCGCGGTCGACGTCACCGACGAGGATTCGGTTGCCGCGCTCTTCGAGCGGGTGGCGCCGCTGGACATCGTGGTCAACACCGCCGGAATCGGCGGGGTGGGGCGGATCACCGAACTGCCGGTCGAGCAGTTCCGGTCCGTCGTCGACGTGTGCCTGGTCGGCGCGTTCATCGTCGCCAAGCACGCCGGGCGGCATCTGCGCGACGGGGGATCTCTGGTGTCGCTGACGTCGTTGAACGCCCGGCTGGCCGCGTCGGGCATGAGTGCCTACTGCGCCGCCAAGGCCGGGCTGGCGATGCTGACTCAGGTTGCGGCGCTGGAACTTGCACCGCGCGGCATCCGAGTGAACGCAGTGTCGCCCGGGTTCGTGGACACGCCGCTGACCGAAGGCGTGAAGCTCGTCCCCGGCACGCTGGAGGAGTACGTCGACAACACCCCGCTCGGCCGCATCGGGACGCCAGAAGATGTGGCCGACGCGGTCTTGTTCTTGGTCTCCGACAAGGCCTCCTGGATGACCGGCGCAGTGCTCGACCTCAACGGCGGCGCCCACCTGAAACGCTATCCAGATGTGTTGGCGCACGTGGAAAGGATGATGTCGACACCGTGAATCTCACTGGGAAGCAAGCCATCGTCACCGGCGCCGGCTCCGGAATCGGCGCCGCACTCACACTGGCGCTCGTCGCGGCGGGCGCCGACGTGGTATGCACCGACATCGACGCGGACGCTGCCGATCGCGTCGCCAAAGAGGCGACCGGACCGGGCACCGCGACCTCGGCGCGCCTCGACGTCACTGACGCTGGTGCCGTGCAAGCCGTCGTCGACGACACCGTCACGCGCGCCGGACGGCTGGATCTGATGTTCAACAACGCCGGCATCGTCTGGGGCGGCGACACCGAATTGCTGACGCTGGACCAGTGGAACGCGATCATCGACGTGAACATCCGCGGCGTCGTGCACGGTGTCGCCGCCGCCTACCCGGTGATGGTCCGCCAAGGACACGGCCACATCGTCAACACCGCCTCGATGGCGGGACTGGTCCCCGCGGGCCGGCTCACCAGCTACGCGATGACCAAGCACGCCGTTGTCGGGCTGTCGTTGGCGCTGCGTTCCGAGGCCGCAGCACGCGGCGTCGACGTGCTGGTGGTCTGCCCGGGAGCGGTGGAGACGCCGATTCTCGACAAGGGCGCGGTGGGAGACTTCGAGGGCCGCAGTTTCTTTCTCACCGGGATGCGCGGTCAGACCGGCTATCACCCTGATCGGCTGGCCCGGGACGTGCTGCGCGCCATCGAGAAGAAGAAGGGCATTCTTGTGGTTCCCAGAATCGCTTACGGCGGTTGGCTTTTCGTTCGGTTGGCGCCCGGCCTCATGCAGCGCGCATCGGCCCGCATGATCGCGCGGGCCAAGGCGTCGCGATGAGCCTGCCCATCCCCGGTCGGCCTACCGACGTCACCCCCGCCTGGCTCTCCGCTGCCCTCGGCGCCAACGGCGAGACCGTTGCGGTCGACACACTCGACATCGCTGCGGTCGGCACCGGTCAGACCGGTGCGACATACCGCATCACCGCGACGTATGCGGCCAATCCCGCCGGGCTGCCAGAAACTTTCGTGATCAAGCTGCCGGTACAGGACGACGCCGTCAAAGGCGGTGTGGCACTTGGCTATCTCAGCGAGGTCGCGTTCTATGCCAGGGTGGCCGACAAGATGGCGGTTCCGATGCCGCGCTGCTTCTATGCCGACATCGCCAACGAGGGCGCGGATTTCGCGCTGCTCATCGAGGACATGTCACCGGCCGTCCAAGGTGACCAGATTCTCGGCGCGACCGCCGAGCAGGCACGGCTGGCGGTGACGGCACTGGCCGGTCTGCACGGGCCGAGCTGGTGCGACCCGACATGGCTCGGCCTCGCCGAGATCGCGATGCCCAAGCCGGGTGACGAACCTGCCATCACAGGTCTCGGTGACATCGCCCGGATGGCCGTAGACATGACGCTGGAGAAGCTGGCCCCACACATCGACACCGCGGACCGCGAAACCGCCACGGCGGCAATGAGCGTGGTAACACGGTGGCTGCTGGCCGAACGCGATCGCTACTCTCTGATGCACGGCGACTACCGCCTCGACAACCTGTTGTTCGATCCGGGGACCACCCGGGTCACAATCGTCGACTGGCAGACGATGGGCATCGGACTGCCGGCGAGAGACCTGTCGTATTTCACCGCAACCAGCTTGCAGCCCGAGTTGCGAGCGGCGATCGAAGAGCAGCTGGTCGACGAGTACCACGAAGCTCTGCTGAGCTACGGCGTGACCGGCTACGACCGGGAAACATGCTGGCGCGATTACCGGTTGGGCATGTTGCAGGCGCCGTTGATCACGAGTCTGGGCTGTGCGTTCGCGTCGTCCACCGAACGCGGCGACGCGATGATGGTGGCAATGCTGCAGCGCGGCTGCCAGGCGATCCGCGAGCTCAAGACATTGGAACTCATCGCGGAGATCTGATCCTGCGCTCGGTAGCAGCAGCCGAGCGTGTCGTTGATGCACGCTCTTCGCGATTTCGCGTGACACAACTCCACACTCGGCACGCCTCACCGCTGGTTGTAGAGAGCCGCTACGTCGCCGGGGCGGGACTTCATCGCTGCGTTGCGCGGCAGTTCGTCGACGACCGTTATCGCGACCGGGACGTGGTGACTGGGGAGCGACGATCGGACCCAGTCCTTGAATTCCGATTCGTGCGGGGCGCGCGACCCGGGTCTCAATTCGACTGCGGCGAACGGCACTTGGCCGAGGCGGCGGTCCGGTACGCCGACTACGCAGGCATCCCGGACGGCGGGATGGCTGAGCAGCACCCCGCGGACAGTCTCCGGCAGGATCTTGAACCCGCCACGAATGATCGCGCCGTCGCCCCGGCCGTGGATGGTGACGAAGCCATCGGAGTCGATCGACGCCAGATCCGTCGTGTGGACCCAGTCGGGTCCGATCGCGTCGATGCGCGCCTCGAGCAGCCCGCTGTCACCCGGACCAAGCTCGGCGCCGGTGTCCGGATCGACGACGCGGACGCGCACTCCGGGCAATGGCATACCCACGCTGTCACGCTTGCTGTCGCCGTACTGTCGGTACAGGTCCGGTGTCCACGCGCAGGCCGAACCGGCGAATTCGGTGGCACCGTACGCCCACAACAGGGGAATGCCGTAGCGCTGCTCGAATTCCTCGCGCAGCTGGGGCTCGAGCGGAGCCGATCCGCCGGCCAGGTACTCCAGCGACGCGAGATCCTCCCGGGCCACGTCGGCGTCGAGCAGCATCCGGAGGATCGCGGGCTGCACACCGTTTCGCCTGATCTTGTAGGTCTTCACCGCGCGCACCCAATCGTCGACGGTGAACTTCTCCAGAAGCACCGTTCGCTTTCCGATGTACGGTCCGGTGAGCAGCTGGCACACCCCGATGCTGCCGAACGGCCAATACACCAGCTCGGGTGGGTCGGCTGCGGACGGGTTTTGTCCAACGGTCATGGACAGGACGGTGTGATGCAGAACGTGAGTCTTGACCGGTATCCGTTTGGGAGGTCCAGTGGTCCCGCTGGTGAGGATGTGCATGCCGGTCAAGGCGAGCGCCGGGTCAGGCTCGACCCCGTCGACGCGCGTTCTGGTCGCGGTCAGCTCGACTCCACCCAGCGAGACGACGACGGCGGCGGCACCGGTCCGCGAAACGGCTTGTGCCACCGCCTCCGTCCAGTCGTCGCGGTCCAGCACGACAGCCGGCACGCGAAGAGCCCCGATATCTCGGGCGATCGACTGCGGTGACTGATACGAGTAGATCATCGCGACGGGTCTTCGGGCGGCGACGAACCCGAGAATGGCGGCCGCGTGCGGCGACCGGTTGCGCACCACCACGCCCACCGGATCGGTGGAGGACAGGCCGGCTTGCGCCAGTGCGTCAGCGATGTCGTCGATGTATCCGGTGATGTCGCTGCCGGAGTACCACTTTCGCTCGAATTCGATGCACGGGCGCTCACCGAAGCCGCGCAGCCGCGCTGCCAGGGTTTCGGCGAAATCGGTGTCGGACACGAGCCGGCTCAGTACTGGGTGGAGCCCTGATCGACAGCGATTGCAGCGGCGGTGACGTTTCGGGATTCGTCGCTGGCCAGCCACAGCACGGCGTCGGCGATGTCGTCCGGCTCGGCGACCCAGTTCGGCAGAAACGGCGTGAGCACATTCGCCAGCTGCGGGTTGGTTTCGGTGGCCTTGGTCAACGTGTCCACCATCTCCCGCTGCCCATCGCGGTGTTGACGGGACCGGGGTGCACGCTGTTGACGCGGATGGAGTGCTTGCCGAGCTCGGCGGCGAACGCCCGCGCCATGCCGGTGACCGCGTGCTTGCTGGCGGTGTAGTGAACCATGAACGGCTGCATCTTGATTCCGGCCGCCGAGCTGATCAGGATGATCGATCCGCCCCGGCCGCCGTCGATGATCTTCTGCGCACCGGCCATCACGGTGTTCCAGGTGCCGGTGACGTTGACGTCGATGACGTCGGCGGAAGTCCTGCGGGGTGATATCACTCCAGACTTGCGGAGCCGAGATGCCCGCGTTGGCCACGATGACGTCGAGGCGTCCCAGCGTGGCCACAGCGTCGTCGACGACCTGCCGGAGCCCGTCGAAATCCCGGATGTCCGTGACGGAGGCGAGGATTCGGCGGCCGGTGCCTTCGACCAGCCGAACCGTCTCGGCCAGGTCCTCGGGAGTTGCCGAGTCGTAGGGAACGCATGACGGGAGCTTGCCTGCCACGTCGACAGCGATGATGTCGGCACCTTCGGCGGCCATCCGGACGGCATGGGCGCGGCCCTGGCCGCGCGCCGCGCCGGTGACGAACGCGACCTTGCCGGTGAGCCGCCCGCTCATGGCAACCCCCGTTGCGCGGCCCTGACGAGTCCGCCGCCGATGATCAAGCGTTGGATCTCACTCGTCCCTTCGTACAGCCGCAACAGTCGAACGTCACGGTAGATGCGTTCCACCGCGACGCCCTGCATGTATCCGCTACCGCCGTGGATCTGAACGCCGAGATCGGCGACCTTGCCTGCCATTTCGGTGCAGAACAGTTTTGCCGCCGACGGCGCGATCCTGCGGTCCTGGTCGGTGAGCCACAGCCGCGCCGCGTCGCGGACGAGCGCACGGCCGGCCATCACGGCGGTCTGTTGGTCTGCGATCATCGCCTGCACGAGTTGGAACTCTCCGATCGGCCTCCCGCCTTGCGTAGCCGTGGCGGCGTAGGCCACCGACTCGTCCAGCGCCCGCTGAGCCGCACCGACGGCCAGTGCCGCGATGTGAATACGCCCGCGCGCCAGAGAGGTCAGGGCCGCTCGATATCCGATGTCTTCGCTACCGCCCACCAACGCGCTGTCGGGCACCCGCACGTCGGTGAAGCTCACGTCGGCGGTCCAGGCGCCCTCCTGGCCCATCTTGGCGTCCTTCGCGCCGACGACGACGCCGGCTGCGTCGGCCGGCACGAGAAAAACCGCGATACCCGCGCCGTTGTCGTCGGCTGGCCTGGCCCGGGCGAATACCACGAATAACTGGGCCGTCGGGGCATTGGTAATGAAGCGCTTCTGCCCGGTGATCACCCACTCGCCGTCGTCACGAATCGCCTTGGTGCGCAGGCCGGATGGGTTCGAGCCCGCTCCGGGCTCGGTCAGTGCGAACGAAGCGACCACCTCACCCGACGCCATGACTTCGAGCCAGCGTGCCTTTTGCTCGTCGGTGCCGAAGCCCACCAGCACCTGGCCGGCGATGCCGTTGTTGGTCCCGAACATGGAACGCAGTGCAAGCGAGGTGTAGCCGAGCTCCATCGCGAGGTCGACATCCTGGGCGATATTCAAGCCGAGGCCGCCCCACTGCTGGGGAATGGCGTATCCGAACAGACCCATCTGCTTGGCCTGGTCGCGGATCTCGTCGGGAACGCGATTGCCGACCATGATTTCCTGTTCGCGCGGAACCACCACCGTGCGGACGAAGTGACGCGTCTGCGCCAAGATGTCTCCGAAGTCCTCATCGCTGACGACTCCTGTGCTCATCTGTTTCAGGATCCTCTTCAAGGCAGCGGGGCCACGTCCGGGGCCAGATCATATATGAAATATGATGTGGCCCCGGACGTGAGGGGTGACGACGAACGATGAGAGGTGACGGTTGTCGATGCTGAGCGGTCAGACCGCGGTCGTCACGGGAGGCGCGCAGGGCTTGGGTTTCGCGATCGCGGAACGATTCGTCGCCGAAGGCGCCCGCGTTGTTCTCGGCGACCTTGACGTTGATGCCACCGCGGCGGCAACCGAGCGCCTCGGAGGCCATGCGGTCGCTGCGGCCGTGCGGTGTGACGTCACCCGGGCGGGCGATGTCGACGCGCTGACATCGACGGCTGTCGAGCGGTTCGGTGGGCTTGACATCATGGTGAACAACGCCGGCATCACCCGTGACGCGACGATGCGCAAGATGACCGAGGAGCAGTTCGATCAGGTCATCGCGGTGCACCTGAAGGGCAGTTGGAACGGCCTGCGCAGCGCGGCGGCCATCATGCGGGAGAACAAGCGCGGCACGATAGTGAACATGTCGTCGCTGTCGGGAAAGGTCGGCTTGGTCGGCCAGACGAACTATTCGGCCGCCAAAGCCGGGATCATCGGCATGACGAAAGCGGCGGCGAAGGAACTTGCCCACCTCGGAGTCCGCGTGAACGCGATCGCGCCGGGGTTGATCCGGTCGGCAATGACAGAGGCTATGCCGCAACATATTTGGGACCAAAAGGTGGCCGAGGTGCCGATGGGTCGCGCCGGGGAGCCGTCCGAGGTGGCCAAGGTGGCGCTGTTTCTGGCCAGCGACCTGTCGTCGTACATGACCGGGACCGTCCTGGAAGTCACCGGCGGGCGGTTCATGTGATGCCGAAAGAAGCGGTGATCTGCGAACCCGTGCGCACGCCGATCGGCCGTTATGGCGGAATGTTCAAGTCGCTCACCGCAGTTGACCTCGGCGTCGCGGCGCTGACGGGGCTGCTCGACAGAACCGGCATCGCGCCCGACGCGGTGCAGGACGTCATCCTCGGGCACTGCTATCCCAGCAGCGAGGCACCCGCGATCGGCCGAGTGGTGGCGCTCGACGCGGGCCTGCCCGTGACGGTGCCGGGCATGCAGGTGGATCGCCGATGCGGATCGGGCCTGCAGGCGGTCATCCAGGCCTGCCTGCAAATCGCCAACGGCGACAACGACCTTGTGGTGGCCGGCGGCGCCGAAAGCATGAGCAACGTCGCGTTCTACTCCACCGATATGCGCTGGGGCGGGGCCAGCACCGGAGTCAGGGTGCACGATGGTCTCGCCCGCGGCAGGACCACGGCGGGCGGGCGCCACCATCCTGTGCCCGGCGGCATGCTGGAGACCGCCGAGAATCTGCGGCGCGAGTATGGCATCTCCCGGCGGGAGCAGGACGAGCTGGCGGTGATGTCGCATCACCGCGCGGTAGCCGCCCAGAAAGACGGAATTCTGGCCGACGAGATCATTCCGGTCGCCGTGCGGACACGCCAAGGCGAGGACCTGATCGACGCCGACGAGCATCCGCGGGTCGATACGTCCATCGAGTCCCTGAGTAAGCTCAAACCTGTTTTGCACGAACAGGATTCCGAGGCCACGGTCACCGCGGGCAACAGCAGCGGGCAGAACGACGCCGCGTCGATGTGTGTGGTGACCACTCCGGAAAAAGCCGACGAACTGGGTCTGACGCCGCTGGTGCGGCTGGTGTCGTGGGGGGTGGCGGGCGTGGCGCCGAGCGTCATGGGCATCGGCCCGGTGCCGGCGACCGGGCTCGCGCTGGCCAAGGCGGGCCTGCGCCTGGCCGACATGGATCTCATCGAGCTCAACGAAGCGTTCGCCGCGCAGGCTCTCGCGGTGGTGCGGGAATGGAAGTTCACCGCGGCCGACCGTGACCGCACCAACGTGCACGGCTCCGGGATATCGCTGGGCCATCCCGTCGGCGCGACGGGCGGACGGATGCTGGCCACCCTGGCCCGTGAGCTCGACCGGCGGGGCGCCCGCTACGGGCTGGAGACGATGTGCATCGGTGGCGGCCAGGGACTCGCCGCGGTCTTCGAGAGGAGAGGGCAGTGACGTTGCCGCTGGCCGGCCTCACCGTCGTCGAGGTCTCCAGCTTCGTCGCCGCGCCGCTGTGCGGGGTGACGCTTTCGCAGCTGGGGGCCGAGGTTATCCGGGTCGATCCGATCGGCGGCGCGGCCGATTTCCGCCGCTGGCCCCTCGCCGAGAGCGGGACCTCGATTTACTGGACCGGGCTGAACAAGGGAAAGCGGTCCGCGACAATCGATCTGCGCTCACCCGAGGGGCAAGCGCTGGTGCAGCGGTTGATCGTCGAGGGTGACGGCATCGTCGTGACGAACGCTGCCGGGCTGGCCTCGCTGTCCCACGAGCGGCTGGCCGCGATGCGTGCGGATGTCATCTCCGTCCTGCTGCTCGGCCGGGGTGACGGTTCCACCGGTGTCGACTACACCGTCAACGCGGCGATCGGATTCCCCTACGTCACAGGGCCCGCCGATCACGCCGGTCCCATCAACCATGTGCTGCCGGCCTGGGATATCTGCTGCGGCCTGTACGCGGCGCTCGCGGTGACCGCGGCGGTGCGCCGGCGCGACGGAAGCGGTGAGGGCGCCGACATCAGGGTGGCGCTGGAGGACGTGGCGCTCGCGACCGGCGGAAACCTCGGATTCCTGAGCGAACCTCAGATCAACGGGACACAGCGTCCCCGGCTGGGTAACGCGATCTACGGCCAGTACGGCCAGGACTTCACCAGCCGAGACGGCGCGTCGTTCATGGTCGTGCTGTTGACCGGTAGGCATTTTCGCGACTTGGTCGACGTGACGGGAACCGGGACGGCGGTGTCCGCAGTCGCTGAGGCGCTCGGCGCCGACTTCAGCTCGGAGGACGACCGCTACCGCTACCGCGACGTGCTGTCCGGATTGTTCCGGGTCTGGTTCGCCGAGCACACGGCTGGCGAGATCACCGAAGCGCTGTCGTCCACCACCGTGTTGTTCGAGCGCTATCGGACATTCGCGGAGGTGGTGTCCGATGACCGCGTGGTGGCCAACCCGCTGTTCACCCGAATGCACCAGCCCGGCATCGGCGAATATTTCGCGCCCGGCATGCCGGTGTCGTTCGACGGAGTCCATCCCGCGAGCGGGCCGGCGCCGGTTCTGGGGCAGGACACCGCCGGGCTGCTCGCCGAACACCTCGGACTGAGTTCCGACGAGATCACCCGCCTGGAAAACGCGGGAACCATCGCCCGCTGAGGAGATTACACACATGACCAGACTCGCGCAGACGCTCGGACTCACCGAGTTCCAAACCGAAATTCTCTCCACTGTACGGCAATTCGTCGAGAAGGAAGTCATCCCGAATGCGCCGGAACTGGAGCGCAGCGACACCTATCCGCAGGAAATCGTCGACCAGATGAAGGACATGGGCCTGTTCGGGCTGATGATCCCGGAGGAGTACGGCGGGCTGGGGGAGTCGCTGCTGACGTACGCACTGTGCGTCGAGGAGCTGGCGCGCGGCTGGATGAGCGTGTCGGGGGTGATCAACACCCACTTCATCGTCGCTTACATGCTCCGCCAGCACGGCACCGATGCGCAAAGGCAGGACCTCCTGCCGCGGATGGCGGCCGGTGAGGCCCGCGGCGCATTCTCGATGTCGGAGCCGGAGCTGGGCTCGGACGTCGCGGCGATCCGCACCCGGGCGAAACGCAATCCCGACGGCAACTACACCATCGACGGCCAGAAGATGTGGCTGACCAACGGCGGCAGCTCCACGTTGGTGGCGGTGCTGGTGCGCACCGACGAAGGCGCGGACAAGCCGCATCGCAACCTGACCGCGTTCCTCGTCGAAAAGCCGGTTGGCTTCGGCGAAGTCGCGCCGGGTCTGGTGATCCCGGGCAAGATCGACAAGCTGGGCTACAAGGGAATCGACACCACCGAGCTGATCTTCGACGGCTATGTCGCCAGTGCCGACGACGTCCTCGGCGGAACACCGGGCCAGGGGTTCTTTCAGATGATGGACGGCATCGAGGTGGGCCGGGTCAACGTGTCCGCCCGCGCGTGCGGCGTCGGGATCCGCGCATTCGAACTGGCGGTGCGCTACGCGCAGCAACGCTCGACGTTCGGCAAACCGATCGCCGAGCATCAGGCGATCGCGTTCCAGCTTGCCGAGATGGCGACGAAAGTCGAAGCGGCACATCTTATGATGGTCAATGCCGCCCGGCTGAAGGATTCCGGCGAGCGCAACGACCTGGCCGCCGGCATGGCCAAATACCTGACGAGCGAATACTGCGCTGAGGTCACCCAGCAGAGCTTCCGCATCCACGGTGGGTACGGCTATTCCAAGGAGTACGAGATCGAACGGCTGATGCGGGACGCGCCGTTCCTGCTGATCGGCGAAGGGACCAGCGAGATCCAGAAGCAGATCATCAGCAAGCGGCTGCTCGCTGAATACCGGATATGAGCCGCTTGCGCGAAGAGGAGAAGGCCCTGTTGACCGTTCCGGACTTCGTTGCGCGGCAGCAACTCTCCCAAGACGTCGCGCGGTACGTCCGCCGGCGGATCTTCGAAGGCGCCTACGGTGCAGGAGAATTCGTCCGCCTGGAGCAGCTCGCGGCCGAGCTGAGGGTCAGCGTCACACCTGTGCGGGAGGCCCTGCTCGAGTTGCGCGCCGAGGGACTTCTCGCTCAACAGCCACATCGCGGCTTCATGGTGTTGCCGGTGACGGTGCGGGACATCGCCGACGTGTCCGGCGTGCAGGCGCATGTCGGAGGGGAGCTGGCGGCGCGGGCGGCGGCCAACATCACCGAAGAAGAGTTGCGGCAAATCAAGGACATTCAGTCTCAGCTCGAAGGCGCGTACCGACAGCCGGATCGCGAACTTGCGGTGCGACTGAACCACGAGTTCCACCGGGCGATCAACGTGGCGGCGGATTCGCCCAAGCTGGCGCAGCTGATGGGCCAGATCACCCGCTATGCGCCCGAGGCGGTCTTCCCGACCGTCGAGGGCTGGCCGTACCGGTCCGTCAAGGACCACCGCCGCGTGATCGCCGCGCTGGAAAGGCGCGACGAAGAATGCGCACGAACCGCCATGGCGGAGCACTTCATCGCGGGGGTGGCACCGCTGGTTGAACACCTGGTGGAGCACGGCGTGGTCAACCACGCCGAGCGGTCCTCTTGATCGATCCAACTGCAACTCATGCACGTCGCGTTCGGCTACGGCGTGCACTTCTGCTTTGGCGGGGCACTGGCGAGGATGGAAGTGAACAGCTGGGCTCAGACACGGGCCAACATCTCGCGCAGCCGGGGGACGTCGACCTTGCCGGTGGCGCCACGCGGGACGACGTCATCCGAGTCCACCAGCAGCCACATGGTCGGGACCTTGAAGGAACTCAACAGCTTCCGGGCGACATCGCGCAATTGCTCGGGTGTGGTTGCGGAGGTGTCACACACCACCGCCGCACCCACCTCACCGCCGACACCGGTGACATAGGCCTTCGCGACGCCGTCGATGGTCCGCAGCGCATCCTCGACCTCGCTCGGATAGACCGTCGCCCCACGAACCTTGAACATGTCGTCGGACCTGCCGTGGTAGAACATGAAGCCGTCGTCGTCCAGATTTCCCAGGTCCCCGGTCGGGTAGAACCCGTCAGCGGTGAACAGGTCCTCGCGGCTGCGCCGGCACATCCTGCGCATGGTGTGCGGGCCCCGGATCTGAATCGCCCCAACGGTCCCGGTCGGGGCGGGCGCGCCGGTGTCGGGGTCGACAATCCGGACTTCCATGCCGTCGAACGGCTTTCCGCAGCTTCCCCAGGCGGAGCGCGGCATGTCGGTGTCGGCGGAATAGCCGCAGTACGGGCCGAAGGCCTCCGTCATTCCGAAGAGCTTGGCCCTCGCCCCCGGCCGGGCGCGCTGGTCGGGCGGCAGCAGCGCCTCCAAGCTTCCCGGTCGCAGCGACGACAGGTCGGCGCCAACCGAATCAGCTTGGCGCGCCAGTGCTTCCGCCTGCTCCGGCCAGCCGCGGAACAACGTGACGCGCTCCCGCTCCAGCAGCCGCAGCGTGGTCTGCGGATGGGGAGTTTCTTCGGTGACGAGGGCGGCGCCGGCGAGCAGCGCTGAAAGTACTCCGCTGCCGAAGCCGCCGACCCAGAAAAGTGGCATCGGCAGGTACAGCCGGGTGTCCGCATCGATGCAACGCGCCGCCAGTCCTGACGCGACCGCACCCAACGCGCTGCCGTGCGAGTGCACGACTCCCTTCGGGGGTCCGCTGCTGCCCGACGTGAAGATGATGACCATCGGGTCACTGGGCGTCACGATCGTGGTGAGCGAATCGGCGATCCGCGCGGCCGCATCGTCAGCTGCAGCATGCGCTATCTCCTCTGCCGTCCAAACATGACGCAGCGCAGGCAGTTTGGTGTCCGCCGACCTCAGATCGTCGAGATAGCGGTGCCCGCGGAACTCCTCCACCGAGATCAGGAACTGGACCGAGGCCACGCTCAGCTGCGCCATCAGTTCCGGCGGCTGCATTAGCGTGCTGAGGGGCACCAGCACTGCACCGATCCGGGTCAGCGCGATAGCCAACTGCACCCATTGCACGCTGTTGGGCATGATCAGGCCGACGCGAGTGCCCTTGCGCACGTCGGCGTGGACGAAGATTGCGGCCAGCTCGCGGGTGGTCGCATCGAGTTCGCGGTATGTGATCCGTGCGGTCGGGTCGACGACCGCCGGTTTGGTGCCATGGTGGGCGGCGCGAAATCGCACCAGAGCATCGACGGTCAAGGGATACTCACGCATCGAACGCCCTTTTGAGCTTCTCCACGTCCACCTTGCCGCTCGACAGGAGCGGCAGCTCTGACTCGGACAGTGCGACGAACCGGGCCGGGATCTTGTACACCGACAGCTGCGACTTCAGTTTGTGCCGCAGCGCGGACTCGTCGAACTGCTCACCGTCGGCGAGGACGACAACCGCGACCACCTGCTGCCCGCGCTTTGGATCGGGGAGGCCGACCACGTACGCCGCCATCCCCCCGGTGACCTTGTTTATGGCCGTTTCTACCTCTGCCGGAGCGACGTTCGCGCCGGCGGTCTTGATCATCGAACCTCGCCTGCCGACGAAGTAGAAGTAGCCGTCGCTGTCGGTACGGACGAGGTCACTGGTGTGGAACCAGCTGTCGGGGTCGAAGCACTCTTCCCGGCTCTGCTTGTAATAGCGCTGCATCACATACGGTCCACGGATGCACAGTTCGCCGGACTCGACGACCTTGGTCTCGAAGCCGGGTGCGGGCTTGCCGAACGAGCCGCGGCGGGGTTCGGGTTGGTCGGTCTCGTCGCCGCTGAGCAGTACGACGCCGCCGGCTTCGGTCATGCCCAGCATGTTGTGGCGTAACTCGGGGTCGGCGGGCCGCACGTCGGCTGCCATGATCGGGTACAGGTTTCCCCGTCGCATCGATGACAGGTCGCGAGCCGCGAAGCTCGGGTGCCGTGCCAGGGGCGCGACTGATACGGCGAAACCATTTGTGAGAGTCGGCTTCTCGGCTTCCAGCAAGTCAAGCGTCTCACCGGCGTCAACAGTGGTCGAGCACACCAGTGTCGAACCCGCGACGAGCGTCGCGAGCAGGCCGAATGCGAACCCGCCGATCCAGAAGAACGGCGAGTTGCAGAACAGCCTGTCCTGCGCTGACAGCCCGCGGATGTCGTTGAGGTTGCGCTGGTGTGCCAGCAGTGCTGCGTGCGTGTGCACGACGCCCTTCGGGGCGGCCGTGGAACCGGACGTGTAAACGATCGCCAGCGTGTCGGAACCGTCGACGTCGTCTTCCATCGCCGCAAGCAGCGTTTGGTCGACCGAGTCGGCGAGACGGTAAACCGGTCCGACGTCGTGAAACCGGTGACGCAGCTGCGGAGACGACGTCATCTCGTCAAGTCGCCGCGCATAGTCGTGGGACCGAAATGACGCTGCGGCAAGCAGTATTTCGACATCCCCGTGAACGAGTTGCCGATGAATTTCCGGCCCGGTCGCGAACGTCGAAAACGGCACGACGACGGCGCCGATGCGCGCGGCGGCCAGCATGCCGACGACGAAGTGCACATCGTTGGGGTAGAGCACTCCGACATGGGTGCCCTTGCCTGCGCCGAGAGCGATCAAACCACGGGCCAGCTGCGCGGAGCGCCGGTCGGCTTCGGCATAGGTGATGCGCTCGCTGTCGCAGACCAGGAGAGGATGGCCGCCGCGATCCCGCGACTGCTCACGCAGGACACGGGCGATCGTCGAGCTAGTGGGCATGCTCGCAAGCGGTGGCGAAATAGCCTCTGACCGTGGTCATGTCGGCCTTGCCCGATGGTGTCCTGGGGAGAGCGGCCACGATCGCGATCTCGGTCGGGATCTCGTAGCGCGCCAAGCGTGTCTGCAGGAATCCGGCAAGCTCGTCGGGTTCGGTGGAGGCACCGGTGCGCAACTCGACCATGGCGACCGGGGTTTCGCCGAGACGTCGGTCCGGCCGGCCGACCACTGCCGCACCTAGCACCGCCGGATGGCTCTCCAGCGCGGCGCGCACGGCGTCCGGTATCACCTTGAATCCGCCGCGGATGATGGCCTGGTCTGCGCGTCCGAGAACCCACAGGAAGCCGTCCGCGTCGATGCGGGCCAGGTCGGTGGTGCGGATCCAGTCGGTGGAGTCGCCCAGTTGGCCTGGTTTGACCTCCAGCAACCCGACCCGGTCAGTGCCCAACGGTGTGCCACCCTCGTCGACCACCCGCAGTTGCGCACCAAGCGTCGCACGGCCCACGCTGCCGCGTTTGGCCTGCCAGTACTTCTGGTGGTCGGAAAGCGACCAGCCAGCCACCCCGCCGCCGAATTCCGTTGCCGCATAGGATGTCAAGACCGGAATGCCGAACTTTTCGGTGAACGCATCGGCGTCTTCCGGTGACAGCGGGGCGGTGCCGGACGTGACGGCGCGGATGCCTGCCAGGTCGTCGCGCGTGAGGTCGGAGTGCAGCACCATCCGCAGCGCCGCGGGCACCAGCGACACCGCGCCCGGGCGGTGTGTGCGTACCGCCGCGGCCCATCGGTCTAGCTCGAAGCGTTCCAGCAGCACGAACGGCCTCGCCTTGGTTAGGCACTGCAGCACCCGGAACACCCCGCCGATGTGCACGAGCGGCGCGTTGACGATCGCGACGCCGCGGCGCAGCTGAGCCGGAGCCGGTGACTGCTCGAACTCGGTGCCGATGACGCTGCGGGCCAGCATGTCGTAGGTCAGGTCGATTCGCTTGGGCGGCCCGGTCGTTCCGCTGGTCAGCATCCGGACCGCAACGCCGGGGTGGCTGGGTTCGGCGCCACCGTCTGCCCCCGACACGCGGGGCTCGTCCGCCAGTCCCGAGATCGACACCACGGTCGCACCCGCGGACGAGAACCTCGCCAAGTCGTCGGGTTCGCCGACGACAACTGGCAGCCGCAGCGCTTGCAGATCGGCCCGGATGCGGTCCTCGCCGTGGGAGGGATTGATGACGACCACACACCCGCCGCGCAGCAGCACCCCGAGAAGCGCGGCCACATGCGCCGGCCGATTCCGCAGCAGTATTCCCACCTGCGCGGCCGGACGCGTCAGCGCTCGGATCCGGCCGGCCGCGTCACCGAGCTCGCGCCACGAAAACCATTGGCCCTCGAACTCGATCGCGGGCGCATCCGGCTGCAGCTCGAGGACACCAGCGATGCGCGCAACCAGCGGGTGGTCCATCAGCGCAGCTTCGGCTCGGTGGCCGGTGTATCGGTCGCGGCGAGCTCGGCCTGTCCGAGCGGGTTGCCGAGCCGCGTGTAGATCAGTCCCTGTTCCAGCGCCGCGCGGTACGGCTTGTCCAGCGACTCCCAGATCGCCTTCACCGTGCCCTGCGTCGCGGAGGTCGGCTTGGCGGCGATCGTCGCGGCGATCTCGTGGGCGCGATCCCAAAGCCGTTCGGGGGATACCACTTCCGACACCAGCCCGATCCGCAGCGCGGTGTCCGCGCTGATCCGCTCGTCGTTGCCCATCAGCGCGATCCGCAGCGTCTCACCGAGACCGATGCGCCGCATCAGCCCAATCGGCTCCAGCGCGCAGACCAGCCCCGCGCTGACATGGGAGTCGAAGAACGTCGCGTCGGTTGAGCAGATCACCACGTCGGATTCGTTGACGAAGTAGAACGCGCCCGCCGTGCACATGCCCTGGACCGCACACACTACGGGCTTCCACATCTTCTGCCATTTGGGACTGAGCGGTTCGCCGGGATCCTCGTGGTTCCACACGTTTGCCGGCTGCCCGTAGGGCGTCTTGACGTCCAAGCCGGCACTGAAAGCCCTTGTGCCCGCTGCGCGCAACACGACGGCATTGACGGAATCGTCGGCCTTGACGGCGCGCCATGCCTGCGCCATCTCCTCGCACATCGTTCGGTTGAACGCGTTGAGTACCTCGGGACGGTTCAACGTGACGGTCGCCACGCGGTCTGCGGCGTCGACGTCGAGCGCAATCGTCTGGAAGCCTGTCACCGACACTGCCAATCGGGGGTCCGCTTCTCCACGAAGGCCTTCGGCCCTTCGAGGGAATCCTCGGTGTGCAGGTTGCGTTCGCGGAAGGCTTCGGCGAGCATCTCGGCTTCGTGCATTGGCAGATCCAGCCCCTTCAGGATGGCCAGCCTGGTGCCGCGGACCGCCAGCGGTGCGTTCGAGTTCACGATGTCGGCGATCTCGTGGGCACGTTCGAGCAGATGCTCATGCGCGACGACCTCGCTGATCATCCCGAGCTCCAACGCGCGTTGCGCACTCATCCGCTCGTGCTTGCCCATCAACGCCATTCGCAATGCGACCGACCGCGGCAGCACGCGGGCCAGCCGCACCACCTCGCGCCCGGCGACCAGCCCGATGCTGACGTGGGGATCGAAGAACGTCGCCTTCTCGGACGCGATCACGATGTCCCCGGTGGTGACCCAGTCCAGGCCGGCGCCGCAGCACAGGCCGTTGATGGCCGCCAGCACCGGTTTGGCCATGCTCCGGAACGGCGGCGTCCCTTCCTGCGGCGCTTCCCATTGCTCGTAGCTGGACAGATACGGCCGCTCGTTGATGACCTTGCCGTCGCCGGGGATATCCTTCACGTCTGCGCCGGTGCAGAACGCGCGCCCGGTGCCGGTGACGATGAGCAGCCAGATGTTGTCGTCGTTCTCCGCGTCCCGATACGCCGCACGCAACTCGGTGATCATGTGCGGGCTCAGCGCGTTGAGCGCGTCGGGCCGGTTCAGCGTGATCGTGGCCTTGTGTCCGTCGACTTCATACTTGATCGTGTCTTCGACTGACATGGGTATCCCTTCGGTCAGCGGCCCTGGAAGTCCGGTGCCCGGTGTTGCCGGAACGCCGCCAGGCCTTCCTTGAAGTCGACTGTGCGGCATGACAGTTCGAGGCTGAAAAGTTCCTGCGTCATCGCTTCGGTCAGCGTTGTCCGCTGGGCATAGTTGATCGTCTGCTTGGCCAGGCCGAACGCGACGGTGGGCCCGGCGGCTAATCGTTCGAGCAGGCCCTCGACGGTGTCGCCGAGTTCCGACAGGTCGACGCAGCGGTGAATCAACCCCCAGTCCGCGGCTTCGGCGGCGGGCACCTTCTCGCCGAGCAGCAGCATCCGTTTCGTCCGGGCCAGTCCGGCCAGTCGCGGCACTAGCCAGGTGGCGCCGGAATCAGGGGTGAAGCCGCGAGTCAGAAAGGGCTCCCAGAAGACGGCATCCGTTGCGGCCACTGTGAAGTCGGCGGCCAGGGCGAGATTGCAGCCTAGACCGACGGCGTAACCGCGCACACTGCACACGACGGGCAGATGAACGCTGTGGACGAGCTCGATCATCCGGTGTGCCGTATGCGGAATGCGTCGAACCATGTCGCCGGTGCGGGGCCGTGGGCCCCCGGGTTCGTTGGTGGACACCCAGTCTGCCCCGGTGCAGAAATCGCCGCCGGCCCCGGTGATGTGGATGGCGCGAAGCGAATCGTCGGTGGCGGCGCCGGTCAGCACAGCGACCACCACGTCGACCATCTCGTGGCTCATTGCGTTGCGCTTCGACGGGCGGTCGAGCGTGATCCGCAGCACCGCGCCCTCACGCCGTGTCGCCACCGACCCGTCAGCCGCCACCGTCAACCTCCAGCTATTTACGGTTGCCAATACAGTAGGCTATTACAGTGCTATCTTCTATAAGTTAGCAAGGAAAGAGCGCGGACGCGAGGAGCGAAAAAGGGGTGGCCGCGGAATGGCCCGTGAGGACGACCGCCGGTTCGGTGAGCGGCCGCTGGCACAGACGGTCGCCGCGGCCCGGGCGATCCGTCGCCTGACGGGCATGCTGTTATCCCTCGAACATCCCCACCCGACCGTCGACGCGATGCTCACCCAGTTCGCGGATTGGGAACGCGAGCTCGCCGACATCGTGCCGGCGGACAGCACTCCGCGATGCGACACCGACGGTGACGACAAGCGCGTCTACCTCGGCCACGCATTCGACATCGGCGCGTTCAATCCGTGCTTTCCGGAATACCGCTTCGATGATCTCGACGCCGAGTCGGCGTCCGGAACCGTCACCTTCCCCTTGGTTTTCGAGGGGCCACCCGGTCTGGTCCACGGTGGTTTCCTCGCCGTGTTCTTCGACTGCGTCACACAGCACCAGAACTGCGCGGCGGCGCGCACCGGCAGGACACGCTCGCTGACCGTGACGTTTCGCCGGCCGACGCCCGTGCTGACCGAGCTGCGGTTCGACGTCGTCCGGTCCGAGGTGGCCGGTGCGGTCACGTCGACGGCCCGGATTCTGCTCGACGATCGGGTGCTCTGTAGCGGTGAGTTAAACGCGGTGGCAATGGCTCCCGAGCAGCTGACCGTGTCTCGATACGCGCTGCGGCGGGACGACCGATGACTCGCCCGCCCTCGCAGCGAATCCGCCAGCCGCGGGTCGCCGAGATCGTCGCGTCGCGATTGCGCGACGACATCCTGTCCGGACGAGTGAAGGAAGGGGATGTGCTGCCGTCGCAGGAAACGCTGTTCCACGAGTTCGGCGTGAGTCCTCCGGCGCTGCGCGAAGCCATCCACATTCTGGAAGTCGACGGGCTGGTATCGGTGCGCCGCGGCAACGTGGGCGGCGCGGTCGTGCAGCAACCGTCGGCCGAGCGGACTGCGCACATGATCAGCATGGTGCTGCAGGCACGGGCTGCGACCCCAGCCGACGTCAGCGGCGCGCTGCTCTATCTCGAACCGGTCTGCGCTGGGATGTGTGCCGCCCGCGCGGACCGGATGACCGAGGTGGTGCCGTTCTTGGAAGCCGAAATCGAGCGGCAGACAGCGCAGTTCGACGACCTGTCACGATACGTGCCGAACGCCCGGCGATTTCACGAGTCGATCGTGTCCCGGTGCGGCAACGAATCGATGATCTTGCTGATCGGGTCGCTGGAGGTGATCTGGTCGGCGCACGAGTCGTCGGTGTGGAGCGACGATTCAACCAAGACGGCCAAAACGATGCGGGCCGCGCTGCGCGACCACCAGCGCCTGCTCGATGCGATCCGCGACGGCAATCAAGACCGGGCGATTCGTCTTGCGCACGACCACCTCGCCGTTGCTCGCAGCAACACGCTGGCGTTCGGCAAAGACAAAACCATTGAGGCGAAACGAATTCCGAGAAGCAGGAGCACCCATGACATCGGATGATCGGGTTCTGTTCGACATCGATCGCGACAAACGGATCGCCACGATCACGTTGAACAACCCGAAGCAGCGCAACTCCTACGACGCCGCAATGCGCGACAGTATGGCGCGCATGCTCGATCGGGTGGCCCAGGACGACGATCTCACCGTCGTGCTGCTGCGCGGAGCAGGCGGAGTGTTCTCCGCCGGGGCGGACATGAACAACGCCTACGGCTGGTATGGCGATGAGCGCTTGCGCGAAGAGCAGACAACTGCCGAGCGCGACGCAGGCAAGGCCAAGAGCCGCCCCAGCCAGCGCCGCCGACTCACGTTGGACCGCAAGTCATTCGGTTTCTACCACAACCTGATGGGCTTCCCGAAGGTCACCGTTGGGGAGATCAGCGGCTACGCGCTCGGCGGCGGATTCGAGATCGCGCTGATGACCGACATCTCGGTGATCGCGCGGGACACGAAGATCGGCATGCCCGCGACGCGCTTTCTCGGCCCCGCGCTCGGCAGCCTGCACATGTTCTTTCATCGGCTGGGCCCCGTGCTGGCGCGTCGTCTCCTTCTCACCGGCGACAACGTCGAAGCCGGCACGATCGAGCACCTCGGCATCTTCACCGACACCTGCGACGCCGCGCACGTCAACGCCCGGGCGCGCTACTGGGCCGAGAAGGCGGCGAAGATGCCCGCCGACGGCGTCGTCATCGCCAAGGAGGCGTTCCGACTCGTCGAACAGAGCCAGGCATACCAGGGCGAGGAAGTGGCCAGCTACCTGTTCCACGCGTTCGGCACCAACCTGCAATTCGCGCCCGGGGAGTTCAACTTCGTCAAGACCCGAGCGCAGGTTGGCACCAAGGAAGCCTTCCGGCTGCGTGACGAGCACTTCCACGTGCCCGAGCCGGAGTGACCGGCACCTGCCTGATAGCGCTCGAGTCGAAGTCTAGCGTTTGGCGGCAGCCTTGCGGCCGCGGCGCGGCGCGGACCTGGGTGCCTTTTGTCGCTGCTCGATCAGCCGGCTGGCATGGTCGAGAATGCAGTTGAGTCCGTACTCGAAGTTCTTCTCGTCTGCCGCCGCGAGCCGGTGACCCTTTGCGGCCAGCTTTGCGATCAACGGCGTGGCTTTGGGGTCGATCGTCCGAGGTTCGAAGCCAGCGCCTTCTCCGTCGTCCAACTCGCGAGTCTTCTCCTGAAGACGCTCCAGCACGACGGTGCCGCGGACGTGGAGCGACACCGCAGAGTATGTGTCGAACGCGTCCTCCGGTGAAAGCCCTGCCTCCACCAATGTTTGGATCGCCATCTCCATCTGCTCGACGCCGAGTTGGCGGGCCTTCGCACTGAGGGCGCCCCGGATCAGAATCAGGTCGGTGAGGATCGGGCTGCTCGAGAACGTCTTGCGCATCGAGCGGGCGTGATTTCGCAACGACTCTCGCCAGTCACTGGCCTCGACATACGGCGTCGCGAAGGTGAACTTGCCGAGCGCGCGGTCGGTCATCGCGTTGAGGAGGTCGTCCTTCTTGCGGAAGTACCAGTAGATGCTCGTCACGCCCACGCCGAGGTGCTTGCCGAGCAGGGGCATGCTCAGGTTGTCGATAGAGACTTCGTCGGCGAGTGCGAATGCGCCGTCGATGATGTCGTGGGGGTTGATCGAACCGCGCTCGCGGCGCTGGCGCTTGCCGGCGGTTGCCTTGGTCACGGCGGGCCACCTCCATCGACGGTATAGGCGTTATGCTCGTTCTGTTGATACTGTAACCCCCATAGTAAGCTTCTTGGTAACCGACGCACAGGGGCGACCGCGCGGGTTCTCACGACTGCGCGGACGTTTTCGGTGCGAAGTCACCGAACCGATTTTGTGCGTGATCGACGCGATTTAGGCTGTAACACCATGGATCTCGGCCTGAACGACGCGACCGCGTACATGACGCGCCTGAGGAGGTCGGCCTGGTGAGCGGCGACGCCCCGGTGTTGGTTGAGGTACGCGACGGCGGTGTCGCCGTGTTGACGCTGAACCGGCCCGAGCGGATGAACGCATGGGGCGGCGGGCTGGCCACCGCATTCTGGTCATGCATCGACCGCGCCGACGCCGACCCCGACGTTCGTGTGGTCGTGGTCACCGGAAGCGGACGCGCGTTCTGCGCCGGTGCGGATATGGGTGACCTTTCGACGATCACCAACACCACCATGGACAGCGCCGGCAGGGCCGACGTCGACAAGCTTGTCGGAGAACGTCATCCGCACTTCATCGCAACGCTGCGCAAGCCGGTCATCGCCGCGATCAACGGCGCATGCGCCGGCATCGGCCTGACTCAGGCGCTGATGTGCGACGTCCGGTTCGCCGCCGAGGGCGCCAAGTTCACCACGTCGTTCGCCCGGCGCGGGCTGATCGCCGAATACGGCATCTCGTGGATCCTTCCCCGCGTCGTGGGCTGGAGCGCAGCCCTCGATCTGTTGTTGAGTGGCCGGGTGTTCTATGCCGACGAGGCGGCGGCGCTTGGATTGGTCACGGAAGTCGTCCCGCCCGACGAACTCCTACCGCGTGCGATCGGCTACGCCGAGGACATCGCCGCGAACTGCGCGCCGACTTCTCTGGCGGTGATCAAGCAACAGGTGTACGCAGACACCATGCGAGACGTCTTCGAGGCGAGTGCAGTCGCGGAGAAGCTCATGCACGAGTCGATGCTTCGCCCGGACTTCATCGAGGGCATCACAAGCTTCTTCGAGAAGCGCCCGCCGAACTTCCCGCCGCTAGACGATTGATAGGCGACTGAAAGGACACAAGACCATGGCGCTGGACTACAAGGCCATCGACGTCGACAACCACTACTACGAGCCGCTGGATGCGTTCACCCGCCACCTCGACAAGAAGTTCAAGCGCCGGGGCGTGCAGATGGTCAGCGACGGCAGGCACACGCTGGCGATCATCGGCGACCGGGTCAACCGCTTCATTCCCAACCCTACGTTCGACCCGATCATCGTGCCGGGCTGCCTGGACTTGCTGTTCCGCGGCGAGATTCCCGAAGGCGTCGACCCGGCATCGCTGATGAAAGTCGAGCGCCTCGCCGAGCACCCGGAGTACCAGAACCGCGACGCCCGCGTCGCCGTAATGGACACACAGGGCATCGAAACCGCCTTCATGCTGCCGACATTCGCGTGCGGCGTCGAGGAAGCGCTCAAGCACGACATCGACTCGATGATGGCGTCGGTGCACGCATTCAACCTCTGGCTGGACGAGGACTGGGGATTCGACCGGCCCGACCACCGGATCATCGCGGCCCCGATCATCTCGTTGGCCGATCCCCAAAGCGCCGTCGAAGAGGTCGAATTCGTGCTGTCGCGGGGTGCCCAGCTGGTCCTGGTGCGGCCCGCGCCGGTGCCGGGTGTGGTGAAGCCGCGGTCGTTGGGCGATCCGGTCCATGACCCTGTGTGGGCCCGACTCGCGGAGGCGGGAATTCCGGTGGGTTTCCACCTGAGCGACAGCGGCTATCTGCAAGTGGCGGCGATGTGGGGCGGCAAGTCGACGTTCGAGGCCTTCGGCGGCTCGAACCCGTTGGATCAGGTACTCGTCGACGACCGCGCAATCCACGACACGATGGCCTCGATGATCGTGCACGGGGTGTTCACCCGCCACCCGAAACTGAGGGTAGCGAGCATCGAGAACGGTTCCTATTTCGTGCACCGCCTGGTCAAGCGGCTCAAGAAGGTGGCGAACAACCACCCGCGGCTGTTCCCCGAAAACCCGGTGGAGCAGTTGCGCAACAACGTGTGGATCGCCCCGTATTACGAAGACGACCTGCCGGCGCTGGCCGAGGTCATCGGGGTCGACAAGATCCTGTTCGGTTCGGACTGGCCGCACGGAGAGGGCCTCGAGTCGCCGATATCGTTCACCGAGGAGCTGACCGGGTTCGGCGCTGCTGACATCCGAAAGATCATGCGCGACAACGCACTTGATCTGCTCGGCGCGAAAGTTCCGGCGTAGGTCCGGTCCCGATGCCGAGCAACGGCAATTCCAGCGGAGGTGGCGCGTGAGCGAGTGGACGTTAGGCGCGGTGCTCGACGCGATCGCCGCCGTCGTTCCCGACCGTGTGATGACCGTGTGTGGCGAGCGTCGCAGCACCTATGCGGAGTCGGCAGACCGCTCCCGCCGGCTGGCGAATTACCTCGCCGCCAAGGGTTTCGGCGTTCACCGCGAGCGCGACACCCTGCAACAGTGGGAATGCGGTCAAGACCGCGTCGCGCTGATCATGCACAACGACCTCTACCCCGACATGGTGATCGGTTGTCTGAAGGCGCGCGTCGCGCCGGTGAACATCAACTACCACTACACGCCGCGTGAGATCGCTGAACTACTGGACCACGTCAAGCCGCGTGGCGTGATCTATCACCGCTCGCTCGGTGCGAGATTCGCAGACGTTCTGCCTCCCGACGGCGCCGAGCTGATGGTGTCGATCGACGACGGCAGTGGAGCGCCGGAACTGCCGGGCGCGGTCGACCTGGAAGAGGTGCTGGCGCAGGGCGACAACGACGAGCCCATCTCGCCGTCCCCAGATGACGTGATCATGATCTGTACGGGCGGAACGACGGGCCGCCCGAAGGGTGTGCTGTGGCGGCAGGCCGACATGTACGTGCTGTCGATGAACGGGGCCGATCACGAATCGGTCGATGAGATCCACGAGAAGGTTCGCAACGGCGGTGCGCCGTGGTATGCGGTGTCGCCGTTGATGCACGCGGCGGGCATGTGGACCGCGTTCGCGGCGCTGATGAACGGGCTGACGGTGATCCTGTACGACAACCGGACGAAGTTCGACGCTGTCACGGTGCTCGAAACCGTCCAGCGGGAAAAGGTCGGCCTGATGACGATGGTGGGGGACGCGTACGCTGGCCCGCTCGTCGAAGAGTTGCAGCGTCGGTCCTACGGTCTTTCTTCGCTTTTCGCGATCGGGACTGGAGGAGCGGCGACAAACCCGAAGCATCAGCGCGCTCTGCTGGAGGCAATGCCGAAGATCACGCTCATCAACGGCTACGGGTCTTCTGAGACCGGCAACATGGCGTTCGGTCACAGCCAGCACGGCCAGCAGCGCGACACGTTCCAGTTCCGGGAAGGCGGGCTGGTGCTCTCCGACGACTACAGCGGGTTCCTGGAGCCCGGCGACCCCGAGATCGGCTGGGTGGCCCGGTCGGGGCGAATTCCGCTGGGCTACTTCGGTGACGAGCCGGCCACGCTGCGGACGTTCCCGGTGGTGCACGGCACGCGGGTGGTGATCTCCGGTGACCGCGCGTCGGTCGAGGTGGACGGCACCCTTCGGCTGTTCGGACGTGATTCGCTGGTGGTCAACACGGGTGGCGAGAAGGTGTTCGTCGAGGAGGTCGAGGAGGTGTTGCGCGCACACCCAGACGTCGCCGACGCCTTGGTGGTCGGCCGTCCGAGCGAGCGGTGGGGTGAGGAATTGGTCGCCCTGGTGGAGCCGCGCGGCGGCGTGCACGTCACCCAGGAGCCGCTCCAGCAGCATTGCACGTCGCATCTGGCGCGGTTCAAATTGCCAAAGGACTACATCCTCGTCGAACACGTGCACCGTCTCGGCAACGGTAAGGCAGATTACCGCTGGGCGAAAAGGCAAGCGACGCAACGGGCGATGATATGACGCACCAAGTCATTGATTGCCTGGTCAATGTTCACTTCGGCGAGACAGAGACGCAACCGACCTGGATGCAGAAGGTGCGCGACGACTACTTCAAGGGCCCGGAGTCGATGTTCGCACCGGTCGAGCTGCCGGCATTGCTTGACGAGATGGACGAGCAGGGCGTGCGTCAGGCGATTCTGATGGACAACCTGACCAAGCCGTCGGTCACCGCGCGCAAGTTCGTCGAGGCGCGGCCCGACAGGTTCCGGCTGGCGATGGGTGGAGTCAACCTCCTGCGGCCGATGCCGTCGCTGCGGGAGCTTTGCGCCGTCGTCAACGACCTGCCGGTCGCTTACGCCGTTGTGGGGCCGAGCTTTTGGGGTGACGGTCAGTATCCGCCCAGTGACGCGGTCTACTACCCGCTGTACACCAAGTGCGCCGAAATGGAACTGCCGCTGTGCGTCAACACCGGCATCCCGGGCCCACCCATCCCCGGAGAAGTCCAGAACCCTATCCACCTGGACCGGGTATGCGTGCGGTTTCCCGAGTTGAAGCTGTGCATGATCCACGGGGCCGACCCGTGGTGGGATGTCGCGATCCGGCTGATGATCAAGTACACGAACCTGCGGCTGATGACGTCGGCATGGTCGCCCAAGCGACTGCCCGAAAGCCTGCTGCACTACATGCGCACCCGCGGCTCCGGCAAAGTGATCTACGCGTCGGACTGGCCGGTGCTCAGGATGCGCCGCGTCGTTCCCGAGGCGCGGGCACTCGATCTGCCTGCCGACGTGCTCGAGAACTACCTCTACAACAATGCACGCGAATTCTTCTTCGCGGGCCAGGAGGGCTGACAATGGACCGTCACGAAATGCGCAGGCTCGATTACAGCCTGTCGGAGGACCATCAGGCGCTGCAGGCGGCGTATCGGCAGTTTTTC